>Ga0105240_10005347_pt1 | contig 19150 bp, 13 predicted proteins | sample KBSC54metaG_FD_80426 | JGI IMG/M metagenome (GOLD analysis project Ga0105240, IMG submission 80426) | Corn rhizosphere microbial communities from Kellogg Biological Station, Michigan, USA - KBS C5-4 metaG | ecosystem: Host-associated > Plants > Roots > Rhizosphere > Soil | place: Michigan, USA... | reverse complement strand
CCGAGGAGCCACAGATGGCAATCGCTGGCGCAAAAATTTCGCCCAACGGCAAAAAGGGGCAGCGCCACAGGCTTGGCGCTGCCCCTACGCCGGCCGCGCCCTATGAGGCCCTCAAGCCGCCGGCGTGTACTGAATCTTTTTGAACGGAATCTGACCGGACACAACTTCCACGAAGGGCTTCCCGCCTTTGACGCCGACCGTCCCGTAACCAGTCTCGGTGGCCAGGAAGCCGTTGAAATAGCATGACACTGCGGGGCGCAGATATAGCACTTCATCGACTGCATCGTAGCGAGCGCCGCTGAGAGCTTGCAGCAAAGCGTATGAGGCCATCGCACGCGCATACCAGTGACCGGCTTCGACTTCGTCAAAGGGGTTGCGTACCCGGCCGTCGTAGCGCCGGCGACAGGCCCTCACTATTTCCAATCCCTCTTCCACATGGCCGGTTGCAATCAAATGACTCGCGACCTGGTACTCGATACCGGTCCAAACCTCGCCGCCATAAAAGAGCGCCTGCGAAGGCTTGTTGCCTCGTGGCCAGGAGCACACCAGCAAACCGCCCTCGGGGGCTGTAGCAAACGCTGCGCGGTTCGCGAGCATTGAATTCGCAGACTTGGTAAGGTCGTGTTTTAAGTTATGTTTGTGCACGGCCAGCAGGTGGCTTTTGACCTGCTCGGGATGCAGCACGTCGCCCACGCCACACGCCCAGGCCATCCATGCACCAAGCACACCATCCGAAAGGCAACCCTCGCCATATTGATACTCCGGTCCCTCACGTCGCGCCAACGCCAATCCTTCGGCGGAAAATGCCTCGTGGGAGTAACCCTTCAGAACGTCTTCCGGAAATTGCGCCGCCAGCCCTTGCCAGCGCACCTTCTGGATGAAGTATTCGCCGTTGAAGAGCTCCGACTCCATGCGCCGCAGCCCCTTCTTCAGCAGACGCGCGTAGTCATTGTTTGGCTCCTGCAACGCCTGACCCATCAAGCTGGCAGCCTGCAGCGCGCCCAGATAGATGCTGCTGCACATGCCGTCTGGGCCCCAGAACTCAATGTCATAAGTGTTGTGATGGGGCTCTTCCAGCCAGCCTTCATGGCGCGGATCCCAGGTGCGGATGCAATAGTCGAGACTCGCGCGGACGCGCGGCCACAGTCGGCGCAACCACGCAGTGTCACCACTTATGCGCCAGTCGCGGTAAACCTTCATGATGCCGCCCAACTGGCCGTCGGCAGCGGCATAAAAGTCATGGGGTGAGGGACGAATGGGAATGGCGCCGCGGAAGTCCTGATGGCCCTCGGCATTCTGATTCGCACCAAACTCGGTTTCGCGCCTCACTCGCTCCAGCCGGGGGAACAGATGCGGCAACGCCTGCGCGTAGTTCCAAACATGGGTACACGAGCCTTCACAACTTCCGGATTCGTCATTGCTGCCCTCCCACGCCCAGAATCGACCATCCGTCTGCCGCAGCACAGTGGGTGACTTCAGGATCGACAGATTGGCGGAGACGGCTTCCAAGACCTCCGCCGGAAGCGTGGAATCGTAGAAAGCATGGCTGAACTGCAGGGAGCGTTTGCGCAACTCCTCGTAGTGCCCCGTCCAATAGCTCATCACGGCTGCGACGTTTGGGAAGCGACCCGCATACCAGGGGCTATAGCATGCTTCGGCCGGCTTAGGCTTGCGGGTGCCGTGATTGAACAAATATTCTTCGGAGATTCGACCACCGGGCAGATTCAAGTTTGATTGCGGAACGTACCAGGCGAAGCGCACAACAACTTTTTTCGTTGCGCCGGCTTGCAGCGCAAAGGGTACGGATATAGAAGCGCCGGGAGCGGGCTTGCCTTCGGTGACCGGCGCGCGCTCCTCCCAGGAGCCCGCCGCGATGGATTGCCAACGCATTTCAACTGCGTCGATGTCTCCTAAGCGGGAACGGAACCACGCGTGGTCCACCTTTGCACCGGGATCATCGACAGTCACTGCGAAAGCACCCGCAGTCCAGGGCTTGTCGTCCGGAACCCCGCTGTCCAACACGAACCCGCCGGCAATGGGTTTGATCTGCCCCAGCGTGTCCGGAGCGAACCCCAGCGAAGACAACACCATGAAATTGGTCGTATTAAATGAGAACACCGCATCAATCGCGGCGCTGCTCGTGTTCGTGAACTCATATTCCAGCGCCGCCACCGGCAGGCTCGCGCTATCCTCGTCCCCGGGCTCGAACGGGCTCCATCCTGTAACCCTAACACTCACGGGACTGTCTGAGTCGTGCAGAGTGATGCGCGCGAAGGGAAAGCGTGCCTCGAACGATGAGGCACTGTAGCGAGGTAAGCCCCACGCCCCTTTGACTTTCATCAGGAAGTCCACGTCGAACCGGGAAGACAGCTTGTGCCGCGGTACGGGGCCCTCGAGAACTCTGGCGAATGAGCTACTCTTGACGCTAAGCGCAGCAAACAACATCGGCTCGCTCGTGAGCTCGGGCTCGTGCCGCAGTGAGAATTTCGACAACGCGCCACTGCCTTCCAAGCAAAACATTCCGGCGCCAATGCCGCCGAGTGGAAAGGCAATCTGACTCGCGCACTCGCCCGAGTATGGCCCGTTGAAAGCATGCTGGATGGAGCAGCTCGCAGGCGGTACGCCCGCTTGCGTGCCGGAGCCGGTCTCGCCCGTCTCTACCGCGGCTGCGCTCGCAGCGGCCGAGCCCAAAGCCACGGACGCCGCGTAGGCGCCCCCTGCAGTCAGGAAAAACTCTCTTCGTTGCACCGTTCACTCCTGCAGCTAGGGCCAGCGGCGGCTGGTCAGTTTACTTTATCGATATAGTAATGGACCAAACGTATTTATTTCAACATTCTGCCGCACGGCGGGCGCTTATTAAGACTTGCGGCGTTGTCGACTGCTAGATTCCCGCGCGATCAGTCGAGGTTCGATGAGAAACTCCCTCGGTGGGCTGCGCCGCTTGGCCGCCATGCATTCCAGCAGCCACAGCGCCGATTGATTTCCCAGTGAGGGCACCCCCTGATCCACCGTCGACAGCGGCACCGTCAACAGATCGGAATGCCGCATATTGCCCACACCAACCAAGGCCACGTCGCCAGGGACTGTGAGCCCCGCCTCAAGTATGGCGCGCAGCGCCCCGACCGCCACCGGATCGTTGAAACAAAACACACCGTCCGGATGGGGTTTTCGCATAAGCAGGGTCTTCATGGCCGCATATCCGGCGGCATCATCATGACCTGCCTCCACGAACCATTCTTCATGAAACTCAATGCTGTGCTTTTCCAATGCACGGCGATAGCCTCGGGCCCGTCCGGCACCGGTCGACAAGTGCGGGCCTTTCAGATGCGCCACGCGCCGGCAGCCCTGCGCGATTAGATGTGCTGTGGCGATAAAGCCGACCTCGTCATTGCGCGTACCAACGAAGTTGGACGGTAGGCCCGCAATCTTGCGATCGATGAGCACGTAAGGGATTTTCAGTTTCGCCAGTGACTGCGGGTCGCGTTGCGCCGAGGCGATGATGAGACCGTCGACTTTCCGCGATACCAGTAGCTCAATGTTGGTCGCCTCCTGAACGGCGCTCTCGCCGGTGTGCGAGATGAGGAGGTGGTAGCCGGCCGGCGCCAAAGCGGACTCGACAGCCGTGGCAATCTCCGCAAAAAACGATTGCTTGAGATCAGGGATTACCAGGCCAACCAGAAATGTCTGTCCGGTAACGAGGCTGCGGGCAATCCAGTCGACGCGATAATTCAGCTCCGCCGCGCGCCGCAGAACGCGCTGTTTGGTGTCATCGCCGATGTCCTTGTGATCGCGCAAGGCTTTGGACACCGCCATGGGCGAGATCCCCAGATCCCGCGCGATATCTTTCAGACGAATCCGCTCTCAGCCCTCCCGACTCACCGGCACTCGATGCTAGTGTGCAGGCCGGACGTGGGGTCGGCTACTGTTTTTGGCGGGGTCTAAATATGAGCAGGCCCTGACATCGCCGGCGGGAAGCCCGGTGCGCTCAGCTTCAGGCCGCCCTGGCCGCCGCTCGCGCAAGCTTGCCGCGAGCGTGAAACCGCAAATATTCCTCTTCGGGCACAAAGGCGCCGCCGGTGGTCCACAGAATGTGAGTGGCATCGTTCATTCGCCCTGTAAGACCACGGCTGGTGAGATACTGCCGCCCTCCTTCAGATTCTAGGAGCCAACGCGGACCACGGAATCCTGCCGCAGCCGACGGCTCGATACGCAAACCCTCGGTTTGTTCCAGCTCATATAAGTCTTCGAACAGCTCGCCATCGGGTACCGTGAACACGCCGCTGACCAGAGCCCGCATCAGCGGCGCGACGAACTCCGAAGCCTGGCCAACCGCCAGGCCATCTGCCTCCGTGCGATTATCAAGTCCCACATCGCGCACCGATATCGGCTGGTCCTCAGCCAAAGCCAAGCGAATCAACATACAAGGGGCGGCCACGGGCTCGGCAAAGAAGCAGTGCACATCGTCCCCAAAAAGATGGCGCAAGCCGAAAGTAATGCCGCCGGGCGCTCCGCCCACCCCGCAGGGAAGGTAGACGAACAATGGATGCCGCCCGTTCACCTCAATGCCCCGCTCGCTGAGCTGCTGTTGCAAGCGTAGCGCGGCCACGCTGTAACCGAGGAAGAGCTGTCTGGAGTTCTCGTCATCCACGAAATATGCGTTGGCGCTTCGCTGGGCTTGCTTCCGTCCGGCAGCAACCGCCATTCCAAAGTCGCCCGCATGCTCCACGACCTCAACACCACGCGCCCGCAAGCGCGCTTTCTTCCACTCTTTAGCATCACTCGACATATGAACCGTGGCTCTAAAACCGAGTGCAGCAGCCATTACACCGATACTCAGCCCTAGATTCCCCGTGGAGCCGACCGCGACTTGATGCCGCCCAAACAAAGCGCGCGCTTCGGGCGATGCAAGGACTCGCCGGTCATCCCGCGGCTTCAGCAGCCCCTCGCGTAGCGCCAACGTCTCGGCGTGGACCAACACTTCATAGATACCACCGCGCGCCTTAATAGAGCCCGCTACCGGCAAAGCATGATCGCCCTTGATGAGCCAGCGACCCATCGCCCGCTCACCCAGCAGCGCCTTTTGCAATGCGTTAGCCTCATAAAGAGGAGACTCGATGCTGCCCGCGCTAACGGCCAACTCGGGAAACAATTGAGTTAACAATCCAGCGAACTGTTCTAACCGCTGCTGCGCGTCGTGTAGGTCCCGCAAACTAAGCTCGGACGTCTGCTGCGCCTCCCGCAGCGGCAGCCAGGAGTCATTCAACCAAAGGAATGGCTGCTTTTGCTTGATTGGACGCTCAACATATTCAGGAAGCTTGGCGTGCGTGGGCATGGGTTTTCGGTAAGAGTAGCGACCTCAATCCTACGCATGCTACCCAGCCACGTCCGACACACAAGCGAATTGCAGGCGAAAGTTGCTTTAGCCGTGCTAATCGCAGGTATACGGCCGCTGCCGCCGCCTATGGCTATCTCGCGCCAACCAAATCGAGCGGCGCCAGCGAAAGTCAAAATTTCCGGGAGAGGGTAGCTCCAACGGTACGCGGCGGGATGTAGATGAAATAACTCGGATTGTTATAATTCAGGCCGCCATTGAGCTCGCCGCGCGAATTGTTGAGGTTGGTAGCGTAAATTTCCGCATTCCACTCGCCATGACGGATCCCAGCTCGGACGTCGAGCTTGTAGTATGAGGGATAGTCCTGCCGGGGATCTCCCAACGTGTTGGGAAAATCTCCCGTGCGGTCGCCTTGATAGTCCGCGGAAACACCGACGTATCCTCGGGCTTCGCGCATAAGCGGGAATTCTTCCTCGGCGGACAGGTGCCCAGACCACCGCGGCGTGAAGGGCAATCGAGCGCCGACCACACCGAAGGCGAAGTCCCTGGTAATGATGGCGTCGTCATAGCTCAGCCAGCCCTCGAGCGTAAGGCTGCGTACCGGCCGGAGCTGGACGGAGAGCTCGACGCCCTCGCTCTTCGCGCCGGCACCATTGCCCGTGTAGACGAAATTTGCCGCTCCCCCTGTTAGGAGTTGTATTTGAATGTTGCGCCAATCGATGTAGTATACAGAGGCATCCACCGTGAGCATGCCGCCGATAAAGTTCCCTTTTACCCCGACCTCATAGTTGGTCGTCGTGTCCGGCAGGACTTTCTGCGGTGCTCCCAGCGCGACGGCGCCGGCGGGATTTGGGCTTACAGGCCTGAAGCCTGTAGCGACTCGCGCATAAGCCATCACGTCGTGAGAGAGGTGGTACTGTGGGCTAACCATGTAGGTGAATTTGTCGGCGGTCGCCGCAATCGGTGCCGTGTAAGGCGGCGCGATTTTGAGAATACTGACGGCAGGCCCAGACTCGATGTTCGCGGAATCATTTGTCTGCGAACGGGTCTCGCGAACCCCGAGCTGCAGGTTCAGTGCATCTGTGATGTGGTATGTTATATCGGCAAACGCAGCGTACTCAAGGACGGTGATGGGCGCCTGGTAATTCCAGAAACGTCCGAGGGTAGCACTGGTTGCCACATCCTGTGCATTCATGTACCACTGCAGAGGGTCGTATCCTCTGGAATAGAATCCACCCAACAGCCACTCGAGTCGCGATTCTTTCGGCGACTCCAGGCGCAGCTCCTGGGTATAGCGATGCATAGCTTGTTCCGTAAAATTGTACTGAACAGTCTCGGGCTTCGTGCTCGGAAATATTATTGGGGTTAGCGATCCGAGGTTGGCAAATTCAGTCACCACGAAGTAGTCGTTTGAGCTGTAGGATGAGATGGATGTGAGCTTGGCGCCGCCGAAATCGTACGCGATACGCGCGCTATAGATCTGTGGCTTCTCGGTGAAAGCGCCGGCGGCGGGCAGCTGGGCGGTCTGAAATGCGCCCAACGCCGGGTCGAGCTCCGATCCGGCATGGGCCTTCGATTCCTGATAGGTCGCACCCAGATTAATCGACAGCGCATCTGTCGGGCGCCACAAGAGCGAGAAGCGCCCTCCTTCGGTATTAATGCGGTTGACACCCGTCAGGTTGTACGCGTAATTGTCGATATAGCCCGCATCCTGTCTCACATAACCGCTCAGGCGCACCGCCAGGGTGTCGCTCACCGGAATGTTGGCCGATGCTCGTAGAGCGAAGCCGGGCTCGGCGCCGTTGTAGACAGTGTTTGTGTTGGCCTCGATGCGGCCACTAACTGTACGGGTGTCTGGATCGTTCGTTATGTAATTGATGAGACCGCCCATGCTGTTGGCGCCGTAGAGCGTGCCCTGCGGGCCGCGCAAGACTTCGATCCGCGCAAGATCGCTAGGATCAACGTCGGGCAAGGCATTACCCGCCCCGATCGCGTACGGAGCTCCATCGACCAGCACTCCGACGGTCGGATTGGATCCTGTCAAACCTCCCGTGTTGATGCCGCGGATAGTAAGCGTTTGTGCGCCGTTGATGGTCGGGGAGACAGTGAAGCTCGGTACTTGACTGTAGTACTCCGTGAGAAGAACCTGGCCGTTCTGCGCCAGCGCATCGGTGTTGAGCACTGTCACAGGGATAGGCACGTCCAGAAGGCGCTCCTCGCGCTTCTGCGCGGTAACCACGACGGATTCGAGTTGCGCGTCGGCCGGTTGCGCTGTCGAGGCCGCATCTGCTCCATTGGCGGCGGAGCCTAGCGGCACACCCTCCGGCGGAGGCTGCGCAGCGTTCTGCGCCTGCGCAAGCTGAATCCTCCCGTCCTGCTTCTCCTCCAACGCCGCCGGCCCCGACTTCGCCGCGCCGGCCCTGCGGATCGTGAAGGTATGCGCGTTGATTTTCTGCGCTTCGAGGCCCGTGCCCTCGAGCAGATATTTCAGTTCCTCTTCTGGCCTCAGACCTCGAGGCGCGACTTTAACTTCAATGCCGCGTGTGATGTCGGTACGGTAGGCGAGTTGCAAACCGTCGCGAGCCGCGAAGTCGCTTAGCGCCGTTTCGAGCGGAATGGTGGCGGGGTCGGCCGCGTGAACCAGGGCAGGGGTGCAGATACTCATCCATAGCGCGACGACAACAGCCTTCTCGATTTTACGCATTACTCTCCCCCGCTTCGTTTCATCTCATGTTGAGACGATGTGGCTGTAAGAGTAAGGATCGCTAAAAATCGGGTACGGGCGGACTATTGAGTAGCACCTGGCGCGGCGCGCGGCGCGCGGACGATCCGTCGCGTAGCGCCCTCTTCCACCTCAACGCCCTCGGTACGGCGCAGATACTCGATGAACGAATCCGGATCGGCGGAAGAAAACACGCCGCTGATGCGGATCTCACCTAACTCGGCATCACCGAGCTGCAATGGCCTACGGCTATATTGGTTGAATTGCGTTACGACTTGCGCGAGAGGCTGGTCCGAGAATCGCAGGATGGGGCGAGTCCAAGCGACGATACTGTCCACTTCGACCGTGCTGCGCGCGACCAGTTTGCCGCGGCTGGCCACCTTCGCTTGTTGTCTCGGCGCTAACCGTACCAGCTCGGCAGAATTTCCTGGCGATCCGTCCGCGTTGTCCACATCGACCTGCCCGTCGATCACCGTCACAGTAGTAACATTCTCCTCGCGGTAAACATTGAACGCCGTGCCGACGGCGCGGATCAGGTTCGAGCCACTGCGCACCCGAAACGGGCGCAGTGGATCCTTTTCTACTTCGAATAGCGCCTCGCCCTCGAGCAACTCGACATCGCGGAACCCAGGACTGAACTCGACACGCACTGCGGTATGGCTGTTAAGATGCACGGTAGAGCCATCTGCAAGCGAGGCTGTTAATCGGTCGCCGTCGTGAGTGCGGTATTCGATCGCATTGAGCGTCGTCCGAAACCATCCGATGGCCGAGACCAACACCAGCGCCGCGGCCACGGCGACTGACACCGCGGCCCATGGGCGCCGCAGCCTCGACTGAAACCACCCGGGTCTGTCAACCGCGGCCGAATCTGGGCCGCTAACTGTCACCGTCGCGGCGATCGGTACGGGAGTCTCTACCAATGTCTGCAGATGTTGACGCGCAGCGGCGATCAACTCGTCCGCCGTAGGCTCGGCAATTGAGGCAGGCGAGCTCAGGCGCCAAGTCGAGGTGATTGCCAAGTATTCCTGCACATTACGCGCCGACTGCGCTAGCCAGCGGGCAAACTCCTCGCGCTTACTCTCTGCTAGAGGAGTCTCCTGCATAGTGGCGAACCATTGGCTGGCCTCCTCGGTCGCCCGGCGCCGGAAGTCAGTGGTCTCCATAGTCAACCAACCTCCTCTTGGTCGGACGTAAGTAACACTTCCCTGCAAGAAGCCAATGCCACGCTGAGATACTTCTTAACCGTATGAAATGAGATACCCAACTCCCGCGCAATTTCTTCGTAGGTCATGCCGTCGCGTCGGTGGAGAATCAACACAGCGCGGTGATGCGGTTGCAATGCCCCCAGAGCGCGCTGCATGCGAGCGACCAACGCATCGCGATCCACCGCGACCTCAATGGCGTCTGCATCACTCCACAACGTCTGGTTAGCCTCCACTGGGCCTAGCCGGGCGCGAGCTCTGTCTAGATCGTGCTCGCGTGCCAAGTTGGCCGCGACGCGGAACAGATATGCCTGTGGATCTCGGACGAGATCGACTCGTTCGAGACGTAACAAACGTAGGTAAGTCTCCTGGGCGATATCTTGCGCATCCGCCGCGCTGCGCACACGCGCCGTGAGATAACGCATGAGCCTGCCGCGCTGCTGGCTGAATAGCTCGACGACAAAGCTCTTTCGATTCACTTTTACTGACGTCACGCCGTTTGCGGGCCTTTTTAACGCCGCGGGGCCCAGCTATAAGAGGGTGGATCTGAATATTTCGGGTACGGTTGTCAATAAAGCCAATCAGATCAAATAGTTAAATAACTAAAAAGCGCCACTCGCGCGCGCCCGGGCGCTAGCCTCTAGGCGCGTTTTGCATCACTAAGAATGCTTTAGCTGCGGTAGCGCGTCATTTAGTAAATGTGGTTTGCCTGGCGGGACCCGTCATTGAAAGATTCAGCGCCGGAGCACGACATCCGTGCGGCGGCGGTAACAAGAAAATGGCCCTTCATCAGCTCGAAAAGCCCTACCTATTATTGGTAGGCGATATGGAAAACCCGCGGAATGCAAAAACCGCGTTCGGATTGCGGGACTGGACGCCAGAAGCCTGCGTTGGACAACTGCGTTTCAGTACGAAAGCGGTCGACCTGGGACTACCCGAGATGTCGCCCGCACAGGCGGTCGCCGCAGGCGCAAAGACCCTCGTCATTGGAATCGCCCCATCGGGCGGCCAGTTGCCGCAGAGTTGGTATGGCACTCTGCTGGAAGCTCTGGATGTCGGTCTCAACCTGGCTGCCGGACTGCACACCCGCTTGCGCGACATCCCGGCGCTCGCCGAGCGCGCCCAGAAACTAGGTCGGAAGATCAACGATGTACGCCACAGCGATACACAATTCGCCGTCGGCACGGGAGTTCGCCGCTCCGGACGGCGGCTTCTAACGGTTGGAACCGACTGCGCGTTGGGCAAGAAATATACAGCGCTGGCGCTTGCCAAAGCGCTCCAGGCGAAGGGCTACAAAGCCGATTTTCGGGCCACGGGCCAGACCGGAATCCTCATCTCCGGGCAAGGCGTGGCTGTGGACGCGGTGGTCGCGGATTTCATCGCCGGGGCTGCGGAGACCTTGTCGCCGGAGAATTCGCCCGACCACTGGGATATTGTCGAGGGCCAAGGTTCGCTGTTTCATCCGGCCTATGCCGGTGTCACCCTTGGCCTGCTACACGGCTCGCAACCGGACGCCCTGGTGCTTTGTCACGATCCAACCCGTAAGGCGCTTAACGGGTTTGCGCACATACCGATAGTCGCTCCGGAGCGCGCGCTGGAGCCCTACTTGGCAGCAGCCCGTCTCACCAATCCGAAAGCGCGGTTTGTGGGCGTGTCACTCAACACATCGGCGCTAAGCGAGGCCGAGGCGCAACGAGTTCTGCAGAGCACCGCGCAAGCGGTCGGATTACCCTGCGTCGATCCAATCCGGACCGGAGTGGATGCCATCGTCGCGGCAGTGGAGGCATTTGATGCAAGTTGACATTCGTAGAGTCGATTGGCCGTTCGCATCCGAGTTCAGAATTGCCTACAAGGTCAGCACCCAGGCAGAAACCGTGCTGGTGGAGTTGAAGGACGCAGGTCTCATCGCCCGCGGCGAAGGCATGGCCGTCACGTATCACGGCGAAACGGCCGATTCACTGGCTGCACAACTGAATGCCATCAAGCAGGAATTGAGCAACGGCGTGTCGCGTGCCGACCTGCCCAAGCTACTGCCTGCCGGCGGAGCGCGTAACGCCATTGACTGCGCTCTGTGGGATCTTGAAGCAAAGCGCGCCGGGCGGCGCGCCTGGGCGCTCGCAGGGATTGAGACTGTCAATCCGCTGGTCACGGCTTACACCCTGAGTATGGATACTCCCGCAGCCATGAGTAAGGCGGCTGCGGCCGGCAAGTCGTACTCTTTATTGAAGGTGAAGTTAGGCGGCGAAGGCGATCTGGACATAGAGCGCGTCACCGCGATACGCCAGGCGCGCCCCGATGTCAGGATCATTGTAGACGCCAACCAGTCATGGAATGAGCGCCAGGTGCGCGAATTCACTCCGCTGATGGCCAAGCTCGGCGTGGAGCTCATCGAGCAGCCCATGGCGATCGGCCAAGACGCGCCACTGGCCGGATTTTCCAGCCCCGTTCCGCTTTGTGCAGACGAGTCGTGTCAAACGACGCAGTCGCTGCCCGCTCTGTTAGGAAAATACCAGTACGTCAACATTAAGTTGGACAAGACCGGGGGCCTCACTGAAGCCCTACGCTTGGCCCGCACGGCTCAGGCACAGGGCTTCAAGCTCATGGTGGGTTGCATGGCAGGCTCTTCCCTATCGATGGCGCCGGCCTTCATCATCGGCCAGCTCTCCAGCGTAATCGATCTCGACGGCCCGCTGCTCGCCGCTGCGGACGTTCCCAACAAGATTCGCTACGAGGGTAGTCGCATGTTCCCGCCGGAGGCAGTCCTATGGGGTTGACAAAGTCTTTGCAGAGACTGGCAGAGCTCGATGCCATCGTCGGGCGCATGTTGCAAGCTGGGCGGATCCCGGGCGCTGCGATCGCGATAGTAGCCGACGGCCAGACCGCATTTTCACGGGGCTACGGCTACCGCGATCTGGAGGCCAAACTCCCGATGACAGCGCAGACCGTCTACCCAATCGCCTCCACCACGAAGGCCATCAACACCACTCTGCTCGGCATGTTGGTGGATGAAGGCCGGGTAGCGTGGGATGCTCCAGTACAAAGATATCTTCCCTGGTTTCAACTGCAGGACCCGCTGCGCAGCGCTCAGGTCACGGTGCGCGATCTGGTCACCATGCGCACGGGGTTGCCGCGGCACGACTTTATCTGGAACGAGAATCCGGTCAGCCGCGCGAATCTGATCGAGAGACTGCGTTACGTGGAGCCGTCGGCGGGGTTTCGAGAGCGTTTTCAATATAACAATCTGACATCGACCACCGCCGGTCATCTGGCCGGCGTCGTCAGCGGCCAGAGCTGGGAGGACTTGGCGCAGCAGCGCATTCTCGGCCCTCTAGGCATGGCCAGCACCGGATTTGCAATGCCCGCCGCAGGCGAGGTGAGCCTGTCCTACCACGAAAATAGCCGCCGCGAGGTGATCCCAACTCAACGCTGCCACTCCGGCGACACAGCGCCTTCCGGAGGCTCGATCCATTCCACCGTTCTCGACATGACACGCTGGATAGCACTCAATTTGCAAGGCGGACAAATTGACGGGCGCACCCTGATCAAGCCGGAGACCCTGGCGGAAATACATACTCCTCAGATGGTGGTTCTCCCAGCCGACCTCGCGGCGCCCTCACCCGGCGCCCCCTACGCCATGGGTTGGTTCGTGGATACCTATAACGGCCATGCCCGTGTATCTCACGGCGGCTATCTCTGGGACGTCAATAGCGAGGTCTCATTGTTCCCGAAGGACAACATCGGCATTGTGTCTTTCGTGAATTTTGGCTGCCATCGGCTGGCGCGCATCATCAACAACTACGCCTTCGACCTCATCATGGGGCTGGAGACCAAAACGACCTTCGAGGAAAGGCTCGCCGGGTATGAGAAGGAAATTCGCGACACGCGCGAGCGTAACGCTTCCGTGCGCCGCATAAGCAATACCTCGCCGTCGCACCCCTTAGCCGACTACACGGGCAGTTATACGCATCCCGGCTACGGGACGCTCGAAATCCAGCGTAGCAAGGACGAGTTGCTGCTACGGCGCGGGCAGCTGGAGGTGGCCCTGCAACATTGGCACTACGATGTCTGGGCCCCTCAGGAGAGTGATATGTTCGTGATCCATACACAACATATCTTCGAGCGCGCCAACCGCTTGTCGTTCGAAACCAACGCCGACGGCGCGATCAGCGCGTTTTCCTGGCTGATTGAGCCGGCCATAGGCCCCGCTCGCTTTGCCAAGCAGGACAGTTCAAAGTAATCGCACCCGTGTTTCGCTTCAAAGGCCGTTCATGAAAATTTTCGCCGCAGGCATTATCACCGAAACCAACACGTTCGCGCCGGTTCCAACGGCGCTCGAGGACTTCATTGTTCAACGCGGCAAGGACGTTCTGGCCGGCCGCGTGGATTATCCGAACCTGGACCTGTACGCTCTGTGGGGACCGCAAGCCAAGCAGCAGGACGCCGAGTTGGTGTTCGGCCTGCTGGCCTTTGCGCAACCCTCCGGTACCACGCTGAAAGCGGCCTACGAAACCCTTCGAGAGGAGATGTTGGCAGATCTACGCGCCGCTATGCCGGTGGACGTCTGCCTACTGATGTTGCACGGCGCGATGGTAGCGGACGGTTATGACGACTGCGAAGAGGACATGGTGCGTCGGGTCCGCGAGATTGTCGGTCCCAAGGCTGTCATTGGCGTCGAGCTGGACCTGCATTGCCATCTGCGCGAGTCAATGATCGAGCCAGCCGACATCGTTATAGCCTACAAGGAGTATCCGCACGTCGATATCAACGATCGCGCGTACGAGCTCTTCGATCTAGCCGTCGCGGCCAAGCGCGGCAAGATCCGGCCGACCATGGCGCTGTTCGACTGCCAGATGATTGGCCTATATCCCACGACGCGCCAACCCATGCGCGGCGTTGTGGATGCCATGTCGGAGGCGGAGCGGCGTAAAGGCGTGTTATCCGTATCATTCGGCCATGGATTTCAATTTGCCGACGTGCCGCATGTGGGCGCGAAAACGCTCGTGGTTGCCGACGGCGACCGTGGCCTCGCAGAGCAGGTAGCGCGGGAGTTCGGCATGCGCCTGTACGGATCGCGCAAGGAGATTGGCTTCGAATCGCTGTCACTACCCCTGGAGGCGGCTCTGACCAAGGCCGTGGCGAGTCGCAAGACGCCGGTCGTCGTGGCTGACCAGTCGGACAATCCAGGAGGAGGCGCTCCTTCAGACTCCACATTTGCCTTGCGCTGGCTGTTGGACCACAACGCGCAGGACGTCGCCATGGCGATCCTTTACGACCCCGAGGTCGTGAAAATCGCCCGGAAGGCAGGCGTAGGGGCGCGGCTGGCGATGCGTATCTGTGGAAAAATGGGGCCTTTCTCCGGCGATCCGGTGGACGCAGAGGTCACCGTGCTGGCAATGCGCGAGAAGTACCTGCACAAACTCCCGCAAGCCTCCGGCGACCCGCAGCTCTATCCGGCCGGGGATATCGTCGCGTTACGCTGCGGCGGCATCGATCTTGTGGTTAGCAGCGAACGCTGCCAGTGCATGGACCCCTCGGTTTTTGCGGATCTGGGCATAGACCCCAAACGCAAGAAAATTCTGGTGGTGAAGTCAGTGCAGCACTTTTATGGCCCCTTCGCTCCAATCGCCGGCGAGGTGATCTACATGGCACCCCCAGGGGCGGTCGCTCCCGATCCGCGACTCTGCAAGTATCGTCGCGTGAATACCGAGCGCCTCTATCCGTGGGCGGCGGATCCTTTAGGAAAGTAGAGCAAGCGGGGCCTGCAGCCGCAAATCCAACGAGGTAAAATTCGGGAACGTATGTTCCTGAGTTCATCGACCCTTGCCTCACTGCGTTTTTTCGAGGCGGCCGCCCGACTGCTGAGCTTCAAGGAGGCCGCTCTCGAGCTGCACGTGACCCAAGGGGCTGTGAGTCAGCAGATCAAACACCTCGAGGAGGCCCTGGGGTGTAAATTGTTTTACCGGCTACCGCGGCAGGTCACGCTAACGGAGGAGGGACGGCGGTTCGCCTCCGTGGTGGAAGAGGCTCTGCAGAGCATCGAGCGTGAGGCTCGGAATCTAGCCGTCTCGCGATCGAGCACCGACATCCGAGTTCGAGTTGGTCCCTCCTTCGCCCTTCTCTGGCTCATACCACGCCTGGGCGAATTCTACGCCGCGCATCCGCAGATCAAGCTGTTCATCACTGCAGCCTACGGGTACTTCGACCCCGCGCGGCGCGAGTTCGACCTCGCCATTGAGATGGTCAAGGGGAGGCTCCCGGCACTGCGTGCAGAGTCTCTCATGGATGAGTATCTCGTTCCGATATGCAGCCCTGAGTATTTGAAAACGCACACTTTTCTGAAGCACCCGAAGGACTTGGCTCGCTGCACCCTCCTCCACGACGCGCACGCCTGGACGGGAGCGGCTGCGGATGCGGAATGGAGGCATTGGCTGCGTGAGGTGGGTGCGCCACAGGTCGACAGCACCAAGGGCCAGTTTTTCAGCCTCGCCAATTTGTCGTTCGAGGCCGCGTTGAGCCACCAAGGAGTGGCGATGGGACGCGGCGCGCTCATCGGGGAGTTCCTCGAGGCGGGAAAGCTGGTGACGCCCTTCAAGCAACGGATCAAGAGTCCGTTGCGATACTGCCTTCTGTATCCCAAAGAGCTGGCCGACCGGCGGGAAATCCGCACAGTGATTGCTTGGTTGCGCGAGCAGGCGGCGGGGTAGTTAGTGAAGTAACGCTTCGCGACGGTGATTGAAGGTGCCGTCACACTGCTCGTTGTTACCGGCAGCGCGGCGACAACAAAGCTCGTTCAGCCAATTACGATTGGGATCGCGAGACTTCTGGAAAAACGCCTAACCCAAGGCTGCGCCGAGTACCTGCAGGCCGGTAACTATCTCGGCTTCGGTCAGGTGACCGTACGCCAGCAGCAATCTTGAGTCGGTACCTGCGCCTGACTGGAAGTCAGCCACTCGGTCCACAAGTACACCAGCGCGCTGCAGCCGGGTGGGGAGATTTCGCGTTGCAGTCCGCGCACGAACCTGAACCACTACATGCAACCCGGCGGCGTGGCCGATAACGGCTTCAACTTGAGGAATGCGCGCGAGCGCTTCTAACATCGTGGAGCGCCGCGAGGCGTAACTTCTACGCGTACGACGTATGTGTCGCTCAAGCTCGCCCGAGCGGATGAGCCATGTCACTATCCTCTGAGTGACAACAGAAACGGCATCGCGTGTTTGCGCCACAACCGCGCTCATCGCGCCGATAAGATTCGGTCGCGCCACGACAAACCCCAGTCGGATAGCCGGGCTAAGCACCTTCGAGAAAGTCCCCACGTAAGCAATGTGATCGAAACCGGCCAAAGCGCCCAAAGCCGGCAAAGGAGCCGTACCGTAACGAAACTCACCGTCGTAGTCGTTCTCGATGATAACCACGTCGTGGTTTGCGGCCCATTGGATCAACGCATGGCGGCGCGCCGGACTAAGCCGGGCGCCGGTCGGATACTGATGGGAAGGCGTCAGATGGATGACCTTAGGAGTCTTTTTCTGCGCAAACAACACCGAGGTGTCGATCCCGTCTGCATCGACCGGCACAGCCATCAGACTTGCGCCAAAGCGGCGTAGTGCCCGCACAGCACGTGGGTACCCAGGCTCTTCCACCGCTGCCCGGTCTTTCGGCCGCAAAATAACTTCAGCAAGACGTTCAATGGCCTGCCCCGCACCCGCGGTGATCATTACTTGCGCCGGATCGACCCGCATCGCTCGCGTTCGCCCGAGATAAAGCGCAACCTGAGTTCGCAACTCAATTTCACCTGTCGGATCACCGTACCCGGCGCCGGGCAGTTGACGCCCTGCTTCTCGACAAGCGCGACGCCACACCTCAATGGGCAGTGGGCTCGGGTCGGCCGAGCCCAACCGAAAGTCAAACCGCGGCGGCGAGGCTGGGCTGCTGGTCGAGACTCGACGCGAGCTCGGCTTCGCCCCTCTAAACGACGCGACAACACCCGGTCCAACAGGCTCCGCGCGACCGCTTCCGCCGGCAATCCGTGCAGCGCGATTGCCGGTACGGTCCCGGGATGTCGCCGCAATCTGCCGCGAGAGGTTGGAAACGACAGTCCCGCCGCGTCCGTAAGCCTCAATCCATCCCAGACTCGCCAACCGCTCAAAGCTGGCCACGACGGTATTGCGGTTGATCGCGAGCGCTCGGGCTAGAGCACGAGTCGCGGGAAGCTTGACCCCCGAAGGCAGGGCACGCGATTCAATCAGCGCCTGGAGTTGATTCGCCAGTTGCACGTAGGCCGCAGTGGCCGCAGCCGCGTCGACCGATAGGGGCAAATCGGCGGCATCAATAGATTTTGGTTGCCTGTTTTGGGTCACATTTGGATCTTATCGCGGCAACCATACTGGCGTACATTCTCGCCAGATTCACGCCGGCCACCCCGGCGGCTACTAAGGTGTGCTTGTGGATTTGCCGCTCGTGGCCATAACGATGGGCGACCCGGCAGGTGTCGGTCCTGAGATTGTCGTCAAAGTAGCGGCAGCGCCTGAATTCTCAAGCAACCACCGTGCATTCGCCATTGGTGATGTGCAGCGGCTCAGGCAGGAAGTTATCAACAACCGCCTCGCGCTCGAGATCACAGCCCTAACCGCGCCGGAGGACTTCGTCCCCGCCGCAGGTGTACTACACGTCCTTTGCGGTGGACCGCCCCTGCCGGCGAACCTCCCCTACGGCCGTGTCGATGCGCGTGCAGGCCACGCAGCCTTCTCTTATGTACGACACGCTATTGAGCTGGCGAACGCTCATCGAATCGCCGCGATTTGTACGGCTCCAATCAATAAGGAGGCGCTCGCAGCTGCAGGAGTGAAGTATCCAGGCCATACGGAAATGCTCGCCGAGCTTTCCGGCGCGAGTGAAGTGGCCATGATGCTCGTCTCACCGGAGCTACGGGTCATTCTCGTCACCATCCATTGCTCGTTGCGTGCCGCTATTGAGCAGTTGTCGATCGAAATGCAGTTGCGCGTGATTCACCTGGCCGACCAGGCACTCCGCTCAGTTGGTATCTCGAATCCGCGTATCGCGGTCGCTGGACTCAACCCTCATGCGGGCGAAGGAGGTCTCTTCGGGCGCGAAGACCTCGACATTATTGCCCCGGCGGTTCGCAAAGCCCGTGAGTCGGGGATCGACGTAAGTGGGCCCCACGCAGGAGACACCGTATTCATGCTGGCGCGGCGTGGACGCTATGACATCGTAGTAGCTCAATACCACGATCAAGGGCTCATTCCGATTAAGCTGCTGGGAATTGAGGGCGGAGTCAACGTCACAGTAGGTTTGCCGTACATCCGAACCAGCCCGGATCATGGCACCGCTTTCGACATCGCAGGCCGCCGCGCCGCAGACGCACGCAGTCTGCAAGTCGCGCTAGACATGGCTCGTGACTTGACGCGCAACCGTAATGCGGCGCGAGCCAAGCTAGGGGGAACAGACGCGCGTGGCTAACTTCATCCTAATGTTGACGAACCACGACCGCACGGTAGCAAATGCGCTGATGGTCTATGAAGAGGTACGTGACACGCCGCTGACCTATGTAGGCTTCAAGGATATCGGCCTACCGCAGGAGGAAATGAAAACGCTCGCCAGCCACATACGTGCCGACAGCCGCAAGGTATTGCTCGAGGTTGTCAGCACCAGTCGCGAGGATGAGCTGCGCTCGATACGAGCGGCCGTAGCTATAGGCGTAGATTATGTGTTGGGAGGGCGTCATGCCACGGACGTAATACCGATCCTCAACGGGACAGGGGTTCATTACTTTCCGTTTTGTGGCAACACCCGCGGGCACCCCACGCGCCTGGATGGGACGATGGACCAAATCGTCGCTGATGCCCGCCGGTTGGCGATGCTACAAGGTATTCACGGCCT
>Ga0105240_10005346_pt1 | contig 19154 bp, 14 predicted proteins | sample KBSC54metaG_FD_80426 | JGI IMG/M metagenome (GOLD analysis project Ga0105240, IMG submission 80426) | Corn rhizosphere microbial communities from Kellogg Biological Station, Michigan, USA - KBS C5-4 metaG | ecosystem: Host-associated > Plants > Roots > Rhizosphere > Soil | place: Michigan, USA... | reverse complement strand
CGCAAAGATGAACGCCATCGCGTACAGCAGCCCGCTGGTGATCGTGAAGAACGGCCGCAGGGGAATTTTCACGCCGTAGCGGTAAAACGCCGTGAACACCGCCGCCAACACCAGCGCGCCGGCGCCGATGCCTAACGCAATGGCGCCCGCCGGGCGGCCGGCGTCGCCCAACAGCGCCTGGTAGAACAGCGCCGTCTCGGCGCCCTCCCGATACACGGCCAGAAAAGCCACGAAGGCAAGCGCGGTCGCCCCGCCCGACGCGAGTGCCGCCGTCACCTTCTCGCGAATGAAGTGCTGCCAGTGCGCAACTTCCACCTTGGAGATGAGCCAGTAGCTCACCCAGAAGAGCACGACCATCGCTACGAGCATGCTCACCCCTTCGATGAGATCCTGGCTCGCCGGCACCGCCGCGAGCAGGGTCTTCAACATCACCGCGGTCGCCGCGCTTGCGACCACGCCCGCGCCGGCGCCGTACCACACTGCTCGCAGCCGGTCGCGGTGCCCGGTCTTGACGAGAAACGCGACGATCGCGCCGATCACGAGGATCGCCTCGAAGCCCTCGCGCACGATGATCAGGAAGGACTGGAGGAACGCCTCCCCGGTGCCGGACGTCCGCTCCGTCACTCCCGACACCGCCGGGAGCGTGGCCGCGATCGCGTCGCGCGTGCGCGTTGCGTTAGGCACGTCGCCGGCCGCGATCTGCGCGCGGAAATCGGCGAATCGGCGTTCCATCGCCGACACCAGACCGGGGCTTTTCGCGCGCGCCGCCGTCTCCATGGGCTCGAAGGCGAGATACGCGTCCACCGCGCGCTCCTGAGCATCAGATGCGCGGCCCGTCCGCGCCGCGGCAACGGCGGAGTCCAACGCCGCCATCACTCCAATCGATGCTGAGGCAGATGCGGCGCACGTCGCGCACACGGCCCGCACACCCTGCAGCGACAACACATACCCGACCACGTTCCACCGCTGCTCGGCCGTCAGCGTCGCACCCCACGCCGGCATCGCCGTACCCGGCACGCCCGCCGACACCACGCGGTAGAGCAGTGCGGGGGACACGCCGCGCATGACCGACGGGTCGCCGATCGCCGGCGGCGGTGGCCGGATGCCCGCTGCCGCGGGACCGTCGCCTAACCCGCGATCGCCGTGGCACGACGCGCAGCGCGCCGCGTACACGGCGCGCCCATCCACCAGGTCGATCGGCCGGGCCGGCAGATCGATCGCCGCGGCTTCGCCTAACGCAGCCACGAACCGCTGGTGCAGCGAGGCCAGCCGCGCCGGTGGAACGGTATCGTGCACGGCCGCGGACAGCGAATCGAGCAGCGCCCGGATCGCCGGCGCGTCGGCGCCATTCAAGCGCACCGCCGTCGCGCGCGCGTCGGCCAAAAAGTCGACGGTCTCGGAATACTCATCCGGCGCCACGAGCCGTCCGTGCGCGTCGACTCCCTTCCCGTACTCCTCGACCGCCACCGCCACGATGTTGCCGAGTCGCTTCGCGGGACTTTCCTGCGCGATGGCGCACGTAGCAAACGCTGCCGCTGCGACCGCCGCCAAGCAGCCTGAACAAGGAAGAAATCGCATTTACGAGAGAATCTATCGGCTTTACAGTCGCGATACTACTCTGTCGCGTGGTCCCCACCCTCAACCTCAACTACTCGCCGCGCCCTCTTTTTCGCTTGCCTCGAGTACCACTACCGCCCCAGCGGTCATCTGACTGTGCGACAACGTCAACCATACGCGAGTCACCGCGAGCTCGGCGCACCGGATCTCCGCCGCACCGTGCAGCAACAGCGACGGCGCCCCGCCGTCCAGAGAGACCACTTCCATCTCACGCCACCCGATGCCCCGCGCCCCCGGCGAACCGGACAACGCTTTGTACGCCGCCTCTTTGGCCGCGATGCGCGCCGCCAGATGCACGTAGGGCTCGGGCCTGCCCATCGCGTACCTCACCTCGCCGTCCGTGAACAGTCGCTCGAGTGCGCGCGTCTGCTTGGACGCGATCAGTCGCTTGACCCGCGCCACGTCTACCAGGTCGAGTCCAACGCCGACGATCACGCGTCCTCCCGCGGCGCGCGGCGAAACCAGGACCTCGTACGCGACCGGCGCGTCGGTACGTCCGCCGCCAGCACGCGCACTAGCGACAACCACACCTCGTCGGCTGTCTCGAACACGGTGCGCAGCGCCGCCGCCCACGCCCGCCATCGCGCGAAACGCTCCGCGTCATCGCTCGACGCCAGCGACTCCTGCGCGCGCTCGAGCGCGCCTAACGCAAGAACCAGCGGCTCCGCCACCTCCGACAGCTCCGCGTCCAGCGCGCGCCGCTCCGGCGGCTCGGACGGATGCCGCTCCGCCGCCGTCTCGTGCAACCGCTGCGTCATCGCGGCGCGCAGCGCCGGCGCATCGAACGCCGCCCGCGCGCGATCCGGCCCCGACGCTGCTTCGGCCTCGCGACGCGCCACGAGCAGCGGAGCGAAATATCGATCGTGATCGACGCCCGGCGACGCGCGCGTCGACCCCAGCCCGCGCAGCGATCGCGTGAGCTCGGGGACGGCCATCGCGCGCCGATCGAGGTCCGCCGCCAGCGCCGCCAACGCGGGCGATCCGCCTAACGTCACCACGTCGCCGCGCGACGCGAACAGCTCGAGCGTGCCCACCGCATAGCGAGCCCCGTCCAGCCGGTCCAGCGGCAGGCGTACCGACCCGCCGGACCGATCGAGCCGCAGCGCCTCGTCGTCGAGCGTCACCTGCGCGTCGCCGGTGAGATCGTGCCCGCGCAACAGGCCGCTCACCGTGACCATCACCGCGCCGGCGTCGCCCATCTCACGCGTCCTCGAGCGCGTAGCGCACGCGGCCCGCCAGCTCGTCATCGCACAGCGCCGGCTCCTGCCCCGTCCGGCGCTGCCATCGCATCACGAACTGCGGGAGGCGCTCGGTGGTGAACGCGCCCCGGTCGATGCCTAACGCAACGATCGCGCGCTCGATGCCGCCCGGCGCGCCCTCCACCTCCACCAGGTCGTCCATGCGCGGATACCGCTCGAACCGTACCGTCGTCCCGTCGAGATCGTATTGCGCAATGTCCCGGTCGATCGCCCGCGTCACCTCGTAGCCGAGTCGGGCGAGCATCGCGGCGAGCACGTCGGGGGCGTCGGCAGTGCACTGCAGCTCGTCGCGCACCTTGTAGCCGCCCTCGTAGCCGGTCGGACCTTTCCAGCCGAGCTCCGCACGCGCGCCCGAGGCGTCGCGGTAGACGCGCAGCCGAAGGACCTCGTCGCGGCGTGCGAGGTCGCGGCGCGGCGTGTCGTAGCGCCGGTCCTCGAGACGGCCGGCGAACGCGAGCACCGCCCCGGCTTGCGTTAGGCACCCGGCTCGGCGCGCCCAGTCGTCGAGCACCGCCTTGAGCTCAACCTCACGCATCGAAGATCGCCTCGAGCACGGCCCGCGTATCGGCGAGCGTCGCGAATACCGCCGCCGGTGCGTGCGCCGCCAGCTCGTCCACGCTGAACCGGCCCGTCGCCACCGCTACCGCGCGCGCACCGACACTCCGCGCACATTCGATGTCGGCCGGCGTGTCGCCGATCACCACCAGGTCCGCGCCGCCGAGCTCCAGGCCTAACGTTTCACGCGCGCGCTGGAGTGCCACCGCCGGCAGCGCCGGGCGGTGCGCATGGTCCGAGCCGTAGGCGCCCACGCGGAACCGCGCCACGTCGAGCCCAGCCGCGGACAGCTTGAGCATCGCACCGCCGCAGAAATTGCCCGTGAGCAATCCCACTACCGCATCCGGCCGCGCCTCGAGCGCCGTGATGAGATCCGCCACGCCATCGAACAGCCGCATGCCGCGCCGACCCGTCGCCAACTCCTGCTCGAGCAGCGTGAGATAGCTCGACGCGACCGCCTCCATGCGCGCATCGATCGTGTCGTCGTCGTGTCCGGCGGCGCGCATGAGGTCGCGCACGATCTGCGGGTCGGTCTTGCCATCGTAGCGGTACTCCGTTGGGCCCGCACCGCCGAAGACGCGCGTCAGCGCGGCCGTCATCGCGCGACGCCCGGCGCCATCGCTCCACAGGATGGTCCCGTCGATGTCGAACAGAACCAGCTTCATGCGCGGGTCAGCACCACGCCGGCGATGATCGTCACCGCGCCGGCACCCTGCCACGCGGTCGGCGTCTCGCCCAACATCATCCACGCCACACCGAGCGCGATCACCGGCTGCAGGTTCGAGTAGATGGCCGTGCGCGTCGGACCTAACACACGCACGCCGCGATACCAGCCGAGATATCCAATGACCAGCGAGCCGATGCCGGCGAACACCATCGCGCCCCAGGTCGCTGCGCTCACGGTGCGCCACGCCGTCGCCGCAAACGCCGGCGCCGACACCGCGAGCAGCGGAATCATCCCGCCCACGAGGGTCAGCGCCGAGATGTCGATGAGCGACACGCGATGCGTGACGGGCTCGAGCAGCACGGTGTACCATGCCCAACAGACCGCCGCGGCGACCACGATCGCGTCGCCTACCAGCGTGCCGCCCGCCGACTCGTGCACCGATCCGCCGAGGACGACGAGCGCGATCCCCACCATCGACAGCGCGACACCGGCGTACCCGCGCGCGCCGACCTGTTCGATACCTAACCAACGGCCCAGCAGCGCGATGAGCGCCGGCGAGGCCGCGAGCAGCAGCGCCGCGTTCCCCGCCCGCGTGTGCGCCACGCCCTCGGCGAACAGCGTCTGATAGACGCAGTTGCCCAACACGCCTAACGCAAGAAGCGCGAGCACGTCGCGCCGCGCAATCGGCCGTGCGCCGGCCCGGCGGCGCTGCATCACCGCCAGCACGCCGAACGCCAGCGTCGCCATCAAGATCCGCGCGCCGTTGAAGGCCAGCGCGTTCATGTGATCCGTGCCGTACTTCACGACCGCGTAGTTCGCGCCCCAGATCGTGGTCGTCAGCAGCAGCCAGAGGTCGGTGAGCGAAACGCCCGACCGCGCGGCTGGGTCCGCGCGATCGGGCGCCATCGCCGTGTCGAGCGCTGTGGTCATGCTGGAAACCTAGGCGGCGCATCCAGCGCGCGACAGCGCCTTCCTCCCTCTCACGACCGCACCTAACTTCCCGACCATGCACCTCTCCTTCGCGCTGTTCGCCGACGCCGCCAATCTCTCCGTCGAGGGCAAGCTCAACGTCCTCGGCGTGTTCGACGCCGTGCAGGTGGCCGGTCTCCCCACGGTCCACCCGCGCGCGCATCTCGTCGTCCGGCTCAAGGGCACCGCCGCCGACGCCGGCGCGCACGTCATCGCCTTGCAATGGGTGAGTCCAGGCGGCGCGGAACTCTGGTCATCCAACGGAGAGCTCAACGTCGCGGCGCCGCCGTCCGAGGTCAGCGAAATCGACTTTCCGCTCATCGCCGCCGTCGACCTGCCGCTCGATAGCGCGGGGACCTACGCGATGCGCATCGCGATCGACGGCTCGCCGCACGGCGAGGTGCGCCTGCACGTGCGCGCCGCCGTCGTGCCCGCCGGGAAAATGGTGAGCTGACGCTCCCGCGCGCCTGCGCTCAGCGCACGCGACGCGCCCAACGGAACCGCGACAGCAGCGCGCGTGCGTACGCGTCGGGCGCGGCGAGATTCTCGATCGCGTAGCCGCCGCGCCCCAATCCCAGGTGCACCAGCCGCGCCCCGCCCAACGCAATCGCGACGTGCGTGATGCGCCCGTCCTCGCGATCGGAAAAGAACGCGAGATCGCCGGCCGCTAGCTCACCCAGCACGCTGCCCGCCGCGATCGACTCGCCGCACTCCGCTTGAGCGCGCGCGTCGCGCGGAAGGGCGATGCCGTGCAGCCCGAAGACGGTTTGCACGAGACCGGAGCAGTCGGCGCCCCACGGCGTGAGTCCGCCCCACTCATACGGCGTGCCCTCGAACCGGGTGAACGCCGTGTGTGCGGCCGCCGCGCCAGACGGTGCAAAGCGCCGCGCCATCTCGCCCAACTCGACCGTCTCGCCGCTCTCCACCACCGCGGCGGCATCGAGCCACGCGCCGAGGGGCAAGGCCCGCCGCGCGCCGGACGCCTCGCGCACCACGCAGCCGAGCGACACCCGCGCCGGCCCGCCACCGTTAGGCGCAACACGCATGTCGGATTCCGACAGGTAGCCGCGGTGCATCCATCCTTCGTATCCGTCGCGCAGCCTCACCTGGAGCCATGGTTCGCGCTCGCCGGAATCCAGCCGCTCCACCGGATGACCCGCGAGCGCCTGCGTCACTTGCTCGCTCCCTGCTCGCGGCTCGCCGTTCACCGGCGCCACGGACACGCGCACCACGAGCGTGCTCACGCCGCGCGACCCGTCACCGGCTGCGCGAGCGACGCGACGACGCCGGCACCACCGTCCGCGACGCACGCGCGAGATCGGCATCGCTCACGTCGCTCAGGCTGCGCACGACGTCGTCCCGCCGCGTGCCACGCTTGATGGGCTTGGACGCCACCGTCCGCGGCAGCGACCGGTCCAGCGGCACGAACAACAGGCGCGCGCTCCACTCGCCGGTGCGCCGGTCGAACGCCGTGTCGCCCAACACCGAGAACGCGCGCTCGCCTAACACGACACGCCGCCGCACCACGACCACGTCGCTCATGTCGCGCTCCGCCGCTCGTCGGCCGCGTGCTTCGCCTCGCATTCGCGACACCGCAGCACACCGCGAAAGCTGCATACCAGGCAAATGAACGTGCCGCAGTCCGCGCACGGATAACCTTCCGATGCGCGTTCCTCGCGGCCGCACGCGCGGCACATCATGCCGTCGTGTTCCTGGGGCGTCGGCGCTGGGGATGTATCGGACATGATACCGAATGTAAGTGGAGACTCGCCGTGGTGAAGACGCGCGGGACAGGGTCCGCGTCCCGGACCTACCCTGCGCCGCCCGCGACGCGCGGCTCGGTGGCCATCACCATGTCGCCGAGGTTGTATGCCTTGATCTTGTTGATGAGCGTCGCGCGCGAGATGCCCAGCTCTCGCGCCGCCCGCGTGCGGTTGCCATTGTGCGCACGCAGCGTGCGTTCGATGTGCGCGCGCTGCACTTCGTCCAGCGACCGCGGCACGTGCCGCGAGAGACCAGCGCCGCTCGCACGCCGCACTTCGGACGGCAGATGCTCCGCCCCCACGCGACGCGCGCCGCGCGCCACGATCAATGCGCGCTCGAGCACGTTGCGCAATTCACGCAGGTTGCCCGGCCACGGATACCGAAGCAGTACCTCCCACGCGCCGTCGGCAATCTCCGACGGCGCGGACCGCACCTGGATCTGAAGCTCGTGCATCAGCCGCTCAATGAGGTCCACGAGATCCTCGCGAGCGCGCGCACGCAACGGCGGCAGGTGGACCGGCATGACGCTCAATCGATAATACAACTCTTCGCGCAACCGTCCGGCGTTCACTTCCTCGACCAAATCGCGACACGTGGACGCGATCACGCGCACGTCGGCGCTCGTCTCGCGCACGCCGCCGGCGCGCCGATACGTGCGCGCCTCGAGCAGCTTGAGCAATCGCGGCTGCAGCACGGGATCGAGTCCGACGACCTCGTCGAGGAACAATGTGCCGTGCTCCGCGATTTCGACCAGCGCCGCGCGCCGGCGGCGCGGGCGATCCTCCACCTCGCTCCCGAAGAGTTCTTCCTCCAGCGCTTCCGACGGCATCCCCACACAGCTCACGTCGAGGAACGGCGCCTCGCCGCGCGGACTCGTCGCATGAATCATCTCCGCCAGCCGGCCCTTGCCCGTGCCCGTTTCCCCAACCAGCAGCACCGTGGTCCGGTCGGTGGCCGCGAGCAGCTCGACCTGGTGCGCCAGCTCGCGCATCGCCGGCGACGTGCCTAACAGAGCGCTCACGCGGCCGCCGCCGCGCCGCTCGCGCGCCAGCTGCGCCAGTTGCCGCAGCCGCGCCTTCTCGAGCGCCCGATCCACGGCCGCCTCGAGGTGCGCCGGATCGACCGGCTTCTGCAGGAAGTGTTCGGCGCCGGCCTGCATCGCCTGCACGGCTAACGGAACGTCGGCGTGCCCCGTGATCATGATGATCACCGCCTCTTCGCCGGCGAGGCGCGTGAGGACGTCGAAGCCTGTCCCGTCAGGCAGGCGCAGGTCGAGCAGCACGAGGTCGGGCCGAACGCGCAGAAACGTCTCCACGCCCTCTTCGCAGCCGCCGGCGCGCACCACGTGATGCGATCGGCGCTCGAAGAACGCGCCCAGCACCGCCGATACGCCCGGATCGTCGTCGACGATGAGAATCGTGGCCATCAGCGCGTCCCAACGCTGCACAACAGGTGCGCCACCGTGGGCAGCACGAACGGCTTGCTCACGTACGGCCGCTTCGCCATGCGCAGAAATTCGCGCGCGGCGTCGCTCTCGACGTCGCCCGTCGCGAACACCACGCGCTCCGCGTGATCCGGGTCGCTCTCCAGCAGCGCCGCGTATACGGCGTCGCCCGATTGATCGGGCATCCGCAGATCGAGCAGGATGCCGTCGTATCGGCGCTCCCGCATGAGCTGCATCCCCTCGGCGCCGGTCGCGACCGCGTCTACCGTGTGGCCTTCCCGCTCGAGGTACCGCGTCAGCGCACGCCGGATCGACGACTCGTCATCCACGATGAGCAGCGTGCGCGGCGCCGCACGCAAGAGCTCCTCGCGCGGGTTTACGGCACCGTCGAGCGCTGGCGGCGTCGTCATCGGCAGCTCGATCGAGAACGTCGCACCGTTTCCGGGCGTGCTCCGTACCGTGATTTGTCCGCCGTGCTGCCGCACGATACCATCGGAAATCGACAGGCCTAACCCGGTGCCTTCACCCACTGCCTTGGTCGTGAAGAACGGGTTGAAGATGTGGTCCAGGTTCTCGTGCGGAATACCGGGCCCGGTGTCGGTGACGCTGGCGATCACGCGATTGTCCACGCGGCGCGTCGCCAGCGTGATGCGACGGTCGCCCTCCACGCCGCGCAAGGCGTGCTCCGCGTTAGTCAACAGGTTGAGCACCACCTGCTGCAGTTGGAACGAGTCCGCCCACACGAGCGGCAGGTCCGGATCGAGTGCGGTCGCCACGTCGACCTGCTGCGTGCGCAGCACGTATCGCCGCAGCTCGAGCGTATCGAGCATCACGCGGTTGAGATCCGTGCTCGTGCGCTCGGGGTCGCGCTGCCGCGCGAACAGCAGCAGGTTGGACACGATCTTCGCCGCCCGTTTGGCTTCCTTGTGAATCGTCTCCACCGCATCGCGCTGATCCGCGGTGGCCTCGGCGGAATTCTCGAGCAGCTGTGCGAACGCCATGATGCCGGCTAACGGATTGTTGAGCTCGTGCGCGACGCCGCTCACCAGTTGGCCGACGGCAGCCAGCTTCTCCCGCTGCAGCAGCTGGGCGGAGAGCAGCTTCTCCTCGGTCACGTCGCGCACCAGTCCGAGCATGCCGGCAATGCGTCCGTCCTCCAACACCGGTGCAGTAATGATGGACCCCGTGCGCACGGTGCCGTCCACGTCGCGATAGCGGAGCTCCGAACGTTGGCGCCGCCCGGCGAGCGTCGCCTGAAAAAGCGCCTCGGCCCATTCGGTTTGCTTTCCCTCGAGGATCGTGCCGAAACGCACGCCTAACACTTCGGTGCGCGGGCGACCGATCGTCCGCTCGAAGCTGCGGTTCACCGACGTGAATCGCCCGTCGACATCGAGCGTGAAGATCGCGTCGGGCGCGGTCTCGACCAGATGCTCGTATCGCGCCTCCGAGCGCAGCAGCGCCTCTTCACGCTCGCGATCGGCCGTGATGTCGCGCCCGATGCCGAGCACGCCGACCACGGTTGTGCCCTGGAAGATGGGCGTGTTGGTCACCGAGAGCAGCCGGCGGTCGCCGTCCTTCCGATAGAGGTGGCACTCGTACCGTCGCGCGCGTCCGTCCAACGCGTGCTTGAAGTGGCGATCCACGTCGGCGAATTCATCGGGGTCCAACAACCACCGCGCACGACGGCCGAGCAGTTCCTCGCGCGAGTAGCCCACGATCTCGCACGTCGCGTGGTTCACCGACATGAAGCAACCGTCGGCATCCATGGTGTAGATCGCGTCGGTGGCCGTCTCGACGAGGTTGCGATACCTTGCCTCCGACCGCGCCACGGCGTCACGCGCGCGCCGCTCGTCCGTCACATCGCGCAGCGACGCGACTACGCCGGTTACCTGATGGCCCTCGCGCAACGGCGACGTGCTCACCGACACGGTGCGTCGCTCGCCCGTGCTCCGCAACACCACCGTCTCGTAACGCTGCGGCGTACCGCCTAACGCAGCCGCTTCGAATGCGGACACCGAGTCGCGCATCTCCGGCGGCAGCGTGTCGGCCACGCGCATGCCGATGAGCGTGTCTCGCGGATGTCCGAACAGGAGGTGCGCCGCCGAGTTCGCGAACGCGATGCGCCGCTCGGGGTCGGTGATGAGGATGGCGTCGCTCGCGGTCTCGATCACGCGGCGATACTGCTCGCTCAGATAGCTCCGCTCTCGCAACAGCTCCCGCACCGCCTCGGCCTTGTCGGGCGGAAGGCCGGCGAGGAGCAGCGACTCGTCCGTACCGGATAGCCTCGCCGGCTCGAACCCTTCGGCAACGTTAGTCATGCGACAGCCGTCAGCTGAGAGCGACGTGGTACTCCACGACCCCGACGAATGTGAGTCGCGGTTGTGACGCGGTCAATCACGTCCACTTGGGGACCAAGAACATCGCGGCACCTTCATCGATCTCCACGTCGAATGGGGTCGTGCCCACTAGCTCGCCGTCGGCCTGCACCCGTTGCGGGGGATCGCAGTCCACGCGGAACACCCGTCCGGAACGAAACAGCAGTCGGTCCGGTGCGTCGAAGCGCCGGCGCGTCAGGCGCCAGAGCACTCCGATCGCCTGTCGGGCGTTAGCGGGGGAATAGAGACACAGATCGAGCCGACCGTCGTTGGAACGGATCCCGGGCCCGAGCACGAGCAAATCGTTCAACACGCTCCCGATATTGGCGATCATCACCTCCGCCGCGTCACGCTCCAGCGCCTCGTTGTCGATCGTGACGCGCGCCCGGAACGTCGTGAAGTCCACGACCTCGCCCAGTACGGTTGTCGCGTAGGCGAGCGGCCCGAACCACCGCTTCGCGCTCGACCTCGTTCGCGCCAGCATGCGGACGTCGACACCGACGCTGACCGAGAACGCAAACCAATGCGGCGTCGCGCCATGCCCTCGCACGCGGCCGAGATCGGTGGCAGCCTGCACCCCCTCCAATACGACACGCGCTGCCCCGTCTGCCTCCATCGGAATCCCTAACGCACGGGCAACGAGGTTGCCGGTGCCTCCGGGCAGAATGCCCACCGGCCGTCCGGAATGCGCCAACGCGCCTGCCACCTCCTTGAGCGTGCCGTCTCCGCCCAACACAACGACCGCACCAACATTTCCGGCGCGCGCGCTGGCGATCTCGGCCGCATGACCGGAGCGTTCGGTCCAAACTTCTTCGACGGCTGCGCCCGCGGAGGCGAACACCCGACGCGCGATGGACACGATGCGCGCCGCACGCCGTGCGGCCGGATTGACGATCAGGAGGTACGGTCCGCCGCTCAGAAGCTCCACTCGCGGAACAGATCAATGCCGTACTGCGGTGGGCGGCTGCCGATCGAGCTGAGGCCCGGATGACAGAGCAGCGCCGCCGATGAGGGCTCGATGCTCGCTTGCAGCGAGTATCCATCCGCGAGCCGCTGTTCCACCGTGAGGCCCAACGACTGACTGAAGGAAATACCCGACTGCTGACCCGATAGCCCGCACAGGCCGGCATTCACCGTCACGAACGTCTTGTTGCCCAACTGCTTGCCCACGCCGATGCGCGTGCCGGAGAGGAAGCCCGTCGTCGTTCCCGTCGTCGGATCGCTCGTGCTGCCGGTTTGCACCTGCACGTAATCGATGAACCCGACCTGGTCGGCGAGCGCGCGCTCCAGCACGGCTCCCACGCTGGGGAGCAGCGCAGCTGCCACCTGCTGCAGCACGGGATTCGTCGTCTGGTCGGGATTCGTGGAGAAGGATGGCTGACCGAACACGAGATAACTCAAGATTTCCGTGTTCGACAACTGGAAGCGGGCGTTGCTGCTCAGATCCAACTGCGGGTTGGTCGGCGTGCCGCTGATGTGCGCGACGAGTTTCACGTCGTCGCCAATCTGCCGGTTTGCCTGGCGTACCGTATACGTGGCCCAGATGCTCAGATCGGGCGGAATATGCGGGTCGCCGTAGAACGTGACCGATCCGCTGTCCACTTGGAACGTGCGCTGCACGACGCCCAGGTCCAACCGATAGGTGCCGCGGCTCACGCGCAGCACGCCGCTCTCGACGCGCTGCGTGCCGATTTTCCCCAGCGTCATGCTGCCTAACAGCTTGATGTTGGCTTCCTCGGATCGGATCCAGACGTCGTCGCCGACGCGCACGGCGAAGCTCGGAATGCTCAGGTGCGTCACGAGGCTGTCGAGCAGCGGGTTCGACTCGAGCAGGCTGCGGTTCTGCACCAGGTTCGTGTCGACGATCGTGTACGCCTCGGGGTCGTTCAGGTTCACGACCTGTTTTCGGTAGACGTCCGAGATGTACAGGTTGCCTTTGTCGACAGTCATGTCGCCTTGCAGGACCGGGCGCTGAAACGTACCGGTCAGCTGCATCGCGCCCGTCACCTGCATCTGCGCGAAGCCGCGCTTGTCCACTGCCTGGAAGTTGCGCGCGGTGACCGTCACCCCGAAGCCGAGCGTCGTCACGTCGCGCCAGTTAGGCACAGCGAGCCCTCCGGTGACGCTCAGGCGGCTGCCGCCGATGCCGCGACTCGCGGCGGTGAACGTGTCCACGCGAATGCTGTCCGGTGTGAACGCCACCCTGGCTTGCATGTCCTCCAGCCGGACGCCGATGCGCGGGACCGCCAGCGACCCCGAGCTCACGCGTGCGCCGCCGGTCACCCTCGGGCGCGCGAACGTCCCGCCGATGTCGAGCAGCGCCGAACCGGTGCCCGAGCCGTTGGTGAATTCCGGCGAGATGCCGTTGAGGAGCGACAGGTCAACGCTGTCGGCGCGGATCTCCCCGGCCAACGAATCGTTGAGCAGGCGTTGGTTCACGCGCGTGAACGCCAGGTCCACGGGCAGCGTCGCCTTGGCCGTCACCAGCACGGTGTCCTTGTTGTACACGTTCACCCGTGCGCCTAACCGACGCGACCCGTAGTCGGCCGATACCGTCGCCACGGGCAGATGCAAGTCGCCCAGCTGCGCCTCGGTGAACCGGCCGGTCGCGTGCATCACGGGATCGTCCCGGAGGCCGGTCACCCGCAGGTCGAACGTCGTGCTCCCGCCTAACGGCCGAGTGGTCTGCAGCAGCGTGCCCACGTCGGCCAGGGCGACGCTGTCGGCCGACACCTCGGCATCGATCGCTTCGTGCTGCGGCACCGACCCGCGCACGCGGAACGCGCCGCCGCTCGTGCTGCGCATCACCGCCGAATCGGTCACGAGACCCGTGCTGTCGAGCACGATGTGGGTGGGCGTCGTCAGGTGCCATGCGTGATCCTTGAGCGTCGCACCCGCCGTATCGATCGTGACGCGGGTTGCCGCCGAATCGCGCGCGAACGTCACCTGTGCACCGGCGCGATAGGCTCCGCGCGCGGAGTCGGCCACCACCACGAGACCGATCGAGCCGGATGAGCGGTCGGCGAGGACCACGGACCCCGCGATGCTGTCGAGCCGGATCTTGGCGATCACCACGCTGTCCATCGCGCCCGACATCGAGCCCGCAGGCGCGTGCGGCAGTCCGCGAAACGCGTACGTGCCGGTCACGCGGGAGACCACGTTGTCGCCGTACGCGAGGTTCTGGCCGGTCACCGTTCCGCGCGTTTCCATCGTGTCGATGGATCCCGTGAGAATCCCGTCGCCGTGCAGCTTTCCGCTCAGCTCGTCCGGCCCCTCGATCGAGTCGGACGTCGTGTCTGGTTGCCCGTCCCCGCTCGCAGGCTTCAGGGACAGGCCGAGCATCGGCGCCAGCGCGCCTAACGAATCGACGTCGACGATGTAGTGCAGCGAGTCCGGCGTCTGCGGGCGGAGCCCGATCGCGCCGGTCGCCGTGGCGTGCAGCAGATTCGTCTCGACCGCCATCGAGTCCACGCGCATCCGGCCATCGCCGAACGTCAACGCCGCGGTCGAACGCCGGATGTCGATCGAATCGACCCGCGACGAGTCGAGCATCACCGAGGCCGATCCGACCAAGTCAGGCACCGAGTCGCCATGCACGTCGGCCACCATCGTTCCGGTGATCTGTCCCGGCGGCAGCGTCGAATCCGCCATCAAGCGCGCCAGGTCGAGCCCGCGCGCGGTGAATGTGGCCTTGGCCCCGTACGTCGGCGGCTCGAGGTTGAACACGCCGTCCGCGCCTAACTGGCCCGCCGGTCCGGCGAGCGACGTGCGCAGCTCGAGGTTGGCCGTCGTGCCGCGCGCGGCCAGCGGACCCGTGTACTCGCCGCGAAACCTGACGCCGGGATACGAGCGCGCGAGCGTCGTGAACGAGAGCGGCGACGCGACGAGATCCACGTCGAATGCGGTCGTCGTGCCGTACGTCACGCGACCCTGCCCGGTGACGTGCGTCGGCGGCCCCGGCCCGTCGCGCTGCGTCAGGTCGGCGTTGCTGAACCGGACGTCGGTCCAGACCGAGTCGAGTGTCGTGGTGCCGCTGATCGTCCCGCCTAACTTGGCGAACGATGGGAACAGAAAATGAATCGTGCGCAGATCGAGCGCGTCGAGATGCACGTCAAGTCCCAGAAACTTGGCCGCCGACGGCTTGAGGATGTCGAGCGCGCCGCCGCTCGCATCCAGCCGCGTCACCGCACCCGGTACGTGCGCGTCGGCGAACTGCAGCCGTGCATCGTCCACGAAGAAGCGGTTGAGCGGGCCGCCGCGCGCCCGCACCGTTCCCGTGAATCGCCCCTGCCAATCGACCGGAAACGTGCCGCCGTTGAACGTGCGCAGCAGATCGAAATCCAACGGCGCGACCGTCACGGACAGATCCTTCACCGCGAGCACCGGACCGCCCACCGCGAACGTCATCGCACCCTCGAGACGCGACCGCGTGGTCCGGACGTCCATGTCGCTCAGCACGTAGTCGAGCACGTGCAGATTCGTGCTGTCGTTGCGAATCGTGAGGCGCATGCGGCCGCCGCCCGTACGCGGCAGCGTCGGATACACCCACGCCACGTCCGCCAGCGACACCGAGTCGCCGGTCACGTGCACGTCGTACCGCGTGGGGATGTCGCCGCCCCACCAGACTTTCCCGTTCGCCTCGCCCGTGCTTCCCGGTAAATCGAAATGGCGGATGGCGAGCCACACCGAGTCGCCGCGAATGGTCACCGGTCCCGCCACGTGGCGCAGCCGGAACGGCGGATCATCGATGTCCGCGTCGAGCGAGTCCACTTGCACGAACCGCCCGCTGCTGTCCGGATCCGCAATCCGCACCGCGGGAGCGACGAGCTCGAGGTGCGTGAACCGGCGCGTCTGCTTCACGCCCTCGCTCGTTCGGCGAATGACGTGCGACCGATCGTGCAGCGCCACGCGCATCGCGCTGTCGCGTCGCGCGCCGTGCAGCGAGTCGGGCAGATCCCACGGCTGCGTGAGAATCAACGTGCCATCGTGAATCGTCACCGCCGACATCATGATGTAGTCGCCGAATCGCAGCTCCCGCGGCTGCGGAACGCCCGGCACCATCGGTTTGCTCGGCGCGCTCGGAAAGATGTGCTGGTAGTTCCACGTGTGATCCCCGTGACGCCGCAGATTGATCACCGGATGCGAGAGCTCGACCGACGACAACCGGATCCGTTTGTCCACGAGATCGCGCAGATCGTAGTGCAGCTTGATCGGCCCCGATGCAACGAACAGCGAATCCTCGGCATCGCGAATCGCGAGCGAGTCGATCGTGAACCCGTTCAGCAGATTGCCGCCTAACCGGCCAATGTACATCGAGCCCTTGCCGCGCAGCGCCTCGAGCAGCGTCTGCTGCACGTAGCCGCGCACCCACGCCCGGCCGACGTCCGTCTGCGTGAGCGCGAGCAGCAGGCCCACCACCGCCAGGCCGATGAGAGACAACAGACCCGCGCTCACGATCGCGACCAGCCGGCGGCGCGTCATCCTAGAACGCCTGGCCGATGCTGAAGTTGAAGGTCAGCCGGCTGAAGAACGAGCCTGTGTTCACCGGACGGAAGCTCGACGGACAATCGACGCCCGGCACCACGACGCCGCGGTCGAATGGGTTGTTGGGGCTCACGCACCGGAGCGCGTCGCTCGACCGATCCACGAAGTACACCGAGCCGAGCGAGGACGGATAGGGATTGTACGCCACGTCCACCCGGAATGGCCCAACGAACGAGTTGACGCGCACGCCGACGCCCGGCGTTAGGCGAACATCGCTCAGGCTCACGTGGTCCGTCGGCCGATTCCACACCAGCCCGGCGTCCACGAAGCCCGCCAGCTGCACCAGGTCGCGCAGGAACGGCGACGGCATCCGGAGCTCGAGGTTGCCCACCAGCATCGTGTTGCCGCCCGTCGGCGAGAATTGCAGGATCCTCGCAGAATCGCTCGCCGTGTACACATGCCGGCCCGCCACGACCGTGTCCCGCACATTCGTCGAGTCCACGATGTACACCAGCGGGCCTAACAAGTTCTGGCTGTAGCCGCGCACCGAATTCGGACCGCCGGCGTACAGCCGCTCCTCAGGCGGCACGAAGTCGGTGGCCGGGCTCGTCGAGAAACCGCGAAACACGCCGGCGAGCTCCAACCGCGCAGCCACCACCGTCTTCCCGCCAAGGCTCCGGTAGAACGACGCGTCGCCCTCGGCGCGCGTGAACCGGGATGCGCCCGCCGTGTCGAGGCTCGTCGTGCCGCTCCGGAGCAGCACCTGCAGGATCGATCCGCGCGATGGATCGAGCGCGTTGTTCGTGCGATCGCGCACCAGCGTCGCGCTCAATACCTGCAGGCTGCTGTTCTCCTGCAGGCGCCCAATGTCGGCCAAGCTGCACCGGTTGAAGATCTGGCAGAATACCGCGGGGTCGGCTTTCGTGCGCCCGTACTCGAGCTGATAGCCCAGCGTCAGCGGCAATCCCGGCCGCAGATCGCGCGGTTGCAGATCGCGCGTCACCTGGCCTAACACACCGATCGGCGTGAAGCGAACGTACGTGCGGAACTCCGAGGTCCGCTCGCTGAACACGGTGATCGACGGGATGTTTTTCGGCCCGAACAGCGATGGCAGCCGGAGCGTCGCGCCGGCGTAGTAGTTCACCAGGTTGCTGAACGCCGTGTCCTGGCGCACGCTCGACGGACACAGCGCGATGTGCGACAACCGCGCGTTCAGCTCGAGCCACTGCGCGCCACCGAAAAAGTTGCGATCGGTGAGCCGCCCCTGCGTGCGCGCACAGTCGAGCGACGCCCAGCCCACGCCCACACGCATCGACTTCATCAGTCCCTCGGCCACGAACACGCGCACCGTGAGCGACGTGTCGTTCGGCTGCAAGCTGTCGGGCAGCAGCTCGACGTCCACGTGGTTGTACGTCTCGAGCGCGTACAGGTCGCGCTGCGATCGCAGCAGATCACGCTGCCGGTACAGATCGCCCGTGTTGATCGAGAGCAGGTCGTGCACCGTCTCCGTGTCGATCGCCGGCTTCTGCCCCGCCTTGTTCGCTTCGGCGACGATGTCGATCCGGCCGATGTGCGCGACCTTCCCCGGTAAGAACGTCAGCCGGACTTTCGCGCGATTCGCCGCTTCGTCCACTTCGATGTCGCGCAACGGGTCGCTCGCGTGCGCGTAGCCGTTGTTCAGGAGCCGCGTCACCGCGGTGTCGATCACCGATCGCAGCGTATCGCGGTCGTAGATGCCGCCGCGCAGGTGGTCCAACGGACGCATCAACCGATCGCGCAATCGGACGGGCACCGAGTCCAACCCGGCCACGGTCAGCGAATCGATCCGCACCGGCGGACCTTCCGCGATCTTGAACAGCACCGACACCGCGCTCGGTCCGTTAGGCGAAACCTGCGGCGTCGCTTGCGTGTGATAGTAGCCGTGCTGGCGGTACAGCAGCCGCAGCCGGAGCGCGTCTCGCGCCACCTCCAGCGTGTCCAGACAGTGTGCGGCCCCGATCGGAACGTGCAGAACGCGCCGCCACCAGCTCGATGGCGTCGTCACAATCGCGTTGCTCAGTTGGCTGCTGGAAAAGTGGTCGTTCCCGTCGAACGACAAACTGCGAATCTGGAGATCACCCGGCCCGCCACTGCCGCTGCACGAGAGATCCTGCGCAGTCAGTGGTCGCGCCAGCACGACGAGCGCGAGCGCGAGAACGAGCCGCCGCATCAGGCGTGAGGCGTCCTGGCAACCACAATCGAATGGAGGGATAGCGCCGGCACTGTGCTCCGGCCATCTCGCGATGCGCGCATGTTCGCTCTCACAAGGTCACGATGCCTTCTCACTACACCGATTGCACGAGAATCGTGCCCGGCCCACGCTGTTTCGCTCGGCGCTTCATCTCGGCCGCCAGCGAACCGATGTGACTGACGGAAATCCACCGCTCCGGATCGACGTGCAGAATCGCCGTCGACAACCGCGCGATCGGAAACTCGCGCGCACGCCCTTCGCGATCGATGCCCATGAAGTGCCCGCGACGCAGCGCTTCCTCACCCACTGCCCGCCCGGCGACTTCCACGAATCGCACCGCACACTCCCGCGCGATCGCTTCTGCATGCTGTTCCGTCGTGACGACGATGAAATCGTCGCCGCCGATATGCCCGACAAAATCGTCGCGGCTCCCCACCACATCCACCGCGTTGCGAATCGCGTGACCCATGTCCCGGATCACCACGTCCGCGATCGTGAACCCGAACGTGTCCGCAAACGGCTTGAAGTTGTCGAGATCGATGTAGCAGATCGCGAATCGCTCGCGCAGCTTCGCCCGCCGCGCGATCTCTTCTTCGATCGCCTGACCGCCCGGCAGCCCACTGGTCGGGTTGCGATCGCCCTCGCGCCGGACCAACCGCAGCAACGCCACGATCCGCGCGCGGAGCTCGCGCGGATCGAACGGCTTCGCCAGATAGTCGTCGGCGCCCGCCTCGAACGCTTCCACCTTGTGCTCGACGTCGCCGCGCGCCGTGAGCATGAGCACCGGAAT
>Ga0105240_10005338_pt1 | contig 19169 bp, 12 predicted proteins | sample KBSC54metaG_FD_80426 | JGI IMG/M metagenome (GOLD analysis project Ga0105240, IMG submission 80426) | Corn rhizosphere microbial communities from Kellogg Biological Station, Michigan, USA - KBS C5-4 metaG | ecosystem: Host-associated > Plants > Roots > Rhizosphere > Soil | place: Michigan, USA... | reverse complement strand
CGCGAACGCGAGCGCCAGCTACGGAGCGGGCGGCCTGGGGGGACTCAACAGCGGCTCGATCGCGCAATCGTTCTCGCTGGGCTCGGTGAACGCCTCCGAGAAGGCCGGCGGGCTGGTCGGGCTGAACCTCGGCTCGATCGCCGACACCTATGCGACCGGCTCTGTCGCCGCCGGAACCCAGGTGGGTGGGCTGGTCGGGTTCAACGCCGGCTCGATCCAGACCAGCTGGACCAAGTCGGCCGTCGCCGCCGGGGCGTCCTCGGGCGGGGTGGTCGGACTGAACTACAGCGGCGGGGTCACCAACGTCTACTGGGATTTGACCGGGACCGGCCAGGCGAGTGCCGGCGGACCCGGCAGCGCCGGCGCCTTCACCAACGTCACCGGCGTCGGCTCTACCGGACTCGACCCCCACGCCCCGGCCACCTACAGCGGCTTCGACTTCACCAACGTCTGGGGCATCAATCCAGGGACCTCGAGGCCGTACCTGAAGAACGTCCCGACCAGCACGGCCGCGCCCTAGGTTGCCCGCGTGGTATCAAGTCGTTCCTTCGCAGTCGCGATACTCCTGCTCGGCTTGGCTCTGTCCGCCCGGGCTCAGCCCGTGGAGCGCAATCTCCCGCCTGCCGCGCCAACCGGCGCACCGACGGCGCCGGCGCCGGCCGTTCCCCCCGAGGTCGAGGACGAGCGTCCACTGGCCGCGTCGCTGACGCGCCTCGTCCTGCTCGGGCCTTCGCAACCGGCCTTGGCGCGAGGCGCCGGCGCCGGGGTCGACGTGGGCGGGGCGCCCAGACTTGACAATCCGCGCTCCCGTTCCGTCCTCGCCGCCTTCCTCGGACGGTCGCTGTCTCGCAAGTTGATCGCACAGATCGAGGCTGCGGTGGTCCGGGAATATCGGCGCCTCGACCACCCGTTCGTCCAGGTCTCCACGCCCGAGCAGGAAGTCGGCGAGGGTGTTCTCCAGATCCGCGTCGTGGAGTTCCACATCGGCAGGCTGTCGACTCCAGGGGCCGGCTCGACGGAGGCGGCGAAGATATTGCGGGCGCTGCGCCTCGTGCCCGGCGACGCAATCGAGGACAAGCGCTTGATGGAGGATCTTGACTGGGCGGGTCGATACCCGTTCAGGACGATCAGTCCGACGTTCAGGCCTGGAGCTTCTCTTGGAGACGCAGACCTTGCATTGACCGTCTACGACGCCAGGCCTTGGCAGGTTCAGGCTGGCTATGCCAATTCCGGCTCGCCCAGCACGGGGAATGATCGCTTCTTTGTCGGAGTGACCGCAGGCGCAGGTTGGCTCAACGATGCAGTGCTATCCGCGCAGATTACCGGCAGCCGCGATTTCTGGGGCACGAGGGCGGGCGCGTTCAGCCAGCCACATCCCCTGTACAAGAGCATGGCGGCCCGCCTGACGGTTCCGACACGCCCAAGGCAGGAGCTCGAACTCGTCCTCGACGCGGTGGAAACCAATGAGTCGGTTCAGGCCTTCGTCGTGCGTCAGAGAACGGCCGAGGCAACCCTCGTCTACCGCGCGGCGCTAAGTGACTTCACGCGTTTCGAGGGGGACGTCGCGATCGGTGTCGAAGCAAAGCGTCAGACGCGCACCGTATTCTTTGGCGGCGATGCCGTGCTCTCCTCATCGGTCGATGTGTTTCAGGCGTACGGAGCCTGGTCCTACCGCGTGAACGATCGCTACGGCCGATCGCTGCTGGACCTGGCCGTTCACGCCAGTCCGGGAGGGTTGGGCAGCGGCAACACCGCCAGCGAGTTGGCGCAATTCACGAACGGTCGCGTACGGACCGCGAGATATGCCTATGCCACGCTGAACTACGTTCGGTTGACCCGGTTGCCATCAAATCTTTCGCTGACAAATCAGCTGGAAATGCAATATGCGGGCCGGCCTTTGCCTGCCAGCGAACAGATGGGGCTCGGGGGACCCACCGCAGTCCGGGGCTATTCTCTGGAAAGCGGAGCTTTCGATGATGCTGTAACACTCCGCAACGAGTTGCGCATACAGCCGCTTTCGAAGGGCCTTGCCGACGGGCGCGTCTTTCAGTTCGGTCCCTATGGCTTTGCAGACGTAGGATACGGCCGCGATGATGCGACACGCACTGACCTTACAATCGCCTCGGTGGGCATGGGTTCAGATATCCAACTAGGGCGCCAGCTCTTCGCGAATATATCTGTCGGCTACCCCCTGAACAACGCAAACCCTACCCGGGCCGAGCACTGGGTCGTCGATGCTCGGGTTACCTTCAGTTACTAGTACAACGGGGTGTTGCAGCCAGGAAATATCGACCGCCTTGCCGCGCGCTAACCTCTTCGGCGGCGGAGACCGGTGATCCAAAATGGAGTGGACCAAGTGACGTTGGTGGAGCGAGCATCGGATGAACTCGACCGCGAGCAGGGTGCGTTTGAGGGCCAGCGCGCCGCACAGGTCCTGCATCGCGTGGATTCCCGATATGGATCGCTGGATCTGCCGGACGCCCCCGACAACCTCATCGTGCGGTTTCTCACGGACGTAGGAGAGTGGGCATGGGACGAGTCGTCCTTCCTGGCAGGACTTCTCGAGGATGGAGCGCGCGTGCTGGACGGCGGGGCGTTCCTGGGCACGTTTGGCCTGGGATTGGCGGCGCAACGACGTCTCTCCCTGCTTTGCGCCGTCGAGGCGAACGCGTCGCTTCAGCTCGTCTTGAAAGCCAATCTCTCCAGGAACACGACAACAGCGACCGTGGTCGCGGGCGCTATACTCTCGGGGTCGGTCCCGGCCCTACGCAGCGGCTACGGCGTCCCGGGGAATCTGGGCTCGGTCTCATTCGCGGAAGGAGCCACGGGCGATCTACGGGTCCCACCGCCTGCCCGCTCCATCAGCCTTGAGGAGTTGCGGCAGCGCCACGGTGACTTCGATCTAATAAAGCTCGACATCGAAGGAATGGAACTCGAGGTCCTTCTTGGCGACGCGGCCTACCTATCTACCGGGCGAAGCATGCTTTGGATCGAATGCAATGAAAGCCCGAAGTCTCTCCAGGTGGCGGAACTCGTTTTATCTTGGGGCCTAGAGGTTCATTATTTTGCTTTTCCTTCGCACAACCCTGACAATTTGAAAGGAGTTGCTCAACCTATTCTTCCCTGGGCTTACGAGGCGGGTTTGCTTGTGGCGCCGCGGTCGAGGCCGATGTTGAGCGAGGAGTTGGCCGCGCACGGGGCCATTCTGCAACCCATCAGGTCTCGTAGAGACCTGGAGGACGCGATGTGGTTCACGCCAAGATGGCTGCCGCCGGAACTCGCGCATGCGGACGCGCCACGCCTGGCGGCCGCCGCAAGCCGTGCGCTGTGCGGGCAGGCGCGCGACACCTTCCTGTGCGACAGGGACGTAGCGACGACTCAGACCATCTGGGATCGGCTTTCGGCGACTGAAGCCGCTCTTGCCCGGGCCGAGGAACTCGTGAAGGCTCATCAGGCCGTCATCGAGACAGAGACATCGCGGCGCGCCGACGCTGAGGCAGCATTGGCAGGCACACGAGTGACCTTGGCTGATGCGGAATATCAGGCGGTCAATCGGCGGGTCTCGTTGGAACGGGAAACCCGTCTGCGCCTTGGCGCGGAGGCAAGTCTCGCGGAGGCGGCGTCACAAGCTCTAGCTCGTCTCGAAGATCTGGGACGAGAGCGTGAAGAGCTGGCCAGGGCGCTGCAGCGCGCTGACGAAGCCGCGGCGCGTGTTGATAGAGTCCAGACGAGCCTCGCGGCGGCGGCGGATCGCGCGAGTGTCGCCGAGCAGCGCGCCGAGGAAGCGACGGCGCAATTGACCCAGTCGAATACAAACGCTCAGTACTTACTCGGAGAGCTCGTGGCAACTCGAGCTACGCTGGCGTGGCGGATGCATGTGTTCGTTGAGAAGCAGACGAGGGGGCTCAATCGAAGGATTCGAGCTCTGCGCGATAGACGCCGTTAGGTGATTGCAGCCAGCAAGCCTGGAAGTGGCGCTGCGCTTTGGAAGGAGAGGGCGACGCGGATGAATGAGGACGCCAAATCCCAAGAGTATACGTCAATATTTGGGTACTTTGACGAGGATTATTACCTCCATCATAATCCGGACGTGGCGCAAGCGGGTGCCAATCCCCTTAGGCATTTCATGGAGTCCGGTTGGCGCGAGGGGCGGAATCCGAGTGCGCACTTCAGCGTCGCGTATTATCTCAAGATATACCCCGATGTTCTTGCGTCAGGCATGAATCCGTTGCTGCATTACGCTTTGGCAGGACGGGCGGAGGGGCGTCGAGCGCGTCGAGCCATGGACGCCGAGCGCACCGTCGTCGAGGAAGCGCAGTCGCCGTTGCCGTGGCTGGCAGGAGCACAAGACTGCGGCCAAAAGCGGCCTGTGTTTAGTCAATGGTCAATGCTGGAATTATTGCGAAGCGCCTTGAACGACAAGCTTTCCCTGGTTCTGTCCTTTAGCCACGATGACTATAATTCTAACCTGGGTGGCGTGCAGAATCTTATACGGGAGGAGAGGCGCGAATTTGAGTCGATGTCATTTTGCTATCTTCACCTGTTTCCGGCTGTCAGCAACGTATATTTGCAGGAAGAGCGTGAATCGAACGCGATATACAACTTCACATTGGAGGGGGGTTATGGCGCTTCCGTAAGCGCGTCGGACTTGGAGGCGGCGCTTTTGAGTCTTCATCGAGAGAACTTGCGAATATTCACAATCATCCATCACCTAATGAGAAATTCGCCTGAATCGGTTGCGCGTATTTGTTCGATAGATCCTGATCGTGTGATTGTTTGGGTCCATGATTTCTTTACAGTATGTCCAAATCCAAATCTGCTCCGAAACGATATTCGATTCTGCGGCGGCCCCCGTGTGGAGTCAGCCGCGTGTAACGTATGCGTCTATGGCAAAGACCGAGCAGCCTTGCGGGAACGTGTAAAGTCATTTTTCAAGGCCATTGTTCCTTGGGTCTTGGCACCCTCTGAGAGCGCGCTTCGGCATTGGCTGGAGACCTCCGACCTGCCCTGCCGGGGAGCAGATGTACAATCCTTGGCGCGTCTGGCCTTGGACGGCGGCAGCGCCACCTGGAGCACGGATCCTTCCCGCAGGATACGCATCGCTCACGCGGGTGCGCGGACGCCCGCGAAGGGCTGGCTCACCTTCCAGTCGCTGGTCGATCGCTTCAGGCAGGATGACCGCTACGAGTTCCACCAGCTAGGGGTAATGGGCGGTCGGAGCGTCCCCGGTGTGTCGCACTGGCCGGTTCGCGTCACGCCTGAGGCCCCCGAGGCGATGGTCGAAGCGCTTGTCGAGAAGCAGGTCGACGTGGTGGTAAGCTGGTCGCCTTGGCCGGAGACTTTCTGCTACGCCGCGTATGAGGCGATCGCGGCCGGAACCTTCGTGCTTACGCATCAAGGGGCGGGCAACGTGACTGCGATCATTTCGAGCCAAGTTCCGGAGCAGGGGCTTGTGCTACCAGATGAGGCAGCCCTCTTCTCGCTCCTTGAGCAAGGCCTTGGCGATGTCCTGAGAGGCAGACGGCGGCGGCGGGGGACGCTCATCCGGGAAGGAGGCACCGCCGCATGGCTGACCCGGACGGCTCACGGATCGAAGCTACTCCACGAAGTCTTCAGGAGCGCCAGGGCGCCTGCTGTGGAATTGTCCAATGCTTCAGAGGGTGCGAATGTCTGAGGTCCACTGCTTCACCAGCGCTTCCCTCTGCTATCTCGACCGGGTTCGCGTGCTTGCGGAGACCCTCCGGCGTCATCACCCTGAATGGCGCCTCTGGCTGTGCCTGGTCGATCAGGATCCTGCAGGCTTCGATTTCGATTCTGCCCGCGATGGGTTTGCGGGCGTGGTCCGGGTCACCGAGTTGGGCATTCCGCATTTGCGTCGCGAATTGTTCACACACGATGTGGTCGAGCTCTGCACGGCGGTGAAGGGCCAAATGCTGTGTCGCCTGCTCGAGGGCGGAGCTGGCAAGGTCGTCTACTTGGACCCGGACATTGCAGTGCTCGGAGACCTTGGTGAAATCGAGACATTGCTTGATGTGCATGACGTCTTGCTGACTCCGCATCAGCTTGAGCCAGACGACGATGAGCGCGCTATCCGGGACAACGAGATGGGGTCCTTGAAGTACGGGACTTACAATCTCGGCTTTGTGGCGGTGGCCGCCACGCCGGGCGGCCGTCGTTTCGCCCACTGGTGGCGCGACCGTTTGCGTGACCATTGCTACGACGATGTGCCGAACGGATTGTTCACAGACCAGCGTTGGTGCGACTTGGCGCCGGCTTTGTTTGACGGTGTCCGAATTCTTCGCGATCCGGGTTATAATGTCGCAAGTTGGAATCTCAGTCGTAGGCCCATATCCATTGGGCTGGACGGAGTATTGATGGCGGCAGATAGTGTATTGCGCTTCTTCCATTTTACGAAAATCACCTGGGCTGGCGAGATAATGCTTGAGAGATACTCCGGAAATCGCATAGAGGTCTTCGAGCTCATTTCCTGGTATAAGCGGCGCATGGCGGCTCACGCCGTCGCTGGCCTGCCGGACGGATGGTATGCCTTTGGCTGCTACGACAACGGTACCGCTGTGCCGCGTGCGCATCGCAGAATGTATCGCGACCAGCCGGAATTGCAGTCTCAACATCCGAATCCGTTCGCCGCAGGCCCGGAGGTATTTGAGAACGCGCTGAGGTGACTTGCTGGGCTTTGCCGGCCGGCAGCGCGGCGCGCTTAGCTCATTAGATAAGCGGCCCCTCCTACGTCCCGAATGCGACCGAGGCGCAATCGGTTGGGTTGCGTATGTTGGTATGCAGTCATTATGATTGTGGCGCTGACGCAGGATCGCGTTGGGGGTGGGATGGCCAGCGAACCGGTTAGGCGGTGCATTTCCCGGCCGATCGGGCTGGTCTGCGCGGTGCTGGCGGGCACCCTAGCTATGGGCGCTTCGGCGTCCGCCGGCCCCGTGCTTCCGACCGGCGGGCAGGTGAGCGCCGGCTCAGCGAGGATCGAAGGTGAGACAGGATCGACGCTGGCGGTCAGCCAGACATCCAGTCGCGCGGTCATCGACTGGCAAGACTTTTCGATCGGCGCGGGGGGGGCGGTGCGGTTCGACAACGGGCCAGGGGCAACGCTGAATCGGGTGACTGGCGGGCCCATTTCGGTGATCGATGGGGTGCTGTCCGCGAGTGGAAGTGTTTATCTGATCAACGCAAACGGCGTGATCTTGCGGGTGGGATCGTGGCCGAGCACCCAGGCAGGGAAGGCCACCGAGATGCAGATGGATTTGAGGTTGCGGGGCGGCAGGTTGATGATTAGCCGGCGTTCCTCACCGCGATGCACGGCCATCAGCTCCGATGTCATCAACTCTATGTGCCAGTTCTCGAGGAACGGGTCGCCCGGGCAAAGCTCGGCAACGACCCGCTGGACGAAGGTGTAGAGATCGAGATGGTAGAAGCTTTGGAGTTCGGGGCGGCTAAGGCTCATCGTCGAGCCTCCAGCCAACGCGGATGCGCGCGATCAGGCGTTCGGCGATTTCCACCTCGCTCTTGGTGAGGGGCGCTTCGAGGGGCGGCACCCCGGCGCTGCCTTTGGCGGCCATCTCGGCCGCAAGCTTGATCGCCCGCAGGTCGCCGGACGCGCTCGCGTTGGCGAGCTGCTTGGCGGCGGCTTTGCGCTTGGTGACGCGCCGATTGCGGCCCTTCTCGCGGATCTCGACCTTTTCCGAGAGCGCCTCCTCGACATCGGAGCCAAGCGAAGTAGCCTTGCGCGGGCGGCCCTTCAGGTTGCCGGAGAAGCCCTTCTCGAACCTGCGTCCGGACGGCGGGCGCCCATAGCCGACGTCATCATCCGACATCGCCAGCCTCTCGCTCCAGCTCGCTGAAGAAGCGTCCGTCGGAGGCTCGCCGCGCATCCTCGCCTGTGAAGCGCCGGAAACGCCTGATCGAGGCGTCGACGTATTGCGGCGCGATCTCGATCGCTCTGCAGCGGCGGCCAGTCCGTTCAGCGGCCATCAGCGTGGCGCCGCCGCCGGGGAAGGGGTCGAGGACGAGATCGCCCCGCGCGGTACAGTCTAGTATCGCGTCGGCAACGAGCTGGACCGGCTTCGGGGTGGGGTGGTCAAGGGTCAGGCGACCCTCTTCGCCAGCGCGCCCGAACGCCGATGGACTGGGATACTCCCAGAGGTTCGGCCGGTGACGGCCAAAGCGGCCGAGCTGGATGTTGTTGCGGTGGGCGCTGCCCGCCGACTGCACCAGCACCAACTCGTGCTGGCTCCTGTAGAACGAGCCCTGGCCAGCGGTCGGCTTGGCCCAGACGCAGAAGTTCTTCAGGCCCAGTCCTGCACGCCGGGAGGCCACGAGATGCTCAAGTAGGTGCCGCCAGTCGGTGAAGGTGTAGATTAAGGCTTCTCTCTTGCTGGCGTCTACCAGGCGGATATAAGTAGAAATCAGGAAGGCCGTGAATTCGGCCTCGCTCATCTCGCCGCTCCCCATGGCAAATTCTTCATATTTCTTGCTGCCGAAGCCAGCGGCCCAATCTTGAATACGCACGTTGTAGGGCGGATCGGTGAAAACCATGTCCGCTCGCTCGTCGCCCATGATTGCCGCGTAGGAGGCCTCTTGGAGTGCGTCGCAACATGCGATTCGGTGACCCTGGACTTCCCAGACGTCGCCTGGCCGCGTGATGGGCGGCCCCGACGGCGCCGGCGCATCATCGGCGTCGCTTGCGCCGCTAGTGCTGGCGCTGTCGTCCATCACAATAAGGTCGATCTCGGTCATGCTGAAGCCTGTCAGCTCCAGGTCGAGGTCGAGTTCCAGCGACAAATCTCGGAACGCATCAGCCAACAGGCGCTGGTCCCACGATGCGTTCTCGGTCAGCTTGTTGTCGGCGAGCGCGAAGGCGCGAATCTGCGCCGGCGTGAGATGCTCGACCAGGATCACTGGGATTTCCGAGAAGTCGAGGATCTGGGCCGCAAGGACGCGGCCGTGTCCGCAGATCACATTGCCTTCGCCGTCGGCGAGGATGGGGACGTTGAAGCCGAAGGCATCGATGCTGCGCGCGATCTGGCGCCGCTGCCGAGGCGAGTGCACGCGGGCGTTCTGCGGATCGAGTTTCAGCTCGCCGATCGGCTTGTAGACGATGGTGAGGCGCTTGGGCTCCTCTTTGACGCGTTTCCCGCTCCTCTGCTTCCGCATGGCGGCGAATTGGGCGGCTGATGGTCCGTCAGGTACTTCAGGTGACATGTTGCTCCCCCGGACGAGCTGCGTCCGGCCCTTGAATATCCTTGTGATGAGGATAAAGCCTGAGAAACAATCCAGCAGGCGTCAAGCCTGTCCGGGGTATTTTCCGCAAAGAAGCGGAGTACTTGCTTCGGATGGCTAACGGGGTCACTAGCGCAAATTTGCGCTGTACTTACGGATCGGCCTCACAAATGACTGGACACTCAGCGCGGTAAGAGCGTTCGTCTGTCCGTCCCCGCCCGGCCAGTCCGGGCTCGTCTCGGTAGCGGCGGCCACTTCGGCCGCTGGGCATCCGAAAGAGGACGACATGACCAAGACCACGAAATCCACCCCTGCCCGGGGCCGCCAGGCTCGGGCAGCCAAGGCTGCCGCCCGGGCCGAAACGACCGCGCCAGCGACACAGCCGGATGAACCCGCATCCGGGCATGCGCCGGCGGCCGTCCCGCCGCCGAAGGGCCGCGCCCGCAAGCCCAAGGAAGAACCCGCAGCCCCGCCCCCCGTAGCGCCGCGCGGCGAAGAGAAGGGCATCAAGGGCAAGCTCGGCATCGTGGTAGGGCTGCTGAGCCGGCCAGAGGGCGTCACGGTCGAAGCGCTGTCGGAAGCCACCGGATGGCAGATCCACTCGGTGCGGGGCGCGATGTCAGGGGCGCTGAAGAAGCAGCGCGGCTTCACCATCACCAGCGAGAAGACCGACGCGGGGCGGATCTATCGCATTCCCGCACCTGACACCGGATCGGAGGCGTCGGCGTGACGGCCGACGCCAAGGGCGCCCGCATCTCAGACGAGGTGCGGGCGCTCGCCCATCGCGATCTGCCGGCCCTCCGAGCCGACTGGGCGAACCGCTGGGGCGACGTCCCGAAGTTCCGCTCCCGGGACATGCTGGCCCGCGCCATGGCCCACCGGCTTCAGGCCGAAGCCTTCGGCGACCTGTCCGCGCCCCTTAAGCGGCAGGCTGCCGAGTTGGCTGTGAAGTTTGCCGCGGATCGCACATTCACACCGGCGCCTGGTCCGAACCTGAAGCCCGGCTCCTCGCTCGTGAAGGAGTGGGGTGGTGTCCGCCATGAGGTGGCCGTGACGGGGGACGGCTTCAGCTACCAGGGCAGGGACTACGGCTCGCTCTCGCAGGTCGCCGGGGTCATCACCGGCGCCAAGTGGAACGGGCCGCTGTTCTTCGGCCTGAGGAAGCGGGGAGGGAAGAGGACATGACCCTCCGCTGCGCGATCTACACCCGCAAATCATCCGAGGAGGGGCTGGAGCAGAGCTTCAACAGCCTGGACGCCCAGCGTGAAGCTTGCGCCGCCTACATTCTCTCTCAGGCCGGCGAGGGTTGGACCCCGTCTGCCCACGTCTATGACGACGGCGGCTACTCCGGCGGCTCGATGGATCGGCCGGGCCTGCAGGCTCTTCTGACCGCAATCCGCCGGGGCGAGGTCGATGTGATCGTGGTCTACAAGGTCGATCGCCTCACCCGCTCGCTGGCGGATTTCGCCCGCATCGTCGAGCTCTTCGACGCGCACCAGGTCAGCTTCGTCTCGGTCACCCAGGCTTTCAACACCACGAGCAGCATGGGTCGGCTCACGCTCAACGTCCTGCTCTCATTCGCCCAGTTCGAGCGGGAGGTCACCGGCGAGCGGATCCGCGACAAGATCGCGGCTTCCAAGGCCAAGGGCCTCTGGATGGGGGGCCGCACGCCCTTCGGCTACGACTGCGTCGATCGCAAGCTGGTGGTCAACGAGGCCGAGGCGGCCACCGTTCGGCACATCTTCGAGCGTTACCTGGAGCTGGGCTCCGTCGTGGCCCTCGCGCCCGATCTTGAGGCGCGCGGCATTCGCTCGAAGATCTCCACGACCCGCAGTGGCAAACGGCTCGGCGGGGCAGTGTTCCGTCGTGGGCAGCTCTACCACCTGCTCTCGAACGCGTCTTACCGCGGCGCCATCCGGCATAAGGATAAGCTCTACGAGAACGCGCACTCAGCGATCATCGACGAGCACCTCTGGGAAAAGGTTCAGGAGAAGCTTGGCAACAACTGTCCCGATCACCCCACGACGGAGCTGAAGCCCTCGACGCCGCTGCTGAAGGGGCTGGTCTTCGACGACCGGGGCAACCCAATGCCGCCCATTCACACGCGCAAGGGCGGCAGGCGCTATCGGTACTATCTGTCATTGGCGGTTCGGCGGGGCCAGCCGGTCGGGAGCGTGCCGCGCATTTCGAGCGGCGTGTTGGAGCAGTTCCTCGTCGATCGACTGAAAGTCGCGCTGAGCGTCGGGTGGGCGCCCGATCAGCCAATTGAGGCGCGAGTCAGGTCGGCGCTGGTGCGTATCGTCGTAGGCGCCGACCGCATCGCGGCCGACCTAAAGCCAGAGGCGCTGGTGGTCTCGCCGCAGATCGAGAGCGCAACAGTCGAGCGGCAGGGCACCGTCATGGAGGTCGCCTTCGCCATTCGCCTGAAGCACCGCCAGGGCGCCACGGTGATCATGGCGCCGAGAGGCGCCCCTGAGCCGAAGATCGACCGGGCGCTCGTGCGGGCGCTCTGTCTGGCGCACAGCTGGGTGGACCGGCTCGCGCGGGGCGAAGTCGGGTCGCTGCAGGAGCTGGCGCGCGCCGAAGGCTATTGCGCTCACTATGCAGCGCGCATGGCGCCGCTGGCCTGGCTCGCGCCCGACCTTGCCGAGCAGATCCTCCATGGTCACCAGCCGGCCGCCTTGTCGCTCGGGGCGCTCATGAAGCAGCCGTTGCCGATGGACTGGGATGAGCAGCGCCAGCTCTTCGCCGCCTGGGCCTAAAGAACGCCGTGACGAGCTTCAGCAGCTCGCAGATTCATCAATGTAGGCAAACATATCTGCATGGCAACTAACTCTTATGCATGCTTCCTAATGGACGCGTATGGAAGCATGCCGAAGCGTTAGATGGCGGGGCGGATCATGACGGCAACAGACGTTCAGTGGGCGTCGCTGGCCAAGCGCATCATGAAGTCGGAGCTGAAGCGCGCCGACGTCGGCTATGCCGAGTTGGCGAAGCGCCTCTCGGAAATGGGTCTCACCGAGACGGAAGGCTCCATCACGGTGAAGATCAACCGCGGGACCTTCCCAGCTTGGTGGCTGATGGCGGTGATGAGGGCGATCGGGGCTCCAACGCTGCGACTTGAGTGACATGAGCCGTCGAGTTCTTCCCAGCGTGCTGCCCATCATCGGATGATCATGCGTCATCATCAGCGCCATCGGCGATCATGTGGCCCGCAGCCGCTCACGCTACCCCTGTTCCGCGTTGGGGAAATTCCTCTGATATTCCGCTGATAATCCGCTGTTATCGTCGCTGTTTTCGCCATCGGTGCGAGCGCCAGGACACCGGCTATCTATCGGATTCGAAGGGGCTTTCAGGCCTGCCAAGACGGCCGGACGCTCTCCGCGGGCGAAAAACAGGGAAACATACAGTTTCAAAACAGGCCCGGAGAGAATGCGCGCGGAATCGGCCGAAAACAGCGGAATTCGGGCGCAGCGGAGAGGCCGCGGAGAGCCGCGCACGCCGACAACTGTCGGAAATCTCAAAGGAAAATCAGGGAAAAATCCCACAGCCTGGAATCCGCCAGACTGAATGGTGGTGCTGTCAGTCCAACGGCAACTCGTCTCCGTCAAGGCGCAGCGAGCCCAAACCCAGCCGGCGTCATCCCATGACTGACCGCCACTCGGCCAGCCGGCGGAGCGTCTTTCTCGGTAGACTTGGCGGCTGACGAGGTGGCGCTCCTGGGCGAAATGGTTGTGGACCGAGCCATGGACGGCGGCGAATTTCTGGAGCGTCTTCATCCGTCGGAACCGCCCCATCGCCCGCTCCCGTCGCCGAAAGGGGAGGTGGCTGTTCTCGGCGCGATTGTTCCTCCAGCGCCGCACCGGCGCCTGCCGGCTCTTGGCGTTCAGCGCCTTCAGCGCCGCGCCATAGGAGGCCAGCCCGTCGGTGACGATCGCCTGGGTGCGGCCGTGGCGCTTCAGGGCTTTCTTGATGAATTTCAAGGCCGCGGCCTTGTCCCGCGCCTTGGTGACGTAGGCCTCCAGCACTTCGCCCTCGTGATCGACGGCGCGCCAGAGGTAGCGTGTCTCGCCGTTCACCTTGACCACCATCTCGTCCAAGTGCCAGCGCCAGTGGGTGTGCTGACGCATCGCCTGGACCCGCTTCTTGCGGATATCGCCGGCGAACATCGGGCCGAACCGGTTCCACCATTTCCGCACCGTTTCGTGGCAGATGTCGATGCCGCGCTCGAACAGCAGGTCCTCGACGTTGCGCAGGGATAGCGGATATCGGACATACATCAGCACGACCAAGCGGATGACCTCGGGCGAGGAATCGAACCAGCGGAACGGGTCGTGGGGCTTCTTCTGACGAGGCATCTCGCCCGCTTAAGCCCCGCCACCTTACCGGCCGGTGCATTTCAGCTGACAAAGCCCGTCGTCCCAAGGTCGAAGGGCGGGGGACGCACCCTCGATAACGGCCTGCTCAAGCACTGCCGTTGCAACCTTCAGCGCGCCGACGCGCCGCCTACCGGCTGCGATCTCGTCTGGCTGGAGGGCGTGAAGGCGGGGTTTCGTAAGCTGTCACCGCACCCCCCCCTACAATCATTGAGCCTGTATAAGTATGTTATCGGGTTCGCTGGGATGATTGACCCATATACTAACATTTACATTGAAATTCATTACATTCATTTCAATTATTGATTGCCCAACAGAATCTCCCACAGCCAGCATTTTTCCTGGAGTAGACAGTCTTCCAGAATAAATAAGAGTTCCGGTTGGATGGCCAATCTCGTCGGAAAGTATGATTTTCGTCTTTCCGTCCATTTCAGCTAATGTTCCAACACTAATACATGTATCTGTGGATTTTACAAGAGCGCCCCCAACTTCGTCTGGGATGACGATCGCCGCCGTGGGATCATATACGAATATCACAGAATTCGGGAAAGAGCCGACAGTCTCCATATTCATAGCATCTATTCTCCTTCGTATTCTTCTGCGACCGCACTCTCGGGAGACGTCTGCGCCTCTACTTCCCATTCCAATACTTCATCAACAACTTCTTCGACTTCCCGTATAACTGTTTGGACAACGGATTGTGTTCCGCCAGCTCGCGCCACACGAACCTGTCCTCCCTGTGTCCTGCTGCAAGACAGACAATGGGGATAAAGGCGTTGGGGCTGCCCGGGTTGGGTTGTGGGGAGTTTTGAAGAAGGTTGATGATCGCCAACCCAGTTGCCGCTCCCAGTGCCTGGCGTTGTTGCGCCGCAAGTATGACAACCGTCCTGGTTGCCGATGGCATTTATCTGGCGCTGTTCGTCCGCAGTGACCGCGTCCGGCCTCGACGAGGGGATCGAACCGTTCGCATACGGCCCAGGCTGTAGGGTATGATTATTTGCGGCGTATTGTGCCCCGCTGTCTCCACCCTCTCCAAAGCATGGGCCCCAATCACAGATGGCGTTAGCGGAGGAGACGCTTCCTCCCGGACTATTAGAATGCCCAGTCGGGTCTCTCAGATCGATTGGGTCCTCGGAGGCGTATGCGTAGAGGTTGGCTCCTCCGTCATACCGGATGGGGTCGGTTTGCAGGAAGCGTCCTGTCTCGGGATCGTAGACGCGGGCTTTGTAGAAGTAGAGCCTGACCTCGGCGAGCATGAGCTGGCCGGTGTAGGCATAGCGCGATCCCGACCAGCCGGATTGTTCGCCGTAGCCACCGTAGGTGTGGGTCTCGTTGACTCCGCCCGAGGCGTTGGTGACTGCGATGACCGAGCCGTGGCTGTCGTCATGCAGCCAGCGGCGGTCGGTGGTGCCCGAGCCCTCGTACCAGACGATCGGCTCGTCCGTGCCGGGGCCGTGGACGTAGCGGCGCACGAGCGAGCCGGTGCCGGCGTTATACTCCGCCACCAGCCGCGGGCCCTCGTAGACCATGAGTGTGTCGGTGGTGGTCCCGCTGACCGTGGCGGCGTACTCCTCCAGCCGGCCGCTGGGGTCGTAGGTCAGAGTGGCGCTGGTGGATGGGGAGGAGATGGTCACCCCCGTCAGCCGGTTCTCGTGGTCGTAGCTGAAGGCGCGGGTTCCGTCGCTGGCCAGGTTGCCGTTGCAGTCGTAGCCGCTCGAGGTCGAACACGGCTGCGTCCCGATGGCGGCGATGGTGGCGTCGCGGTTGAGCCCGTCGGCGGTGGTGTTGGTGGTTCCGGTCGTGCCGCCGGTCCAGTCGTAGGTGGCGTTGGTGTTGACCGCGCTCCAGAGCTGATTGGCGTTGTTATAGCTGTGGGTGTAGCTGACCGCGTGAGGTGTATCCGAGGGCATGGCGTGGGCGAGGCTGGTGAGGCGGCTGGCGGCATCGTAGCCGTAGGTCACGCTGGTGCCGTTGCCGTTGGTGACCCCGGTGCGCCGGCTCAGGGCGTCGTAGCTGTAGGTGGCCAGGACTCCGATGCCTGAGGTCGCCCCGTTCTCCTCGGCCGCAGTCATGCGGTTGAGGGCGTCATATAGGTAGGTGACGTAGAAGCTGTCGGGCCATGTCACCCGGGTGCGGTTACCGTTGGCGTCCAGCTGAAAGCTGATCGCGTGGCTGACGCTGGCGTTGGAGGTGGTCTCGCTCGTCAGCCGTCCGGCGGTGTCGAAGCCATAGACCACGCCCGGGCCGCTGGTGGAGGTGTAGCGGGCCGAGGTCAGGCGGCCGACCAGGTCGTAGGTGAAGTAGACGTCGCCGGTCCCGCCGCTGAAGGCCTTGTGGGTCGGCCGGTTCAGCACGTCGTAGGTGAAGGTGATGGTGGTACCGTCGCGCTTGCGCACGGTCAGCGGATTGCCGTTGGCGTCGTAGCTGGAGATGGATTCGTAGTCGCTGGTGTTGGAGGTCCCCGAGCCCGTGGTGGTGGAGGGGTACTGAACCTGCACCGGCCGATCGAGACCGTCGTAGGTGAAGGTGGTCAGGTTGCCCCGTGCGTCGGTCAGGGTCGCCCGCTTGCCATTGTTGGTGAAGCTGTAGGCGACCAGCGGCCCGGACTGGATGGCGGTGTTGGTGACGCTGGTCTGGCGGCTCAGCACATCGTAGCCGTAGGTGGTCACCCGTCCCAGGGCGTCGGTCACCGTCGAGAGCCGGTCGAGGCTGTCGTAGTTGCTGGTCGTGGTGTGGCCGAGCGGGTCCGTTACCGTCAGCGCCTTGCCCGTGGGCGAGTAGGTGGTGGCGGTGGCCTGCCAGGCGCTCCCGTCCCAGACCTCCACCTTCGTGACCAGGCCGTCGGGGTTGTAGGTGTACTTGGTCTTCGCCCCCGTCGAGGTCGGCGCGTCCACCTCGGTCTTGCGCCTCAGGGCGTCGTAGCTGGTGGTGGTGACGTTGGTGTTGGGGTCGGTGACGGAAGTGACGTTGCCGACCGCGTCGTAGCCGTACTGGACCTCGAGCGCGAGGTGGCCGCTGGCGCTGTCGTCGATGACCGTCTTCAGCTCTTCGGTGGTGCTGTCATAGGTCATGGTGGTGACCTTGCCCACCGGATCGGTCTTGGTCAGCACCTGGCCGCGGCTGTTGTAGGTGTAGCTGGTCGTGGGCGTCGAGCCGCCAACCGTGGGCTGGGCCACCGAGGTGAGGGTGCACGTCGACGAGTTCCAAGTGTTGGTAGTGACGTAGTTGACGCCACTAGCCTCGCTATTCGCGTCCCTCGACGTCGCGACCTGATCTAGGCATACTGAGTCGTAGGTGAACTCTTGCACAGTCGGTGACAGGCCGGACCCTGACTTGGGTGTAAGGGTTATCTTGGTTACGTTCTGCAGCGCGCCAGGCGTCGTCGAGGCGTCGGGATCGCTATATTCATAGGTGACGTAGTTGCCCTCGGGCTGCGCCACCGTCACCAGCCGCCCGATGCCGTCGTAGGTGCTGACGGTCTGGTGGGTCAGGCCGTCGATGTGCAGCGAGGTGTCGCCCCGCGCCGTGAAGTAGAGGATGTCGGACGTGCCGGCAGGGTCCACCGTCTCGGTGCGATAGCCGGCCAGGTAGACGTTGCTCACATGGCCGTTGGCGTCGGACTGCGAAGCCACCCGGTCGAGGCTGTCGTATGTGTTGGAGATGAAGGCCGTCGTGGGGAACGACGGATAGAAGATTTGCGTCAACCGACCGGGCTGATCATAGGCGTAGACGGTGTTGTTGCCGGCCGGGTCGATGAACGTCGTCAGGTTGCCGGCGTTGTCGTAGCGGTAGCCGACCGTGTTGGTCCCGTCGCTGACGCTGGCGACGTTGTCGCCATCGTAGGTCAGGGTCAGGGTGCGGCCCATGCTGGTGCTGCCCACCGCGTTGCTGACCGAGACCAACTTGCCGCTGCTGTAAGTGAAGTGGATGACGGGCCCGGACTTGTAGGTAATGTCCGTCGCCTGGCCGGACGTGCTGTTGCCGTTGAAGCTGACGAGCGTGCCGCCCAACGTCTTATAGGTGTAGGTCCCACTAAGCGTCAGGCTCGACGACGACTTCAGCGGCGCGTTGTAGCTCCCGTCCGCCAGCTTGACGAACTGCTCGACCTGATTGCCCCGCACCACGTTCACGACGTTGCCAGTCATCTGGTCCATCAGCCATTTGTCGACCAGGACGCCGATGAGCATGTTCGGAAGGTCGTGCTTGGGATTGCCGCTGCCATCCTGCTGGTTGAGAATATCCTCCAGCACATAGATCGCCGCGATCGCCGAGGCCCCGCTGATCGGCGAGTCTGCCCCCAGCGCCGAAAACCCATCACTGTCAGCCATCGCCGTGTACACCCAGTTGTGGGACCATCCCCGGCCGATGACGCTCGACGAATAGCGACTGGCGGAGTCGTAATAACGACTGAAGGCGATGCCGTAGGGAGCCGACGCGCTGCCCGTCGTCAGATCGGTGTGATCGTTCTGGAAGTCCCCAGCTCCCATGCCAATCGGGTCTAGGTTCGACGTCGAGTTGGGCGAGGGCGACGTACCCGCACCCGGAGAAACCGTCCCAGTGTTGGTGCTTGAGCTGACTGTGGTTGGAGCGCCTTGCTGCTGGGTCTGACCTGCCGTGGACGACCAGACGTTGTTCCAGACCGCTGTACCTCCGAATGCCCCGCTGAGTCCGCCGGTGATGAAGGCGCCAAGCGAGGTCGAGTCCTGGGCGATCCTGAAGTAGCCGGCGCCAGTCCACGGAGCTGATCCGATGGACTGGTTGCCGTGGACCGCCGCGATGACACGGTCGCCGCTCGGCGTGCAGTTGCTGTTGGGGTCGACAATTTTTCCAAGGTTGGTTAGGTCGGTGGAGTTGTAGTTGTTCAGGTTGCCTGACTGTGTGGATTCCCAGTAACTGCAGGTATTACCTGTAACGTTACTGTTGTTTATGTCGTAAATGGTGTAGTTCTGGCCGATCTGCATGGCGCGGTCGAGCAGGAATACGGTCGAGGCCGCGCCGTCCAACGCCTGTGTGCCGGTGTGTTCCAGAGCGCCCGATTCCAGCATGCTGGCCAAGCCTGTCACGGTGAAGAAGCCGCCGGCTTCGACCGGGGTGAGGGAGGTCGAGTTCACCGGCCGATCAATCAGCTGCATCGGCGAAAAGCCGATGATCGGAAGATCGATGTAGGGGGCGGTGCCGCCACCCGGCAGGCTTGCGGTGCCGACGATCCCGACGGCGTGGTCCATGGGCATGATCGTCGAGCCGATCGAGCCTGCCGTTTGGGCGATTTGCGACAGCTCGGAGAGCCAGGTGGCCCCAATGACGGAGAGGCTCTCGCCAAGCACGGCCTCATCGTCGGATCCGGTCGGATCGGCCTGTTGATTCTCCAGCAGCAGCTTGCGGTGCCGCTCCAGCATCGCGCGGCTCATGGCGCCCCATCCGGTCTGGATGATGAACTGACTGTCCAGCGTGGAGGGCGAGGTCACCGAGAGAGTACGGCAGATGTTGAAGGTATGGCCGGTACTGCAGGTCGGCGGGCTGAAGGCGGTGTCTCCATACGGATGGCTG
>Ga0105240_10005337_pt1 | contig 19172 bp, 9 predicted proteins | sample KBSC54metaG_FD_80426 | JGI IMG/M metagenome (GOLD analysis project Ga0105240, IMG submission 80426) | Corn rhizosphere microbial communities from Kellogg Biological Station, Michigan, USA - KBS C5-4 metaG | ecosystem: Host-associated > Plants > Roots > Rhizosphere > Soil | place: Michigan, USA... | reverse complement strand
TAATTTCTCACCCGTATGTCCCCATGCGGCACATCCTTTTCTGCATAGTACCCACCGCCGGTGAAGGGTATCTCGATACCGCTGGCCATTCGTCCCATCCCATAAAAGGTCTCGCTCGCCGGATCGGCCAGCGCCACTCCATCGATGAGCAACGAATAGTAATGGAATCCTTCGCTGATGCTGTCCGTCGTCACTACCCAGTATCCACCCGTGTCCCGCTTCAGATCATATTTTTTTACCAGGTCGATCTGCACCCTCTGTGCGTCGGGCGCCTTCACCCGGAATATCACCCGGCTGTCGGGTAGCACCTGTGGGTATTTTGCCGACCGCACATTCGTAGCAGCAGGCTCGCCCAACGGGCTGTATTTATTAAAGAGCGATTGATCCACGGGCTTGAAGATCAGCTGCGAGAACATATACAGCCCATTCTTCCATACCTTGAAATCATGAACGCCGGGCTCGATATAATAGATATGCGGAACATCATGCGCCACCAGGTACTCGTGTGTCCTCCTGCTGAAACCGATGAGTCCATCGGCATCGCCGCACGATATCCAGAGGAGCTTTATCATTTTTTTAGCCCTCTCGGCGTCGGGCACCAGTTCCTCGGGCCGCTTTGTATTCGGCGCAGAAGAAAATCCACCGATCCAGGCGAATTTGTCCAGATTGCCCAGTCCAAAATTCAGGGATTGCCCGCCCCCCATGGACAAACCCGCTATCGCACGGTGTTCACGGTCGGTGTAGACGGGAAATTTCTTCTCGATGTACGGGATCAGGTCGTCCAGCAGGTCTCTTTCAAAAGTAGCAAAGGCCTGCACCTTATCCGGCGCCATGATATTACCCGTCGCCCTGTCGTCCTTCATCGCGCGTCCATTTGGTAATACCACGATCATCGGCTCCAGTCTGCCCTGCGCATACAGGTTATCCAGTATCACCTGCGGATGGCCGCCATTGAGCCATTCCTTTTCGTCGCCCCCGATGCCATGCAGCAGGTACAGTACAGGGTATTTCTTTTTTTTCGAAAAACCCGGTGGCGTATAGATCAATGTCCGCCGCTGCGTCCCCACGGTCTTTGACGAATAGGTAATAGTATCGATCCTGCCATGCGGGATATCCGCACGCAGCGAGTCGTATCCGGGAGGCGCATGTTGTTCAACGGATTGTGCGCCGGCCCAAAGGGAGCCTGCCACCGCAACGACAAAAAGAATGGCTTTTCTCATAGTATTATTTTTTTCTCGTGAATATTATTTGTTTCACATGGATCCCGTGATCGCTCCCCGCCGGGAATTTTACAAACACATCGTGACTGCCCGAGATATCTTTTACGCCCGCTGCATACGAGACCCAGTCATTACCACTGGTCGGCGTCACGGGTATACGTGCGATGAGCCTGCCCGTTCTCAGATCATCCAGCCATATCTCCAGCGTGCCACCCTTGCGGGCGGACACCAGCGCCTTTACACCCGTCGCTTCATCTATCGATACCCCCGACAGCATGAACCACCCGCCATAGGAGGAAGTATTGGTCACGGCGCCACCCTCCGATGTCTCCACCCCAAAGTAATTGCTATATCCTTCCGCGGCCAATGGCGAGAACCCGTCCTTGCATACAAACAGGTCGAAATCCGCCGTTCTGCCTTCAGCAAACAACCCTACGCTGGTACCCACCCAGGAATTGAAGTTGGGCTGCTCTCTATCCAAAGCGACAGCACTCACGGGCGCCCCCAGCGCCGTCCACTTGCGGCCATCCGTACTGTAATAGCCGGTCAGCATATGTCCGTCCCTTTCCAGCTTCAGCCAGACGGGTCCGGGCGCCGTATTTACCACGCTGCGCACCGCCGTATCCAGCCGCAAACATATCATTTTGCCATACCCTGCATACAATTGTACATCCACCTTCTGATTCCCATTGGTCAGATAAATTCCCGCGCGATCAGCCGTGTCTTTCGCATCAATCTCCACCCTCGTGACGGCCGTATAAAAATGATCCGTCTCCTTCTGCACGAGGTGCGCCCTGCCGGTGCTTGGCGTCGTATCGGTCTCTGGCGTCGTACCGGCCCCTGGCGTCCTGCCGCCCCCCGGGCTGAGCCTCACCCATCCTTTCCGCGCCGTCAGCGAATATTCCGACGCTGCAGGCCTGTTCAAAAAATGCCACCACAGACCCAGCGTGTCGCTGTCAAAATAGTCCGTATGCACACTCCTCCATGGAATACCCGATCGCGGCAGCCCCGGCGCCATCACGGGCGTGCTGGCGGGCGCCATCACGGGCGTGCTGGCGGGCGCCATCCCCCAGGGACGATCGCCTTCCCAGATGACGGGATACAACGATGTCTGGCGTCCCGTTCCGGACCAGTCATCCGCACCCGCGCGTTCATAGCTCTGCCCTATCGTCCACCAGCTGCCGTCGGCCAGCTGCAGGGGCGCGGAGATGTGATTGGGGCGGCGGAAACGTGCATGTGCATCCGTCACGGGCTTAAAGAAATCACCCAGCCGCTCCCATGCCGTCGAATCGCTCGTCAGGACCTTCGTCCTCAATACATACTGCCCTCCCGTTACATCCCCTGCAGGGAAATAATAATAGTATCCATTTCTCTTGCACATCACGGGTCCTTCCGCCCAACTGTATTGCAACCGAGCATTGATCCAGTCCAGGTTGATCACGGTGTCGGTGAGCTGCCCGTCCCGGCCCAGGGCCTGGATACGGTTGACCTTCTGTCCGTTCTTGATCACCATGTAAGGCTTTCCATCGTCATCCACAAAGATGGAATTGTCATATCCCAGATCGCCGGTCACCGGGTTCGTATGCACTCTCTCCGGCACAGACCAGGGACCATAAGGCGTCGCTGCCTTTGAGAACCATTGCCCACCCGACGAAAAATAGATCCAGTAAGTATCATAAAATCGCGTGATCGCTCCCTGCCAAATCCCGGCGGATGGGCGGTCCGACACAAAGCCGGCCCGCGAAGGCGGCACTACCCTGCTAATGACCTCCCAATGGACCAGGTCCTTTGAATGATACACGGGCAGGTAAGGCGTAAAGTGAAAGCTGGACCCGCAATGGTAAAAATCCTCCCCTACCCGGATCAGTGTGGGGTCGGGATGGTCCCCTGGCAGAACAGGGTTGACATAGGTCTTCACTTCGTTGTAATACGCGGATGAATCGCTCCCATCCAGTGCCCGCACCTTTGATGCAGCCGCTGTTTTGCCCTGGGCCTGGGCTGTTGCACCGATGCATACTACGCCGGCCAAACCGATGACCCTGAAAAGATATTGTCTCATATTATTGAATACTTACTATTCTATTATCGTCGTCCCCTGCACCCCGCCGACACTCACCATCAATTTCCCTTTGGGATAGATCATCGTCCCATCCGAACCCGTCACCGCAAGCGCAGATGCAGACAGCACAAAACTTATTATTTTGCTTTCGCCCGCCTTTAGGTTTACGCGCCGAAATCCCTTCAAAGCTTTTTGTGGGACCTTTATCGTTTGATCTTTATAGGAAATATAAAGTTGTACCACTTCTTCACCGTCAAGCCGTCCCGTGTTGGTCAGCCGTACACTAACGGGAATATCCATCCTGCTTTTTGCCGACGCAGGTATTTTCAATGCGTCATACCGGAATGTCGTATAGCTCAACCCATAACCGAATGGATATAGTGCATCGCCTTTGAAATAGCGGTAGGTCCTGTTGTCCATGGAGTAATCTTCAAATGGAGGCAGGTCACTATCACTTTTATAAAATGTCACAGGCAAACGGCCCGAGGGATTGTAATCCCCAAACAAAACATCTGCAATAGCAGTGCCTGCGGACTGTCCGCCATACCAGGCGTTGACGATCGCAGGAACGTTTTTGCTTTCCCATGGCGTTGCAATAGCGCTCCCTGTCATCATTACAAACACAACAGGTTTGCCTGTCGCCGTCAATGCCTGCATCAATGCCGTTTGCACCGCGGGCAGCAGGATGGATGTCCTGTCGCCTCCATTAAATCCGGGATAGTTCACCGGCATCTCCTCTCCTTCCAGCTGCGGCGATATGCCGCCGACAAACACAATGGCGTCGGCGTCCGCGACCCTGGCAGCCAGTTGAGCCATATTTGTTTTCCTGTAGTGGCCGGCACGCAACCGCACATTTGCCTTACCCTCACCCTGCCAGTACTCCAGCGTCAGTTTATAAACGGAATCTTTTTTTGTATCCAGCTGATACCGGCGTGCCCCCCAACGGTTTCTTTCCCAGGCGTTGATCACCGTCCTGTCGTTTATCAGAAGCCTGTAACCGTCGTCGGCTTCCACTTCGAACGTCATTTCTCCGTCACTGTCGGCGGTGAAGGCGGTAGTATACCGTGCGGAAAAATTATTTGCTTTGACAGGACCGATGACTTCCGACCCTTCCTGCCAAAAATGATCGATGGTAGGTTCTGTCGCAACAACGGGGTCCCCGCTCAAATCCTTTGTCGAAAAATATTCAGCTTTAAAACCCTTTTTTCCATCCGCTGCATACTGACCGCTGACATCCGCATAAGCAAGTAGCGTATCATTGGTAAAGTTGATAGCTTGTTCGTATACGACCTGCGTACCAGCGCCGAGTTTCGCTTTGATACCATCCAGCGCCGTAACGATCGCAGAAGGTGTTCCATTATAGTTGCCCAGCACGGAAATACTGTTATCGGCATTGGGGCCAAAAACTGCTATTTTTTTGATCGACCGCCTTAACGGCAGGATATTGCCGTCATTCTTCAACAGCACGATCGACTCCCTCGCCATTTTCAACGCAAGCGCCTTATGCGGCTCGCTTTCCAAAACCGAGGCCGGTGTTTGCGCATATTTTACGATGGACGGCGGGTCGAACATGCCCAGCCGCATACGGATCATGAATAATCTCTTTACGGAAATGTTTATCTGATGCTCGGAGATCTTTCCGTCTTTTACGGCTTGCACCAGGGACAGGTAAGCATTCGTCCCGCATTCGACATCCGTTCCGTGAAATACCGCATCGGCGGATGCCTCTTCGGCATTTGCCGATGTCTTATGATTCTTAAAAAAATCGTCGATGGCCCAGCAGTCGGAAGTGACATAACCGTTGAATTTCCACTGATCGCGCAGGATCCGTATCATCAGCTGATCGCTGCCACAGCAGGGTTGGGTCTTAAAGGCGTTGTACGCGCACATTACCCCGGCCACCTTCGCATTGGTAACAAGCTCTTTGAATGCCGGCAGATAGGTATCCCAAAGATCGTAATCGCCCGGATCGACATTGAATACATGCCGTAAAGGTTCCGGCCCGCTGTGCACCGCATAATGTTTGGCACAGGCCGCCGCCTGCAGGTATTTTGGATCATCGCCCTGCAAGCCACGTACAAATGCTTTTCCAAGCGAGGCTGTCAAAAAAGGATCTTCCCCGTAGGTCTCCTGGCCCCGGCCCCAGCGCGGATCCCGGAAAATGTTGATATTCGGCGTCCAGTAGGTCAGGCCCACATAGCGTTCTCCTGTTCTGTGCTGCGCTATGGCCTTGTTGTGAATGGCCCTCCCCTCCAATGCAGCCTGGCCGGCCATTGTTTTAAGCGCAGCCGTATCCCATGTAGCCGCCATGGCAATAGCCTGCGGATATACGGTGGTTTTAAAAGGCGTTCTTGCAACGCCGTGCAATACTTCATTCCACCAGTCATAAGCCGGGATGCCCAATCGCTCAATAGCCGGTGCATGGTTCAGCATCTGCGCCACCTTCTCTTCCAGCGTCAATCGCTTTATCAGATCGTCGACGCGTTTTTCGAAAGACAGCTTATAATCCCAAAAAGGAAGTCTTGCCGTGTCGGCCTGGGCACGGACGCCAGGTCCTACGAACAGGGAAGCAGCTAAAAAAAGGTTCTTTATCATATGGCATCTTTAGGGCATGGCGTTCGGCTAAACTATTTGTCCTGGAAAAGCTTCGGCGCCAGCTGATACAGGCTGCGTCTCCAGGTAAGGAATTCGTGCGCCGTATTCTCGGATACGAAGGACATGGCATTATAACCGGCCTGTTTCAACGAGTCTGCCGCCTGTCTGACCCGATCGGGGTTCTCCCGGCTGCCGCAGCTTATAAAGATCAGCTTCGGCTTTTGTTTATCCTTCAGCTCTTCCGGCGTATAAATGCCGCCGCTGAGCAATGCATATTGAGAAAAGACCTCCGGCCTGTTCAGCGTTATTGTATGTGTTTCCATACCACCCATAGACAGCCCTGCCATAGCCCTGTTCTCCCGGTTGGCCAATGTGCGGAAATGCGCATCTATATAAGGGACCAGCTCCTCCGTCAGGACTGTCTGGAATGTATCGATCTTAAATTCCTTCATATGGCCGAACCTCAATTGGTTGGTGATCCCATAAGTCATCACGATGATAAAGGGTTTGATCCTGCCGTCGGCGATAAGGTTATCCATGATAAGGTTGGCATGGCCCTGATTGCTCCAGGCGGTCTCATCTTCGCCCCAGCCGTGCTGCAGGTACAACACCGGGTAACGCTTCTTTGCATCTATGTCATAACCCGGCGGTATATACACAAAGGCCCTGCGGGATGTATTGGTACTTTTGGAAGGGAAAAGAACCTGTACCACATGGCCGTGCGGGACATCCTTCAACGCATAAAAGTCCTGATCATGCGCCGGTATCTCGATGCCGCTCTCCCATCGGGTCGAACCATAGAAGTTGAGGGTGCCGGGGTCGTTGAATACACCGCCATTGACCGTAACATGGTAATAGTGAAACCCTTCATCCATCGGCCCTGCGGTAGTTCCTGTAAACGACCCGTCCGCCTGCTTTGTAAGCAGTGTTCCACCTCTGCCTCCCAACCCAAGGCTCACCCTGACACTATCCGCTCCGGGCGCCAATATCCTGAAGCGGGCATAGCCCTGGGAGTTCACTTGCGGGTATGGTTGCCCCGGCTGGTTCAACGTGGATGGCAAAAAATCTTCTTTGATATCCTGGGCCAGACAGCAATTGCCGGCGAGGGCTGCCAAAGACAACAGGAATAATTTTTTCAGTTTCATGGCGAGTGTTTTATTTTATGGCGACTTCAATTTGTACGAACGAGTGCGGAGGAAAGACATACTGCAATTTGTTGCCGCTGAGCTTAACAGGCGCTGTCACCGGCGCATACTGTGATCGCTTGTCGAAAGAGAATGGCGCTTTAAGATCGTCACTGTTAATGACAGTCGCTTGCGCCCTGTCCGAAAAATCGCCGGAAGCATCCGTAATATCTGTTGCAATGGCTTTGGACTGATGACGGTTTATTACATTGATATATACAGTGCCCTTTGACCGGGCATATACCGCGGTGACGTCGAGATAGGGAATGCCCCTGTATTGCGCTGTTCCAAAGGTATCGCAGGCTGTGTAGGCATCGACGGATGAACCAAGACAGTTATTGGAGAATAGCTTGAAAGTATAGAACACGGGTGATTTAAACGTGCCGTTCCTGGGATCACTCGAAAGCAGGGACGTAAGCATGGTGAAGTTCGCCATCTTTACCACATCCGCGTGCCGGATAAATGAATTTAGGCATTGTGCGATCGGCAACACCGACATGAAACTCCTTGCAAAGGCGCCATACTCATCTACAGAAAGGTAAATGGGGTTTTTTAGGGCCATCTTTACCCTTGCTTCACGGATCTGGGCAGCTACGAGACTTATTTTTTCATCAAAATCCATGGCGCCATTTCCCATATAGTCATAATAGTTATCGGGAGAGCCGCCTTCCCAATAACGGTGGATGGAAAGGTAATCTATCTTGTCCCCGATGCCCTCCAGCACTTTCCGGTTCCAGTCGAACCATTTATTGGTCGGCTCGTAATAGGATGACCCGGACCCTACGAATTTTATGGTCGGGTCCACCGACCTCATCGCTTTTGCGGCTTCTCTTGCCGTCTCTACATAATCCTCCGCACTCTTATGGCCAAGTTCCCAGGGAAGGCCGTCCACCTCATTGCCCAGGTCCCATATCTTTACGTTATAGGGATCGCGGTGACCATTTTTTGCGCGCAGATCGGAATAGTAGCTGCCTTTTTTATAATTGCAATATTCAACCCAATACGCCGCGTCCAGGATAGAACCAAGACCGAGGTTGACGCATACGATATTTTCGCTGCCGATGGATCTGTTCAATGCCATCCATTCATCCGTGCCCACATGATTATTTTCAGGCCCGCCCCAGGCGAGATTGATACGTGTCGGGCGCTGCTCTTTCGGGCCGATGCCGTCTTTCCAGTCGTAGCCCATCAGGAAGTTGCCGCCGGGCCACCGCATATTGGTGATCTTCAATTCGCGCATAGCGTCTATATAATCTTTCCTAAAGCCATTCTCATCCGCCAGCGGGGATTTGGGGTCATACAAGGTGCCGTAGAGCGTGTTGAACTCGACGCTATCGGGCAGGCCCATTCGTCTGCCGTTAAAATGGATCGGTTCCATGAATACGCCATAGATCTTCGGGTCTATCTCGCCACGTACCCTGTCCACATCGATCCTGATCCGTGCGTCCTGCGCATGCAGCAGGAAGGGGAAAAGCAGCAGAAAATAAATGATTTGTTTTTTCATATGCGCATTAGTTAGTGAGCAAAAGGTTTCGGGAACCTTCGAGTTTCAACCGATTGATAAAAAAAACTGCCGGGCGGTCATTTGAGGGCTAAAATGACCGTCGTTTGAACACGGGCGGATAAACGTCAAAGCTACATTTCAAATGTAGGGAGATTTTGCTATAATTAAACCGATTGCAATTATTTTTTTCCACCGCCCCCTGGGGGTCGTTCATATTACAAAAAAGGGAAGGATGGCAACCATCCTTCCCTGTACATGAACTGCTTGCTTTTGCTTATGACAACTACTAATAATACCCGGGGTTTTGATACGCCAGCTTGTCTGCAGGGCTCATTTGCATCGCATCGATCTGTCCCTGAGGAATGGGCTGCAGGTATAGCTGTGGCGTGATGGTGCGCGTATTTACGATGGGTGTATGGTTGGCATAGGCCGCGCCGCCGATAGTATACGTGGCGTAATTGTAGCCCTCCTGGTTATCCATCCCGAACCGCTGCGTACGCACCAGGTCGTAAAAACGATAGCCTTCCCCATAGTATTCCCGCGAACGTTCCGCCAGTATATAGCCGACGGTGATCGTGGCAGGCGTTGCGGCTACCATGTCGGCGCTGTGATCGGCGACAAATGTCGTCCTGTTGGCATTGCTGTATTTCCATTTACCGGCCCGCGCCCGGATGACATTGATCAGGCTCAGGGCATCGTATCCCGCCTGGGTGGTAGCGCCTTTTACCGCAGCCTCCGCAGCAATAAAATAGAGCTCAGAGAACTTGGCGGCTGTATAAGGACGGGTGCTGCCGGCGTTGGGATTCCCCAGACCGCCGTTATTGTCGGTGCGATAGGGCCCCAATTTCCAGATGCCGGGATACACGATCCTGTTAATAGCGCTGGGTCCGACGACGTAGTCGGCGCGACCCGGCAATACCCCCGCACCAATGCTGCTTTTATACGTACTATTGGAATAGTCGATCCCGGCTGAATCCGCATTGAGGAATGTCAGAACGGCGTCGCCTTCCACAATGGGCAGGTTGTTGGCATTGAACAAGGTGGTATAAGGCAGGTTGGCCTCTTTCATATTGCAGCGGTAGACGGTGGTGAACGTTCCATCGTAGCGGGAATCATTCGTCTTGTCGGCAAATGTCTGTGTAAATACCTCGATGGGAGGAGCATTCCTTACCCAGGGGCGGCCACCCCATTGTTCGGAAGCGCGCTGGACGGAATTTACGGATTTCCACGAGCCTGAAGAGCTGGAGCTGGTTATCGTCGGATAGGACCAGGTCTGGAACCAGCCGGACCAGTTATCCGGCGTGCCGCCGCCGCCATAGGTGAGGCTGCTGACATTGTATTGTGAATTCAGCTGCGTATGGTCGGAGTACAGCATACATTCTTTGTTGTAGTCGTTGGTCGCCACGTTGACATCATAAAACGTCGGCTGCAGGCTGTACACACCGGGGTTCTGGATGGCATTGACGGCTATATTATATGCCTGCTGGAAATAATAGGCAGGATCATGTCCGTCGGGGTCCGTTCTCGGGCTGCCCGCCTCCACCGGATAGGAAGGGATATTATTGGGGTTCTGCAGCCACCATGCATAGGTCAGATAGGCCTTTGCCAAAAATAGCTGCGCCACCTGTTTGGTCACCGCGCCGGTGACACGGGGACTGCCGGATAAATTATTGACGGCGTCGTTCAGGTCCGGGAAGATCGCCCTGGTATAGACGATGGATACCGAATCCCTTTTGGAGCTTCGTATGGTGGAAGTATTGAATTGTAGTCTCCCCGATCCCAGGTCCAGGGGCACCCCGCCAAAGGTCTGCACCAGGAGGAAATAGTCCAGCGCGCGGAAGAATTTTGCCTCGGCAATAAAGGAGGCGGAGACCCCTGCCGCAGAGGCGTATTGGATCACGCCGCTGGCGGTGTTGATATAAGGGAACGTATTGCCCCACAACTGGCCTGCATCGCTGAGCGTGGGCGTTGGATGCACGCCGGTGACGGAATAGTCCTGCGCCTGGAAGTTGCTGCCGCTGCCGCCACTCTGCCCCCAGGTGGTCTCGTCGGTACCGCATTGACACATATTCCAATAATAGGCGTTCCCGTAGATGTTGCGCAAGTGGGCGTACAGTGCCGTCAGGCCTCCCATGACGCCATTGGCTGTCTGGAAATATTGCGGCGTAAAAGAGCTGCGCGGTGTTTCCTTCAGTATCTTGGTACAGCCCGACATGAGCAGTAAGCTCATGGTGGCAGCGCTTATACATATATTTGATAGTATCCTCTTCATAGTATTCATTTTTTAAAATGTTACATTAAGTCCGAATAAGAAATTACGCGTGGAAGGCGTGTTGGTGCCGATGGTGAGCAGACGGTGCGGGCCGGCCGATACGGCCGAGTTCTGATCGGCGTACGAGTTTGTTTCCGGATCCATATGTGACATCTTCGTATACGGTGAAAAGAACACGAACGGGTTCTCCACCGTGCAATACACACGCAACCGTTGAAGACCGACGGTCTTCATCCATTTCTGATCGAAGCTGTAACCCAGTGTCATCGTCCGTACTTTCAGGTAGGAGGCGCTGAAATAGCCCATCGTGCTTCCATAAGCGGGATTGTCACCGCCCACGCCGCCCGGCCTGGGGGCAAACGTGTTAAAATCATTGGCATGGTTGTTCGTCGGGGTCCAGTATGCGACCTTTACATTGTTGCCGGATCGCGTGTTCAGGTTGTTCAGATACCCCGTTGAAGAGTACAAGGTGCTGATAAGCGTGCCGCCGCTGCGGAAGAAGCCGGTGATGCCCAGCTCGAACCCTTTATAGGACACGCTGGTATTGAAGCCGCCTTCGAAGTCGGGCTGCATATCGTAGATCTGGCGGTCATCATTATTCAGCGCCGTACCGGCCTGATTCTTCCTGCTGGGGACGCCATTGGTATAATGAAGGGAAGTATCTTTTCCATTGTAGGCCACCTTGATCATGCCCACATTGCCACCCGGGTAGGCCGCCTGCAAATAGCCGCTGGAACTGTCGGCATAGCTTATCAGGCCTATCTTCTTATAATCGTAGGCTACATCGATGGGATGACCGGGGAACCATAAGTTGCCTTTGTCGTAGGGCTGACCGGAATAAAGACTTACCAGCTTGTTCCGGTTGCGATAAATATTGACGCCTGCCTGCCAGGTCCATCCGTGATAATTATCCAGTATCACGCCATTCAGCGACAGTTCTATGCCTTTGTTCTGGGTAGCGCCGATGTTGGCGACATAGCTGCTGACCCCGGAAGTAGTGGGAAGCCCCACGCTTAGCAGCACATTGCTGGTATTGACGGTGTAATATTCGATGGTACCGCTCAACCTGTTTTTCAGAGTGGAAAATTCGACACCATAGTTCCATGTCTTGGAGAACTCCCAGCCCAGTGCAGGGTTCGGCAGCTGGGTGACATAATAGCCCATAGCATATCCGGAGGGACCGAAATTATAAGGGCTCGTAGTCAGAGCGCCCAGCGTCTGATAGGGATTGATCGCCTGGTTGGAGGTCTCGCCGTATCCTACCCGCAGCTTCAATGCGTCTACAAAAGCGACATTGCTTAGGAACTTTTCATTCTTCATATTCCAACCCACCGATACGGCTGGATAGGAATGGTATTGATGACCCGGCGCCAGCACCGAAGAAGCGTCGCTCCGGAAGGATGCGCTCAGCATATACCGGTTGTCGTAAGAATATTGTACGCGGCCCATATAGGACAGCAGGCCGTTTTGCGAGTAGGAGCCGCCTCCCACCGTAGAGGTTCCATTCTGGTCTGCCAGCACATACGACAGGTTGTAGAACTGGAAGGCGTCGGATGGAAGATGGTTGGCCGAGGCTGATGAATACCAGTTGGTGTTTTGCTCGAAGGAATACAACGCCACCGCGCTGACATTGTGCTTGCCGGCGAATGTCCGGTCGTACATCAGCAGGTTTTCCATCGTATAGCCAACTGCCTTTGTGTTGCTGATGGAGGCGCTCGATGCAGTCGTTGGTGTACCGCTAAAGACCCCCGTCCCCGTGTACGTGCCGTAGTCATGCTGGTGGAAGTTCAATCCGATGTTGGCGCGATAACGCAAACCTTCCACACCGGGGATCCTCAATTCTCCGTATATGGAGTTATAGGAGCTGTAGCTTCGGGTAAGGTCTATATAGGCGTCTCCCAATGCATTCAGCGCATGCTTCGTATATGCCCAGTTGGGTCCGGTGGTGTTCAAATTGACAACGGACTTCCAGGACCCGTCAGGGTTCTGGGGCCTGATGATGGGAGTTAGGTTCAGCGTTGTGTACGGCCCCAGGTTCTGATCATGACTTTTTACATAATAATTGTTGGTGACCAGACCCATACGGAACAAATTCCCAACCTTTTGTTCGAGGGAGGTGCGTATGCTATACCGCTCGTAGTATTGAAGGGGTATCACCCCCTGGTCCTTAAAATAAGTGAACCCGACGCTATAGTTGCCTTTCTCCGAGCCGCCCGTGATATTCAGGTCCTGGTTGGTGACATAGCCTATCTGATAAAGCAATTTTTGCCAGTCCGTATTGACGCTGTCATTCTCGTCCAGCGTATTGGTGCGGATGGATGCCCCGGGTGTGGCGTTGTTGGCCTTGCGAAGGGCAACATATTCAGGGCCATTCATCATGGGGTATTCGCCCCAGACTTTTTTTAGTCCGGCATATCCATTATAAGATATATGCGCTTTTTGTCCGGCGGCTCCTTTATTGGTCGTCACGAGTATTACCCCGTTGGCGCCGCGTGAGCCATAGATGGCCGTAGCCGACGCGTCCTTTAAGATATCGATGCTCTTGATCTCGCTGGGGCTGATATCATTCAGATAGCCGGGGAAGGGGATGCCGTCCAGCACTACCAGCGGGTCATTGGAGGCATTCAGCGAACGCGCGCCCCTTATACGGATCTGCATTCCCGAACCCGGTTTTGAAGAGGTCTGGGACATCTCGACGCCCGCAACACGTCCCTGCAAGGCCCGGGAGATATCCACTGCGGGGACTTCGTTTACTTTTTCTCCGCTGATCGATGCAATGGAGGCGGTTACGTCCTTTTTCCGCTGGGTACCATAACCGATGACGATGACATCATTGACAGTATTGGTAGAAAGAGGCAGGATCACGTCGATGGGCTCCTGGCCTTTGACGACCACCTCCTTCGCACTGTAACCTACCGAAGAAATGATCAGGACCGACCTGGCCGGCACCGTGATCATAAACCGGCCTTCATCGTCGGCAACAGCGGCTTGCTTCGAGCCTTTGACGGCAACGGTGGCTTTGGGCACCGGCTGACCGCTCTCGTTGATGACCCGGCCCTTTACCGAATAGGCGATCTGTGCATACAACTGAGAAGTGAAAAAAGAAAGCAAGACAAGCAAGACAGTTGTTAAGAAAGGTCTCAACAACCCGTTAGCCCGGTGTGCTTCATTCTTCAGACGGGAAACTGTTTTTTGCATAAACGTTAGTTTTAGATTTTTTAAAGGCCCCAATTTCAAACGATGCCAAAAAAGGGGGTGTATCCGGGGGGGTTCCCCCAGCTGGAACATGAAAGCCGTAAACTTGATTCACTCGGATTAATTTCCTGGTTATGCGCGAGCTTCTGAAAAAAGGAATGAGGACATCCGGTCTGGCCAATGGAGTACTATCGACGTAAAACCCTTATCTGACAGGCATTTTATCGCTTTTTAAAAGACCATTTCCTTCATAAAAGCAAGCTTCAACCAATGTAGACCGGACATGTATTATTTGAATAAACGTCATATCTACATTTCAAATGTAGGGAGATTTTGTAAAATTTCAACCGATTGAAATTTATTTTTTTTAGCTTTGCCGGGAACCATATGCTCTTCCGTATGCTTAGAGGAAAGGAAGTCACCATCTACGACATTGCCAATCAGTTGAATATATCTATCGCCACTGTCAGCCGGGCTCTAAAGGACGACCCTGTTGTAAGTAGGAAAACAAAGAAAAGGATCTTTGAAACAGCCGAAAAGCTCGGGTACAGGTCCAATCATCATGCCAGCAGCCTGCGCAAACAACAGACCAATACCATCGGTTTCATGGTCCACGAACTGCAGAGCAACTTCATCAACTCCGTCCTGACAGGGGTGGAAAAAGTGGCTACCGACGCGGGTTACGACCTTATCATCGCTCATTCACAGGAGAGTTACGAAAAAGAGGTGGCCAACGCAAAGAACCTCTTCCATAAAAGAGTGGACGGACTCATCACCTCTCTTTCTTTCGACACAAAGAACCTCGATCACTTCCGTCCCTTCACCGAAAAAGGGGTGCCTGTCATCTTTTTCGACCGGGTGGAGTCGGATAAGGATCATACGACCGTCGTCATCGACAATTATAAATGCGGCTACCAGGCCACCCGGCATCTTATCGACCAGGGTTGCCAAAAAATCGTCCACGTCACTTCCAACCTCGCCCGCAATGTTTATACGGACAGGTTCCGGGGATACCGCAATGCCCTTGCCGACTATAATATACCATTCGACGACAGCCTGGTCTTTATCGGCGACCTCAGCGAAGATGCGGGTATAGCATCCGCCCACCGGATGCTTGCGATGGACCCGCGACCAGATGGAGCATTCATAACCAATGACTTCGTAGCAGCTGTTTGCATCCGTACCCTCAAACAGTTCCATATCGCCGTACCCGGAGACGTCGCTATCGTCGGATTTAATAATGATGCTATCGGTCAGCTGATAGAACCGGGCCTCACCACCATCAACTATCCCGGAAGGGAAATGGGTGAGGTGGCGGCTCAAAACCTTGTCAATCATCTGAAAGGCATTAGTAACCTACAGCAGATCGACAGGATCGTAATCAATGCGGAGCTCGTAATCCGCGGGTCATCGTTAAGGTCCGCGGGTGGGGCCTATCGTCGCGGGTAAGTCTTAAGATCTGCCGGTCGCCCCTATTGTCTGCGGGTCGTTCCTATGATCCGCCGGTAGGTCTTAAAAAATGTCCAAAAAATGGGGTCTTTTTAAAATTGTAACCGATTTAAATATTAGCTTCATATAAAAATTAAAGGGTTTTGCCTGCTATGTGGAATAGAATGCAAACATTTTCCGTGGGGTCTGTTTTCCGGACATTAATGGTGACCTGCACCTTGCTGGTCTCCCTGCGACTGCCGGCCGAGGACGGTCACAGGCTTTGGTTACGGTATGACAGGATCGATGATGCCGCCTTGCTGGCACAATACCGGAATGCGGTGGCTGCCGTCGTCTTCCCCACCCCGTCGCCCACCCTCCTTGTCGCCCGGAATGAATTGCTCGACGACCTGGAGTCTCTGCTCAGCAAGAAATTGACCAGCCAGACCAGCCTGGCCGATAACTGCCTGCTGGCGGGCACCCCCTCGACCTCGCCCATCATCGCGAAGCTCCTTTCCTCACAATATCCTGGCCTGGCGGGGGACGGCTACCTGCTTCACACACAGCAGACGGAAGGCAAACATCTTCTCATCATCGCGGCGCATTCCGACATCGGCGTGCTCTATGGCGTATTTGCCTTTCTGCGCCTGCTGCAGACACATCAGCCTATCCAAAACCTATCGGTATCCAGCAGTCCCCTGACCCAGCATCGTATCCTCGACCACTGGGACAATCTCAACCGTACGGTGGAGCGGGGTTATGCGGGGGCCTCCATATGGAACTGGCATCTGCTGCCGGGCTATATCGATCAACGTTATATTGATTATGCGAGGGCCAACGCCTCCATCGGCGTCAACGGTACGGTGGTCACCAATGTCAACGCCAATTCGCTCGTCCTTACCCCTCTCTACCTCCAAAAGGTCCGGGCGCTGGCCGATGTTTTCCGACCATACGGCATCCGCGTTTATCTGACGGCCAAATTCAGCGCCCCGGTGGATATTGGCGGTCTCAAGACTGCCGACCCCCTCGATCCGGCTGTACAACAATGGTGGAAGGACAAGTGTAATGAAATATATTCCCTCATCCCCGACTTTGGCGGATTTCTGGTAAAGGCAAATTCCGAAGGGCAGCCCGGTCCGCAGACCTACGGGAGAACACATACGGATGGCGCCAATATGTTTGCTGATGCGCTGGCTCCTCATGGTGGTATCGTCATGTGGCGCGCCTTTGTCTATGACGCCCGCCCTGCTGCCACGTCCAGCACGAGCGCCCACGATATGGCCGCGCCGGACAGGTTCAAACAGGCCTACGCCGAATTCACGCCTTTCGACGGGAAGTTCAAACCCAATGTGCTGATACAGGTAAAGAATGGCCCTATCGACTTCCAGCCCCGCGAACCCTTTTCCCCTTTGTTCGGCGCTATGTCCAGGACTCCTCTGATGATGGAATTCCAGCTCACGCAAGAGTATCTCGGTCAGGGTACACACCTGGTCTACGAAGCGCCGCTCTTCAAAGAAGTCCTGGACGCCGACACCTATGCCAATGGTAAGGGCTCGACGGTCGCGAGGGTCATCGACGGCTCTGCCTATCATTTCCCCATGCGCGATCCGGCGCAGGACGTACGGTTGTCATCGCCCCTTACCGGGATGGCCGGCGTTTCCAATATCGGCAACGAACGCAACTGGACCAACCATCCCTTCGGGCAGGCCAACTGGTATGCTTTCGGGAGACTGGCATGGGATCATACCCTTTCTGCCCGGGAAATAGCGGATGAATGGATCCGTCAGACATTTTCGAACGACGCCGCTGCCGTAAGCACTATCGAAAAAATAATGATGGCCTCCCGGGAGGCAATCGTCAATTATATGACGCCCCTGGGTCTCCATCATATCATGGGTTACAACCACCACTTCGGCCCCGGACCCTGGCTCGACAACGCCTCACGCGCGGACTGGAACCCTGTATACTATCACCGGGCCGATGCCTACGGCATCGGTTTCGACAGGACGCCAGCCGGCAGCAACGCTCTGGCCCAATACCAACCCCAGGTCCGGCAGCAATGGCTCGACTCCAACACCTGTGACGAAAAATTCCTCCTCTGGTTCCATCATGTGTCCTGGTCTCACAAAATGAAGGATGGACAAATTTTTTGGAATGAGTTATGCAACCGATATCAATCCGGCGTCGACACCGTGAAATGGATGCAGCGGCAATGGCAAAGCCTGACAAGTCTCATCGATAAAGAAAGATTCAGCCAGGTGAGCATGTTCCTCGGGATCCAGGAGAAAGAAGCAGAATGGTGGAGAAATGCATGTATCCTTTATTTCCAAACATTTTCACGAATGCCCATACCAGCTGGCGGCGGCGGGCCGGATCAGACCCTTGAATATTACAAGAGCCTGCGCTTTCCGTACGCACCGGGTACTGGCGGCAGCTTATAAAACCTATGTAAACCCTATAAAGCGTATTATGAACAAACTTGCAATTGTCACGGGCGGCGGATCAGGCATCGGATTGGCCATCACGGAAAAATTCGTGCAGACGGGGATCCGTACCATCATTATCGGCAGGGATAAAAAAAAGCTCGACGAAACAAAGGTCAGGCTCGGAGCCCTTTGCGAACCGGTGTGTTTTGACCTCACCTGCCTATCAGGCATTCCCCGGCTGGTGCAGGACCTGCATAAACGTTTCGGACTGATCGATATACTCGTCAACAATGCGGGCATCAATCTGAAAAAAGATTTCACGGAAGTCACCGACGAAGAGTTCCAGAAGATACTGCTCACCAATGTATCCAGCATCTTTGCCCTTTCGAGGGAGATAGTAAAGACCATGTTGGACGGCAGTAACGGCGGAGCCGTGATCAATATCAGCTCCATGGCCTCTCAGTATGGCATCCCGAAGGTGATCGCCTACTCTGCCTCCAAAGCCGCGATAGAAGGCATGACAAGGGCCATGGCGGTGGAGCTTTCGCCAAAAGGTATTCGTGTCAACTGCATCGCGCCTGGCTTTATCGCCACGGAGATGAGCGCTACGGCATTGAACAACGATCCGGAAAGGAAACAGAAAGTAATGTCGAGGACCCCGATGGGGCATCTGGGCACGCCAGCCAATATCGGCGACGCAGCTCTCTTCCTCGCATCGGATGCGGCTAAATATATTACAGGCATCGTGCTCCCGGTGGATGGGGGGAATTCCATCGGATTTTAATAATAACGCCTATGGCTCGGGTAATGATCTTATTTATCACTGCCGTCTTTTCATGGTCGACTGCGTCACACGCACAATCATTCGTCACGGACAAGAGCGTGCCGGGCGCTTTTCCTATTGTGTCATCCGGCGCCGCCTTCGCGCGGGCAGCCGTCATCTACGTGGCCCCCACCGACGACTGGCTGGTCCAAAAGTCCGCCGCCCTCCTCCAACATGACATCGAAATGGTCACGGGCCGCAGACCGGAATTGCTCTCCACTATTCCACCCTCCGGGAATGTTATTATCATTGGCACAATCACCGGCTGCCCATACATCGACAGCCTGGCTGCCACACACCGGCTGAACGTCGATAGCATTCGCGATAAATGGGAAGCATTCACCATCGTCACCCTGGAAGGCACTGCCAATAGGCCCTCCGGCACACCCGGCAACAGTCTCCTCAAAGCCCCGGGCGCACCGGCCCACACTCTCTTGATCGCCGGCAGCGACCAGCGCGGCGCCGC
>Ga0105240_10005334_pt1 | contig 19178 bp, 11 predicted proteins | sample KBSC54metaG_FD_80426 | JGI IMG/M metagenome (GOLD analysis project Ga0105240, IMG submission 80426) | Corn rhizosphere microbial communities from Kellogg Biological Station, Michigan, USA - KBS C5-4 metaG | ecosystem: Host-associated > Plants > Roots > Rhizosphere > Soil | place: Michigan, USA... | reverse complement strand
TCGTGCGACTGGACGCGCACGGCGTACACGCTGTCGCCGGAGCTGTCGCGCGCGGTGCGCGAGGCATTCGTGCGACTGTACGAGGATGGGCTCATCTACCGCGGGCATCGCGTGATTCACTGGTGCCCGCGCTGCCTCACCGCGCTGAGCGACGAGGAGGCGGAATTCCAGGAGGAACAGGGATCGCTCTACTACATCAGCTACCCGCTGGCCGGAAACCCGGCGCAGTCGCTCGTGGTCGCGACGACGCGCCCCGAAACCATGCTGGGTGATGTGGCGCTCGCGGTGCACCCGGATGACGAACGGTATCTCGAGCTCGCCGGCGGCCGGGCGCTGCTGCCCATCACGAACATCGAGATCCCGATCATCGCGGACAGCTACGTGGATCCCTCGTTCGGCACCGGCGTGGTGAAGATCACGCCGGCGCATGACCCGAACGACTTCGAGGTCGGGTTGCGCCACCACCTGAGCGCGCCGGTCGTGATCGATCCGTCGGGCCATCTCGATGCGGGAGCCGACGCAGATGGGCGGGTGCCCGCCACGCTGCGCGGGCTCGATCGATTCGTGGCGCGCGATCGCATCGTCGAGATGCTGCGCGCGGCGGGGCGCCTGGTGAAGGTCGAGCCGCATCAACACGCGGTGCGGCACTGCTATCGCTGCGACACGGTGGTCGAGCCGCGGCTCTCGGACCAGTGGTTCGTGAAGATGGCGCCGCTCGCTGCGCCGGCGCTCGAGGCGGTGCACGAGGGCAGCATCCGCATCCTCCCCGAGCGCTGGCATGCGGTGTACGTGAACTGGCTGGAGAACATTCGCGACTGGAACATCTCGCGTCAGCTCTGGTGGGGGCATCGCATTCCGGTGTGGTACTGCGACGCCTGCGGCGGCGCGCCCGTGGTCAGTCGCGACGATCTCGCGGCGTGTCCGACGTGCGGCGGTCCCGTGCGCCAGGATGAGGATGTCCTCGACACCTGGTTCTCCTCGTGGCTCTGGCCGTTGTCCACACTCGGCTGGCCGAACGACGACGCGCCGGACCTGCGCGCGTTCTACCCCACCGACGTGCTGGTGACCGCACCGGAAATTCTGTTCTTCTGGGTGGCACGCATGATCATGGCGGGCTTTCAGTTCGCGGGACGCTCACCGTTCCACACGGTGTATCTGCACGGCACCGTGCGCGACATGCAGCATCGCAAGATGTCCAAATCGCTCGGGAACGGCATCGATCCGCTCGACGTGGTGCGCCGCTACGGCGCCGACGCGCTGCGGTACACGGTCATCGGCGGACTGGGCATGGGAGCCGACGTCATGCTCGATCCGGAGAATCTCGAGCAATCCTTCGCGTCCGGGCGCAACTTCGTCACCAAGCTGCAGAACATCGGACGGTTCCTGGTCACGAACGTGGGAGATGACGGCGTGTCGCCGCTCGACGCCATCGCGCCGGAGCGACTGAGTCGCGCCGACCACTGGATCCTCGGGCGGCTGGATGTGGCCATAGCGGAGTGCGATGCCGCGCTGGGTCCGGCGCGTCCGGGCGCCAGTTCACGATGGACCGAAGCCGAGCGGGTGGCCGGGCTCCGTCTCAGCGAGTACGTGGAGAGCGCGCGCCGATTCGTCTGGAACGAGCTCGCCGACTGGTACCTGGAAACGACGAAGCCGCGCATGGGAGGCGATGCCGCCGATCGCGAGGTGGCGCGCGCCGTTCTCGCGTACGCGTTCGACCAGGCGCTCCGGCTGCTGCATCCGGTTGTCCCGTTCATCACGGAAACACTCTGGCAGCAGTTGCCCGGGCGTGCCGCCGGCGCGTTTCTCGCTCGGGCATCGTGGCCGCTGGCGCGAGACGGCGACGCCACGCCGGCGCGCGAATTCGAACTGGTGCGCGACAGCGTGATCGCGGTGCGGCAGGTGCGCGCGGAGTACAACGTGCCGCCGGGGACCGTGGTGACCGGCGTCCTGGTCGGCGCCACCGCGGCCGCCCACGCGGTGCTGCAGCGGGAGGCTGCGCTCATTGGCCATCTCGCGCGGGCGCACTTCAGCGTGGCGGATGCGCCGCCGGCCGGCACGAACGCGCACGCGCTGCTGAACGACGGGTCGCACGTGATCATCTCGCTCGCCGGCGCGGTCGATCTGCAACGGGAATGCGCCCGACTGAGCAGCGATCTGGCGCAGCTCGAGAAGCAGCTCGCGGCGCTGACGGCGAGGCTCCAGAACGCGAACTTCACGCAGCGCGCGAAGCCGGATGTGGTCGAAGCGGAGCGACGGAAGTACGTGGAATGGTCCGCGCGCCGGGAGCAGCTCGAAGGCAAAGTGAAGGCGCTGTGCGGCGCCTGATCCTGGCCTTCGTCCTGCTCGGCTGCGCGCAGCCGGGTTATCCGCCCGGTGGCCCCGAACGAAAACTTCCGCCGCAGTTGCTCGCCGTGAAGCCCGAAAGCGGCGCCGTGAACGTCAAGGCGAACGAGGTCTCGCTGCAGTTCGACGAGGTGCTGAGTGAAAAGCCGGGCGGCGTGCAGAATCTCAGTCAGCTCGTGCTCATCTCGCCGTGGGATGGCGAAGCCAACGTGGGCTGGCATCGCTCGCGACTCACGGTGAAGGGAAAGCACGATCTCAAGCCGAACACGGCCTATGTCATCACCATCCTGCCGGGGCTCGCGGATCTGCGCGGCAATGTCCGCAAGGACGGCGTGACGGTGGTCTTTTCCACCGGGCCCACGATTCCGCAGACACGGATCAGCGGCGTCGTGTTCGACTGGGCCGCGGGCACCGCGCTGGCCAAGGCGGCGGTGGAGGCGATCCATCTGCCGGACAGCACCACCTACGTCGCGCGAACGGATTCATCGGGCCGGTTCACGATGGACTTTCTGCCGCCGGCAACCTACACCGTGCGCGCATTCACCGATCAGAACAGCACGCTCACGATGGAGCGGCGGGTACCCTGGGACAGCACGGACGTGACGCTCAAGGACACGCTGCACGTGGAGCTGTACGCCTTCATCCATGATACGCTGCCGCCCACCATGGAAACGGTGGCGAGTACCGATTCGCTCACCATTCGGGTGAAGTTCACGCAGCCGCTCGACACGGCGCAGCATGTGGACACGAGCCTGTTCACGCTCAAGCGCGCGGATTCCACGCTCGTGCCGCTGAAGCTGGTGCAGCCAGCCGCGCTGTATGACAGCATTCGCGCGGCCGCGGCGCCCGCGGACACGACCCACAAGCCATCCGCTCCGGGACAGCCCAAGGGACAGCCCAAGGGGCAGCCCCAGGGACAGCCCCAGGGGCAGCCCCCTGGGCGCACCGGGCGCGCGGCCGGGGATACCACGCACCGGGCGCGCGGTCCGCGCCCCACGCGCCGAATTCCCGTAGCCGAAGTGGTGGTCGTACCGGCGCAACCCCTGACGGGCGGCGCCACCTACCGGCTCGAAGCCCGGTCGCCGAAGAATCTGCTGGGCATTGGTGCGGCCACGTCCCACACCTTTGCAGTGCCCAAGGCCCCACCGCCGCCCAAGGCGGACACGACCGGCCGCGCACCGCGGGACACGACACGCCGGCCACCGCGCGACACCACCGGCCGCGCACCGCGCGATACGACGCCTCGCAAGCCGCCCGCATGACCGGCGATCCGCGACGAGATCTGCCCAGTGTGAACAGCGTGCTGGCGCTCACGGGCGTCCAGCAACTGCTGGATCAGGCTCCGCGCGACGTGCTCGTCGATGCGGTGCGCGACGCGATCGAGCAGGCGCGCCGGCAACCCGCGCGCACCCCGCATGCGCCCGACGAGTGGCGGGCCGCCGTGTCAGCCGCCCTCGCGCTGCGCGAGCAGCCATCGCTGCGGCCGGTGCTCAACGCCACGGGCGTCGTGCTGCACACCAATCTGGGGCGCGCGCCGCTGCCGCGGGCCGCGCTTGACGCGATCACGCTGGTGGCGGCGGGCTACTCCAATCTCGAATACGATCTGGAGCAGGGCGCGCGCGGCAGCCGCTACGCGCACTGCGTCGCGCTGCTGCGCGAGCTCACGGGCGCGGAAGACGCGCTCGTGGTGAACAACGGCGCGGCGGCGCTGGTGGTGACGCTCAACACGCTTGCCACCGGTCGCGAGGTCATCGTATCGAGAGGCGAGCTGGTCGAGATCGGTGGCAGCTTCCGCGTGCCCGACATCATGGAGAAAAGCGGCGCGCACCTCGTGGAGGTCGGCACCACGAACCGCACGCACCTGCGCGACTACACCGCAGCGCTGGCGCCCGCAACCGGCGCCGTGGTGAAGGTGCATCGCAGCAACTTCGCCATGACGGGCTTCGTGAGTGACGTGACGGTATCCGAGCTCACCGCCGCCTGTCGCGCGCATGGCGTGCCGGTGGTGCACGATCTGGGGAGCGGACTGTTTCTCTCGCTCGAACCATGGGGCCTTCGCGGCGAGCCGGTGGCGTGCGACGCGATTCGCGAGGGCGCGGCCGCGGTCACCATGAGCGGTGACAAGCTGCTGGGCGGGCCGCAGGCCGGCATCATTCTCGGGGACGCGCAGCTCATGACGCGGATCCGGAGCAACCCGCTCACCCGGGCGCTGCGCGTGGACAAGCTCACGCTCGCCGCGCTCACGGCCACGCTGGCACTCTATCGCGAACCGGAGCGCGCCGTCCGGGAGATACCGGCTCTCGCGCTGCTGTGCACGCCGGTCGAGGCGCTGGCCGCACGGGCCGCGCGACTGTGCGATGCGCTGGCGGCCGCCGGCTGCGCGGCGTCCGTCGTGCCGGGAGCGGGAAGCGTGGGCGGCGGCGCCTTTCCGGCGGTCACGCTGCCATCGGCGGCGCTTGCGCTCGACGGCGACGCCCGCGTTCTCGAGCGCGCGCTCCGCACCGGAGCGCTCCCGGTGATCGCGCGCATCGCGGGCGACCGGCTCCTGCTCGATCTGCGAGCCATACCCGAGCGCGACGACGAGCGGCTCGCGACGGCGGTCATCGCCGCCTGTCGCGCGAGCACGGCGTCCGGCTGATGGACGCGCACGCAGCCGCCTTCCTCGACCGCGACGGCACCATCAACGTGGATACGATCTTCGTGCGGCGCGCGAGCGACGTCGCGCTGCTGCCGGGCGTCGGGCGCGCGATCGCGCGGCTGAACGCGGCGGAAGTCCCGGTCATCGTCGTCACCAACCAGTCGGGCATTGGCCGCGGCGTGTTCACTCGAAGCGAATACGACGCCGTGGCCGCGCGCATCGACGAGCTGCTGGCGCACGAGGGCGCGTACATCACCGCGACGTACGTGTGCCCGCATGCGCCCGGCGACGGCACGTGCGACTGCCGCAAGCCGGGGACGCTGCTCTTTCGCGCGGCCGGCGTGGACTTCCAGCTCGACCTCAGCGCGTCGTGGTACGTGGGTGATCGCTGGCGCGATGTGGCGCCGGCGCTCGAGCTCGGCGGCTACGGCGTGCTCGTGCCCACCGCGCACACGACGGCCGATGATATCGAACAGGCACGCGCCACGATGCTCGTCATGCCGACCCTCGGCGACGCGGTGGACCGGATGCTCGCGCCCGATTCGCTCCCTCCCGGCATCCAGCCGGCGCCATGACAGCGCGAACGCGAATTGCCGTTCTGGCATCGGGACATGGCTCGAACCTGCGCGCCCTGTTTCAGTATTTCGGCGAGGGCGCCCCCGCGAGGTGCGCGGAGATCGCGCTCGTCGCATCGAACAGGACGGAGTGCGGTGCGCTGGCGCTCGCGCGCGAGCGACACGTTGCCGCCGAAGTGATCGCGGGCCGCGAAGACGACGCGCCGGCACTCGCCGCGCTGCTGGAGATGCATCGCATTGACCTCATCGTGCTCGCCGGATATCTGCGCCTCGTGCCCGCCGCGGTGACGCGAGCGTTTCGCGGGCGCATCATGAACATCCACCCCGCGCTCCTGCCGGCATTCGGCGGTCCGGGAATGTTCGGCGAGCGCGTGCACCGCGCCGTCATTGCCGCGGGCGTCCGCGTCTCCGGCGCCACGGTGCACTTCGTGGACGAGATCTACGACCATGGCGCGTGCATTGCCCAGTGGCCGGTGCCGGTGTATCCCGGCGACAGCGCCGCCACCCTCGCCCGGCGCATCCTGCGCGTGGAACATCTCCTGCTGCCGCGCGCGGTCCATGCGGTTGCCGCCGGCACGGTGCGTCTCGATGAGGCGGCCCGCGCCACCGGGACCTTCCCTCCCCCCGATCCCACAGCGGCGTTCACGCTGCTCACCAGAGAGGACGCAGACCTTGCGCGCGACATTACTCGCCTGCTGTCTCGCTAGCGTCGCCGCCATGGCGGCCACCACCGTCCTCCGCGCGCAGGACAGTGCCGCGGTCGCCGCCCCCGCGTCGCTCGACGCCATCGCATCGTGGATTGCCCTGCCGGCGTCCCCGGGACGCGAGCGCGCCGCGACCGATGCCATTGTCCGCGCGGAGCCGGGATGGCATCGGGATGCGATCGGCAATCTCGTGCTGCAGCGCGGGCGGGGACGCCCGCGCCGGGTGATCGCGTGCGGGCTGGACGAAGCCGGATACGCGGTGAGCGACATCACGAGCGATGGGTACCTGCGCGTGCAGTATGCGGGCAACGCCCGGCGGCACCCGCTGTGGGATCAGTTCCACGAGGGACAGCGCATGCGCATCCTCACGAGCCGCGGTGCGCTTCCCGCCGTGATGGGCGTGCGCAGTGTGCACCTTTCGCGCGGCCGCGACGCGCGCGATGCGCCCGTATCCGTCGAGAATCTCTGGGTGGACATCGGTGCGCGATCGCGCGCCGAGGCGAGGGCACTCGGCGTGGCGCTGCTCGATCCGGTGGAGCGCGACTGGCCGCACTGGACGTACGCGGACCAGGTGGCCGGACCCGGCGCCGCGGACCGGGCGGGGTGCGCCGCGGTCGCCGCAGCGGCGTCGCACGACCCGGCCATCGGCGAGACGATATTCGTGCTCTCCGTGCAGAGCAGCTTCAGCTGGGCGGGGCTGGCCTACGCGGTGAAGGAAGCCGGTGTCGTGGACACGCTTGTCGTCGCATCCACGCGCTTCTTCCCCGAGAATTCCGCGGCGGAGCCAGCCGACGTGCAGCGTCGCGCCATCCGCGCACCTCTGGTCGCTCGCGCCAACATCGTCGTCCCCGCCACGCTCGCACTCACGGTGCCGCGGCGGTTCCGCGGATCATTTGTGGAAAGCCTGCGCGCGTCGGATGCGGCCGGCTATCTGGATGCGGTCGCGGACGCGGCGGGCATCGCCCCGGCGGAGCGGCGCGCGCTCGCATTCTCACCCCTGGGAGATGCCATACGCGCCGTTCCGGCCGCGACCCGGGCTGCGCTCGATCCGGCCGCCACCATCCTGGCGACCTTCGCGGACCGCTACGCCGTGTCGGGACACGAGGCCATGATGCGTTCGGCCGTCCAGGCGCAGCTTCCTGCCTGGGCGCGTTCGCGCGTGCGCGAGGACACCGCGGGCAATCTCGTCCTCGCGCTGGGACCGGATCGGGACACCGTGGTCTTCATTGCGCACATGGACGAGATCGGATTCGAGATCACGCGCATCGCGCCGGACGGAACCGTGGAGCTGCGCCAGCGCGGCGGATTCTACCGCTCGCTCTGGGAAGGGGAGACGGCGCTGCTCCATTTGGACAGCGGCGACGTACGGGGCGTATTCATTCCTCGTGACAGCGCGAGCATCCGCGAACCGGGCACGCTCAGTGCATGGTTCGGCATGGATTCCGCGGCATTGACGGCGCGCGGCGCAACGGTGGGAAGCGCGCTCACGAGCCGCAAACATGCCGCGCGACTCGGATTCACGCGCTTCACCGCGCGCTCACTCGACGACCGGACCGGATGCACCGCATTCATTCTCGCGCTGCGCGCGATCCATCCGGACCGGCTCACGCACAAGGTGATCTTCATTTTCTCCGTGCGCGAGGAGACGGGGCTGGATGGCGCGGCGGCGGCCGCGAACGACCTCACGGGTCCCGTGCGCCGCGTGTACGCGGTGGATACGTTCGTCTCCTCGGACTCTCCGTTGGAGAGTCATCGATTCGCCTTCGCGCCGCTGGGCGGCGGCGCCGTAGCGCGTGCGCTCGACAACTCGAGCAGCACGCCGCCAAGCGAGATTGCCCGCGTCGTTGCGGCCGCGCGCGCAGCGGGCGTTCCGCTGCAGGTAGGGACTACGAACGGCGGCAATGATGGGAGCGAGTTCGTTCCGCACGGCGTGGTGGACGTACCGCTGTCGTGGCCGCTCCGCTACTCGCACTCGCCCGCCGAAGTGGACGATCTGCGCGACGTTGTTTCGCTGGGCCGGCTGATCGCCCAGCTTGCCTCACACTGATTGAATTCCGCGACCCTTTCGTACAGGATGTGAGCGCACATGCCTCGTGCCCTGCTGTCCGTTTCCGACAAGACCGGCCTCGTCGAGTTCGCGCAAGCCCTGGCCCGAATGGGGTGGGAGCTCGTGTCCACGGGCGGCACCGCCCGCGTGCTGCGTGAAGCCGGCCTGGCGCCGATTGACGTGAGCCGCGTGACCGGCGTACCCGAAATGCTCGATGGGCGCGTGAAGACGTTGCACCCCGCGGTGCACGGCGGCCTCCTCGCGCGGCGCGACCTGCCCGAACACATGAAAACGCTCGGTGAGCAGGGCATCACACCGATCGATCTGCTCGCCGTGAGTCTGTACCCGTTCCGCCAGACCGCCGCGCGGCCGGGTGTCACGGCGGACGAAGTCATCGAGCAGATCGACATCGGCGGGCCGGCGATGATCCGCTCCGCATCCAAGAACTTCGCGTCGGTGTACGTGATCGTGGATCCGGCGGACTATGAGCGGGTGATCGCAGCGCTGCAGGCGGAAGACGATGATCTCGATCTCCGCCGCCACCTCGCGGGCAAGGCGTTCGCGCACACCGCGGGCTACGACGCCGCCATTGCCGCGTGGTTCGCGGCCGGCCACGACGAGACCTTCCCCGAGCGGCTCGATCTCTTCATGGAACGCGCCCAGCGACTCCGCTACGGCGAGAATCCCGATCAGCGCGCGGCGTTCTACGTCGAACGGCGCGGCGTGGGGCTGGGGGCGCTGCGGCAGCGCGGCGGCAAGGAGCTGAGCTTCAACAACCTGTTCGACCTGGAAGGCGCGCTGCTCGCGACGGATACGTTCGGCGACGAACCGTGCTGCGCGATCGTCAAACACACCACGCCGTGCGGGCTCGCGGTGGGCGCGTCCGCGCTCGTGGCGTATCAGAAAGCCCTCGCCTGCGACCCCGTGTCGGCCTTTGGATCGGTCATCTCGTTCAACGTACCGGTGGACGACACGGCGGCCGAAGCGATTTCCAGTCTCTTCGTCGAATGCGTGGTCGCACCGGCGTTCAGCGACGCGGCGGTGGAGATTCTGGGACGCAAGAAGAATCTGCGTGTGCTCGAAGGGCGCGCGGCCTGGCCCGCCGGCGCGCTCGACATGAAGCGCGTGCGCGGCGGGCTGCTGGTGCAGGATCGCAGCACGGTGCAGCCGGATGACACGGAGTGGCGCATCGTCACGCGGCGGGCACCCTCGGCGCAGGAGCGCGCCGACCTGCTCTTCGCCTGGCGCGCCGTGGCCAACGTGAAGTCCAACGCGATCGTGCTGGCGCGCGACGGCGCAACGATTGGCATCGGCGCGGGCCAGATGTCGCGCGTGGACGCCTCCTTTCTCGCGGTGCACAAGGCGAGGAGCGCTGGCCATGCGACGCCCGGGTCGGTGCTCGGCTCGGACGCCTACTTTCCCTTTCGCGATGGAGTCGACCAGGCGGTCGAGGCCGGCATCACGGCGATCGTGCAGCCGGGCGGGTCGGTGCGTGATCCCGAGGTGATTGCCGCGGCCGATGAGCACGACGTGGCGATGGCATTCACGGGGCGGAGGCTGTTCCGGCATTGATGCCAAGGGGGGAGTGGCCCGGCGCGCAACATCGCGTCGGGGCGGGCGGGACCTCGCCATTCCCCTGTCAATTCGCGCCACTCTGACCCATCTTACAGGGCTTTCGCCCCGCGTCACGCGGGGCGTGTCATGTGTGACACCAACGCATCCATGCCAGCGACCACTTCCGCCTCGTCCGCCGAACTCGACTACCGGCCGTCGTATCGTGCCGCCGCGATCACCGCCCTCGCGGTGCTCGTGCTGTATCTCGTGACGCTGTCGCCGTCCACCGCCATGTGGGACACGTCGGAGTACATCGCGGCCGCGTACGTCGTCGGCCTGCCGCACCCGCCGGGCAATCCGTTGTTCGTGCTGATCGGGCGCGTGTTCTCCATTCTCCCGCTCGGCTCGCTCAGCGTCGCGGTGAAGATCAACGCACTCGCGGCGCTCACGAGCGCTATCGCGGCGGGCATGTGGTTCCTCGTGGCTGAGCGTGTGTGCGTGTCGTGGCTGGCCGAGCGCTGGCAGCGGATCACGGGCGGTGTCGTGGCCACGATCATCGGCGCCACCGCCTTTACCGTGTGGAACCAGTCGGTGGTGAACGAGAAGGTGTACACCGTCTCACTCATGGGCCTTGCCATCGTGTCCTGGCTCACCGTGCGATGGTGCGACGACCCCGACGGTCCCGCCGCCGACCGCACGCTCGTCCTCATTGGATACCTGCTGGGACTCGGGAACGCGAACCACATGATGGGACTGCTCGCACTGCCCGCCGTCATCGTGGCCGTCCTGGTGCGGCGGCCCGCCACCCTGCTGCGGTTCAAGCTGCTGCTCGCGATCGTGGGCGTCTTCCTGCTGGGCAATACGCCATTCCTCACCCAGCCGATTCGGGCGGCGCACTTCCCCGCCATCAACGAAGGCGAGCCCACCAACTGGCACGCCTTCTGGTACAACTTCAACCGCGGGCAGTACGGCAAGCCGTCTGTCTTCGACCGCCAGGCGCCATTCGTCGGACAGCTCGGCATGTACTGGCTGTATTTCCGCTGGCAGTGGTTCCGCGACATGCTGGACAAGGCCCCCACCGTCCAGTGGCTCATGGCATCCGTGTATATGGTGCTCGGTCTCTTTGGCGGCTGGGTGCACTGGAAGCGCGATCGCCGCTCGTTCTGGTACTTCGGCACGTTCATGCTCACGCTCACGCTGCTGCTCATTCTGTACCTGAACTTCAAGTACGGGTACAGCCAGTGTGCGGCCATGGGCAATCCGTCCGGAGTGCCGTGCGAGGTGCGCGACCGCGACTACTTCTTCCTGGTCAGTTTTTCCGCGTGGGGCGTGTGGGCCGCGCTCGGTCTGGTCTATTTGTGGGAGTCCATCGCCGCCATGATGGGCTCGCGGCGCGTCAAGATGGGAAAGGAGTACGTGGAAGTGCCGACGCGACGTGGCTGGCTCTTCGCCGGCCCGGTGCTCCTTCTCGCGATCATTCCGCTCTTCGCCAACTGGAAGGCCGCGTCGCGGCATGGGCAGACCGTGACGCGCGACTTCGCGCATGACCTGCTCGACTCCGTGGAACCGTACGGCGTCCTCGTCACCGTGGGCGACAACGACACCTTCCCGCTCTGGTATGCGCAGGAGGTGGAAGGAATCCGGCGTGACGTCGTCGTGGCGAATACGTCGCTGCTCAACACCGACTGGTACGTGCGCCAGCTCATTCGTCGTCCCGTGTACACGTACGATGCCGCGAAGGGACCGGCGATATACCGTGGCCGGAACTGGCCGAAGCCAACCGGGTCGCCGCTGCACATGACGACGGCGGAAGCCGATGCCATGCCGCCGGTGATGGACGTGCGGGAGCCACAGAGATTTCAGAAGGACGGCATCGACGCCACCATCCGACCGCAGATGCTGCAGAAAGCTGATCTGGTCGTGCTGCACATCATCAAGGATGCGTTCCCGCAGCGACCCGTGTACTTCAGCCGCACATCGGGCAACTACCCGTCGGACCTGGGGCTGTCGCAGTACCTGCTGAGCCAGGGGCTCGCGCGCAAACTGCTGCCCCTGGCGCCAAAGGCCGGCAAGGATACCGTGCTCGTGCCGGGCGAAGGCTGGCTCGACGTGAAGACGTCGCAATGGCTCTGGTCGAATGACTTCCAGGCGCCCGCATCGATCGTGCGGCGTGGCGGATGGGTGGACCGCGCATCGGTCGGCATCCCCTATCTCTACATTGCCACCGCCGCCACGCTGGCGGATGTCACGGATCAACTGGGCAATCGCAGCCAGGCCGAGAGCTACGTACAGCAGGCCACGGCCATGGCGAACGCCACGGGACTCGGCAACCTGTTCCAGCAGGCGCCACTTCCGCCCGCGCAACCCGCCGTGCCCCTGGGTGGAGACACTGGTAAGGCGGCGGTGGGAGATTCGGGGCGGAAGCCGTAGACTTTCTCGAGTGCGCAGCACGCCGCACGCGCAGCGTCGCATCCGACACTCATGCACATCACCGAACAAACTTGATTCGACGTTGGCGTTGTGCGATACTCCGTGCTCCGGAGGGCTAGACCTAACTGGTAAGGCAGCGGTCTTGAAAACCGCCGGGCGCAAGCCCTTACAGGTTCGAATCCTGTGCCCTCCGCTTCGGCTGGCGGAACCGGCTTTGGGCAATCGATACCAGCTACCAGCTACTAGCTACCGTTGTAAAAGGAGTGGTGGCCGAGAGGCTGAAGGCGGCGGTTTGCTAAACCGTTATAGGGTTGAAAAGCCCTATCGAGGGTTCGAATCCCTCCCACTCCGTCTGCAGGCCCGTCGCAGTGCCGGCGGGCCTGCTTTTTTCGTGATGCTGTCGTCTCCACTTTGCCGGGTCACCGCATGGCCACCAACGCCTCGCCTCGCGTTCGATTCGCGCCCTCGCCCACGGGCTTTCTGCACGTGGGGGGCGCCCGCACGGCGCTCTTCAACTGGCTCTATGCCCGCAAGTTCGGCGGGCAGTTCCTGCTGCGCATCGAAGACACCGACCGCGCGCGCAGCACCGACGAGAGCACGCGCGCCATCTTCGAGGGACTCGAGTGGCTGGGGCTCGACTGGGACGAAGAGGTCGTATATCAGGCGCGGGGGCTGGAGCGCCATCAGGGTGATGCGCGACACCTGCTCGACACCGGCGCTGCCTATCGCTGCTTCTGCACGGCCGCGGAGCTGGACGAGCAGCGCCGCGCGGCGGACGCGCGCAAGGAAAGCTTCAAGTACGATCGCCGCTGCGACCGTCTGGATCCCGACACCGTCGCTCGGCGCGTCGCGGCCGGCGATCCGTTCGTCGTGCGTTTCCGCATCCCCCCCGGAACCACCGGCTGGGATGACGTCGTCCATGGCAGCATCGAGTTTCCCAACAAGGACATCGAGGACTTCGTCATCCTCCGTTCCGACGGCACCCCCATTTACAACATGGCGGTGGTGTCGGATGACATCGCGATGCGCGTCACCCTGGTGATGCGCGGTGACGACCACATCTCCAACACGCCCAAGCAGATTCTGCTCTACCGGGCGCTGGGGCACGAGCCACCAGGGTTTGCGCACGTGCCCATGATCCATGGGTTGGACGGGAAGAAGCTCAGCAAGCGCCATGGCGCGACCGCCGTGGCCGACTATCGCAATGAAGGCATTCTGCCCGAGGCCATGGTGAACTTCCTCGCGCTGCTCGGATGGTCGCCGGGCGGTGACCGCGAAGTCATGACGCTCACCGAGATGGTCGAACTGTTCTCGACGGAAGGGCTGCAGAAAAAGGCGGCGATCTTTGACCCGAAGAAGCTCGAGTGGATGAACGGGCAGCACCTGAGCCTCAAGCCTGCCGCGGCGCTCGAACCGCTGGTCACGCCCGAACTGGAAGGAGCCGGGCTGACCACCGCTCAGGAGCTGGCCACACGCCACGACTGGTATCTCTCGCTGATCGATCTGCTCAAGGTGCGGGCGCGAACCGTGCACGATATCGTGCGCCAGGCCGGGCCCTATTTCCTGACCACCATCGAGTACGATCCGGAGGCTGAAGCCAAGGTGTGGAAGGACCGGGCCGGCACGGCGGAGCTGCTGCGGGCAGTCGGGGAACAGTTGGCGCAGTGCTCGACCTGGGAGCCCGCAGCGCTCGAAGATGCGCTCCGCCGGCTCGCCGAATCGCGCGGCGTGGCGGCGGGCAAGCTGTTCCAGCCTCTCCGCCTGGCGCTCACCGGAATGTCCGTGAGCCCCGGCATCTTCGACGTCCTGATGGCCATGGGCCGGCAGCGGTCGCTCGCCCGCGTGGATGACGCAGTCGCCCGGCTCGATGCGCCGGTGACCAGTGGGTGAGCCGGTGACCAGCGGGTGAGCTGGTGACCGACGAGTGAGCCGGCGGCACGTTCCGTTCGAGCGTCTGCCAGTTGACCGTTCTTGATACGACATGCTATCATAGCGCGCCGTCGAACGTCGGAGACGCCGTACATCGGGGCGGCTGCCCGACTTCGCGCATCGCGGGAGTCCCATGACTGACGCGCTGACGTCCATTGAACGAAAGGTCTACCACTACCTGCTCGATTTCCTCTCCGAGCACACGTATCAGCCGAGTGTGCGCGAAATCGGCCGGACCTTTCAGATCAAGTCCACGAAGACCGTCTCGGAAATCCTGCAGTCCATCGCGAACAAGGGATTCATCGAGCGCGACCCTGCGCGCTCGCGAGGTGTTCGCATCATCGGGCTGCAGGCCTCGCGGCGCATCATGCCGGTGCCGGTGCGCACGCAGCTCGCGCACAACGACACTCCGGAGCTCGCCGCACACCCGGAGCTTCACATCACGATGGACCGCCGCTTTCTGCCCGACGACTCCGTGTACTTCGCGCGCGCCGCGAATGGCGGAGCGCCGGAGCTGGGCATTCTCAACGGCGACTACGTGCTGGTGGATCCCGCCGCGGTGCCCGCTCCCGGAGATCTCGTCGCCGAGCGACAGGGCGATGCGGCCATGGTGCGAACCATGGCGCGTGCACCCGTCGCGAGTGGAGCGCTGGCCGAGCCTGACGGCCACCACGGCGTCACGACGCTCACGGAGGAACCGCTGCTCGGCGTGGTGTGCGGCGTCTTTCGACCGTTGTACGACGCGGATGACGGCGCGCCGGAATCCGGCGTGATGGGCTGATGCCAGATCGGCGCCGGAATGTCCCGGCGCCGATTTGTTTTCTACGGTTGCACGACGGTGGAGGGCTGCGGCTCCGGCTGCTTCTGCTTTGCGCGCTCCTTCATTTCCGCGTCATGCTCGCGTTGCTTCCGCTCGCGGATGCGCTTCACCGCTTCACGAAACTCCGCCTCGTTCATTGCGCGCTGGGCCTGATCCATGATCTCGCGGCGCTGAAAGTTGAGCGCCCGATCTTCCTGAACCTGCTGCGGATTGCTGCCGCCGGTAATGGGCAGCAGCGCGAGGATTGCCGTGGGAATGGAGAACTTGCCGAAGTGAATCCACTTGGGATCAATGCCGTACTTCTTCCCGTTCTTCTCGACCGTCCAGTCGCCGGGCTGCCTGCCCGCGGTGGCGGCGAGCGCCTGCATGGAGTCGATGTGCGCGGCGAGCGATGACGCGAGCGCGCTGTCCAGCCGCTGGCTGGGCGTCTTGCGCGTCTCGGCAACAGGACCGGGCGGCAACCAGATCCGCGGGTCGTTGTACGATGGGATGACAACTTCCCCCGCACCACCGGCATCCACGACAGGCCCGGTGCCCGACTGGTTCTGCGACCGCGGACGGGCTGATGGCGGGGGGACGCTGGACGGAACCGTCGTGGGCGCTTCGACTCTGCGCGGCGGCGCGGTACGCGTCACCGGCCTGTTGTCGCCGCCGCTGCGCCCGGGCCGTGCCGGCTCGGGAGAGGGAACCGCCACGTAGGTAATGCGCTGTTCGGGAACTGGCTGCGCCTGCCAGCTGCGGATCCACGAGCGCAGCGGAGTCGGGATGGACAGCACCCACACCAGCAGCGCGCCCAGCACGATGTGCAGGCCGATGGAGATGACGAGCGCGCCGTTGACTTGCCGTCTCTGCTTCAGCATCGCATACCCCGTGAGACTACCCGCATCCCTCGCAATCTAATCCGTTCAGCTTCGCCGGGCTGCACCCGACAGCATACCCCGCACGGGCACGTCCGCTCCCTCGCGATAGAATCGCTCGATCTCGCGGCGCACATCCTCCCACTGTCCTGTTACGCACCGGGCCGGCGGCAGCGTTGCGAGCAGCCGCTGGCCGTAATTGCGCGTTACCACGCGCGGGTCGCAGAGCACCACGACGCCACGATCGGTCGTACTGCGGATGAGCCGGCCAAATCCCTGCTTGAGGCGCAGTCCGGCGAGCGGCAGCATGTACTCGCCAAACGCGTCCTCACCCCGCGCCTGAATCGCCTCGCAGCGCGCGGCCGTCAGCGGCTCGGTGGGCACGTTGAACGGCAGCTTGGCCAGGATGAGCGCGCGCAGGGCATGACCGGACACATCCACGCCCTCCCAGAACGACGCCGTGCCGAGCAGCAGCGCGCGTCCCGATTCGCGAAAGCGACGCAGCAGCGCATCGCGCGAATCCTCCCCATGGACAAGAAGCGGCCAGTGCTCTTCAATGTTCCGCTCGCGCAGTTCCACGGCCGCCGCGCGCAGATCGCGATGGCTCGTGAACAGCGCGAACATGCCACCGTCGCAACAGCCGAGCACGTCAAGGAGAATGCGGCGGACCGCGGCGGCATGCGCGGCCGGATCGCCGTTGGGCGGCGCCACGTCCGTGGGCACCACGAGCAGCGACTGGCGATCGTAGTCGAATGGCGAGGGAAAGATCGCCATCTCGGGCTCGACCTGCGGCTCGTCGAGTCCGAGCCGCGCGCGCAGAAAGTCAAAGCGGCCGTCCACGGCGAGCGTCGCGCTCGTGATCACCGCGCTCTCCATGCGTTCGAACAGGTCGGCGCGCAGAATGGGCGCGATGTCCAGCGGGACCGCGGTCACCGCGACGTTGCCATCGCGCCCGCGCGTCTCCACCCAGCGCACGAGCGGCGCCCCGCCCTCCGGCGGACGCAGCGCTCCCTGCAGGCCGTCGCCAATTCCCTCCAGCCGGCGCGCGACCGCGCGCATCTCGGAGAGCAGCGACGCCAGGTCGTCGTTCCGTCCCTGATCGAGCTCGAGGCGTTCGCGCACCGTCGTGAGGCCCTGCTTCAGCATGGCGATCTCGCGCAGCAGGTCGGTGAGCGCGGTGTCCAGTCCGGCGCGCCACACGGGATGATCCGCGAACTCCTCGGTCAGGCGCACGACGGGCGTGTTCGCATCGCGCAGGAACCGCTCCAGCATGTCGAACACCAGCGCGCCGCGATCGCGCGCCGCGTGCACCGACGGTGCCAGGCGTGCGTGCACGAGATCGAGACTGGCGACACTGAGCAGATCGTCACGGGACGCGAGCCGCCGCAGCAGCGCGTTCAGCAGCCCCTTGCCGCGCCGGTCCAGCCGCGCGAGCTGCCGCTGGAGCGCGCGGCGCGTGACGGTATTGCCGAGATGCGATGCCGCCGCGTCCTCCAGGTGGTGCCCTTCATCCACGATCAGGCGGCTGTAGGCCGGCAGCACCGCGGCATCGTCCCAGTTCTGCTGCGCGCGCCGCACCGCGAGGTCGGAGAGCAGCAGGTGATGGTTCACCACGATGACATCGGCCTGCGCCGCGACGCGACGGGCCTGGAAGAGGAAACAGCGATCGAAGTGCGGACACTTGAGACGCGTGCACAGATCGGGCTCCGCGGCCACTTCGTCCCACACATCGGGACGCGGTGGCGTCGCGAAGTCCGAGAGCGAGCCGTCCGCCGTGCGCTCGGCCCACTGGCGCAGCGAGGCGAGCTGCGTCACCACATCATCATCGAACAGACCGGGTCCCTCGGCACCGGCGTTCTCGAGGCGCTGCAGGCAGACATAGTTGCGCCACCCCTTGAGCATGGCGAAGCGCACCGGCTGATCAACGAGCGAGCGCTCCAGGAACGGGAGATCCTTCCCGATGAGCTGCTCCTGCAGGTTGATCGTATTGGTGGAGACGATGGTGCGTTCACCATTCGCGGCCGCCCAGCGAAGTGCCGGCAGCAGATACGCCAGCGATTTGCCAACGCCGGTGCCGGCTTCGAACAGGGCAATGCCGCCGCCATTGTACAGCCGGGCGATCGCGCCGGCCATTTCGCGCTGGCTGGGGCGGTCCTCGTAGCTGTTGAGGTGCACGGCAACCGGCCCGGTGGGTCCGAGGTCGGCCGCCACGTCGGCCGGGGCGAGACGTTGGCGCTGCCGGTCGCGCGGGACCTCCACCACCACGTACAACCGCGTGGCCGCGTTGTCCACGATCGCGAACCCCACGCCCCCATCGTGCAATCTGGCGGCGATGTCCAGATCGGCATCCGATGGCTCGAGATCACCCGACGGGTGATTGTGCACGAGCATCTCTCCGCGTTCGGCGAACCCGGGGAGCGCGAGGACGCACGACACATCACCACGCGCGACGACGCGCGCCGTGCGCACGATGCCGTCGTCGCCCAGGGTCGCCACGAAGCACACCTCGCGTCCACCCGCGAGCCGGATGGCCGCGCGGATGGCGGCGGCCGCGGGCAGGGCGAGGCGCTCGTCCGTCACGTCTTCAACGGCTTCTTCTTGGCCGCGGGGAACAACACGTTGTTCAGAATGAGCCGGTAGCCCGGTGAATTGGGGTGCAGCGACAGATCGGTGGGCGGGTTGCCGATGGCGTGCTGCGGATCTTCGGGGTCGTGACCGCCCAGGAACGTCCAGCTTCCCTTGCCGTAGTCTCCATGAATGTACTTCACCCATGGCGCGCCCGGTTCATCGGCCAGCACGGTGACGCCGGGCTTCAAGCGGTTGCGCATGAAGCTCGTGGTCACGCCGTAGAAGTCGGGGATCACGTTGCGGTGGTCCTGCACGAGCATGGAGGCCACGGGATCGAACTTGGCGCTGAACGCGAAGAGCGTGAAGGTGCCGAGGGGCTGTCGCCGTCCCGGCACGTTGGCCTGATGGCCGTCGATGTCGCTCATCGCGTTGATGTACGGCGACATTTCGAGGTGTGCATTGCGGAACGCCAGCGCGCGCGTCCAGTCCATTTTCGCATCGGCGTCGGGATCCATTGGCGTGCCGTCGGCGAACTCCGACGCGATGTCCACGTTGGCGCCGGCCAGCGCCAGGTCGAGCGTTTCGGTGGCGCCGCACATCGCGAAGAGAAATCCGCCATTGTTCACGTACTGCCGGATCTTGTCCGCCACATCCTTCTTGAGCGCTGGCAGATTGGCGAAGCCCAGCTTTTTCGCCATGTCGAGATTGGTCTG
>Ga0105240_10005332_pt1 | contig 19184 bp, 17 predicted proteins | sample KBSC54metaG_FD_80426 | JGI IMG/M metagenome (GOLD analysis project Ga0105240, IMG submission 80426) | Corn rhizosphere microbial communities from Kellogg Biological Station, Michigan, USA - KBS C5-4 metaG | ecosystem: Host-associated > Plants > Roots > Rhizosphere > Soil | place: Michigan, USA... | reverse complement strand
CGGCCGCCAAGCCTTCGCCGCCTCCGGCTCGACTGTCCCCGGTTCGTACAAGACCATGTCCGGCAACCTGGGCGTGACCGCCGTGCTCGACAAGGGCGCCAACCTGCCGCTGACACAGAACATCGACCTCGACGGCTCGGCCACGATTGAAGTGCAGTACCTGTAATCTGCCCTCTTCCGCCGGCCCGCTTGCTCCCCGCAAGCGGGCTTTTTTTATCCGCATTTCGCCGTCCTTTCCCGCCTTGCCTCTCCTCCCCCCTTTTATTGCCTGTCAGCTATCAGGAAATCACTGATACCGCAGAGTATGTCGATTCGATAGTCTGGCCATACATCGGGCATAGCGGAATTTCCACCGGCCCGGCGTCGACAGGCACGACCGTCGACGCCGCGCCGGCTCCCTGCCTGATGGCCAGATTCAGACGTGTTGCCGTCCGCGGCATGTCGATATGCAACATCCCGTCCCCTAGCAGGAGAAAAACATGCAATGGTTTTACGATCTGAAAATCTCGAGGAAACTGATTTCAGTCTTTTTCATCGTGGTCGCCCTCGAAGCCGCGCTCGGTGCGTTCGCTATCCGCGAACTGGGCCGCGTCAACCAGGCCTCGACCGAGATCGCCACCAACTGGCTGCCGAGCATCCGCACGCTGTCACAGCTGAAGCTGACCTTGTCGCGCATCCGCAGCTTCGAGTTGCAACATATCCTGGCATCGACGCCGCAAGAGTTCGAAGAAATCGAAAACAACGCCAACAAGCAGATTGCCGCGCTCGCGAAGCAGCAAAAAGATTATCTCGGGCAGATCAGCGAACCCGAAGAAAAGGCGCTCTATCCCGACGTGGAAAAATCCATCGGCATCTTCCTGGGTGAACACAAGAAAATCCTCGACGTCTCGCGCACCAACAAAAATGAAGACGCCCGCACCTTACTCAAGGGAGAATCGACCAAGGTCTATCGCAGCCTGCTCGACCAGGTTGAAAAACTGGTCGAGGTCAACGAAAAAGGCGCAGAAAAGTCCAGCGCCGATGCCGACGTTACCTATGCCGGCGCCCGCCTGTGGATCATCGCCATGCTGTTGATCTGCATGGCGGCGGCGATGACGCTGGCGGTCTGGATTTCCCGCGTGATTTCGCGTCCGTTGACCGATGCAGTCAACGTCGCCCAGCGCGTTGCCGGCGGCGACCTGACCGCCACGATCCGCGCCGAGAGCAAGGACGAAACCGGCCAGCTGCTCGATGCGCTGCGTGGCATGAACGACAATCTCCTCAAGATCGTCGGCGAAGTGCGCACCGGCACCGACACCATCGCCACAGCGTCCAATGAAATCGCCAGCGGCAACATGGACTTGTCCTCGCGCACCGAGCAACAGGCCGGCTCCCTGGAAGAAACCGCCTCCGCCATGGAAGAACTGACCTCCACCGTCAAGCAAAACGCCGATAACGCCCGCCAGGCCAATCAACTCGCCGTGACGGCCTCGGAAGTCGCAGTCGCCGGCGGCAACGTAGTTGGCCAGGTGGTCGACACCATGGGATCGATCAACGATTCGTCGAAGAAGATTGTCGACATCATCGGCGTAATCGACGGCATTGCCTTCCAGACCAACATCCTGGCCTTGAATGCCGCAGTCGAAGCGGCACGCGCCGGCGAACAGGGCCGCGGCTTTGCCGTGGTGGCGTCGGAAGTGCGCAGCCTGGCGCAGCGCTCGGCGGCCGCCGCCAAGGAAATCAAGATCCTCATCGACGACTCGGTGTCCAAGGTCGACGTCGGCAGCAAGCTGGTCGAACAGGCCGGCACCACCATGGAAGAAGTCGTCAACAGCGTGCGTCGCGTAACCGACATCGTCAGCGAAATCACTGCCGCCAGCCACGAGCAAAGCCAGGGCATCGAACAGATCAATCTCGCCATCACGCAGATGGACGAAGTCACGCAACAGAACGCCGCCCTGGTCGAGCAAGCCGCCGCCGCCGCGCAGTCGATGCAGGAACAGGCTGGTCGTTTGTCGGAAGTCGTCAGTGTATTCAAGCTGGACGAGCGCGCCGCGCTGAGCAAGCCGGCGACGCCGACGCGCACCATCGACATCACGCCGGTCCGTGCGCCGAAGCTGAACCCGGTCAAACCACTAAAACCCGTTGCCGCCGCTGCGATCCGCAAGGAAGCCCGGCCCGCGCTGAAACCTCCCGTCGCAGCCAACGACGAGACCGGCTCCTGGGAACAATTCTGATCTGAAACGCTACTTAGAACCCGCAACCCAACCTGACACCTGAGGTATCCCATGGATGCATTCCAAAAAGAAATCGACGAGCGCACGAACCTGACGGCCAGCAACAAGTTCGAACTGCTGCTGTTCCGCCTCGGTAATTCTGGCGGCGACGCCCCCGGCGAGTTGTTCGGCATCAACGTCTTCAAGATCCGCGAGATCGTGCCGATGGTACCGATCACCACGGCCGCCGGCACCAGGTCGCCGATGCTGGGCATGGTCAACATCCGCGGCCAGGTGATTTCAGTGATCGACCTGCCGGCCGTGACGGGCTGCAAGCCCAAGACCGGCCTGAACATCCTGCTGATCACCGAATATGCGCGTCACACCCAGGCCTTCGCGGTGGAATCGGTGGAAGAGATCGTGCGCCTCGACTGGAGCCAGGTGCTGTCGGCCGAAGCCAGCGCCGGCGGCGACCTGGTCACCAGCATCGCGCGTCTCGATTCGGACGTCGACGGCAGCCGCCTGGTGCAGGTGCTGGACGTGGAACAGATCCTCAACCTGACTTCGCCGGTCAAGCAGGCGCTGGACAGCGGCCACGACGGCGAACTGAAGAGCCTGGTCAAGCCCGGTGCCATCGTGCTGGCGGCGGACGATTCCAAGGTGGCGCGCGCACTGATCGAAGACGGCCTGACCACACTGGGCGTGCCGTACATCATGACCAAGAGCGGCAAGGAAGCCTGGGAGAAATTGCAGGCCCTGGGCGCCGAAGCGCAGCGTGAAGGCAAGCAAATCGCCGACAAGGTGGCGCTGATGCTGACGGATCTGGAAATGCCGGAGATGGACGGTTTCACGCTGACCCGCCACATCAAGGCGGACCAGCGCTACAAGGGCATTCCGGTAGTGATCCATTCTTCATTGTCGGGCTCGGCCAACGAGGACCACGTGCGCAGCGTCGGCGCCAACGGTTACGTCGCGAAATTCGCCATTGACGAGCTTGCCGCCACGCTCAGGAAAACGCTGATGCATTAATCGTCAACCAGCCCTTGGCGTGTCGCCGAAAAACGGTGCCGGCAAGGAATAGGGAATTCCCCGATATCACGAAAAGGACCTGTTCATTATCATTGCAACATCGCCCCCCATCCTCAGAGAGCATAAATAACCATGGATTTCATCACCAACCTGTTTCAGCAAGACATGTTCCTCGCCGTCGTCTCCTACCTGAGCGTCGGCCTGGCTTTCCTGCTCTACTTTTTCTACCGTGAAAAGAAATGGGAAAATGATCTCGCGATGTACCAGGTCCAGCATATCGTCGCGGATGAAGCGCCGAAAGTACGCCATGCGGAGATTTATGTACCCGGTCGCAATCCCGTCAAGACGCCGGTCGTCGACGCCGGGTTCGATGATGAAATGCAGGTGGTTGCCGGCGAGGTGATGGAGCAGGAATCCGGCAAGCCCGAAAAATCCACCGTCACTCTCTGATTGCCTGCTGCGGCGAGTCGCTGGATTCGCCGCGCACCGACATCCTCTACCTACTACCCCACCACGACGCGATCCCTGCCGCCACCCTTGGCCTGATACAGGGCCTGATCCGCGGCGCCGATCAGATCGCGCACCAACGTTTCCCGTTTCACTTCAGGCAAGCAACCGACGCCGAGGCTGACTGTTACGATGCCGTCCGGGTTCGCCGCATGCTCGATTTGCTGCGCGCGCACGGACTGCCGTATCTGCTCCGCAATCGCCGCCGCGCCTGCTGCATCGCAATCGGGCAGAATGATGGCGAACTCTTCACCGCCGTAACGCGCAGCCAGGTCGTCGGGCCGGCGTTCGCCGGACAGGATTGATTTCCCTACCTTGCGCAGGCATTCATCGCCCGACAAGTGTCCATACAAATCGTTGTACCGCTTGAAGCGGTCGACGTCGATCATGATCAAGGACAGGCTCTTGCCACTGCGCACTGCGCGGCTCATTTCGCGCGCCAGCGCGACGTCGAACTGGCGCCGGTTGGCCAGGCCGGTAAGGCCGTCCTGCAGCGCCAGCCGTTCCAGGGTCAGATTCAGCTTTTCCACCTGTGCGCGCGCCTCGTTGGCTTCATTCTCGGCGATCGAGCGCTGGTCGATCTGCGCCACCATGCGCCGGCCCATGATCGCAAAACCCGTCACCAGGATCAGCACGCCGATCATGTGCATGTAGGCGTCGGCGCGCCATTCGGCGAAGACCTCGTCGCGCGACAGCGCCACCGATACGAACAGCGGATAAGTCTGCAGATGGCGGTAGCCGTTGATGCGCTCCACGCCGTCCTGCGACGACCTGATGACGGCCAGGCCGCTGGCGTTCTTCGACGCATGGTCGCGGAAGATGGCGGCGTCGGCCATACTCTTGCCTATCGAGTCTTCGCGCAGCGGACGGCGGAACAAGATGGTGCCGCGGTTAAGCGCCAGCAAGATGGCGCCTGACTTGCCGATGTTGAAGCTGTCGTAAAAGCGCTGGAAGTAGGCCATGTCCACCGTCGCCAGCACGACGCCGCCAAAACTGCCGTCGGCATTGTTGACGCGGCGGGTTACGGTGGCGATCCATTTCCCGGTGGAACGGCTGCGCACCGGCGGACCGATGTAGGTGCCATCGTCTGGATGCTCGCGGTGATGGATGAAGTACTCGCGGTCGGCGTTGTTTTGCGTGTTGTCCAGCCGCGGTTGCGAATTGACCACCCAGCGTCCCTGGCTGTCATAGACGAAGATGCCGTTGAGTTGCGGCAACTCCTTGACTTGTATCGCCAGCAGGCGATGCAGGCGCTCCAGCGCCACCGGTCCGGTGCCGTCGATGCGCAAGCGTTCCAGCAAACCCACCAGCACGGTGTCGGCTTCCTTGAACGTGTCGTCCGCATGTTGCGCCAGCGCCCGCGCCATGTTGGAGACGGAGACGCCGGCTTCGCGCTCTTCGATCACGCGCGCCTGCCAGGTGCGCCAGATGTCGAGACCGATGATTGCCGCACAGGCCAGCAGCACGAAGGCCGCTGCCAACAGCGCCGTGGATGAACGTTTGTATTGGACCATGGGTCTCCGGATCAATGGGGTCAGCCGCGCTGCGCCAGTTTGAAAGCGCCGACCTGTCCGACCAGTTTCTCGGCTTCGTGGCGCAGGCTCTCGGTGGCGGTCGCGGCTTGTTCGATGAGCGCGGCGTTCTGCTGTGTCATCTGATCGATGTCGCCAACCGCGCGCGTGACTTCACCGATGTCTTCCGTCTGGCCGGCGCCGGCGGTTGCAATCTCACGCATGATCTCCGCCACGCTGCCGATGGCCATCTCGATGCCGGACATGGCGCCGCCGGCCTGCCCCGCGAGCCGGTCGCCATGGTCGACGTTGGTCACCGATTCGGCGATCAGGTCCTTGATCTCGCGGGCGGCGGCGGCCGAGCGTTGTGCAAGCTGGCGCACTTCGGTCGCGACCACCGCAAAGCCGCGGCCTTGCTCGCCTGCACGCGCCGCTTCCACCGCGGCGTTGAGCGCCAGGATATTGGTCTGGAAGGCAATCCCGTCGATCACGCCGATGATGTCGGCGACCTTGTGCGAACTGGCGCGTATTGCGCCCATCGTCGCCACCACCGAGCCGACCACCTTGCCGCCTTCGCCGGCATGCGTGGAGGCGTTGTCGACCAGGTTGCCCGCCTGTTGCGTGTGACCGGCGTTGTTGCGGATACCGGCGCTGAAATTTTCCATGGTGGCGCGCACCTGTTCGAGCGCGCCGGCCTGCGCTTCCGCGCGCGCCGACAGGTCGTTGTTGCCGGCGGCGATTTCTTGTGCGGCGACGTTGATGCGGTCGGCGCTCGCGCGAACGGCGCCGACGATGGTCGCCAGTCCTTGCGCGACGCCATTGATGGCTTGCGTCAGCTGGCCGATTTCGTCGCGCCGGCCGACGTGAATCATGGTGGTCAGATCACCCTTGGCCAGTTGCTGCGCGGCCGCCGTAGCGTCAACCAGCGGTCGCGTCACCATGCGCTGCGCCTGCCAATACAAGCCGCCCATGCCCAGCGCCAGCAAGCCCAGGGCGACTGCACCATGGCGCAGCAGCAGCGCCGCCGCCACCGCAGGCGCGGTTGCCGGCGGCAGGGCCGACACGGCGGCAACGCTCGCCCAGACATACGCACCCAGCACCAGGCCCGCGATGCCGAAGGCCAGCATGCCCAGACGGGCGCCGACGCCAATCTGGAAACGCCTGCTGACGTCGATGCCGACGTACAGCACCGCCACCACGCGTCCCCGTGCATCGCGCATCGGATCGTAGCGCGTCATGTACTGCCGGCCGAACAGCTGGGCGAAGCCGATGTAACTGCGCCCGGCCAGCAAGTCGCGATAGCCGGCGTGGGCGTGATCGAGCAAGGTGCCGATGGCGCGTTCGCCGTTTTCCTTTTTTACCGACGTCGATATGCGCACGAAGTCTTTGCCGCGCTGCACGAAGATCGTCGCGCTGCCCCCGGTCGCGGCCGAGAAACTGTCGATCGCGCCGAAGTTGAGATTGAGTACCTCGGCGCCGCTGCGCAGGACCGGGGTGGATTCCGTGCCGACGACCAGCGAGTCGCGCTCGTCGATGGAGAAAGCCCCGGGGAAACTGCCCGCCAATCTGCGGGCGAGTTTGTCGATTTGATAAGCAACCGGCAGAAAGCTGTGCATGACTGACAACCCTTCCTGAGTGCGACTTGTTATTGTGGTCTCTTGTTGTGGTCTCGCGTCGACGCTTATTCTGATTCTGTGTCGATGGCCGATTGTAGACCAGCGTCGCAGCGGAGGAAATCCCGTTTGCGGGAATGTCTTTGCGCGAATAAAAACAACGTGGCGATACGATAGTACGATAGCGTCTTTCGATAAAAATTTTACGCAATCCGCCGCCATGACTTTTCATTTTCTCCCTCCCTCCGCATGAGCGACCATATCGACTGCGTCGTCATCGGCGCTGGCGTGGTCGGCCTGGCGGTTGCGCGTGAACTTGCGCTGGCCGGGCGCGACGTGATCATCGTTGAAGCGGCCGACAGCATCGGCAGCGGGACCAGCTCGCGTAACAGCGAGGTGATCCATGCCGGCATCTATTACCGTCCCGGCTCGCTCAAGGCAAAGCTGTGCGTCGAGGGACGATCGCTGCTGTATCGCTATTGCGCAGAACGCCAGGTCGCCTACCGGCGCTGCGGCAAGCTGCTGGTGGCGACCGGCGCCGACCAGGCCGCGCGCTTGCGGGGCGTGGCCGCCCATGCTGCGCAAAACGGCGTACTTGATCTGCAACCCATTGACGCGGCGCATGCGCGCGAACTGGAGCCGGCCCTGCACTGCACGGCGGCGCTGCTGTCGCCCTCCACCGGCATCGTCGACAGTCATGCGCTGATGCAGCAGCTGCTGGCCGACGCCGAAGCGGCCGGCGCGGTGTTGGCGCTGCAGACGGAAATCGTCGCCGCGCGTAAAACGTTTGCCGGCATCGCACTCGACGCGGTGACCGCCGATGGCGAAGAAATGCAATTGTCCGCGACGCTGGTCGTCAATGCCGCAGGACTGTCGGCGCCGCGGCTGGCGCGTCGCGTCGAAGGCTTGCCGACGGCGCACGTGCCGGCGCCGTACTTCGCCAAGGGAAATTATTTTTCGCTGAGCGGCAAGACGCCGTTTTCGCGGCTGATCTATCCGCTGCCGGAAGAAGGCGGCCTGGGCGTACACCTGACGCTGGACTTGGCCGGCCAGGCGCGCTTCGGCCCCGACGTCGAATGGCTGGACATTGAAGACGAGCACGCCATCGACTACGCCGTCGACGCGCGCCGTGCGGACGGTTTCTACGCCGCGATACGCCGCTACTGGCCCGGTTTGCCGGACGCCGCGCTGCAGCCGAGTTATTCCGGCGTACGGCCGAAGCTGGCGCATGGCGGTCCGGAACAGGATTTCATCATCAGTACCCCGGCGCAGCATGGCCTGGCCGGACTGATCAACCTGTTCGGTATTGAATCGCCGGGATTGACTTCTTCGCTGGCGATTGCACGGGAAGTCGCCTCGGTTGCAGCGAATTAGTTTCCCTCCACACAATAAAAGACGTCTCGGGTACGCCGCACACCGGCCTGCCATGGCGTTTTCGCCACATCCGGGCAACTTTCGTTGACTTTTAAGACGACCGGTCATATTATCCTCACATGCCTAAGCCAAATACCCGTGACCAGATTTTCGATGCCGCGCTCAAACTCTTGTTGGAACGCGGCTTCAACGCCTCGAGCGTGCAAGACATCACCGTCGAGGCCGGCGTACCGAAGGGGTCGTTTTACAACCACTTCGAGAGCAAGGAAGCCCTGGCGGCGGAAATCGTCAGCGACTACGCGTCGCGGCGCAGCACCCTGCGCGAGATCCTGTCCGATGACAGCCTGCCGGCGCTGGAGCGCTTGCGCGGTTACTTCACGGCGCTCAACCAGCGCCTGGTCGACCGCGGTTTCCAGCATGGCTGCATGATTGGCAACATGACTGCGGAATTGTCGGAGCAAAGCCCGGTGATCCGCGAGCAATTGCTGCGGATTTACGGCAACTGGAGTGCGGCGCTCGAATATGCGATTGCCGCCGGCCAGCAGGACGGCAGCATTGCCAACCAGTTGAGCCCCAAGACGCTGGCCGGTTTCGTGCTCAATGCCTGGGAGGGTGCGACCTTGCGGGTGCGGGTGGAACGTAACCCGGATGCCTTCAACCAGTTCATGGATGTGATTTTCAATAAAGTCCTGACCTGAGCAATACCGAATACTTGCAGCAAGCCGCTTCGTTGGAAGCGGCATTTTTTTCACCAAGTTTAAGACGACCGGTCATTTTTAATTCACTTCCTATAGCGAGAATTTCATGAACACATCTTCTCTTCCTGCGCCCGCCTCGGGATCCGGCAATGCGCCTCTGTATTGGATGGCGCTGGGCACTTTCGCCGTCGGCGCCGAGGGTTTCATGATCGCCGGCATATTGCCGACGGTCGCCAAGGACCTCGGCGTGAGCGTCGCGGTTGCCGGCCAACTGGTGGTGGCGTTCACCGCCGCTTATGCCATCAGCTCGCCGATCCTGACCGCACTCACCGGCGCCCTGAGCCGCCGCGGTTTGCTGATCGGTGCGATGACGGCGTTCACGCTGGCCAACCTGCTGGCCTGGCAGGCCACCGGTTACTGGTCGCTGATGACGGCGCGCATCCTGCTGGCCTTCGCCGCCGGCTTGTATGTGCCCAATGCACTGGCCCTGGCCGGCGCATTGGTCGCTCCGGAAAAACGCGGCGGGGCACTCGCGCTGGTGAGCGGCGGGATTACCGTGGCCGTGGCGTTGGCCGCACCGTTGGGAACCGTGATCGCCGACAGCCTCAGCTGGCGCATGACGTTTGCCGGAGTGGCGCTGCTGGCGGCCATCGCGACGCTGGGCCTGATGCTGGGGCTGCCGCGCGGCATCGGCAACAACCTGCCGGTCGCCAGCCTGCGTGAGCGCGTGCTGGCCGCGCGCGACCCCGCCGTGCTGCGCGCCCTGCTCACCACGCTGTTGTGGGCCACCGGTGCGTACACCATGTACACCTATTTCGCGCTCTATCTGAATCAGGTCACCGGCATCCACGGCACCCACGTCGGCTACGTGCTGTTCGCCTGGGGCATCTCGGCTGCGATCGGCGTCATGGCGGGCGGCAAGATCGCCGACCGCGTGGGCTTCCGCCGCGTGACCGGTCCGGCGCTGATGTTCCTGATCGCCGCTTTCCTGACGCTGACCGCGATTGCCTACCTGCTGCCGGCCAATCTGGCGGTGTTGCCGGTGTTCCTGAGCGTGATCGTGTGGGGTATTTCGGGCTGGGCCTTCTATCCGGCGCAGCAAACCAACCTGATCAGCATCGCCGGCATCAAGCTGGCGCCGATCGCGATGTCGCTCAACGCCTCGTTCATGTACCTGGGCTTCTCGATCGGCGCCAGCGCCGGCGCGCTGACGGTGGCCGACGGTTCGGCCCGGAACCTGGGCCTGGTGGCGGCAGCCTTCGTGTTCGCCGCTTGGCTGCTCAAGCGCAGTGCGGCACGCCGGACAGCAGCATCGGTGGCCTGAACCTGCAATTGTGTTGACTGAAAGCCCGCGCCGCATTTGCCGGCGTGGGCTTTTTCATGTCCGCGTCAGTTGACGCCGACTTTCTCCGGAAAGCATTCCAGCAGCCAGTCGATGAACACCCGCAGGCGGTGCGTCACATGCCGGTTCTGCGGATACACGACGTGGAATGGATAAGGCGCCGGACGCCATTTTTTCAGTATCTCCACCAATGCACCGTCCTTGAGCGCAGCCCCCGCGGCATAGCCGAAGGTCTGGATAATCCCCAATCCCGCCAGCCCCGCCGCCAGGTGCGCGTTGCTCTCGTTGACGCCGACCCGGTGTTCGACCTTGATCTCGGTCCTTTCGCCCTTCTGCTCGAAACGAAACGGCACGGCGCGCCCGTTCTGCGAAGACACATAGCTGACCAGGCGATGGCCGTTTTTCAACTCATCCGGATAAGCCGGTACGCCGAACTGTTTCAGGTACGCCGGCGTCGCGCAGGTGACAAAGCCGGCGCTGCCGATATGGCGCGCGACCAGCGAGGAACTGTCCAAAGGTCCGCCGCGGATGACGCAGTCGACGTTGTCGCTGATCAGATCCACCGAGCGGTCCGATACGCCGAGGTCAATGCGGATGTCCGGATAGCGTGCGACGAAATCCGGCAGCGCCGGAATCAGCACGTCGCTTGCGGTCGAACTACCGATATCGATCCGCAAGTTCCCGCGCGGCTTACTGCGGGAGGCGCTGAACGAGGTGTCGATATCCTCCAGGTCGCGCAGAATGCGGGTGGTCTTTTCATAGTAATCGCGCCCTTCGGACGTCACCGTCACGCGCCGCGTCGTCCGTTGCAACAGGCGCACGCCCAGATGGGCCTCGAGCTCCTGCACCTGCTTGCTCAGGGTGGCATTGGGCATCTCCAGCGAATCCGCCGCGCGCGTGAAATTTCCCGCCTCCACCACGCGTGCAAAACATCGCATCGCCGATAACTGATCCATCGCGCATTCCTTCAAAGTCGATTTTATTATCCACACACATGGATAGTTATTTCTATTTTACCTACTTTTTCTCATAAAGGCTTGTCGCTAAAGTGCACCCATGCCTTCTGCAAAACCAAACGGAAGCGCACAAGGAACAATGTTCGATCAACTTAATTTCACTTATCAAAAGGAAACAATCATGGACAAGCAACTCAACGGCAAGATCGCTCTGGTAACCGGGGGCACCACCGGTATCGGCCTGGCAACGGCACAGGAGCTGGCCGCCCAGGGCGCCCGCGTGTTCATCACCGGTCGCCGCCAGGCTGAACTCGATGCCGCAGTGACAGCCATTGGCGCCGCCGCCACCGGCATCCGTGCAGATGCCTCAGTGCTGGCCGACCTGGACGCGGTGTATGCCCAGATCGCCAAGAGCGCCGGCAAACTCGACATCCTGTTCGCCAACGCAGGTGGCGGCGACATGATGCCGCTGGGCGCGATCACCGAGGAACATTTCGACCGCATCTTCGGCACCAATGTGCGCGGCGTACTGTTCACCGTGCAAAAGGCGCTGCCTTTGCTGAGCAACGGCGCATCGGTGATCCTGACCGCGTCGACCGTGTCGATCCAGGGCACCGCCAACTTCAGCGTGTACAGCGCCAGCAAGGCAGCAGTGCGCAACTTCGCCCGGTCGTGGGCGCTGGACCTGAAGGACCGCGCCATCCGCGTCAACGTGGTCAGCCCCGGTCCGATCCGCACTCCCGGCCTGGGCGGCCTGGTGCCGGATGAGGCGCGTCAGGGCCTGTTCGATTACTTGTCGTCGCAAATCCCCCTGGGACGTTTGGGTGAACCACAGGAAGTCGGCAAGGCCGTGGCCTTCCTGGCATCGGATGCGGCCAGCTTCGTCAACGGCATCGAGCTGTTCGTCGACGGCGGCATGGCGCAGGTGTGACGTGTCTGCGGCCCGGAAGACATCCGGGCCGCAGACGGCCAATAGAAAAAAACCATATGGAAAGGGCTGCAATCATGGACACCCCCTCACAAAAGATCACCGCCGTACAGGCATTGATCGATCGCCACTTTGCGATCTGGAATGAGCAGGATCCCAATAACTGGGCCGCGCTTTTCCCGCAGGCGTATACCGAGGATTTCGTCGTCGCCGACTATGCCGGCATCGCCACCGGCTACACCGAGCTCGCTCAATTGCTGCAACGTGTACAGGGTGCGCACGCCGGCTTTTCGTTCGCGCCAAATCCGGTCGAATGGAATCACGGCATCGGCCGCGTGACCTGGAGCTACGGCCCGCCGGACAACCCGCGCCTGATCAGCGGCGAAGACATCTTCACCGTCAGGGACGGCAAGCTGGCGGGCATGCACGTCTTCATCAACAAGCCGTGAACAGCAACCTTTGGACTACAGGTATTCCACGTTGCCGTCAACGCTGATGGCCTGTCCAGAGATGTTGCGCGCCGCTGGAGACGCCAGGAACAAGGCCATCGCAGCCACATCCTGGGTGGTCACCAGGCGCCGCAATGAAATCTTCTTGACGTAGTCTTCGCGCATTTCGTCAAAGCTCAAACCCAATGTTTTCGCACGGGCGGCGATGACGCCGTCCATGCGCTCCCCCTGCACCACGCCGGGAAGGATCGCATTGACGCGGATGTTGCTGGGTCCGAGTTCGATCGCCAGCGATTTCATCAGGCCGACGATGGCCCATTTGGTGGAGGCATACGGCGTACGGAACTGATAACCGAGGCGTCCGGCCACCGAAGACAGCGTGATGATGCTTGGGTTGTCCGAGGTCTTCTTGAGCAGGGGAACCGCGCGCTTGAGGAAATAGAACTGGCTGTTCAGATTGGTGTTGATGGTCTGGTCCCAGGCGTCCGCATCAAGATCTTCCACCGCGCCGGTGGGGCCGGCGATGCCAGCGTTGTTGATCAGGAGATCGAGGCCGCCGAGCTTTTCGGCCGCGTCCGCCATCACGGCATCGACGTCTTCGCGCTTGCCGACATCGGCGACGCCGGCATGGATGCCTGGGTGCTTCTTCCTGATCGCCTCGACGGCGGCCGGATTGATGTCGCAGACATAGACCGCCGCGCCGGTGTCCAGGAATGCTTCCGCAATGGCCGCGCCGATGCCGGTGGCGGCGCCGGAGATGAAGACGCGCAGGCCTGCGTCCGGCTTCAATAGATCAACTGTTTTCATGAAGATTCCCACATGAGAGCCACGTCGTCGATTTCCTGACGTAGCGAATATAAAAAGTGTCTGGTGAACGTGTTACAGCGTCAACCCACCCGACACCTCAATCACCGCCCCGTTAATATAGCTCGCTTCATTGCTGGCCAGAAAAGCATAGATGTCGGCGATTTCTTCCGGCTTGCCCAGGCGTCGCAACGGCACCTGGTCGCGCATCTTCTGCAAGACCTCGTCCGGCACCGTGGACAGGATGGCGGTCTCGACAAACCCCGGCGCCACCGCGTTGACACGAATTCCCTTCGGTCCCAGTTCACGGCTCCAGGTCTTGGTGAAACCGATCACGCCGAACTTGGTCGCCGCATAGTTGGTCTGGCCGTAGTTGCCGTAAATGCCGACCACCGAACTGGCGTTCAGGATGGCGCCGCCACCGCCTTCGATCATCGTGTCGACCACCGCTTGCGAGGCGTTGAAGACGGCGCGCAGATTGACGTCAATGACTTCTTCGAACTGCTGCGCGGTCATCTTCTGCAAGCGCGCGTCGCGCGTGATCCCGGCATTGTTGACCAGGGTGTCGATACGGCCGTATTTCTTCTTTACCGCTTCCACCATCTGGTCGAGGCTGTCGCGCGAGGTCACGTCCAGCTCAAAGCCTTCGGCCTCACCGCCGGCCGCCCGGCACTCCTCAACCGCTGCGGTGACCGCCTCGGCGTCGAGGTCGCAGACGATGACCGTCGCGCCTTCACGCGCAAATTTCAATGCCGTTGCCTTGCCGATGCCTTGTGCGGCGCCGGTCACGATTGCCACATTTCCACGTAATCTCATTGCACTTCTTTCTGACTTGATTTCAATTTCACTTATTGAAGGATTCATTCCTGATCGAACGCGCCAGCAGCGGCACCAGCAGCAGGCCGAGGATCGCCGCGCCGAGGATGACGTTGAAGCCGGCGTCACTGCGCCCGGTGGCAGTCTCCGCCATGCCGAACAGGTAAGGACCGACGAAGCCGCCCAGCAGGCCGATCGTGTTGATGAAGGCCAGTCCGGCTGCGGCCTGTACGCCCTGCATGCGCTTCATGGCGATCGACCAGTACGATGGCAGCACGCCGCCTGCAAAAAAGGCCGTCACGACGAACAAGGCGATCTTGCCGCCGAAGCTGGCGGTGGCGATAAAAGCAATCGCGCACAGCACCAGACCCACGGTCAGCACGCCCAGATAAACGGAGTCGCTGCTGACGCGCCGGTGAATGCGCGGCAACACCAGCACGCCGATCAGGAAACCCATGCCGACGCTGGCCGAGAGCAGGCCGACGATCAGCGGCGAGCTGATGTGCATTTGGCTGACCATGGCCGGCGTGAAGAAATACAGCCCGACGAAGGCGACCTGGTTCAGGAAATAGATCAGGCCGATCAGGATCGTGGTTGGACGTTTCAGCGCCGCCATCCAGTCCTTGGAAGAGGTGTTCGCGTGCTGGGGCGCATCGATGACGGCGTGCTGTTCCAGCGATGTCGCTTCGGCCGGCGTCAACCATTTGGCGTCGCTGGGACGATCGGGAAGCTTGAAGTACAGCAGGATGCCGAGCAAGACACTGGGCAGCCCTTCGATCATGAACATCCATTGCCATCCGTGCAGGCCGCCGAAACCATCCAGCTGCATGAGCGCACCGCCGATAGGATTGCCCAGCATCAGCGCCAGCGCCGGTGCGGTATAAATCCAGCCGATCGCCACCGGCCGGTCCTTGCCTGCGAACCACAGCGTCACCATGTACATCAGCGCCGGGAACAGACCCGCCTCGGCGATGCCGAGCAAGACGCGCAGGATGTAGAACGACCACTCGCCCGAGACGAACATCATCGCGGTCGACAAGATGCCCCAGCTCACCGCGATGCGGGAGATCCAGCGGCGCGGGCCGAAGCGATGCGCCGCCAGGTTGCTGGGCACCTCAAGCAGTGCGTAGCCGATGAAGAAGATGCCCGACCCCAGCCCGTATGCGGCGGCGCTGATGCCGACGTCGGCAGCCAGATGGATCTTCGCCAGCGCGACGTTGGTGCGATCGAGGAAGGACATGAAGTAGATCGCGCACATCAAGGGAATCAGCTTCAGAAAAGCCTTGTGCGTGGCAAGCCGGTGCAAACCGACGTCACCCGGTACGGTGTTATTGGTCATGATGTCTCCTGAAAATATTCAGTTCTTGTTGTGGACGAAGCAGTTTCCGGTGGTCCTGGAACTCAGAGCGAAATCCTGTCGCCGCCCTTGAGGCCCAGCATCTCGCGCGCCTCCGCCGGCGTCGCAATCTCGAACGACAGCTCTTCGAGGATGTGACGAATCTTGCGCACCTGCTGCGCATTGCTTTCCGCTTTCACGCCCTTGGCGATGTAGACGCTGTCTTCCAGGCCTACGCGTACGTTGCCGCCCATGATTGCGGCCATGGTCACCAGCGACAGCTGATGCCGTCCGGCGCCGAGCACCGAGAAGTGATAGTTTTCGCGACCGAACAGGCGGTCCGCGGTGGCGCGCATGACGGTCATGTTTTCCGGATCGGCGCCGATGCCGCCGAGGATGCCGAACGCCGCCTGGATGAAGAACGGCGCCTTCACCAGGCCCTGCTCGACAAAGTGCGCCAGGTTGTACAAGTGGCTGACGTCATAGCACTCGAACTCGAAGCGCGTACCCTGCGCACCCAGTTCAAGCATGATCTTTTTGATGTCGCTGAAGGTGTTCTTGAAGACCATGTCTTCCATACCCTCGACGTAGTCCTTTTCCCAATCGTGGGCCCAGTCCGTGATCTTCGCGGCAACAGGATGAATGGAAAAATTCATCGATCCCATGTTGAGCGAGCACATCTCCGGCTGCAGCAGGCGCGGATAGGCGAGGCGCTCGGCCAGCGTCATGCGGGTGCTGCCACCGGTGGTGATGTTGATCACGGCGTCGGTGGCCTTGACGATGGCGGGAACGAACTGCCCGAACACGGCCGGGTCCGGCGTCGGACGACCGTCGCCGGGATCGCGAGCGTGCAGATGGATGATCGCCGCGCCGGCCTCGGCCGCTTCGATCGCCTGATCGCGGATCTGCGCCGGCGTGATCGGCAGGTAGGCCGACATGGAGGGGACATGGGTGGCGCCGGTGACGGCGCACGAGATGATGACCTTCCTGCTGGATTTGCTGGATTTGCTGACTTTGCTCATTTTGGCATTCTTCGACGGATTGAAAAACGACAGCAAGCCGCGGCAGCGAGAGGATACGCGCCTCGCCGACCTGTCTCCTGCCTGTATTTTTAAGAAGATGCCGCGCACGGTTCACCTTCATTGTGGGAGCGATCATAATCAGTTAAAGTCACCAAAGTAAGGTCTTTAACGGACACTACGGAGTCATCTGAGGACAATCTTCAAGGAGTCGTTTTGTCGCCGATCACCATGCTCAACGAGCCTCTTTACGCGCCCTACAAGATCGCGGCACTGGTCGAAGTACTGGCGGAACAGGGCATTTCCGCGGAGGACAGCCTGGCGGGAAGCGGCGTCCGGCCGGACCAGATTTATGACGCCGCGCTGCTGACGTCAGTGCGCCAATACGCCACGGTCTGCAAGAACGCCATCGCGCTGTCGACCGATCCTGCCACGCCGTTCAAGGTCGGCGGTCGCCTGCACCTGTCGGCCTATGGCATGTACGGCTACGCGCTGATGTCGTGCCTGTCGCTGCGCGACTATTTCAAGCTCGGCGTGAAATACCATCGCCTGGCGACACCGACACTGAAAATCGACTGGACCGAATATCCCGACCGGGCGGTATGGTCGTTTCCGGACGCCTTCATTTCCAGCCCGTCGCGCGAGCTGCGCGAATTCATCGTCGAGCAGCAGTTCACCCAGCACGTCACGCACCTGCAAGACGTCGCCGGACACAGCTGCCCGCCGCTCAAGGCCTGCTTCTCCTACCCGGCGCCGGCGCATGCCGACATCTATAGTGACTACATCGGCTGCCCCTGTTATTTCGACCAGGCGGCCTGCGAGCTCATTTACGACAGCGCCATCCTGGAGCAGCAGCCGCAGCTGGCCCACAAGCTGACCGCGAAGCTGTTGCAAAACATGTGCGATCGCCTGATCGGTCAGTCGAAGGTATCGGTCGGCGTCGCCGGCGAGGTGTACCAGGTGCTGATGAGCAAACCCGGCGTGTTCCCGGACATGGAAGGCGTGGCCGATGCCCTGAAGATGACCAGCCGCACCTTGCGCCGGCGACTGGAGGCCGAAGGGACGTCATTCGTGGCCATCAGCGACGACGTACGCTGCTCGCTGGCGCAGGAATACCTGCGCACCACGCAGATGAGTACGGACGATATTGCAATGCTGCTGGGATTCAGCGATGGGGCGAACTTCAGGAGGGCCTTGAAACGATGGACAGGGAAAGCGCCGAGCGAGTTGCGGAAGTGAGTCGACGCTGATCGCCTGTACCGATTGACGCGACTTTGCAGGATGTTTATTTACTCAGCGAAGTGTCGCCTCACCCACTGCTCACACGCCGACCACAATTCCGGCGCACCTCTCTTGATCACGGGACCATAGCGGGACAGCACCTGCTCCAGTGAAACACCGCTCTCCGTCCAGGTGCCGCCGCCGGTGAAAATATTGATGAGCAGCGGCTGGAATCGGTCGAGCGCCTTGGCAAACTTGGCGTCTTCGGTTTCCGCACGTTCGAATTCCAGCCATAGGGTCAGGAATTGATCGCCTTGCGTTTCGGGGAGCAGGCCGAACAGGCGCTGTGCCGCCTTCGTTTCCTGCTCCGCCTGCACCGCCGCCGAAGATCCGCCATGAATCGGAAAATCGCCGACGTCGATCTCGACGATGTCATGCAGCAGGAGCATCCGGATGACGCGATTGGCATCCACGGTGCCGTTGGCATACTCACTCAGCAGCATGGCGTACATGGCCAGGTGCCAGGAATGCTCGGCGGAGTTTTCCTTGCGGCTTTGGTCGAGCAGCGGTGACTGCCGCACCACTGTTTTCAAACGGTCGATTTCCCTCAGGAAGCCCAGTTGCTTTTCCAGTCTCGTTAATTCCATAAGCTTCTCGCGGTGCATGACATTTCTCGAGATTATACAAAGCGATAAAAAAAAGCCCGGTCATCCGGGCCTTTCCTTGACGGCAAGACGATGAACCGGGCGATGGAACATCATGCGGCAAGCGCTGAATACTCCCCCACCCCATCCGGCCACGGCGTCAACACTTCAAACCCGCTCTCCGTCACCGCCACCATGTGCTCCCATTGCGCAGACAGGGAATGATCCTTAGTGACGACGGTCCAGCCATCGGGCATCTCTTTCGAATGGCGCTTGCCGGCGTTGATCATCGGCTCGATGGTGAACACCATGCCCGTTTGCAGCGGCAGGCCGGCGCCCGGCTGGCCATAGTGGAGAATCTGCAAGTCTTCGTGATAGATCCGGCCGATGCCGTGGCCGCAGTATTCGCGCACCACGCTGAAACCTTCCTTCTGCGCGACCGACTGGATGGCGTAACCGATGTCACCCAAGGTCGCGCCCGGCTTCACTGCCAGAACGCCGGCACGCATCGCTTCGTAGGTTGTGGTCACCAGGCGCCTGGCCAGGATGCCCGGCTCGCCGACGAAGTACATGCGGCTGGTGTCACCGTGCCAGCCGTCCTTGGTCAGGGCGACGTCGATATTGACGATGTCGCCGTCCTTCAAGGCGCGGTCGGAAGGAATGCCGTGGCAGATGACGTGGTTGACCGAGGTGCAGATCGTTTTCGGATACCCGTTGTAGCCGATGTTGACCGGCACCGCGT
>Ga0105240_10005331_pt1 | contig 19184 bp, 21 predicted proteins | sample KBSC54metaG_FD_80426 | JGI IMG/M metagenome (GOLD analysis project Ga0105240, IMG submission 80426) | Corn rhizosphere microbial communities from Kellogg Biological Station, Michigan, USA - KBS C5-4 metaG | ecosystem: Host-associated > Plants > Roots > Rhizosphere > Soil | place: Michigan, USA... | reverse complement strand
GCGGAAGTACCCATGATCGGCCTCTCGTTCAGGCTAGTTGCGCCGCCTTGAACAGCCTGAGCCGCGACCGGCAGGGGTACGCGGTCGGGGTACCCGGGGAGGACGGCGGCTAATCCGCTGTCAATTTCAAAGGCTTGGGCCGACCTTTAGATTCCGACCCTAGCCTGATTCCACCCGTCCTGCGACGTACCAAGAAGATCAACGTTATTCGATCAAAGAGGCGCGGGAGCTGCTGGGTGGCATTTCTGGCCTCTTGCTATCAGGGGAATATCTCCGCAACTTTCTTCGGAGCTGACCGCTAACCTCATGGTTTGGTCACCATCAGCCAGAAGATCACGATGACCGAAGAGAAGGCCGGCACGCCGAGCCAGAACCAGATTCTCGAATAGCGAAGATACTTCTCTCCGAGCGGCATGCCATGCGTCTCATACGCGCGTGCGAGATCACGCATTCGGATTTGGAGAAGGACGACGGGTGCCCAGCAGAGGCCTGCGAGGCAGAAGAGGCAGATCGCGCCGAAGAGCCATCCGCGGGTAAGCGGATAACCCACAACATGCGCCAGGGCGACTCCGGTACCTGCCTGCACGGTGATGGCGGGGAGGGTGAAGATCCAGTCGGCAAGCACGACCTTCTCGGAGACGATGCGGATTGCGCTGATATTGCCGGTCCGGTCGACGATCCATTTGAAGAAGGCAATCCCGAATCCCGTCCCGACCAGAACGGCGGCGCTGATGATGTGCACGACCTTGAGGACGAAGTAGGCGCTCACTCGACGATCTCCCGCAGGTCGAGACCTGGAAGTGCTGCGAGGTAGTCCTCGACGCTAAGCAGACCCATACAAGGCATCGCGCCCGATGGCAGCCGCACATTGCTGCAGAGCTTTTTGGCGAGCGCCACAGCGGCTCCGCACGGAACATATGGGCCGTGGTTGTTTTGTGCAATGAGGTTCCAGGTGATGCGCAGTGGTTCGCCGTCGTGGCCGAGCCCTTTGAGTCGCACGAACATGCCGCCCTTGTGACTGACAAGGGGCTCGATCCAGCGGCTCAGACGATTGAGCGGTACGGCGAAGGGGGTAGCACTTGGGAGGACGCGCGCCTTGACGAGCCGCGCCAGGGTCCATACGACTAAGTGTCCGAGGCCGCTCGCGAATCCGGCTTCGAAGGAGACGGTAGTCACGCCGGGATAGCGGCGCGGAAAGAGGGCGAGATCCGGTATGTCGCAGCGGGATAGCCATCGAGCACCGAGTGGCATGGGAAAGCGATGTCGCCGCAGGCCAAGCCATCCGTGAGCCGTTGCCAACTCGCCATCGCTCAAACAATGGAAGGGAAGTCCCGCGTAGCCAAAGATGCCTTGGACCGTTGCAAGGCCAGGCGCTCGCGCCCCGGAGCTGATTGCGAGCTCGATTGATTCCAGTCGTGCGAACCGCGCCTGATAGCGATCCACGACGGCGGAGGAGAGGGCGGGAACTGAGCTCGCGCCACTGATGACGGACACGTCTCGAGTGCGGGCGGCATCGTCGAGAGCGGCGATGCCCGCGACGAATTGCCGGCCGTCGGCCAGGTCGATGTAATGGCAGCCCGCTTCAATCGCGGCTTGGGCGACCCTGTAATCCTGTTGCTGGAAAGGTCCTGCGGTATGGATCAGGATCTCTGCTCCGCTCTCTTCCAGAAGGCGCCCGAAGTCGCTCTGGTTGGCATCGATCGCGAGCGCCTGCTCTGCGCCGAGACCCAGCTGCTGGACTAGATCGAGCGCGCGATCTCGGCGGCGGCCGCCTACGAGCAGCCGGATCGATGGGTCTGCAGCAAGGCTCGCGCAAGTGCGATGCCCGAAAAATCCGTAGCCGCCCAAAACGAGAACCGTGCGCAACGTACCCCTCGTGTATCCGTTCGATCTCAGGGCGGCAGATAGCAGCTCGCGCGCTTGCCGAACCAGCGGTAGCGGTTTCTCGCGATAACCCCATAGAGTCCATCCCGCAGGCGGCGGGGGACCCACCTCGCGAGCAACGCCAGTCGCCAGAGTCCTCCGGATGCAATCATCACCTGGATGGCGGCGTCCGATTGCGTGAAGGTCTCGCCGCCGTCGAGCACTAGGAAGGTTGTGGGATCGTCCGGGTCGACACCGTGTCTGGTCAAGAGCTCCCGACCGCGCTGGCTCTGCATCGCGACGAGATCGAAAGGTGGCTTTGCCGGATGACGGTGGTGAAAGCGAGCCCAGCCGCTGCAGAGATGGCAGAAACCGTCGTAGACGATTATCCGGACAACCTGGGCCTCATTGCCTTCGACCGGGTTGTTCTCCTTCGCGCTGGGCATCCCGGTCACGCTCTGCCCGAGAACTGAGCGACGCAGCCGATGACTTCGATCTGAACGTTATGAAAGGTCGTTTCGAGCGCCTGCTTCAAGTCGGCCAGGCTATCCTCGAGGTTGCAAAAGACCTTCCGAGCGTTATACAGACGCATGAATGCCTTTGCCCCGAGATCGCATCGCACGCCGTGCCTCAGTACCGTCGAGCCAAACAGTACGCCCGATGAGTTGAGCGGCGGCTTCAGGTTTGCAAAAGCAACCCCCTTCTTTGGAAGGGCTCCCGGCATGCAGTGGAGTACGTAATTCATTGCGATCGAGTCGAAGCGTCTCGCGCTCATCTCGATCGGCGCCAGCGCGCTTGCCTCGTAGACTTCCGGAGCATATCGGGACAGCCTTGTCGCCGTGCGGTTCAGACAATGAGGACTTAGATCCAGTAGCGCGAGTCTCGGCTCAGAGCCCGGCAAGTGGCTGTGCGCCAGGAAGTACCCGGTTCCGACGCCAACCTCGAGGTGATTGGACGAGAGGTGTTGCTTGTAGAGTTCGAGAGTGCGGCTGATCGGGCAGCGCCATACCCGATTGCAAGTAAACTCCAGCAGCCGATCGTAATGCTTCAGCATCCTCTGATTGAACACAACCGAAGTCGGTTCCACCGGCTTTTATCCGCTCGCGTACCAGGTCATCTTCTCGAGTCCTCGCTGATCTCTGCACGTTTACATGGCGAATGAGTTCGCTGGTGATTCGGGCCCTGAACCCGAGGTTTAGCTGGGAGCGACTGTCTTGCAGGGCTGCCGAGCAGCGGGTACGCGGTCGACATCCCAACCATCGGGAAGGCGGCCGAGGAGAGCTGCAACATCATTGGGAATGAACCACTGCCCCAGTCGTCAGATCGATGAGGCAAAGGCCCTTGTCCGTCGGCTTTGAGCGGGCTTCCGGAGGCGTATCGACCGGATTCGCGACGCAATTCTTATCGGTTATCAGGGAGTAACTGTGGCCGGCTTCGACCGCGTACCGCACCGCCACGGGACTGCCGACCGGCAGGTAGTAGGCCGAATCGCTGACGTACATCCCAGGAGTGGCGGCGGTAGGTGCTATATAGCCAGGGCCGCTTCCCCCATTGAGGGACATTGGCTGGACCGACATGGAATGCGGGCCCGGCAGCAGCGAGATGTAACAGTCGTTCATCAGGCGCCCCCCGCATTGCCCCTGCATGGCTGCGCCGTCCACCGCAAGAATCTGCGACTCCAGCGCCCGCATTCTCGCCACTTCTTTCGCCGGCCGACTGGCGCCGGTGTAGGCTTGGACGTTCAGTGTAGTCGCACATCCGGCCAGCATGAATGCAGCGCAAAGCAATGCCAGGGATGCACGAACGTGCAGGAGCTGGTTCGGGTAATCAGTCTCAGACAGCGTCACTGTAGCTCTCCCAACTCCGGGAGGAGTAAAGGCCGACTGCGCCGCGGATATGGTAATAACAGGGCCGGACGGATGTGTGATGCGCTTCGCAGTACCTCCAACTGGCCGCCGAGAGGAGGGGCTCTGAACGGGCGAGTGCCGGATTGCAGAGACCCTGACGCAGCCCCTTTTAGTCTTTGCCGCGCGGCCCCGGCAGGTCTTCTAGATATGCCTGATCGCCGTACTTTCCGCTGATAGAAACCGAGTAAGACGACCAGCCCAGGATATTTCCATGCTCGTCGGCGTAACCGATCAGCTCGCCCGAAACCATGAACAATCCGGTGTTGAACCCGATTGAAAATGAGCGTCGCCCTGGTCGGTAAGGTGTCTACATCGTACTCCCATCTTTAGCCACGCACTTGTAGACGGCTGACCGGCCGGTCGCCACGAAGCCAGAGGCAAGGACGCGGTCCGCAATAAGTTTCCTCACTCGTCCTGATCGTCCCGCGCCCCTCCCGAGCTATTTTGCCGTGGCACAGGATTCGTTGGAGTTACCACTTTGCCCGCCGGCGCTCTTCGCGGTCACGACGTAGCAATACGTCGTGCGGCTCGTCACACTGCCATCCCGGTACGCGGTGGTCGCACTGATGGTCGCCAGCGGCGTAGATGAATATGGAGTACCGCTCGTGCGACGATAAATGCTGTTCTGCGTGACACCCGCACTCGTAGATTGTACCCACTGCAGGGAAAGCGTGCGGGGCTTGGTCGCCTTGGCGCTGAGACCTGTTGGCGGCGAGGGCGGCATCGGAGGCGCGGCCTGTGGTGTCGCGCTCGCCTCGCCGGAGTTGGCGCTCTCTCCGCCCGCGTTGGGGTTGCCGCTGAAAGCTGCCGAGATCACGTAATAGTAGGGCGTGCCGTCGTTCAGGCCCGTATCGACGTAGCTCGTACCCGCGGGACACGCAGCGCCCACATAGGGTCCTTGACTCACGGTGGCGCGCTTCACGTGATACCCCGTCGCGCCGATGGATGCGGGCCACGATAGCGCAACCTGGCCGTCGCCGGGCGTGGCTGCAATCGTCGCGGGGGGTGCGAGGTTCACCAGCAGGGTTGTCGACGCAGTGTGAGTCAGTGCCCCGCTGGTGCCGGTGACCGTCAAGGACAGCGCCCATGGAATCGTGCTGGTCGTCGTGTCCATGGTCAGTACAGAGGATCCCGAGCCGATGATGGAAGCAGGACTGAAGCCGCCGCTGGTAATGCCGCTGGGAAACCCGGACTCGCTGCCGACCGTCAGATTGACCGAGCCGGTAAAACCACTCAGAGGGGTCACGGCGACTGTGAATTGAGCCGCTCCGCCGGGAACGACTTGCTGCGCGGAAGGACCCACCGTGATCGCAAAGTCGGGCCCGGTGGGATTGACGGTGATTTGTCGGATGGGCGGGCTCGGATCAGAGTTACCGCTTGAATCGATCAGGGTGAGCGAGACCCGGTAAGTGCCCGGCGTGGAGAAAGTGACGTTGCCTGGGTTCTGGGCAGCCGAAGTTGCGGGCGAGCCGCCCGGGAAGATCCAGGAATATTTCGCCGCGGCGCTGCTCGTACCGAAGTTCACGGTAGCGCCGGCAGAGATGGTTACATCGGAAGCGGGAGAGGCGATGATCCCGGAAGGCGCGCTCGTCGAGTAAGGCGTCAGCTGGATAAAACTCGCCTTGGAGGGGACGCCGGCGCTGTCCAGCAAAAAGAGCATGTAATAGCCCGGGGGCGCAACGTTGCCATTTGGTGGCGTAGTCAAATTGATCGTATTGTTTGAACTGTTGCAAGTCGGCTGTTCAGGCGTCGGGCCGCACAAACCGACCATGCGTTGCTCCATGTCAAACGCATGGGTGTCAGAGCCGACGCGCATCAGCACCGCAGAGCTGATCGCCGAGGTACTCGTGTAGCTCACCGAAAGGAGGGCGTTGTAGCCGACCAGCGTCGACGAAATTCCGGTAATATTCGGCCGATTGTTCGTGATCGGATGGTCGGTCGCATCGAACAGATAAGGCGGGGTATAAATCTCGATGGCAGCCTCATAACTTCCCCTGGCTCCAGGGTTGCTACCCATGCTCATGACGGTGGCATCGGGGAGCAGGAGCGCGGTGGAATGATATAGGCGCGAGTAGGCGGCAGTGCCTCCGGAACGGATCGTGTTGCTGCCGGGATCGTAGAGATCTGCCGTCTTCCCCGGAGTATCCGGACTTTCGTTGTTGACGGAGCCGCCTTCGGCGAGCACGTTTCCATTCGGCAGGAGCACCGCATTCATCTGGATGCGACCGGTGGACATGTTTGGCCCTCGCGTCCAGCTCGGACTGCTGGCGGACAGATCAATCAATTCAGTCGTACTCGTCGCGGGGCTGCCCCCGCCGAAATTGATCACGTGGGGTGTGTAATTCGGCGGCAGCAACGGCAACAGGACGGATGAGCCGGACATGCGATTTGCGGTCGTGGGCGCTGATACGGTCCAGCCGGCGCCTGTCGGATCGAAGATCCAGGAGTTCGCAGTGGACGAGCTCTGACCCTGTCCGGTATAGAAGACCTTCCCGTTCGGGAGCAGGAATATTCGCGGATAAAGCGGCGGTGTGAACGGGACGCTCGTGGGCGCACCCCAGCCGGTCCCGGCGCTCCTCAGATCATAGATCTCGATCGTCGTATTCGTGCCGCCAGTCAGCGTGAGTCCCGACATTGCCATGACGCGGCCATCCCCAAGCGCGAGCGCTGAGGCGTACCAGCGCCCATTCGCCATATTCTGCGATTGGATGAACTCCCCGGAGATGGGATTGAAAATGGAAGCGCGATTTTCCCCGGTGAACGTATAGTCTGAAGTCCCACCCACAATGAGCGAGCGGCCATCCGGGAGCGCGGCAGTGCCGCTACAAAACACATCGTAGTTCAGGTTCTTTACGGCGATGCTGCTCTCGGTGGTAGCCGTAGCATTCAAAAACACAGCCCGATAGCTCTCCGCACCCTTCGAATTGTTAGTCGCATCGTTTTCCGAACCGGCCACGAGCAACACTTTCCCCGTCGGAAGCATGGTGGCCGAGATCGGGTTGATCGGCATCTGATAGGGCAGTACGACCCAGGTGCCGGTGATGTGCGGGACATTGACGGCACAACTCTGTGCGCCTGCGCGCGCGCAGAGCAAGCTGCCCGCGAGACCGGCTATGACCAGAATAGATCGGAGGTTGTATCTCATGGCGTATCCCCCTCTCGTTCTTGTGTTTGTAGGCTCTTCGGCCTGTGGCGTGAAACCCCGCTCGCTTCATCCACGCTACGCTCAGTAGAGCAGCGTATTCCTTCCTGTCCCTGCCTGGCCGGCCAATCAGCAGAGCCGCACCGCGATCTGCGGCTCTTTCGAAGAACTCACCCGGCCTTGTTGGCTCGAGTGCCGCGCGTGGATGCGGCGCCGGAAGAAGGCAGTTACCTGCGATGATCCGTTGACGGTGAATTGAGCGTCTGAGGACTTCGACTTAGCCGCCGTGGATTGCGAGCATCGTGGCAATACCAAGGAGGGATCCAGCAACGCAGGCGTTGGGGTAGATTATTGTGACGATCATGGGTGACTCCCTCCGAAGCGCATTGGCCGTTGGGACGCCGCCCGGCCGATGTGAATCTTCTGTGGGCCGGGACCCAGCACTCTTTTATCGGGGTGCCGGAATCATTATGGGCTCATCCAGTCTCGAATGGAAACCCTGCTCGCCGCCTCGACATCGTTCTCCCTTTCAGCCTGCCTTAAAAACCACAAACACCTGATCGAGAACCGTGGCCGGTGGGCGAGGGCCGCTGCTCCGCCTTTACTTTCAGAGGCTTGGGCCTATCCGTCCATTCCGACCCCTGCCTGATTTCTCCTGTCCTGCGACGTGCAGGGGGCCGGGCGATAGCCCACGGCGGACGATGCAGGGGGCCCTCTTCGGAGCGGAGAAAGTCACCGGTCTACCGCACCGTGTGCCTCAGGGCGATGGTGGTCGTGATCGCGACGACTGAGAGTAGTGGGATAAGAACGATAATCCAGGCGACGGGGTGCCCGAAGTTCACGGTGTATCCGATTCCAAATCGCCGCTCGACCATCACTGCCGGGTCATTGCGATTGAAATAGAAGACCCCTAACTTCCACAGGCGATCCTCCGTGCGGTCTCCCACCGGTCTGACTGAGCCCGTACCCGAAGGGTGCTGAGATCGCATTCGATTGCCGCCCTGGCCAAGCCACATGAGAACCGCGCCGCCTGTAATCGCGATGAGTCCGGCGATCATCGCGATCGCTCTGGGTGGACGCTCGAGCGAGGAGGGAAGAAGGGGCCTGACCGCGATATAGGAAAAGAGCGCCGCAATCCAGTATTCAATCACGAGAAGCACGGTGGAAGCAGTCCTGCGAAATCGCGACTCATTCTCGCCCTGAGCGCCGCTCACGTAGATCGGACGCAGCCAGTGGGTCATCGCATAGAGAAGAAGTGTCAGAACAGAAAGAATCACTACGCCTATGAGTATTGGAAGAAAGACCGTGCCGATGCTGCGCGCCACCCACCGGTCGGGCTGGCCGTCAGTGCCGAAGTGAAGGGCGAGGAGAGCCGGGATCTGCTGCCAGTGCGCGGCAAGATAGGCGGCGCACGCGCAGAGCAGCGCGAACGGCCCGGACATAGTCATCCATCCGCCGGGGATCTTTCGAGTAGGCGTCCCGATCCGTGCTTCACGGATCGTGGTCGGCGCGAGGGCGTGAGGTAGTACGAGGCGTCTTGCCCGATAGTAGACGGCGAAGTAGGCGCCGAGCTGGAATAATAGGGCCAATGTCGAAAGTGCCGGTGGAGGCGTCAGGACAAGCGCCCCGAGCAGCGCCAACGTCAGCCCGGAAGCGCCGATAAGCCCCCGACGGTACCGGCTCAGAATGAGTCTGCCCTCGGTGGTATCGCGAAATTCAGGCGCTACAGTGACTGCAAAGTAGAGATCGGGGCGTGTCAGTCGCGGCAAGAACCAGTGCATGACCGCCGAAAACGTCGCGAGCGCAAGCAGGACGTCACGTATGACGAGAGTTGGACTCACTTCGGCACCTCACTGGCGATTCTACGGAACGGGGAGGATTTCCGAACCACCTTCATAGCCCTCCCTCCTTGAGTCGACGCGCGCTGTTGATGAGCTCACGGATCAGTAATTTGCGCGACAGCCCTTCTGCCAACGCCTTGGCGAGAAGCTCCCTCAGCGGGCGGGCAAACTTCTCGGGGCCCTCGGACCGGTTGGGTGCGGAGCGACGCTCTCGGACTGTCGCGCCGCGATGTCTTTTTAGCTCCAGCCATCCCTCGTCCGCCAGCGCGCGATAGGCCTCAGCCACCGTGTTGTGGTGGACCCCCAGATCGATCGCGAGCGCCCGGACGGTCGGCAGCTTGTCGCCCGGAGCGAAATGCCCAGCCACGAGCTCGGCACGGAGGCCGTTGGCAATCTGCTCGTATACCGGGACGTTTGAGGCGAGATCGATCCTAAGCATAGGTCTCCTCGTATTCGGCCTCTTTGTACATCACTGACAGACAAAGTGCAAGCCGTCCTGAATTCAGCCCACGATGGTGCGGCCTCACGGTAAGCTCTACGCCACTGACCATGTACACGTTCACCTCGTGATGGAGGAGCCTGATGCCTGCAGCGCACAAAATCCTGGCGACCGCCGCGGCAATGATGCTATCGATGGTCGCCCTCACTCCCGCCGATGCACTGGACAACGGGCTCGCCCGGACGCCGCCGATGGGCTGGAACAGTTGGAACAGCTTTCACTGCGATGTCAGCGCAAAGTTGGTGGAGGAGACCGCCGACGCCATGGTCACCTCCGGTATGAAAGCCGCAGGCTACGTCTACGTGAACATCGATGACTGCTGGCTGCTCAAAAAGCGCGGCCCGAGCGGTGATCTCGTGCCGGATCCCAGGAAGTTTCCACGCGGCATCGACGCGGTGGCCGCATACGTGCACCGCAAAGGTCTGAAGCTGGGCATTTACGAATCGGCTGGCGCCAAGACGTGCGCCGGCTATCCGGGCAGCATCGGCCATGAGAAGGAGGACGCCGCGCTGTTCGCTCGCTGGGGCGTCGACTATCTGAAATACGACAACTGCGGTGATTACCAGGGCGAGACATACGTGCAACGCTACACCGCGATGCGCGACGCGCTTGCCCGTACTGGAAGGCCAATGGTGTACAGCCTCTGCGAGTGGGGCAATGAGGCTCCGTGGCATTGGGCTCAACCTGTCGGCAATCTCTGGCGCACGACCCAGGACATTACTCCGCGATGGAAAACCGACCTGCCCGACAATGAATATCCGCGAGGCATCCTGGACATCGCGGACCAGCAGGCCGCGCTGTCCAATGCTTCGCATCCCGGTGCCTGGAACGACCCGGACATGCTGGAGGTCGGCAACGGATACCTGACTGCCGACGAGAGCAAAGCGCATTTCAGCCTGTGGGCACTGCTCAACGCGCCGCTGATCGCCGGCAACGACCTGCGCACCATGCCCAAGGAAGTGCGGGACATACTCACCAATCGCGAAGTGATCGCGGTGGACCAGGACTGGGGAGGCCGTCAAGGCTACAGGGTGCGCGATGATGGCAAGACGCAGGTCTGGGTGAAGCCGATGTCCGATCGGTCCGTCGCAGTGATTCTGCTCAATCCCGGGCGCGGGCCGGTTGACATCGGGACGACGGCGCAGGAAATCGGGTTGAAGCGCGCTGACAGCTATGCGGTGCGCGACCTGTGGCAGCACACCGAAAGTGTCAGCCACGGTCGCATCGAAGCAGTCGTCGCCACCCACTCGGTAGCAATGTTTCGCGTCCGGTCGGGCTCCAAAGACGCGCGCAAATCGTCGAACTGAGCCGTCCGTGCGCTGACGGTACATGCTTCTCGAAGCCACACACTGCTAGTCTCGACTGGCCTGCTTTGTCAGCGGAGGCGGTATGAGTCAGCGCGTTCTATTCGCATCGATAATCGCGGCGAGTGCCTGTCTGACCAACTCCACGGTCAGCGCCGCCACGCCGACACCGTCCGGGCTGGAGGCGCTTGTAGGTACGTTCAATTGCGTTACGCATGCGAGCGGTGGCACCGTCTGGCGCTTCCACAGCGTCAATCGGGCCTGGGGTGGGTGGGTGCGCGCCGATACGACCTTTGCACCCCAGAACGGTCAGCCGGGTGATACGGCATCCACGTTCGTTGGATTCGATGGCAACGCGAAGCAATGGAACATCGTATCCATCGACAACGACGGGTCGTACTACACGAGGTCCAGCAGGTCGGGATCCTTTGACGGCTCTCACTGGGTGGACGGCTACCCGGCGGACGGTGCGAAGGCGGTGATTCGGTTGCGAGACAAGCGGCAATATACGTTTGACCTGATCACTGCCGGTGCAAAAGGACGGGCGGCGACCTCGAATACGGTATGCACGCGTGAATGATGGCGAGAGCCCTCAATGCGCGAGCTCGTTGAACCCCCGGCCGCTCAAGATCATCGGCACGCACTTCGCCGCGCGTGCGACCCGCGTCTTGGCCTGTTTCGCGGCCGCGACATGAAAGATGTAAGACTTCCTCCGGCCCGGCGTCAGTGCTTCGAACGCCGCCTTCAGCTCTGGCGCCGCATTCAGCCTGGCTTGCAGCTCCTCGGGAACCGCATACTCCGAAGCGTTCCTCAGGCGAACCTTCTTCCCCGACACCTCGACCTGGATTGCTTCATCGATGTAACTCCTCAGGGTCGGTCGCAGCAGGGAAATCTCTTTGAGAGAAGTGAATTTTATCCAGCGGCCCGCCTGTGTATGCTCGCCGACCCTTTTGAGGATGTGCTTCGGGTCCTTTAGCAAGGCGCCTTTGAAGAAAGAAAGCGAGCACGCGTCCTTCAGCGGGATGATGATTGCCACGTTCTTCTTCCGGTAGGTAAAGCAGGGCTTACCCCATTTCAACTCCTCGACCAGACCGCAGCTGAGTACGATCTTCCTCAGGTCGTCTATCTCGTTCTGCCACTTTGTCGCATAAGGCACCTTCATCGCGATCTCTCCCATCGTCGCGTTACGCGCTTGATCCCACGAGAATTTTTCGAGATTTCATCAGAGAATAGTATTGTAAAATACTGATATACAAGGACTAATGTCGAGGCGGTACCGTTCCTGGCGGATAGGGTGAGAACGGCTGGGGCAATCGGCGCGGCGTACACTATGGGAGTCGCGGCGCCTCTGCCACTCGAGGAGGAAAGCATGATCCGGAAGCACGGAGCTCTCACTCTAATATCGATATCTCTGCTCTCAACCTACGTGGTACCCAGTGTGCCGGCCTTCGCGCAGCAGAAGAAGCCTGACGTCACAGCAGCCGGCCCTCGGACCAACGCCGACTCGGCGGCTGCCACGAGGGCCATGGTTGAGCACACGGGCATGTGGAAATGGGCTGTGCCTCCGGTGAAGATGAAAGGAGCGTTCGCGAATAACGATCCAATCGGACTTGTTGCGGGAAAGTTAATTCCGGCCGACTGCTCGCTCAATTGGACCGACCCAGATACCCACAAGCTTTATTGCTTCAGTTCGGCAACCTCGCTGGTTTACTTCCTCGACGCGCCACAAACTTACTTGGCCGAGGCGGAGAAGACCTGGCTAGCTTTGAAAGGCGAGTCTGGCGAGGTGCGGTAAAACCGCTACAGGCCCGTGCATCGGATGACAGTGCGCCGCAAGATCACTTTCAAGGGGCGTACCAGCTCCGCGCGCGATTGGGACTGCTCGTTCAGCGGGGACGGTATAATTTGGACCTGGACCGCCCTGGAGATTTCCGCATGACTGAAGACGTGCAAGCAGAGCTAGCGAGACTTCGAGCTGAAAATGAGCGGCTGAAGCAGGGAGGGCGCGGCAAGCTCGCGATGAAAGTCAGCGAGAAGGGTGCGCTCTCCGTTTATGGCATGGGGCGATTCCCGGTCACGCTCTATAAAGAGCAGTGGTTGCGGCTGCTTTCGATGGCGGATGAGATCAAGGGTTTCATCGAGGCGAACCAGGACAGCCTGAAGGCAAAGGATTCCAAGGAGTAGTCCCACAGGCGCTGACTCGCCCCTGAGGGCGGAACGGGCAATGGATCAGGATGGGTCGAAGCAGCGCGGCCTGGAATTCAGCGAGCAGATCCGCGTCGGGCTGCCTCGATCGTGGCGATGTCGATCTTGCCCATGTTCATCATCGCCTCGAAGGCGCGCTTTGCGGCGGCGCGATCCGAATCGGTTATGGCATCCAGTAATACGCGCGGGGTGATCTGCCAGGAGAGGCCCCACTTGTCCTTGCACCACCCGCATGCGCTCTCGACACCGCCGTTACCGACGATGGCATTCCAGTAGCGGTCGGTCTCGGCCTGGTCCTCGGTGATGATCTGAAATGAGAAGGCTTCGCTGTGCTTGAAGGCCGGACCGCCATTGAGGCCGAGGCATGGCACGCCGAGCACCGTAAACTCGACCGTGAGCACCTGTTCCTGCTTGCCCGCCGGGTAGTCACCGGGTGCATGGTGAACTGCCGTCACGGCACTGTTCGGAAAAGTCTTGGCGTAAAACCTGGCAGCCTCTTCTGCTGCACCGTCGTACCAGAGGCAAATCACGTTCTTGGCCATCGCTTCTCTCCGTTTTTCCCGGCAGCTGGACACAGCCTACCATGTCCCGCCGAGGAGAGAAGACGCGTGCGCCTTGCTTCGGAATGCTGAATACATCACCATACGGTGAACGATTAGTGTGAAGAGATCGCAGTCATAATAATTGCGGCGGGCTGCGGGCACGTTCGGTAGGGTTGTCGGGGGATTCCCAAGATGAATGTTGAACCGAAGTCGGGTCGTGGCACCACCTTTCGGACGATCAGCACCCTGGCCACGGTGTTGGCTCTCCTGGCGGCGGTGCAGATCGGCCATGGCCAAAATGCGGTGGCGAAGCCCGCCGCAATCAAGCCCTTCAAGATTCATATTCCCCAGAGCGTGCTCGACGATCTGCGGCACCGCCTGGCGGAGACCCGATGGCCCGACCAACTTCCAGGCACGAGGTGGGAGTATGGCGCCGACATCAGCAAAGTCCGCGCGCTCGCAGGCTACTGGCAGAATGGCTACGACTGGCGCGCCGAAGAGACGCGCATCAATCGCCTCGATCAGTTCACGACCGAGATCGACGGACAGACGATTTTTTTCATTCATGAGCGCTCACCACGGCCGGATGCCATACCGTTGATGTTGATTCATGGATGGCCGGGCTCTTTCGCCGAGTTCCTGGGTGTGATCGAGCCGCTCACGCATCCGAAGGACCGCCATACACCGGCTTTTGACGTCATCATCCCCTCGCTTCCCGGCTTCGCGTTCTCCGGGCCGACGACGACTCGAGGCTGGGGCACGATGCGGATGGCAAAAGCCCTCATCGTCCTGATGGATCGCCTCGGCTACTCGCGATACGGCATTCAGGGCGGGGACTGGGGCTCCGAGGTCGCCCGACAGATGGCGCGGCAGGCTCCCGCCCATGTCATTGGGCTCCATTTGAACCTCCTTCCCATTCTCAAGCCCCCGAGCCCGGGTGCGGTGAAACAACTGACCGCCGAGGAGCGCCGACGCTACAGTCAATGGTGGGACGAGGGCAGAAGCGCGTTCTTCGGGCTTCAGGCAAGCGAGCCGCAGACGATTGCGTACGCACTGACCGATTCCCCGGTGGGGTGGCTCGCCTGGATGACCGAGAGGTTTCAGGACCTCACCGACAACGATGGTGACTTCCTGCACGCGGTGGATCGCGACACGTTCCTCACGGACGTGACCCTTTATTGGGTGACGGGCACTATAAATTCCTCCATGCGCATCTACCGCGAGGACCGGCTTTTCGATAAGGCCGTCGTTCCCCCGCGATTGCAGACTCCGATCGGCTACGCCGTGTTCCCGAAGGAAGTCGCCACGCCGCCCGAGCGCTGGATCGACCCGCTATACAACGTCGTGCAAAGGACTGAGATGCCGAAGGGTGGCCACTTCGCCGCGCTCGAGCAGCCGGATCTCCTGGTAGGGGACATCAGGAGCTTCTTTGCAAGGCTCGAGGCGAATGGCTGTATCAAGCCTGCAGCCAACCCTTGCGTCAGCGGCCTGGCGAGGGCTCGCTAGACGGACTGCCCCTGGTGATACGCGCACAGCTTGTTCCCATCGAGATCGCGGAAGTAACTCATGAAGAAGGGCGAGCCACCTCGATACCCGGGAGCTCCCTCGTCCTTGGCCCCGAGCTCCAGCGCCTTCCTGTAGAAAGCCGTTACGGCATCCGGCGTTTCAAGGTGAAACGCGATCATGGTGCCGTTGCCCACCGTTGCCGGACCTTTGTCGTAAGGGGCAATGACTGCAAACACGACCCGGCCGTCCTTGCCATAGGTTCGCCCTCCCGAGGGGTGCTCGAACATCCGAGTGAGGCCGGCGCCTGGCAACAATGCGTCGTAGAACGCCTTGGCTTCGGTGAGTCGGTTCGAGCCCACGGTTGCATAGGTCAGCACGGCGCCCCCCGGTACTGCGCATTACGGAATCGTCAATTGTACGGGACTACGACGGCATCGCCGTCATTTCTGCAGTGCGCCGGCATGCTCGAGGTCGGTCGCCATCGTCTTGGCGAGCTGGCTCACCGACAGCGCCTGCAGGACTTCCGCGGTCATCGGGTATTCGTAGTCCTTCTGGTACGTCCCACCCACCTGAAGCGTCCGCGGAGCGGTGGGGTCGACCTTCGGTTGCAGGACGGAGATCACGAAGGCGAAACGCGAGACGACCTGGGGTTGCGCGACGCTTCCCCGAAGCTCATCGCCCACCTCGATGACCTGCTCGCAACCGGCGGCATGCAGTTGTTGCATCATCGCGGCGGCCCGCTGGTCGACATCGCGAATATCCACGATGAAGTCGATGATGCGGTAGCCATCGGCGCTCAGATCGGTCATCAGCGCCTTCGAGATGGCACTGTTGACGACGAACCAGCGGCTATTCACGTCATCGCTGGTCGTGACGGTGCCACCGCCTCCCAGGAGGAGGGTGCATTTACCGCCTCGTGCGGGGGCTGCCGGGGTCGTCGCGGCGAAGGCCCCTGGGGCCGTGAGGAGGGTCGCGAGCGCAAGGCAGAGGAGGCCGGCTCGGCAGGTGGCGGCGACGGTAAAGCCCCGCAGGATGTGTTTCAGCGTCACGGCTTGACTTTGTGGCGCAAGAGTGATGGTTTGGCCGGGTAACCGCAGGATCAGGGACGAGCGCGGCGAATTATCGTCATGTCGCGGTTTGAAAGACCAGCGGCAGGAAGAGAACTTAGACGTGAGTCACTCGAGACCCCGAAGAGGAGCAGGGCCATGAGCCAAAAGACCTGGACCGCTGTCGATGATTACCTCGACGATCTCATCGTGCGGCCCGATCCTGCGTTCGCCGACGCGCTCGAGGCCAGTCAGGCCGCAGGCCTTCCTGAGATTGCCGTAACCGCGGCGCAAGGCAAGCTCCTCGAGCTCATGGCGCGGGCCATGGGGGCACGCCGCATCCTGGAGATCGGCACCCTGGGCGGCTACAGCGCCATCTGGCTGGCGCGAGCTCTGCCGGCAGGGGGCCGGCTCGTCACACTGGAATACAACCCCAAGCATGCCGAGGTGGCACGGGCCAACTTCGCCCGCGCGGGCCTCGCGGAGGTGACCGAGGTCCGGGTAGGAGCCGGGCTCGACCTGATGCCCGCACTCAACGGTCCCTTCGACTTCTTCTTCATCGATGCCAACAAGGAGGGTTACCCGGACTATTTCCGGGCCTGCCTCGAGCTGTCACGCCCAGGTAGTGTGATGGTGTTCGACAACGTCATCCGGGATGGCAAGGTCATCGACGCGGCGACCACCGATTTTCTGGTGCGGGGCGTGCGTCAGCTCTATAAGGACATCGCGGCAGAGCCGCGTGTGTCAGCCACCTCCATCCAGACTGTCGGCGCCAAGGGCTACGATGGCTTCTGCATGGTCCTCGTGGGCCGCTGAGCGACGACCGCATCGATCCCGTCGCGCCAGCCTTTCCTACCAGATCACGCAGCGATGGGCGTTGGCCATGGGGCTGCCGGGAGGCACATGAAACGCGTCCTGGAACTGCGGCAGGTTCGCCATGGTGCCGTTCACGCGGTACTGGTCCGGCGCGTGCGGGTCGATAGTGACGCGTAGGCGCGCCTCGGCGGGACGTATGTTGCTCGCCCAGACATGAGCGGCGCCGAGGAAGAACTGCTGGTCCGGGGTGAAGCCGTCGACGGTCCTGGCGTTCTTGTAGGCGCTCGAGGCATGGAATGCGCGCCAGGCCAGCATCATGCCGCCGAGATCGGCGGTCTCCTCGCCGGTGACGAGCTTGCCCTGCACGTGAAAGTCGCCATCCACGGTGTAGGTCGAGAACTGATCCGAGATGCAACCGGTGGCGGCATGGAAGCGCTTGGCATCCTCCGGCTTCCACCAGTTCTTGAGGTTGCCGTGGCCGTCGAACTGTGACCCCTGATCATCGAAGCCGTGAGTCATCTCATGACCCATGACCCAGCCGACCGCGCCGTAATTCACGGCCACCGGCGCCTTCGGATCGAAGAACGGCGGCTGCAGGATCCCGGCCGGGAAGTTGATGTTGTTCATGGGCGGGAAATAGTAGGCATTCACCTCCTGCGGCGTCATGAGCCACTCCTGGAGGTCGACCGGCTTGCCGATCTTGTTCATTTCCCGCTTCTGCTCGAACTCGTTGGCGCGCATGACGTTGAGCACGTACGGCCCGCGATCGATGCGCAGCGATGAATAGTCGCGCCACTTATCGGGGTAGCCGATGCGCTCGCCCATGAGGTCGAGCTTCGCGATCGCGGCCTCTCGGGTTGCGGGGGTCATCCAGGCCAGTGTCGCGAGATCCGTCCTCAGTGCTGCGCGCACGTTGTGCAGGATGTCGAGCACGGCTGCCTTGGAAGAGGGCGGAAACTCCTTCTCCACGTAGAGCTTGCCCACGGCGAAGCCGAGCGCGTCGTCCTCGGCACCCACCACCCGCTGCCAGCGAGGCAACAGCTTCTGCGCCCCGGTCACCACCGAGCGCATCTTGAAATCCTCATCGACGAAGGATTTCGAGAGATACGGCGCGAAGGCATCGATCAGGCGCCAGCGCAGGTACACCTTCCACTCACCGACGGGCACGCTGCGCAGCTCCTTGCCGAGCGCGCCGAAGAACTTCGGCATCGCGAGATTGATGCTCTTGATCTCCGGATGACCCATTTCGAGGAAATAGTTGCTCCAGGAGAAATTCGGCGTGGCCTGATCGAGCTGGACCAGGTTCATCACGTGATAGATGGCACGCGGATCTCGTTCCTGCACCCGCGACATCGACGCCTGTGCAAGGTGCGTCTCGATCGTCATGATGGTCTTGGCGTCAGCCGCACCTTGCTGCTTGTCTTCGCCCAGGAGCTCCAGAGTTCTCGCAACGTGGGCCACGTACTCGGCGCGGATCTGCTTGAACTTCGCGTCCTGCTTGAGGTAGTAGTCGCGATCCGGGAGGCCCAGGCCGCCCTGGGCGGCAATTCCGATGACCTGCGTGGAGTTCTTGAAATCCTGAATCTGCCCGAAGCCGAACATGGCATCGACGCCGATGAGCTGCAGGTGAGCCACCTCACGCTCGAGGTCAGGAAGGGTACGAATGCCGGCGATGGCATCGAGCTCCGGCGACAGCGGATTCAGCCCGACCTTCTCGATGAGCGTCTCGTCCATCCCGCTTGCGTAGAAGTCGCCGACCTTCTGCTCGACGCTGCCGGGAGCCCCATGTGACTTGGCCGCATTCTGAATGAGCTCGCGGAGCACCTTCTGGTTGCGCAGCTGGAGGATGTTGAAGGTGCCCCAGGTGGAGTAGGCGGCGGGTACCGGGTTACTCTTGCGCCAACCGCCGTTGGCGAACTCGAAGAAGTTCTGCGACGGACTCGTCTGCCGATCGAGCCAGCTCGAATGCAGCGAGTCGCCATCCGGGGCCGCACCGACGGCAAGCGCCGTCCCCGAAAGCCCCAGAAGAAGCCCCAAAACGGCAAAGCGGTGCAGTCGCATAGATCCCCTGGCGTTTGTAGGTTCCGTGCCGGATCGGCGGCGGTTGGGAGGCGAATCTTAGCGGGAAAATGGTCGCCGCGTCACGTTTCACGGCCGGGGGAGTGCTACCCCCTGCACAGTTCAAGGGCTCTCGATGGCGGCTCCGGGGTGTGCTCTGGGACACTGCGGTGTCGTTGCGACCGGCGCCGCGCGCCGCATTCGGGGTGAGACATGACGAGCCTGATGATCTTCGTCCTGATCCTGGTTCTGACGATCGGCTTCACGATCACGAGCTACAACGGCCTCGTGCGCAATCGCAACGAGGTGAAGCTCGCCTGGTCCAACATCGACGTGCTCCTGGTGCAGCGGCACGATGAGCTGCCGAAGCTCATCGAGGTCTGCAAGCGCTACATGCAGCACGAGCGCGAAACGCTCGAGTGGGTGACCCAGGCAAGGTCGCGCGTGGAGACGGC
>Ga0105240_10005328_pt1 | contig 19189 bp, 11 predicted proteins | sample KBSC54metaG_FD_80426 | JGI IMG/M metagenome (GOLD analysis project Ga0105240, IMG submission 80426) | Corn rhizosphere microbial communities from Kellogg Biological Station, Michigan, USA - KBS C5-4 metaG | ecosystem: Host-associated > Plants > Roots > Rhizosphere > Soil | place: Michigan, USA... | reverse complement strand
GCCGCCCCAGACCCAAAAACCGGCCATCGCCGCTTCTACGCCCGCACCGGCTCCGATCGAAACACCCGTGATCGAGAAGCCGGCTGCCGAGAAACTCGTTCCGGAAAAGCCCGCGCCCGAGAAACCGGTCGTGATGGCAAACACGGCAATCGCTCCGGCCAGTGTGCCGTCCATCGCCCCGAAAGCGCCGGCACCTGCGGCGATACCCGAAAAACCGAAGATCAACGTGCGGCCCGCACCCCAACCGGCGCAACCATCCGATAAGAAACAACAGTCCCGGCCTGCGATTGCGGCGCGCGAAGGATCTGCCCTTCCGGCCGAGCGGCCGAGCATGGAGCGTTCCAGCATGGACCGTCCCGAACGCGCGGCTCCAGAACCTCCGCCGTCGATGAAACCGAAAGTCACTCCCATCCGCCAGACGCCCGAACCTGTTGCTCCGGCCGCCTCCACGGCGCATGACGTCCCGATGCTCGGCATGCCGGCCGTCGGTGAGATGTCGCCTATAGCAGGCTTCTGGCATCAGGCTTCGACCGGCGTAAAAGGCGCCTTCGTCGCCGCTGCGGTTCTGCTGGCCATCGGCGCGGGAACATTCCTCTTCCGCTCCGGAGGCGACGCCAATCCGGCGCTGCACGCAACCGATTCGGGGCCAGACACGATTGAGCCCACCTCGCCCGGAATGGTTATCGGCGGTGGCGGTTGGAACACCACATGGGGTACCGAGGCTGGTATCAACAAAGGCAAACAGATTTCCATCTTCCGCCCGTCGATGTCGATGAACGACTACCGCATCGAGTTTCGCGGCCAGATCGAAAAGGGCGCGTTGGGCTGGATTTTCCGCGCCAAAGACCCCAAGAACTATTACGTGGAGAAACTGGTTGCCATCAAACCCGGACTGAACCCCGTGATGGCGTTGATTAAATATTCGGTGATCGAGGGGAAGGAAGGCACGCATACCCAAGTCATGTTGCCGGGTGACTTCCGGCTCGACACCATCTATAGCGTGCGTTGTGACATAAAAGGAAACAAATTCACTACGCACGTCCAAGGCAAGCTGGCTGATTACTGGACGGACGATCAGATCAAGACCGGCGGCGCCGGTTTCTACTCTGAACCGGGCGAGCGAGGACAGATTCAGACGTCGCAGATCGCCTATTTGAGATAAGGGGAAAATCCATGGCTGAGAACGAAAACGATTGGTTATGGTTTGACGAAGAAGAAACGACCGACGGGCCCTTACGGCTGGAACAGGAACCGGCGAAACCAGACAACACCGCCGTTTCTTCGAGAGAAGTCGTCTCGGCCGTCCCGCTGTATCTGGCCGGCAAGGTGGACGAGGCGATCACCGAGCTCAAGGCCGGGGCGCAGAAGGGTCTCTTCCTGTCTGAGATTTATTCCACGCTCGGGCAAATTTATTTCGAACGGCAGAAATATCAGGAGGCGGCTGAGGCATACGGCAGCCTCAGTGTTTATGAGGCGAAGCACAAGACGGCGTTCTATAATCGCGGCGTCTGCCTGGAACGGCTGGGAAAATTTCGCGAGGCCGCGGACGCTTTCCGCAAGGCGATCGAAAACGATTCGAAGCGAGCAGGCGCACGCCTCGGATTAGCCATCTGTCTGCTGCAACTGAAAGAGACGGCTCCGGCGCTCGGTTCATTTAACGAATATCTCTCCACCGATCCCGACAACGATACTGCGCTCTTCGGCAAGGCCGTCTGCTTGCAGACGCTCGATCGCGTGGAAGAGGCCGCCAGTGCGTATAAGAAGGCGCAGACCAAACGCCCCGACTCCGCGGATGTGCTCGGCAATCTCGTCGCGTTCGGTCTGGCGCGTAAGGACTGGAACTCGGTGCGCGAAAGCGCGGAGAAACTTCTGAAGCTGAACTCTAAGTCGAAGGTCGCGCTGGAAGGGCTCGCGGCGGCGGCATTGGCGGCGGCTAAGTTCGATGTAGCGGCTCAATATTGCGCCGAGTTGGTGAAGATCGTGCCCAATTCTTACGAGGCGCAATATAACCTCGGCGTCAGCTATCAAAAGCTTGGCCGTCTTGACCAGGCGGCGCGCGCATATGGCGAGGCGCTGCGCATCAATCCGAAATCAGCCGAAGCCCAGGCGAATCTCGGCGTCGTATTGCAGGAGAAAGGGGATGCTGCCGGGGCTCGTGGCGCGTATGAGAAGACGCTCCAGATCTCGGCTGAATCGCAGCCTGCGCTTTGGAACATGGCGCTGTTGGCCGATCAGCGCGGTGACATGGAAGAGGCGGCAATACTTTACTCCGAAGCTGTTGCCAAGCGTCCGGATTGGGACGATGCGTGGTTCCGTCTCGGTTACCTGCAGTTGCACCAGGGCGACAATAGCGGCGCCATGGAAGCGTTCCGGGAATGCTTAAAGAAGCGGCCCGATTGGGTTGACGGGCACTACAACCTTGGTCTGGCGCGATGGTGGTCGGGCGACCGCGACGGCGCGCGGACATCGCTGGAGAAAGCGAACTCTCTGAAACCGGGGTCGGCGGAAATTCTGCGTGGTTTGGCGGCGCTCTCCGTCGAGACAAACGATCTGGATAGAGCGATCAGTTACCAGGCGAAACTCAGCGCCGCAGATCGCAGCCCGGAATTACTTTACAACATCGCTATCGCACTACAGGACTCCAACCGTCCGGAAGAGGCGGCAAAGCTGTATCAGGAAGCGATCGGTCTGAATCCCGGCTTCGCAGAGGCACACCTGAATCTCGGCCACGCGCTGAAGAGTCTCGGGAGGCACGACGAAGCGAAAGCAAGTTGGGATATTGCTATCCAAACCAAGCCGGAATTGGCGACGGATTATTTCTGATCGGTAAACACGGATGAGGTGGCCGGGCTCTTCGTTTCTTGGCGGAAAAACAGAAAAGCAGTCCGCAGCTGCTCCCGCCGCTGTCCGGGTCACCGGTCCGCTCGCTAGATTTACACCCCCGGATGATTTAGTGGCGGCAATGCAGAAGTGGGAATGCGTCCTCGTCGCTGGCGAACAACTCAGCGTCGCGTCAGCGGTGTTGCCGTGGTCGAAACTCCTCCGCAGCCTTACCGATTGGCTTTCCGAAACGGGCGCGCTAACCGATCTCGTGGCCAACCAGATCCGGAGTTGTGCTGTCAAAGGGGACATTGACGGTGCGTGGAAACTGCTGTTGCCTGGCATGAAAGGTCGTGAGGCCGCAGTGCTTGAATACGCACGCAGCGCCTACATGCGTTCGTCGCCACTAACCAAAATCCACGAGACGCTCGCCAAGTTGAACTTTTCCGGAGTGATCACGCCGAATCTCGACTGGATGCTGGAGAAGGCCTTCGCGCACCGCGAACCCCAATGCATTGGTCCTTCGGAGACGGCGTCATTTGCCCGCGGGTTCTGCGTACTGAAACTCCGTGGTGTATGGGAACGTCCGGAAACAATTCAACTCGATCCTCAAACCGCTGCCTCTACGAACCTCCGCGACGACAGTTACCGCACGTTCATCGAGGCGACGCACGCGGTACACCGGATGATATTTGTCGGCATCAGTCCGGCGGAAACCGGCCGCATTCTCGATGGCCTCAATTGGAGAAAGCACCCGAAGCAGCATTTGTACGTCCTGGCGGCAATTCCGGCGGACAACAAGGTTGTCCGCAAAGCCTGGGAACAGTTGCAGGCTGGATATGGATTTACGCTGCTGACCTACGCTCCCGGCGATTCCGCGACCGTCTGCCAGTTTCTCGAAAAGCTTCTGCCTCCGGTCACACCGGACGAAGGCCAAGGGGAAGAGGCTATCGCGAGCGCCGAATCGCCATAGCCCCATTCAGAATATTTCCTGTAAAATAGAGCGACCGTGGAATTTATTCGCACCGCAATTCGTCATCTTGGCATTTGGTTATTGCTCAGCGCATTAGTATTAGGCTTTACCGTCTGGAGTTCGCGGACGGCTGAAACTTTCGAAACAAAACCAGAAGCGGCGTTTCCGGGCCAAAATTTTGAGGTTTTTTCCATTTCGCCGCAGGGTGAATTTTTAGCGGTCGGGCGTCAGGAAAACATATTGCTTGTCCGGCGGATTCTAACGCTGGGTTCGGATCGCACAGCTGGCGAGCGGCAGGTGATCCTGCCCTCGCGAAGCACGCAATGGACCGTTTCTCCCGATGGTTCACAAGTGGCGTGGATTGCCGATCGCAAACTTACGCTTTCGAAGGTCTTCGGCCCGAGCCCCGATCAGCCAATAACATCTCCCCTCAGCGAGAACCCATCCCTGATCGCTTTCCAAGATAACGGTCTCGTTGCTCTGATCTTTCCCAGTGGCGTCATCAAGGTTATTGAACCGACGAAAATGGAAACGCGTGGGACTGAACATCTCAGCCTTACCGATCCGGATACAATCATCACGCATGGCTCGTATCTGGCTGTCGCCTCCCGTTCTAAGAGGCAGGCAGAAGTTCTGGATTTGCGCGGATTGCCGAAGATCATAGAGACTGAGTCGCAAACCTCGGTGCCTGCGTTTTCGCGAATGGTGCTCTCCGCCGAGGGCAGGCTTGCTTTTGTCACCCTCGACGGCGCGATTTTCTCCGCCAGGATAATTGCAGGCCCTGGTGTGGTGAAGGCTTTCGATTTCTACGATGATCGGCGTCTTGCCGTCGGCGGAGATTTCAAGAATCTCTATCTCATTGGGCCGTCGGGACCACCGATGCAAGTCGCCGCGACGGTTCCCGGAGTATCGCAAATCGTCGCCAGCAGTACGCATTTCGCATACGCCTCGCCGGCAGGCACTTCGCTGGTTTCCTATCACTCCAAACCAGCACTGACGTCCGCCGCCAAAGATTTCTTGTTCGCCTGGCTCACTCTCACGCTGCTGTTGATGTTAGGCTATCTCTCCCGCGGCCTCTGGCTGCTTTGGGATCACTTCGGAAAACGGCGGCGTAGCGGCGGTTCTGGCGGTCAGATTGGTGCTTCACTCGGCGCGTTTACTCCGCCCGCCGAGCTTCTTGCCGCGATTGCCGCCGGCGAATGCGTTCTGGTGGCCGATGAGGAAATGAGCGCTTTATCCGGCGTACCGCGATGGGCCGAATTCCTGCGGGGCTTGGCCGATTGGCTGGTGGAACTCAATCTCCTGGATCGCGAAGCAGGCAACCAAATCAATACCCGCGCCAGCAAGAACAATGTGGAAACGGCGTGGCAGATGCTCCAACAAACGCTGGTGGACCGGCAGGACGTGCTTTGGGAATATGCGCATGCCCGCTACACGCGAATGACGGCGCTTTCGCGTGTTCATGAGTATATAGGCAAGGTGAATTTCGGCGGTGTCATAACGTCGAATCTGGATAATCTCCTTGAGAAGGCGTTTCAGCACCGTGGCGCCCAGTCGTTCGCCGCTTCCGAAACAGAGAAATTGATTCCGGTGTTTACGAAGAACGAATTCTTCGTCCTCAAGCTTCGGGGTGTCTGGGCACGGCGGGAAACCATTGAACTCGATCCAATAACCGCTTCTAATACCAACCGGAAAAATCCCGCGCTGATTCGGTTTGTAGAGACAACGATGCTCTCGCGGTGCAGTGTGTTCCTGAACTTGAGCCCTGAAGCGATCGGGACGCTATTGGAAGGTGTCCACCTGAATCCAGACAACGCGAAACAGCATTATGCTGTGATCCCATGCGCCGAACGTGATAAGTCTGTCCAGAGAGCCTGCGAGTCGATGCAGAATAAGTTCGGAATTATCCCATTGACATACCCGCCCGGCGGAACGGAAATGGTTTGCGATTTCCTCCAGAAACTGAGTGAGCCAAGCGGCCAGCCGCTTACCCTGGCGGCGGGCGTCTGACGATCACGCTGGATCCAACGCCACCAGAAAACGCGCGGCAGCCTCTTTGCCACGCTCGCCCACTTCGCCCACCGGTCCGACGCAACTCGGACACCCGGACTCACAGGGGCAGTGCGCAATTAGCTCCCTGGCATGCGCCAACAGACGTGGAGCAATCTTGAACAGCGGCGCGCTCTGTCCAATTCCTCCGGGATAGGCATCGTACAAATACAAATTCGGTTCGTATGCTTTCAGCCCTTCTGAAATGTCTTCCGTGATCGCCACGCCGAGATCGCGCGGATCGCACATCAGCAGCAACGCCGCCACCGACCGGAGCGCATTGGCCAAGCCCGCGATAGCGCTCTGACGATCGGCCGGACCGAGGTCGGGAAATCGGTTGAGGAACCCTTCGGGAAAATGAATCCAGAATGCGGTGGTATGCATTTCCTGTTCGGGCATCGACAGGTTGCCTGCGCCGACGTTTTCCAGCGTGAAGAACTTCACCTTCTTGAATCCGACGATCTGCCGGTTCACGCGGACGTCTCCGTACAGCACCTTAGCCTCGACAATTTGCGATGAATCGAACTCATCGAGAATCTTCACCTGCGTGTAGTCGATGGCGTTCGTAAAATAGTCGCTGTCTACGCGCCGCACATAGGCTTTGCGCCCTTCGTAGTCGAACTTCTCCACTTGATATTGGCGCGCTTCGTGCAAGTAAATTGCCTTCTCGTGGAGGGTGGTGAGGGCCGTAGGGAAAGACACTTCCGCGATTATCTCGTGATCACCTGTCGTATCGACAACCACGAAATTGTCGCTCGTCACCGCGCGCAGGCTCACGGCATCGGCAGGATATGTATCCGAAGTCCAGTGCCATGCGCCGGAAGAAAAATGCAGAAAACCGCTTTCTTCGAGAAACCGGCACAGCTCGCCCGTATCATGTGGTCCAAACTTTTCGTCCTCCCGGACCGGCAGCTCGAAAGCGGCACAGCGAAGATGGCTTAGCGAGATTTCCAGGTTATCCGGATTGATATGCGCCTGTTCGGGCGAGCGCTGAAAGAAATAGTCGGGATGCTCGACAATATATTGATCCACTGGTGCGCTCGAAGCCACCAGCACGGCGATCGAGGACGTCTGACGCCGCCCCGCGCGTCCAGCCCGTTGTAGCGTAGAGGCGATGGTCCCCGGATAACCGGCCATGACCACAGCGTCGAGAGAGCCGATATCGATGCCGAGTTCTAAGGCATTTGTGGCTACAACCGCCCGTATGTCGCCGGCACGCAGCTTACGCTCGATTTCGCGGCGCTCCTTGGGCAGGTAACCGCCGCGATAGCCCCGAATCTGGTCCGGCGACATCGGATGGCGCGCGCAGGCCTCCTTCAGATACGTAATCAGGATCTCGGTAGCCAGACGATTGTTTGCGAACACCAGCGTTTGCAGATTGCGATCGATGAATTCCAGCGCGATGCGCCGCGTCTCGTGCAGGTAGCTACGCCGGATGCCGAGCGCTCGGTTCACCACCGGCGGATTGTAGAAGACGAAATATTTTTCGCCGCTGGGAGCTCCGTTGCGCTCAATCAGCTCGAAGTCCCGGCCCGTTAGCGCTTCAGCCAATTCCTTCGGATTGGCGATAGTCGCCGAACAGCATACGAATTGGGGCGACGAGCCATAGAACGCGCATACGCGCTTCAGGCGCCGCAACAAGTTTGCCAGATGGCTGCCGTAGACTCCGCGATAATAGTGCAGTTCGTCGATCACGAAGTAACGGAGATTCTCGAAGCATTTCGCCCACTTTGTGTGGTGCGGCAGAATCCCGCTGTGCAGCATGTCCGGGTTCGTCAGCACCACGTTCGCGCGCTCCCGGATTGGCCGCCGCGCGTCTTGGGGCGTATCGCCATCGTAAGTAAAGGCGCGGATATCCGACCCCATCGCGTCGACCGCCGATTGGAACTCCTGAAGCTGATCCTCGGCCAGCGCTTTGGTCGGAAACAGGTACATCGCGCGGGCGTTGGGCTCAGTCAGAAGGCGGTTGAGAACGGGCAGGTTATAGCAGAGAGTTTTTCCGCTGGCTGTGGGCGTGACAATCACTACGTTTTTGCCCTCATCAACGGCTGCGAACGCGTCCGCCTGGTGGGTATAGAGTTGCTGAATTCCTCGCGAGAACAGCGCCTTCTTCAGTGCAGGATCGATAGTGCCCGGAATCTCCACGCACTGCGCGGGCCGGGCCGGCAGATGGCGAATGGCGCGGATGGGAGAATTATCCGCGTCCATCCATTCCTGGAACCGCATCAGCGCGGAATCGACGCTGGCGCGGTGCGTCAGTGCCATCTGCTCGGAGAATTCAGGGAATCCCAACGCCAGATTCACCGGCGCGGCGATCTTCGCCTTTTCTTTGCCCACGATGTTATCTACAATAACCTATTTTTGAATGTCCCGGTGAGTTTCTTTCGCACGATATCCGGCCTTCTCCAGCCGCTTTCGAATTTCGCTCGCGATCATTACCGACCGATGATGTCCACCGGTGCAGCCGAATGCAATTGTCAGATAGCTCTTTCCTTCGTCGATGTAGTGCGGCATCAGATAAATCAGAAGCTGCGAAATACGCTCGATAAACTCCGTGGTCTGGGGGAACGACCGGATATACCGGGCCACTGCCGCGTGCTTCCCGGTGCGCTCCTTAAATTCGGGAATATAATTTGGATTCGGCAGGAAACGAACATCGAAAACCAGGTCACTGTCGGCCGGTACGCCGTGGCGGTAGCCGAAACTCGTGACGTTTACCATCACCCTTGCGCCCGGTTTGGCTCCTTCGAACGTCTTCGAGATCACCTCGCGCAGCTCGTGAACGTTGAACTTCGATGTATCGATGATGTGATCAGCCAGGGCCCGGATCGGCTGCAATTGCTCCCGCTCAAATTGCACGCTACGCGCAATGGAGCGATGGGTGCCCAGCGGGTGAGGACGCCGCGTTTCGCTGAAGCGCCGCACCAACGATTCTTCCGCCGCTTCCAGAAAAACCAACGTGGTTGGCAACTTGCGGCGAATGCGGCTGTAGAGCGCGGGGAATTTGCGTAGGACGTCTCCTTCGCGAACATCCACCACCAGTGCGGCACGGCGAATATTAGGAGCCGATTCGGTCAGTTCGGCAAATTTGGGAATAAGGTCGATCGGGAGATTATCGACCGAGTAATAACCAAGGTCCTCCAGGCACTTGAGGACAGTCCCTTTTCCCGAACCGCTGAGCCCCGTAATGATAACTAAATGCGCCTGACTCAGCGGCTTGGTCTTTTTCGCCATTCGCGTGCTGGCGTCAGCTCTGAATCAGGTCGAAATTTCCGTCCGCACGCCGCATCAGCACGCAGATACAATCCTTTTTAGCATCGGTGAAGACGACATAATCGCCGTCGTTCTCCAGTTCCAGCTTCGCTTCATCCACCGTCATTGGCTTGCGCCCAGCTTTGGGATTCACACGGAAAACCTTCCCCGTTCCATTGGTGGTCTCCGCCTTCTTTGGCATAGCTTTCACCACCGCAGCTGCCGGGGCCTCCTCATCTTTCCAATTGCCTTTGGGACCCTTGTGAGGATCCCACCGCTTGGCTCGAAGCTTCATTACCTGTTTTTCCAGCTTGTCAATGGCGCCGGTGACGGCCACGAACTGTTCCGGGTCCTTACAAATTCCCACCAGTGAATGATCCATGTAATTCACAGTGACTTCAACGGTATGTTGGCCCCGCTTAATGCCGAGAATGACACGAGCCTGTCTCTCACCCTTGCCATCCAGAAGCTTCGCCAGCTTGGCGATCTTCGTTTCCAGTTTCCGCGTCTGCGCCGGATATAACTTCTCTAATTTCCCTGTGTAGGCGACATTCATTTACACACCCCTCCTATTCACGAACGCGCCGTTGATGCGTGGAAGGTATTTTCATATCCTCCCGGTATTTCGCTACCGTACGGCGCGTCACCTGTATTCCTTCGCTCTGAAGTCTTGCTGTGATCTGCTCGTCGGTTAAAGGCTGTTTTGTGTCTTCCTCCTCGATCATTTTCTTCACCCGTCTCTTCAGAATCAGAAGCGGGGTACCGCTGCCGGAAGGGCCTTGAACGGCCTCGGAGAAGAAATAACGAAGCTCAAAGACGCCTTGGGGCGTGTGGGCGTACTTGCTCGAAACCGCGCGGCTGACAGTAGATGGATGTACTCCGATCTCCTCGGCCACTTCCTTGATCATCATCGGCTTCAACTCATCGATCCCGCTCTCCAGAAAATCTAACTGGCGGCGGACGATTGATTGGCAGACCTTGAGGATGGTCTGCTTTCGCTGTTCGATGTTCTTCATCAACATGAGCGCTGACGTGTAACGCTCTTTGACATAGTTACGAACGTCCTTGTTCGGCTCTTTTTCGCGGTCCAACATCTGCCGGTACTGTGCGTTCAGGCGGAGCTGTGGGATGTCCTCGTCGTTCAATTGAATGAGGTAGTCATCACTGTCTTTGCTGATGTAAACATCGGGTTCAACCGGGCGTGCGCCCGAGCTGGAAAATCGGATTCCGGGACGCGGGTCCAGATGCCGGATCATTTCGACGGCAATCTGTATATGTTCGAGTGGCCGCCCAAGGACCTTTGCCAGTTCCTTGAATTGGCGGGTTTCGAGTAACTTCAGATGGCCCGATACGATTTGCCAGGCAACTCCTCCGCGCCCGTTGCGGGCTTCAATCTGCAAAAGCAGACACTCACGCATGTCGCGCGCGGCCACACCGGACGGATCGAGCGATTGCACCGCCTTCAACGCCGCTTCGACGTCGGACAAATTATGCTCACCCGAGGCCGCGATTTCTTCAAGCGGGAGCATCAGATAACCATCGTCATTCAGGTTCCCAATGATCGTATCGGCCGCATCGCGTACCAGCTCCGGCAATATTTCAATCGCCAGTTGCTGTTGAAGATGGTCGGCCAGCGTGACCGGGGCCGATAGGAAGGTTTCAAATGATGGTTTCTCGACGGTCTCCGAAGCGGGCGACTTGTATCCAGGATCGAGATATTCTTCAAAAAAAGATCCAAAATCGATTTCTTCGAAGGGATCGGATTCCTTTTTCGGCTCCATTGCATCCCGCTCGGACACGGCCGCTTCCGGCGCTGCTTCGGCCCCCGGCGTGGAAAATGTCTCTGGTTCCGCATATGGCCCGGGGATCTCCGGTTCCGCGTTGCCGTCGGAATCTACGGGTTTCAGTGCTTCCAAAAGCGTCTGATCCGCGGGTTCAGGCCCACGTTCTGCCTCAAGCAGCTGATGCAGTTCCTCCGGAGTTAATTCCTCGCCGGCTTCACTGGTTTCTTCGAGCACGGGATTGGCCGAAATCTCTTGTGTGATCATTTCCTTCAACTCGAGGCGGTTCAGTTGAAGCACCGTGACCATCTGCACCAGGCCCGGTGTCAGAATCTGCTTCTGCGCTACCCGCAGTTGCAATCTTGGAGAGAGCAGGCTCATCTGACGCCATAATAACAGAGGCGGCGCGGGGTGGCGCGCTCAAGTGTATGCGCATCGCGGTAGCTCCTCTTTTGCGAGAATAGGTGAACAAATCGGAACAAGCCGACCGTCCCAGCCGGCGTTTCTAAAATCAAAAATCTTCCATACAGAAATCCCGTTACACTAGTCCTATCAATTTCAGGCCACCACACAACGAGCTGTTGATCGCCGCCGTTGTTGCTTACGGCGTGGCGAACGCGCTACTCTACTGCTCACTTCTGCCTCTCTGGGAAGGTTTTGACGAAGCCTTTCACTATGCTTACGTGCAGAGTTTCGCCGTTCACCGGGCTTTGCCAGTTCTCGGACAGGACGCGCTCTCTGAAGAGGTCTGGAATTCCATGCAACTCGCACCGGTGAGCCACGTGCTGCGGCGCAGCTACCCCGGCTTGACCACGTTCAGCGAATTCTTTGATCTGCCGCCTGCCGAGCGGGAAGATCGCCGCCAGCAACTCAACGCCCTCAGTCCTTCGCTCCGGAACGAAGATTTCGGCACGCCCAGGAATTACGAGGCTTACCAGCCGCCGCTAGCCTATGCGATACTCGCGATCCCTGACACGCTCTGGGCCGGAGCCGTTTTGCCTGCACGTGTTTTTCGCCTGCGCGTTTTCGGTTCGATTCTGTCATGTTTAGCGATAGCCGCGGCGGCGCTGTATCTCTCGCGCGGGCTCGGTTTGAGCAGGCTCGACGAGCTGGTGCTGCTCTTCCTCCTGTTTTCCACCCAGATGTTTTACGCCACGGTCTGCCATGTCGCCAATGACTGGCTGGCGGTCCCACTGGCGGTTGGTCTGTTCGGCGCGGCTGTACGGTTTCATTTCAACCCCGCATCGAAGAATGCCCTCATATTGGCGCTAGTGCTGGCGGCCGGGCTGTTGACGAAGGCGTATTTTCTGGCCTTTGTACCGGGCGTGCTCGCGCTGGCCGCCTTGCATCTATTCGTGGAACCACGGCTGACGTTCCGGTCCGCGCTGGCATTCCTGCTCGTTCCAGCTTTGAGCGGGCCATGGTACTGGCGGAACATCTCGCTTTACGGGACGCTGACGGGTACGGTGGAATCGGTAAATGGCGTCGGTATCCAAGCGGTTACAGCGGCGTTGCCTCGCATCCCTTGGTTGGAAACCATCGGCTACATGGCGCGAGGCAGCCTCTGGACCGGCAACAACACGTTTTCCACTTTCTCCCGAATCACCCTCGATTTGATGGTGGCACTGCTATGCGCCGGCATTATCGCCCGTCTCGTGGCGATTCGAAAAGAGAAGCTCAGGGGCGCCGAATGGATCGTGCTGGGCGGAATTTTCTGCTTCTTGCTGGAACTCATCTATGCGACAGCGCAAGAGTACGTTTTTCGCCAAGGCACGTCCGCCGGTGCGAGCGTTTGGCATGTACAGCCGCTGCTCGTACCGCTGATGTGCCTGGTTCTCAGGGGGCTGGCACGCGCCGGCCGCTATGGCCGATGGCTGCAGGTGGCGCTGCTGCTGGTCTGGACCTACGTCATCATCGCGACGTACTGGCTCAAACTAATTCCCTTGTATGCGGCAGAAGGAGGAGAAAAGTCGGTTTTTCTTCGTCTTCTGCAGTGGTATGTGAACGGCGTTACGACCGGTTTAGGAATGCTCTCGAGCGTGGCCATGGCGCCCACGGCGGTTATTTGCTTGCTTGCCGTGGCCGTTACAATCGGCGCAATCGTGCTTTGCCGATTCCTGTGCTTGAGTGCGGTGAAGAAGGATCTCTAAGTCGAATATCCGGTCACTTGGTCCCAGTGGAAGGACTCGCCCAGGTAGACACGCTTGACTTCCGGATCGCGGCCAAGAGCTTCCGGTGTGCCCGCGCGGAATATTTTCCCGTTGTTGATGATATACGCGCGATCGGTAACAGCCAGCGTCTCACGCACATTGTGGTCGGTAACCAGAATACCGATGCCGGAACGCCGCAGGTCGGAAATGATTCGCTGCAGCTCGAGCACCTGAATCGGATCGATTCCCGAAAAAGGCTCGTCCAGCAGCAGAAAACTCGGATTGATTGCGAGTGACCGGGCAATCTCCACGCGCCGGCGCTCGCCCCCTGACAGCGCATAGCCTTTGTTGTGGCGAACCTTCTCCAGGCCCAGTTGTTCCACGAGCTGATTCATCCGGTCGCGCCGTCCGCGCCCATTCATCGAAAGAGTTTCGAGAATCGCCAGTAGGTTCTCTTCTACCGTCAGACGCCGGAACACCGAAGGCTCTTGCGGAAGATAGCTGATGCCTTTTCGCGCCCGCAGATACATTGGCAGATTGGTGATTTCGTCGTCGTTTAACATCACGCTGCCCGAGTCTGGGCTGATGAGGCCGACGATCATGTAGAACGACGTTGTTTTGCCAGCACCGTTCGGGCCCAGCAGGCCGACCACTTCACCTTGCTCCACCGAGATGGAGACGTCGTCCACAACCTTGCGCCCCCGGTACGCTTTTGAAATTTCCTGTGTCTGGAGGATCTGCATTCAGTTCAGTTGTGGGTGGGCTACTTGCGGCGAAGATTGCTTTCGGCGGGTTTATCTTTTTCGCCGTCTACCAGAAGCCTATCATTGTTAGAAAAGTAGGTCAATTGACGGCCTTCCGTGGTGCCTTTGAAACTGTCGACCAATTTCGGCTTGCCCTGATTCAGAATCACCTTGCTCTCCGCCACGTAGTATTCCGAATGCTCCGCTGTGCCAGTCCGTGTGCGGTCGGCTGCCTTCTGTACGATCACCACGCCGCCGTCCGCTAAGGCTTTGTCGAGGCTGGTGTTGTTGCCCGTGCCCTTTTCTTTCCCCGGAATGGGCGCTTTGACCGGCTCTTTCGCCGCAGCCGTACCTTTTTCCGCCGGCTTCTCCGCCTCTTTCAAATAGGCGCGAAGCTCGCGAGCCTGCACGGTCATGCCCGGCCGCGTCAGAACCACTCCGCCCGTATAGTGGGCAATACGGTCGGTGTCGGTGTAAACCATATCGGGAGCCTTCACGATGGTAAACACAGCAGCCTTCGGCGGAGTCTTGCGAGCAGGTGTCTTTTCTTTCGAATCATCGTTCTTGTCCAGCAACTGGCTCACTACATGCCCGTGCGCTTCAATTTTCGATTCATCGCGATTGATATAAATCTTGTCGCCTTGCAAACGATTCGCGCCCTGCCACAAAAGCGCGTTTCCTTCGTAGTGAATCAACGTATTATTGTCGCTAGACGTCATTTTCGACGCCTTCGCCTGAATGGGCTCGTCCCCCGAGAGCATTCCCGAATCGCTGCCCTTTTTCTGATCCGGAAGACGCGTCGAACTCACATTCCCCGCCGCCTCAAATTCGCTCGTCTTCTCGTTCATCACAATGCGTTCGGCCGTGGTGGAACTGGTTGGATCCCACACCCTCGCGGCCGGTCCTTCGAGCGTAATCAAATCGTTTGCGTATTCCAGAATGGCTTTCGACGCGACCGATTTCCGGTCGCCTTCCTCATACCGGAAGTCGCCCCATTGCTCGAGTCTGTCCATGGTCCCCTTGGCGTCAAACTTCGCCAGCAGGTCTTTGCTCCACGTCAGGGCCGGAGGAACCGGGGGCTTGCCTTTCGGGGTCTCATTATCCGTTCGTGTCGTCACATTGACAGACCGGAACTGCTGGATCACGTTTTTCGGTCCGTACGTGATCCAAAGGCGTTCACCATTCAGGGTGCGATGTTTGTCACCCGCGTGATTCGGCACAAACTCGAGCGATCCGGGTGCATTTGTCACCACTTCCTGCAACTCCTGGCCCCCCGGACGCATGCTCAGCGCAATCACGTCCGACCTCAGGATTTTGGTTTCGGCCATTTGGGTGTTGGGGCGGGGAACCGGCTTCGATTCGAGCATGCTGTTCCCGGTGGCGGTGGCTTTCTGCAGCGTGCTCTCGCTCTTCGAAGTGTCGAACTCCATATCTACCCGATTCGTCGTTACCGTGGTCAGAGCAGTGTCGGAAGTCGAAAGAAGGCGTGCATTGTTTTCGCCGGTAATCGTCTTGATCACGCCGTCTTCATCGAATTCCATGTGCAGACTGTCCGCCGAATAATCGAGTCTCCGTTTCGGATCCAGGTCGTTGCCTTTCGCGTGATCGGCCTCCACGTGGCGGATGACGCCGTCGTCCAGATTCACCGTCGCATTCCCCGCTTCGAGAGTCATCGTGCCGCGCGTCAGTTTCGACCAGGGGGAGAGGTATACTTTCTGTTCCAGTTCGTTGTAGGTTACTTCGCCCGCCTCCACTTTCATCGGTTTCGTGCCCGGTTTACTGCCACGCCAGACGAGCTTCACCTGCTTGTGCATCATTAACAGGTGCGTCGTGGGATCGTATTCCGCTCCGGTCGAACTACCTTCACCACGGGCGAACGTAAATGATGCGGGCCGGTCGGTGATCGATTTGCCAGTCCTGCTCTCGTAGCGCACTCCGGACGATCGAATCACCAGTAGTTGCCCAACCTGCTTCTGGACAGGGTCGTCCGGCACGCCCAGTGTAATTTCAACATCTCCATCCGAAAACAGCACGCCATCGGCCTGATCGAACTGCGCTTTCGCCGTCTTCACGTTGTCGAACGCTTTTCCGTCTTTGTGATACAGGTGCAACTCTACCCCGTCCAGATCGAAACGCGTCCCCCCCGTGACCTGTCGTACGTTCTGTGCGGAGATCGTTGCGGAAATGCGATTCCCGTCATTCTGCGTGTAGTTCCATGTGGATGATTGCGAGGTCGTATTCGCCGAAAGAGCGGCTGGAGGCTTTGGCTCGTTTCGCGCCTGCTCGGCCTTTTGCGCTCGGTATACTATTCCCAGCGTGACCACCGTGACAACAATTAGTATCAAGAGTAGCCACCGGGTATACCGCATTCTGAAACTCCAGAATATCAGTTAGCCTTTATAGCAGGAGGATTCGAGTTGAAATTTCGCGCGCTCAGGACGTTGGCGTTACTATTTGGCCTGTCTACAGGAATAGCGTTTTGTACTTCGGCCTCATTGACTATATCCGGAAATTCCAGCGTCTCCTCTATCGATCCAACGCACTATGCGTTCTCCGCCACCGGGACGGCCATGATCAATCCCTATGGCCAAAGCATATTTACGTCGGCCGGTCAGGTAACGGTGACGCCGGGCGGTGACACTGTTCAGGGAACATTCACTTTGGATTTCGGCCAGGGAGACACACTTCTAGGGACATTTACGATTCCAACCGGATTAGTCCCGCAAATTGGTGGATCCACTGCGGTGTCCGGTACAGCGACTATTACCGGCGGGACCGGCCAATTCCTCGGCGCAACCGGCACATTTCCCACCTTGACCGGTAGCGGGACAGCCACTTCCGCAAGTGCTTCCTCCTTCAGAATCACTGGAGTTGGGTTCGTAAGTACGCCCGCGACCGGCGGCCTATCCGGCCTCTACTTCGTACCAATCACTCCCTGCCGCATCGTAGATACGCGTAACCCTCCGGGGCCGTTTGGCGGACCAACCCCGGGCGCCGGGACTCAACGTGACTTTGCGTTGCCATCGGGTGGTTGCGGGATTCCTACCAACGCACTCGCTTATTCGCTGAACGTAACAGTCGTTCCCGCGGGGCCGCTGTCGTATCTCACGATCTGGCCCTTCCAACAACCACAGCCCCTCGTGTCGACACTTAATTCCCTGGACGGCCGAATCAAGGCGAATGCAGCCATTGTCCCGGCCGGAACTAACGGCACCATTAGCGTCTACGTCACCAACCCAACTGACGTCGTCCTCGATATCAACGGCTACTTCGTCCTGTCGCCCGCCACAAATCTTGCGTTCTATCCGATGGCACCCTGCCGAGTCGCCGATACGCGATCGGCTGCCGGCGCGTTCGGAGGCCCGTCATTAGCCGCAGGCCAACAAAGGACGTTTCTCATCGGTCAGACCTGCAACATCCCTCCCACGGCGGCGGCCTATTCCCTCAACATGACGGTAGTCCCGACGGAGCCCTTAGCCTTTTTGACCGCTTGGCCCACCGGAACGGTCCAGCCATTCGTCTCAACTCTGAATGCTCTGACGGGAGGAATTGTGGCGAATGCGGCCATCATTCCGGCCGGTACCAATCAAGGGATTAACGTCTACGCTACGAACACTACCGATCTGGTGATCGACATTAACGGCTACTTCGCTCCACCCGGACAAGCGGGAGCATTGTTGTTCTACCCCGCTGCGCCTTGCCGGTTGGTGGATACGCGCCTCCCGAACGGCGCTCTTGGCGGTCCGGCTTTCACTTCAGGAGCTGTCCGCAATTTCCCGCTGCGAGGGAATGCATGCGGAGTCCCTAATACTGCTCAGGTTTATTCCTTAAACGCCACGGTAGTTCCATTGCCGGCGCTAAGTTTCCTCACGCTGTGGCCCGCGGCGCAGGTACAACCGTTCGTTTCGACGCTGAACGCTCCCGATGGCTCCATCACATCCAACGCGGCCCTGGTGTCGGCCGGGCCGGATGGTTCGATCAATGCTTATACGTTGGGTAGCAGTGATTTAATCCTGGATTACAACGGCTACTTCGCGCCGTAGCCAGCCTTTGCACGCAGAATCTCCCCGGCTGCTTTTTGTGCGGAGCGGGTAAGAATTCCCCGACACATCATCACCAGGCCGCCGGCCGAACGATGCCCGTGTCACTCTGGTGGCCCACCTCACTGAGAACGGAGCATATTCTTGATGTCTGCCCGGCACGCTATATAAAATTGACCTCTCTTCCATCCGATCCCGTGTCTTTTCCAGACAATTGCCTTTTCGAATTGCAGATTTGGTGAGAGTTTTCCCCGGAAACGCCACTATCATTCCTGAAGGAGCATCGCGGTCCGCCTCGATCCTGTAACTCTGCTTGCAGACTATATGAATTCAAAACGCCTGAACCATGTTCTTAGAGCCGTCCTCCTGTTGGGAGTTTGCGGTTTGTTCGCCCCTGTCACGCGGGCGCAACGTGAAGACGCGATCCCGCTCAAGAATTGGGCCGCGCCGCTCTATTGGCAAGGGGCAGTTGCCGACGAATCCACCGGCGCGACGCTGATCGGTGGGATCACCACAGATTATGCGAAGGCGGTTACCGCACGTCTCCCGGATACAACCGGCCAGTTGGCATTTGTCGCGATCCAGCCGTGCCGGCCGGTGGACACCCGGGGTGAATCGGGTCAAACAGATGTTTTCGGGCCACCCATCATGAGCACCGGTACCACTCGCGACTTCCCACTTTGGTCTAGTCCCAAGTGCTCCGGCATTGCTTCATCTGCTAAAGCCTATTCGGTGAATGTCACAGTCGTACCCTCCGGGCCCCTATCCTACTTGACGTTATGGGCTACGGGATCGACGCAACCTTTCGTCTCTACACTTAACTCACTCAGTGGCGGGATTGTGGCCAACGCGGCCATTGTGCCCGCTGGGACCGGTGGTTCCGTGTCGGTATTCACAAGTAACCTGACGCAGGTGATTATCGACGTCAATGGTTTTTATGTTGATCAGACTGGCGGTGGCGCAGCGGGACCGACAGGGCCTACCGGACCTACGGGTTCGGTTGGGTCGGACGGATCGACTGGTCCGACTGGCGCTGTGGGTCCAACTGGTGGGACCGGAACTACGGGTAGCGTTGGCAGCACTGGGGCTACCGGGGCAATTGGAGCTACAGGGGTAACGGGACCGACAGGTAGTACTGGCACCACGGGAGCCACGGGCAATACTGGTCCGACGGGCGCTACCGGTGCGACAGGCAATACGGGAGCGACCGGCAATACGGGTCCGTCGGGCGCCACCGGCGCGACAGGGAATACGGGAGCGACGGGCAATACTGGTTCGACTGGCACCATCGGCGCGACGGGCAATACGGGAGCTACGGGCAATACCGGAGCGACGGGCAATACTGGTGCGACTGGCAGCACCGGCGCGACGGGCAATACGG
>Ga0105240_10005318_pt1 | contig 19206 bp, 10 predicted proteins | sample KBSC54metaG_FD_80426 | JGI IMG/M metagenome (GOLD analysis project Ga0105240, IMG submission 80426) | Corn rhizosphere microbial communities from Kellogg Biological Station, Michigan, USA - KBS C5-4 metaG | ecosystem: Host-associated > Plants > Roots > Rhizosphere > Soil | place: Michigan, USA... | reverse complement strand
TGCTCGAGGAGCTGCGTCGCAGTGGCTGGACTCTTGGTGGCGAGCAGTCGGGGCACATCATCGACATGGGCTTCAACAGCACCGGCGATGGCATCGCCAGCGCGCTGCTCACGCTGGAGGCGCTTGGCGGGCGTGATCTAACCGACCGCGATGCGATGGCAAAGCTTCCGCAGCGCCTGGTCAACGTCCGCGTGCGCGATCGTGGCGCACTCGCGGCGGCCGAGGACGTCAACGCGGCTGTCAGCGCCGCCGGCGAGGAGCTGTCCGGGCGTGGCCGCGTGCTCGTGCGCCCGAGTGGCACCGAGCCGCTCGTGCGGGTGATGGTGGAGGCTCCCACCGACGCGGAGGCGGACGAGGTCTGCTCGCGGCTGGTCGAGCTCGTGCAGCGCGAGCTGGCCTGATTGCCGCTGATATCGTCGCGGCGGTGTGCGGCATCGTCGGCTACGTTGGCAAGCGCCCCGCCCGTGAGCTGCTGCTCGCGGGCCTGAAGAAGCTCGAGTACCGAGGCTATGACAGCGCCGGCATATCTCTGATCGCCGACGACCACATCGACGCGGTGCGCGCGGTTGGCAACCTCAGTGCGCTCGAAGCCAAGCTGGGCGCCAACGCGGCGGGATCGGCGGATGGCGCCGGCGATGGCGCCGTGGCGGTCGCCGAGCGGGCGGCCACGACCGGCATCGGTCATACGCGCTGGGCCACGCACGGGCGCGTGAGCGAGGAGAACGCCCACCCTCACTACGACACCGACGACCAGGTGCACGTTGTCGTCAACGGCATCGTCGAGAACTACATGACGCTCAAGCGGCGCCTGTCAGACGACGGCAGCGACTTCACCTCCGAGACCGATGCAGAGGTAATCGCCCACCTGATCGCATCGCATTACGACGGCGAGCTGGCGGCGGCGGTGCGTGCGGCTTTCGCCGAGCTGGAGGGCCATTTCGCGTTCGTGGCGATGAGCGTGCGCGAGCCCAAGACGCTGGTCGCCGCGCGTCGCGAGTGCCCGCTGGTCGTCGGCCGCGGCGAGGGCGAGCAGTTCATCGCCTCGGCGGTGCCGGCCTTCCTGGCGCAGACGCGGACGGTGCAGCAGGTGGAGAACGGCGAGATCGTCGTGCTGCGACCGCGGGGCGTCGAGTTCCAGACCGTCTCGGGGGATCCCATCGCCCGCGAGACCGAGCAGGTGGACTGGGACGAGGACACGGCCGAGAAGGGCGGCTACGAGACGTTCATGCTCAAGGAGATCCACGAACAGGCGGACACGGTCGCCGAGACGATCGCCGACCGCGTCGCGCGTGGCACGGGCGTCGATCTCGACGAGCCGGGCGCCCTGGACGAGGCTTTGTTCGTGGGTGTCGATCGGATCGTCGTGGTCGCCTGCGGCACCTCCTACCACGCGGGCTTGATCGGTCGCTACGCGATCGAGGAGTGGGCGCGGCTGCCGGTGGAGATGGAGATCGCCTCCGAGTACCGCTACCGCAACCCCGTCGTGGGCGAGGGAGATCTCGTGATCGGCATCTCCCAGTCCGGCGAGACCGCCGACACGTTGGCCGCGATGCGCACCGCCCGCCAGCGTGGTGCCAAGGTGCTGGCGATCACGAACGTGATGGGCTCGCAGATCACGCGCGACTCCGACGGTGTGCTGTTCACGCGCGCGGGCCTTGAGATCGGCGTCGCGGCGACCAAGACCTTCGTCTGTCAGGTGGCGGCGATCTACCTGCTCGGCCTGCGCTTGGCCGAGCTGCGCGGCTCGCTGCCCCCTGAGCGGATAGCGACGCTCGTCGGCGAGCTGGGGCGGCTGCCGCACTGCATCGAAGAGACCCTCGCCTCTGTAGGCACGCCGGTGGCGCAGATCGCCGAGGATCACTGGCGCGACGAGTTCTTCCTCTACCTCGGTCGCCACGTCGGCTTGCCGGTTGCGCTCGAGGGCGCGCTCAAGCTCAAGGAGATCTCCTACATCGCCACCGACGCCTACGCGGCGGGCGAGATGAAGCACGGCCCGATCGCGCTGCTCGGCGACCGTACCCCCGTCGTCTGCGTGGCAACTGACTCGCCGGTGCTCGAGAAGATGATTTCCAACATGCAGGAGGTGCGTGCGCGCGGGGCGCACGTGATCGCGATCACCACGGCTGCCAGCGCACACATCGCCGACCAGGTCGAGGTGGCGATCCCGGTGCCGGCCATCGACTGGATGTTGCAGCCGATCGTCGCGGTGGTGCCGTTGCAGTTGCTGGCCTACGAGATCGCCAAACGTCGCGGCCTGAACGTCGACCAGCCGCGCAACCTGGCCAAGACCGTCACGGTCGAGTAGCCCGGGCGAGGGCGCGGCGGGCCCAGCCCTTACTATCGCCGGGTGATGGCAGCCCTGCCGGACTGGTGCGAGCCGCTGTATGACGCGCCGCGGATGCGGGCGATCGATCGCTGGGCGATCGATGAGCAGGGTGTGGCGTCACTGGAGTTGATGGAGCGCGCTGGCGAAGGTGTTGCGCGGCTGGTCGAGCAGATCGCGCCGGACGGCTCGGTGGCGGTCGTCTGTGGCAAGGGCAACAACGGCGGCGATGGCCTGGTGGTCGCACGTCTGCTGCGCCAGGCCGCGCGCGAGGTCAGCGTCATCTGTATCGGTGAGCCGGACGAGCTCTCGCCCGATGCGCGGGCGAACTTTGATCGCTTGCCCGGCGAGCCGGTGCTGGGGCTTGGGTCTGCGGACGCAAACGAGGCGCTTGGCCGGGCCGCGGCGGTCGTGGACGCCGTCCTTGGCACGGGCTTCGAGGGAGCCCCGCGCGGAGTCGCCGCCGAGGCGATCGAGGCGATTGACGGCGCCGTGGGGAGAGTCGTGAGTGTGGACGTCCCAAGCGGGGTCGATGCATCCACCGGCACGGTGGCCGGGAAGGCGGTGCAAGCCGACGCCACCGCGACTTTCCATGCCGCCAAGGTCGGCGTGTGGGTGCATCCGGGCAAGGGTCGAGCCGGCGAGGTGGTGAGAGTCGACGTCGGCATTCCGCGCGGCGCTCCGGCTAGCACGCAGATCGGGCTGATCGACCGCCGAGTGCTCGATGCGCTGCCGCGCAGGCTTGCCGGCTCGACCAAGTTCACCAGTGGCCACGTGGTGGTCGTCGGCGGCAGCGCCGGCCTGATGGGCGCACCGGCGATGGCCTCGCTGGCGGCGATGCGAGCCGGCGCCGGCTATGTGACGGCGTGTGTGCCCGCATCCGAGAGGCACGTCCTCGACGCGCAGCTGATGGAGACGATGACTCGCGCCATGTCAGACGAGAGCGGCGCGCTCACCACGGCCGCGTTGGAGCCCGCGCTGGCAGCGCTGGAGCGTGCCCGGTCCCTCGCCCTTGGCCCGGGTTTTGGGCGCAAGGAGGGCAGCGCCGAGCTGGCACGCGAGCTGGCACGCCGCTCACCCCTGCCGACCGTGATCGACGCCGACGCCCTGAACGCCCATGCCGGCCGTCTGGCCGACCTGGCGGACAGGAATGCCGCCACAGTGATCACTCCCCATGTGGGCGAGCTGGGCCGGCTGCTTCAGATCGACAGCGCCGAGGTCGAGCGCGAACGCCTCGCCCGTGCTCGACAGGCAGCCGAGATATCGGGCGCCGTGGTCGTGCTCAAGGGCGATGACACGCTCGTGGTTCACCCGGACGATCGGGTGGCGATCGGTCGCGGCGGCTGTCCAGCGTTGGCGACCGCCGGCACCGGCGATGTGCTGACGGGCACAATCGCGGCGCTGCTCGCGCAGGGCCTTGACCCGTTTACCGCGGCTGCGGCGGGCGTCTACCTGCACGCCGAGGCGGGTCGCCAAGCCACGCGCGCCCAGGGCGCGGCCGAGGGTGTGATCGCCACGGACGTGATCGCGGCGCTGCCGAGGGCGAGGCGCTCGTGAGCACCTCCCAAACGCGTGATAGCGCGCTCGCGCATGGCGATGCGGACCGGGTGGGGACGCGGCGTGCGCTGGCGCGCGTGAACCTCGCGGCGATCGAGCGCAACTGCGGGCGTCTGTGCTCAGAGCTCACGAGGGGCTGCGAGCTGTGCGCGGTCATAAAGGCCGACGGCTACGGTCATGGCGCGGCGCAGAGCGCGCGCGCCGCGCTTGCCGGCGGCGCCACCAGGCTCGCCGTCGCCGGTGCACGCGAGGCCGTCGAACTGCGGGCGGCGGGCTTGAACGACGTGCCGGTGCTCGTGATGGGGGCACTGAGCGAGTCCGAGCTGGCCGAAGCGCTGGGCGCGCGCGCCGAGGTGGTGGTCTGGAATGCAGACGGGTTGGATGCGGTGGTTCGCGCCGGGGGTGGGCGAGTGCACGTCAAGCTCGACAGTGGCATGGGGCGGCTCGGCACCCGCGACCCAGTCGAGGCGAGCAAGGTGGTCGAACTTGCGGCAGCCGCCGAGGGTGTGGAGCTTGTCGGCGCGATGACGCACTTCGCCACCGCCGACGATCGTGCTGACAGCTTCTTTGACCGGCAGCTAGAGACCTTCGAGGAGTGGGCACACCAGGTCAAGGCCGAGCACGAGGGCGTCATCGTGCACGCGGCCAACAGCGCCGCTGTCTTGCGTGAGAAGCGCGCGCACTTCGACATGGTGCGCTGCGGAATCGCGATCTACGGGATGGACCCGTTCGGTGAAGACCCGAGTACCGTCGGTCTCGAGCCGGCGCTGGAACTCCTCTCCTACGTGGCGGAGGTCAAGCGCTGCGCGCCCGGGCAGAGCGCGGGGTACGGTCGGCGCTTCATCGCCAAGGTCTACACCCACTTGGGCGTGTTGCCGATCGGCTACGGCGACGGTTGGCGGCGGGGGCTGTCGGGCAACGCTGAGGTGCTGGTGAGAGGTTCTCGCCGGCCGCTGGTGGGGACGGTGAGCATGGACAACCTCACTATCGACCTCGGCGAGACACCCGAGGCGGCGTCTTTGCGAGGCAGCGAGGCGGTGCTGCTTGGAAGGCAAGGCGAGCAGCGGATCCTAGCCGAGGAGGTTGCAAGGCGTCTGCGCACGATCAACTACGAGGTGACGTGCGGACTGACGGCGCGCGTACCGCGCCTCTTTCATCATGACGGGTCCCCTCCCGCCGTTCGATGAGCAGCGATCCGCTTGATCTCGCGCGCTCGGCGCTGCGTGGCCGCGAAGCGTGGCTGGTCGGCGGTGCGGTGCGCGACCGGCAGATGGGACGGCCGATACTCGATGTCGACGTGGTGCTCGACGGCGATCCGCGCGAGGCGGCGCGCGCAATCGCCGCGAGCGCCCGCGCGGCCGGAGCGCATGCCGCTTGCTTTGCGCTCTCCGAAGAGTTTGGAGCCTGGCGAGTGGCGGCGCCCGGGGGCGCCTGGCAGATCGACGTCGAGGGGATGCGTGGCGGATCGCTTGCCGCCGATCTGGCGCTGCGCGATTTCACGGTCAACGCGATCGCCGAGCCGTTGGACGGCGGCGAGCCGATCGACCCGCTCGGCGGACGCGAGGACCTGCGCCTGGGCAGGCTGCGCTGCGCCGGTCCGAATGCGTTTGCCGACGACCCGCTCAGGGTGCTACGCATGGTGCGCGTGGCGGTCGAGTTGGAGCTGGAGCCCGACTCGAAGACGCTGAGCTTGGCGCGCGAGCGGACGTCGAGGTTGCGCGCGATCTCCCCTGAGCGCGTGTTCTTGGAGCTGCGCCGGATTCTCGCCTGCGATCGCGCGGTCCAGGGACTGGCGATGATCGAGGAGGTGGGCGCGGCCGCGGTCGTGCTGCCCGAGCTGGTGGACCTGCGCGGGGTGCGGCAGAGCCATTATCACCACCGCGATGTCCACGGTCATACGCTCGAGGTGCTCGAGCGAACGGTCGCGCTCACCAGCGTTGGGAAGCTGGCAGGAGAGCTTGGGCGACAGCGGGAGGAGATCCTGTCGGCGCTGGGGGAGGACAGCGCGGTTGCGGTGGACACGTTGTTGCGCGAGCCGCTGGCCGACGGGTTGACGCGCGGTGAGGCGCTGCGCTGGGGCGCGCTGTTGCACGACGCGGCCAAGCCGGCGACCAGGGCGGTGCGCCCGCTGGATCGGCGCGTGACGTTCTTCGGCCATGACGTGCTCGGCGCCCAACTGGCCCAGGACGTGCTCGGCAGGCTGCGCGCGAGCGTGCGGTTGCGCGAACATGTGGCAGGCCTGGTGCGCTGGCATCTGCGTCTTGGCTTCTTGGTGCACCAGCCGCAGCCTCTTGCGCGCGAGCAGGTCTTCGCATATCTGCGAGATTGCGAGCCGGTCGAGGTCGACGTGACGCTGTTGTCAGCGTGCGATCGCCTGGCCACCCGCGGTGCCAAGTCCGAGCGGGCGATCGAGGCGCACCTCGCCCTCGTCCGCGCGATGCTCGCCGACGCAATGCGCTGGCATGCGGACGGCCCCCCCAAGCCGCTACTGCGCGGAGATGAGCTGGCCGCCGCTGCGGGCGTCCCTCTTGGCCCGCGCGTGGGGGAGATGTTGGGCCAGCTGGCTGAGGCCCAGTTCGCCGGTCGCGTCAGCACGCGTGAGCAGGCGCTGGCTTTCGTTCAGGGGCTTTAGGATGGTCCGGCGATGAGCAATGTCGACTGCATCTTCTGCAAGATCGTGGCCGGCGAGCTGCCGGCGAGCATCGTCGACGAAGACGAGCAGACGATCGCCTTCATGGACATCAACCCCGCGACTCGTGGCCACGCACTTGTGATTCCACGAGCCCACGCGGCCGACCTGATGGAGATCGAGCCGGCCCAGCTCACCGCGGTGGCTCTCGCTGCCCAGCGGCTTGCCAGGCGTGCAAAGGAGCGTCTTGGCGCCGACGGCGTGAACGTGATCAACTCCTGTGGCGCGGTGGCCTGGCAGACGGTCTTCCACTTCCATCTGCATGTGATTCCCCGTTACGAGGGAGACCCGCTGCGACTTCCCTGGACGCCTGCGCCCGGGGACGCCGAGGAGATAGCCGCCGTGGCAGTGCGGCTGAGAGGCGGATAGGTCTTCTCGGGACGGCCCGTGGGACCGCCAGATCGTGGAAACAAAAAGACTCGCAAAATGCAGGGACGTATTATCCCGACCCTTGGCATTTGTTTCGTCATGTGATTAGTTTGTCTCTATTCGAGGGCGCCGGTCTCGTGGCCGCGTTACTGACCACTGCTGCGTGACCGGGGGTTGAACGTTATGTCCAGATGGTGTCTGGCGCTGTTCTTGTGGCTAGCGTTGTTCCTGTGCACCTCCACCTCCGCGTTTGCCGCATCTTACAACGCCGCTTCATGGGGACCCAACAAAGCGGGTGAACTGGGCGTGGGTGTTCTCGAAGGGCCTGAAAAATGTACAGAAAGAAGGTCCTGCAGTACGATTGCGACCGAACTCAAGCTCACCGGCATCACCGAAGACATCGTCGCGGTCGCCGCTGGCAACCAGCACAGCCTCGCGTTGTTGAAAAACGGCAAGGTTCTCGCATGGGGCGACGAGCAGTTCGGTGATCTAGGCAATGGCAGTAAAGCAGGTTCGTTCGACGTGCCAAAAGAAGTCTCTGGCCTCAGCGAAGTGACGGCTATTGCCGCGGACGGCCCTTTCAGCCTGGCGCTGTTGAAAAACGGCACAGTCAAGGCATGGGGCATCAATGGCGAAGGGCAGCTGGGTAATGGCACGACGAGTACTGAAAGTGGCGAACCAGTGACGGTCAGTGGCCTCACTGAAGTCACGGCAATCGCGGTCGGATTCAATTTCAGCCTCGCGCTGCTCAAAAACGGCACTGTCAAGGCCTGGGGTGAGAACTACTCTGGCGAGTTGACGGCCGAAGAAAGCGTTAACTCCAGTGACGTACCCGTCAGTATCGCCGGTCTCAGCGAAGTGACTGCCATCGCCGCAGGTGCCGAATCGGCATATGCCGTCCTCAAAAATGGGACGGTAAAGGCGTGGGGCCTAAACACCGGCGGCGAATTGGGCGACGGCACTTTTACGGGGCCTGAACACTGCTTCGGATCTGCGTGTAGTCGGGTTCCGGTTTCTGTGAGCGGCCTCAGTGAAGTAACAGCTGTATCGTCATCGTATGACCACACTCTGGCTCTTACTAAAAGCGGCACCGTCAAGAGCTGGGGTGAAAACCAAGAAGGAGAGCTAGGGGACGGAACTACCGAAAACAGTGACGTGCCGGTGTCCGTAAGCAAATTGTCCGGAGTGACAGCCGTGGCCGGTGGACTCTTTCAAAGTCTGGCTCTACTGAGCGACGGGACGGTCGCAGCGTGGGGTGACAACGAATACGGGGAACTTGGGATCGGCACGTACACTGGGCCTGAAGAATGCGGTCCCAAACATTTCCCATGTAGTAAGACACCAGTGGCCGTTCATGGCCTGGCCGGGGTGAAGGGCATCTCCGCAAACGGCATCAGCCTCGCGTACGGTAGTAGCTCTTCTGCTCCAAGTCCGACGCCGGAAGAACTGTTTGGTCCTGAAAACCCCGGCGAGCCAAACTTCCAGAGGGCATGCGGCGAAGAACTGTTTGGGGGGGAAGAACCGTTTGGCGGCGAAGAACTATTGGGTGGTGAAGATGGCAGCGAAGCGAACTCTCAAAGTGCCTGCGCCGAAGAACCGGTCAATAGCGCGACTGGCAACAAGAGCCTGTCGCAGACCGACGTCGCGATAGGCGGAATAGGGGTGGGGCTTGGATTGACTCGTACATACAACTCCCAGGGCGCCGTCTCGCAGCCAAGCCCGGGAAGGTTCGGCTATGGGTGGAGCTCGTCGTTCAGCGATCGCCTCCTCTTGAATACAGAAGAAAAACTACTCACTGTGGTTCAAGCGAACGGCAGCACTGTGAGTTTCACCGGCACACCCGGTACGGTCGGTGAATTCTCGGCTCCTGGACAGGCCAGCGGGAAGCTAGCCTTCAACGGCGAAAAAATCTACATTTACACTCTGCCGACGCAGGAGGTGCTGGACTTCAACGAAGCGGGCCGGCTGGTCGGTGAGAGCGATCGCAACGGGAATACGACGTCGCTGTCGTATAGCGAAGCGGGGCGTCTCGAAACGGTCACGGACCCGGCGGGCCGCAAACTCACATTCTCCTACAACAGTGAAGGTGAGGTGGAAAGCATCAAAGACCCCATGGGTCACTCGGTGAAATACGCGTACGAAGGCGGCAATCTGACAAGCGTTACCTTGCCCGGCGAATCCAAACCCAGTTGGCAGTTCAAATACGACAGCAAACACCGGCTGACATCGTTCACGGATGGCCGCGAAGGGAAAACGACTATTGAATACGACAGCTCCAACCGCGTTGTGTCGGAGACCGACGCTGCTGGTCGAAAACGGAAATTCGCCTATGCGTCGTTCGAAACCACGATCACCAACGAAGCTACGGGCGGCGTGACGAGAGAAGTCTTTACTGCTGGGTATGAGCCGGAACTGATCACTCACGCCTATGACACGGCGTACGCCACCAGCGAAACTTTTACGTATGACAGCAAGGGCGCCGTGGTCGCCCAGACCAACGGCATTGGCCAAAAGACGACCTATACGTATAACGAAGCCGGCGACCGGACGGGCATGACAGACCCGAACAAAAACGAAACGAAATGGACGTATGACAGCGCCCATGACATCTTGACTACGACGACGCCGAACGGTGAGACGACTACGACGGAACGTGATAGTCATGGTAATCCGGTCAAGGTGTCTCGCCCGGCACCTGGCGAAACGACGCAGGTCACGAAATACGCGTATGACTCTCATGGTGATCTGGAAAGTATGACTGACTCGTTGGAACGTACGTGGAAATACGAATACGACAGTTACGGCGATCGTACTGCGGAAGTCGATCCTGAAGGCGATAAGCGGACTTGGACTTTTGACGAAGACTCCCGGGAAGCCACCAAGGTCAGTCCGCGTGGCAACCTCGCGGGCGCCGAAGCGGTGAAGTACACGACGACGACTGAACGCGACGCGCGGGGCAGGCCTGTGCTGGTGCGCGAACCGGAACCGGATGCCGTTGGCAAACCGTCGATGCGGGCGCAGGCGTCGGTCTCGGGTACGGCGCAGGAAGGTCAGAGCATGAGCGCGTCTGCTGGTATCTGGACGGGCGCCGCGCCGCTTGGCTATGGCTATCAGTGGCAGCGTTGCAACGCTAGCGGCGGCGGCTGCTCGAACATCTCCGGTTCGACATCCGCTAAATATCTGGTTGGTTTCGGCGATGTCGCCCACACGCTGCGGGTGGTCGTGACGGCTACCAACTCGGCCGGTTCGGCGTCTAGCACGTCTGAAGCGACGCCGGTGGTGTCGAGCTTGGTGCCGCTGTACTCCTCCCAGTTCGGGTCGGTGGGTACCGGTAGCGGCCAGCTGAAACTGCCGTCCGGGCTGGCGCTTGACGCCAAAGGCGATGCGGTGGTCGCCGATACTGGTAACAGTCGTGTCGAGTTGTTCAACGAAAAGGGCGAATTCGTGAGCACGATGGGTTCGTTGGGTAGCGGTGCGGGCAAGCTCGAAGAACCGCGTGGTGTGACGGTCGACGGCAAAGGCAACGTTTGGGTCGCGGATACGGGAAACAACAGGATCGAGGAGTTCAACGAAAAAGGCGAATACGTGCGAACCGCGGGCTCGCTGGGCACTGGTAGTGGACAGTTCAAAGCACCGAAGGCGGTCGCGACTGACGTTCACAACAATGTTTGGGTCGCGGATACTGGCAACAACAGGATGGAGGAGTTCAACGAAAAAGGCGAATATGTGCGTGTCGCGGGGTCTGTCGGTACTGGTGCGGGACAGTTCAAAGAACCACGTGCGTTGACGGTGGCCTCGAACGGTTCGGTGTGGGTAGCGGATACGGGAAACAGCCGGATCGAGGTTTTCAACGAAAGTGGCGAATACGAACGGTCGTTCGGTTCGGCCGGGACTGGCAACGGTCAGTTCAAAGAACCGAAGGGGATCGCGATAGATTCCAACGGCGATGTGTGGGTGGTGGATACCGAAAACAGTCGTGTCGAGGAGCTCAATGAAAAAGGCGAATACATGAGCCGGTTCGGTTCTGAAGGTAGCGGCGGGGGCCAGTTCCGGGGCCCGTGGGGAATCCAGGTCGATTCGCACGGGGATGTGTATGTGGCTGACAGCGAAGATGCTCGTGTCGAGCGGTTCGTGCCCGTGCCGACGCCCCCGTTGTACTCATCGCAGGTAGGGTCGGTGGGGAGTGGCACCGGCCAGCTGAAAACGCCGAGCGGTGTGGCGTTGATGGCAAGCGGCGAAGTCGCGGTTGCGGATACCGCGAACAGTCGTATCGAGCTGTTCGGCGAAGGTGGCGAATATACCGGTGCGTTCGGTTCGCTGGGTAGCGGTACGGGCCAGTTTCACGAACCGCGTGGTGTAGCGGGTGACGGTAAAGGCGATATCTGGGTGGCAGACACCGGCAACAGTCGGATCGAGCAGTTCAATGAAAAAGGCGAATATTTGAAAACGGTTGGCTCCAAAGGCACCGGTGGTGGGCAGCTCGAAGAACCGAGCGGGGTAGTCGTGGACTCCCACGAAAACGTCTGGGTAGCGGACACGGCCAACAACAGGATCGAGGAGTTCAACGAAAAAGGCGAATACGTAAGGGCTGCGGGGTCGGCAGGTACGGGTAACGGTCAGTTCAAAGAACCTCGTGCGCTCGCGATCGGTCCGAACGGCACGGTGTGGGTGGCGGACACGGGCAACAACCGGATCGAGGTTCTCAGCGAAAATGGTGAATACGAACGGTCGTTCGGTTCGGTGGGTACGGGTAACGGCCAGTTCAAAGAACCGAAGGGGATCGTGCTCGACTCTCGTGATGACGTCTGGGTCGTCGACAGCGGCAACGGGCGTGTGCAGGAGCTCACCGAAAACGGTGGCTATCTCGTCCAGTTCGGGGTGTCGGGTAGCGAAGGCGGACAGTTCAAAGGAGCGTGGGATATCCAGATCGACCCGCACGGCGACGTGTATGTCGCCGATTCGGAAAACAACCGTGTCCAGCGGTTCGTGCCACTCCCCGAATCACCGGTCTACACGTCGCAGTTCGGGTCGGCGGGGACAGGCAACGGTCAGCTCAAAGCGCCCATGGGCGCAGCGCTTGACGGCAAAGGCGACGTACTGGTCGCGGATGTCGGCAACAATCGTATCGAGGTCTTCAACGAAAAAGGCGAATACGCGACCGCGTTTGGTTCGCTTGGCAGCGGGTCCGGGCAGTTCAACGAACCGCGCGGCGTCGCCGTCGACTCCAAAGGCGATGTCTGGGTCGCGGATGCAGCCAACAACCGTATCCAGGAGTTCAACGAAAAAGATGAATACCTAAAAACGGTCGGGTCTGTCGGGACGGGTACGGGACAGTTCAAAGAACCGAAGGGCGTAGCGGTCGACTCCCACAACAACGTGTGGGTCGCGGACACGGGAAACAACCGTGTCCAGGAGTTCAACGAAAAAGGTGAATATGTACGATCGGCGGGGTCGGTGGGTGCAGGCAACGGTCAGCTGAAAGCACCCCGTGCGCTCGCTGTGGCTTCCAACGGCTCGGTGTGGGTCGCGGACACCGGCAACAATCGTGTCGAGGTCTTCGACGAAAAAGGCGAATACGAAAGGGTGTTCGGGTCTTTCGGCAGCCGCGTGGGACAGTTCTACGAACCGCGCGGCATAGCGATAGGCTCTCGTCATGACGTGTGGGTGGTGGACACCGAAAACGACAGGGTGCAGGAGTTCAACGAAAAAGACGAATATCTCACCAGGTTCGGCACCGAAGGAACAGAAGCAGGCAAGCTGCGCCAACCACTGGGCGCGGTCCTTGACGCCCACGGCGACATATACGTCGTTGACTCCGCGAACAGCCGCGTTCAGAAGTGGCGACCCGCGGGCACACCATCGAGCGCGATGGCGCCGAGCATCTCCGGCGAGCTGCTGGACGGACAGACGCTCAGCGCGAGCACGGGCACCTGGTCTGCCTCGCCGACACCCACGTTCTCCTACCAGTGGCAGGACTGCAACGCGACGGGCGAAGGCTGCTCGAACATCTCAGGCGCCACCGGTCCGACGCATACGCTAGGCTCGGGCGATCTCGAGCATACTGTGGTGGTGATCGTGACGGCAACAAACTCGGCGGGATCCACCTCCAGCACCTCTTCGGCTACCGAAGTGCTGGTAAGGGAACACAAGACCGAATACGTATACGACGCGGCGGGCAACGTGGAACGCGTCACCGACGCGAACGGGCACACCACCCACTATGTTTACGACGCCGACAACGATCGAACGAAGGTCGAAGAACCAAACGGCACGGTGACGGAAACCGGATATGACGGCGCCGGACAGGTGACCAGCCAGACGGACGGCAACAAACACACAACCAAATATGTGCGTAACGCGCTCGAGGAGATCACCGAAATCATCGACCCGCTCTCGCGCAAAGCGACAAAGACATACGACGCGGCAGGCAACCTGCTAAGCGTGACCGATCCCGCTGTACGAATCACGACGTACAAATACGATCCAGCCAACCGGCGTACAGAAATCAGCTATTCCGACGGCACAACTCCCACCGTCAAATACGAATACGACACCAACGGCAATCGCACGAAAATGACTGACGGCACCGGCACTACGACCTACACGTATGACCAGCTCGACCGGCTAACCGAAAGCAAAGACGGTCACGGCAACACGATCAAATACGGATACAACCTCGCCAACGAGCAGACCAAAATAACTTATCCCAACGGGAAAACGGTCGAACGTTCGTACGACAAAGCGGGACGTTTGGAAAAGGTCACAGACTGGCTTGAACACACAACCAAATTCGTTTACAACGCTGACTCCGAGCTGACAGCAACAGCGTTCCCGACCGGGACGAATGAGGAAGACGCGTACGCCTACAACAACGCGGACCAGATGACGGAAACCAAGATGCTCAAAGGCGCAGAAGTGCTAGCGTCGCTCAGCTACGCGCGCGACAACGACGGTCAGGTTCAGCGAAGCGTAGGCAAAGGCCTCCCGGGCAACGAAGCACTGGAATACGCCTACGACGAAAACAATCGTCTCACCAAAGGTGCAGGTGCCACATACGGGTATGACGCAGCGAACGATCCCACCACGATCGGCAGCGGCACATATAAATACGACAGCGCCAACGAGCTAGAAACAGGACCAAGCAGCACCTACGCGTACAACGAAGTGGGAGAGCGCACCAAAATTACCCCCACAACCGGACCGGCCACCACCTACGGCTACGACCAGGCCGGCAACCTCACAAGCGTCACTCGTTCCGAAGAAGGCGCAACACCCAAGATCGAAGACACATACGCCTACAACGGCGACGGTCTCCGCACATCAGAAACCATCACCGGAACGACACACTATCTAGCATGGGACACCAGCAAAGGACTACCACTCATCCTCAACGATGGAACCAATAGCTACATCTACGGCCCGGGCGACGCACCAATCGAGCAAATCAACAGCGAAGAAAAACCCCAGTACCTACACCACGACCAGCAAGGCTCCACGCGCCTGATCACAGGCTCGACCGGCACCGTCGAAGGCTCGTTCACGTACATGTCCTACGGAGCGGTTGAAGGGCACGCCGGAACCGCGACGACGGCCTTGGGCTATGATGGCCAGTACATGAACAGCGACACCGGCCTCATCTATCTGAGGGCCAGGAGTTACGACCCGGCCACGGCACAATTTATGAGCGTCGATCCGGCGTTTGAATCGACACACGCACCATACGCATACGCGCTCGATAGCCCACTGAGCGGAGGTGACCCCACAGGTCTAACGCCGTGGTCTCCACAGATCAAAAAAGCGGCCGCTAAGTGCCGTGCGTGGAAGGCATGGTATAGCAAGAAGAGCCCCTTCTACGGCAACAAGAATATATACAGCGCCTGCCAAAACCTGCTCCACCTGCCGTCAGAAGTGTATGGCACTGGCCCTAAAAGCGGTGGTGGCGAAGTTACCTTCGGCACGAAGGTGGCCGCCGTCTGTGGTCTCAGCGGCTCGGGTATTGCGCTGGTTACACGCGGCATGACTAGCGGTGTAGCTGCCGGAGTTGCATCGTTCTGCGTCGGATATGACGGGGGGACATTGATTGTAAGGCCGCTCTTGCATGACATACTACCTACGGTGTTTGAAGAATGAACGGGCCACAGCGAGGGCCTGTGTCGGACCGTCGGATGCGAATGTGGTCCAACATTTGGATAGCCGCCCTGATGGCGATTGGCGTATGTGGACTGCTTCGCTGGGTAGCCTTTCCGCTTGGTAGCACAGCCTTTGAGGTAGCGAAAGGTATCGAGATCGCTGCGGTGATTATTGGGATCATTGCGCTATTCCGGTGGGCCGTTCTGCGCGAAAGGTATAAGGGGAAGCCTGGTCCTGATGGGTGATGAGCGGTGGGAGTTGCACAGTGCGCGCTACGCTCGATGCGATGTGTCAGCGGGCGAATGACGGTCAGGAGAAGGCGCCTGTGAAGCCGGTTCGCCGGGAGCGCGTCTACAAAGCGCTTGACACGATCATGGCGGCGATCCTCCGCGTAGTAGTCCCTTGTGGCGTTGCGTAATGCACCGAAGGTTGGTGGCGCCGTCCTAGAGATCGTGACGCCCGGATTTACGACGCCGCCATGGCCGGTTTCAGCAGCAGCGTGCGCGATCGCATGGGTCGTCGTTGCGTTCGTGGTCGGGCGCTTCGCCGCTCGTAAGGGTCGGCGCTTTGTATTCTACTTTGTTTCGTCGCTTGTTCTCGGATGGCCGATCCCGGTGATTGTTGCTCTTCTCGTGCCCGAACGGACCCCTAAGGATGAGTGTGAGTTGAGCGGGAATCGCTGAGACGCCTCACAGACAAGCAGAAGGCCTGGCGCAAGAAGCTCCTGTCCGAGCGGCGGCGTTAACAGCGGTAAAGCGAAAGACTAGACGCAGACGTTAACCTTGATCAGTGACACGATAGCCAATTAGTAGAATGCTTTGGGTAGTAATCATTTGCATTGCGCTATTTGTCGCTGCCGTGACGGGTGGTTTTGTGGTGGGCCGTCGCGTTAGCGTGTGGGACGTTCAGAGAGCCAAAGGTGAAGTACCGATATCAGGTCAAATGCGTAGGGCCGGCTCGTTGCTCTTTGTGCTGGCAGCGATTATCGGAGCGTTGTGGCTGACGACTGGAAACTTCAACTGGGCGCTTTTGCGCGATGCCGGGTACGTCTACGTGTTGGTGATCGTAGTGATCATCTCGCGAGCCGCCGTCAAGCGCAGACGAGCGTCGCGTGACGGACGCTACAGCGAGTAAGATGCGTCTAGAAAGGCCTGCGCTATTAACAGCTAAAGGCTTCTGTAACCGGGAACTCTATACTACTATTTAAGATTTTTTACCATATGTCTTTCGTAGTAACACTACTTATCATCGCACTCATCGGGGCAATATGCTACCCGCTCGGGAAGCGTCTCGGCCAACGAGTATCGCCGCAGACTAGTGGGGATTTGGTCCAGACACGACGATGGCTGCGTCGTATTATCCTTTTGGGGGGCGTGGCCGTCGTTGCGGTAATCGCTTGGATTATCTTCGACAGCGGCAACATCGCGATATTGATAGCAATCGTGGCGGTGCTCACGGCGGCGCAAGTTGCGTTCACCTGGCAGCATCTGCGTTGATTGCTTGGGGACGATGATCTGGGTATTGTTGGCGCAGTTCTTCCACTTGTCGCGGCCGAACGATGGTGATGGGAACCCGGTAAGCGGCCCGGCGTCTATACGTGGAGCGACACCACGACCACGCCCGGGGATTGGAACCAAGGCATTGAGCAAAACCGCGGCAAGGATGTTTAAATATATGAGGCTAACGACGTTGCTACGGTGGCTGGTTCTGCCCTCTCCGCCGCGCCGTGCCAGGGTGCGCGAGATCGCCCGCAGGCGGCGGTCCCACGCCAGTCTGCGATCTCGTAGACGCCCAGCATCCCCGTCGGCCGGCGCCGTCAGTCTTCGTGCCCGACGCTCCAACGTCCCGGTGCGGACCAAAGTCTTCGGCTTCTCGCCGCATGGGGGGAAAACGAGGATCGACGTCGAACCGCTACATCGTGTCGATCCTTGTGTTGATGTGGGTGTCGGGTGCCGCGCATCCGGCGCTTGCTGTTGAATGATCCTTATGAAACGTCTATCCATAGCCGCCCTGGGGGGTTTTCTACTGGTCCTGCTCGTGCCGGCCGGATCGCTGGCCACGCTCGCCGAAGTCGGCGTGATCCCCGCCACGACGCCGCCGACGGCGCCGAGCTGTCCGACGCCCTCGTGCCTTGCCGTCAGCCGGACGACCGGCTTCCAGGTCAAGGTCGAATCCAACAACAACGTCGAGTCTGCGCCGCGCGCCGGCAGCGTCGTCGCTTGGACGATCTCGCTGGGCAAGCCCAACGCCACCCAGATCAAGTTCTTCAACGCCAACGAGGGCGGGCCGGCCAGCGCCGGGATCGCGATCCTGCGCGCCCAGAAGAGGCCCAAACTCACTTACAAGCTGATCGCGCAGAGCCCGGTGGTGCCGCTTGAAAAGTATTTCGGCAAGACCGCCCAGTTCCCGCTTGCTACGACCATTCCGGTCAAGAAGGGCGACATCGTGGCCCTGACGGTGCCGTCGTGGGCGCCGGCGCTCGCACTCGGCTTCGGCAAGGCCACCTCTTGGCGTGCAAGCCGCGGCAAGGGCAAGTGCACGACGACCGGCACGCAGACCGCCCACACGCAGTTGGGCTCGAGCGTTCAGTACTTCTGCCTGTACCAGACCGCACGCCTTACTTACAGCGCGACGCTGATCTCCACGCCGTAGTCGGGCCTCGGTAGCGGCCAGCTAGCCGGTGGGCGCGCTGGCGCCGCCTGTTGCTTCGGACCCGCCGGTTTCGCCTTGGCCGGCTGATTTTTCCGAGCTTTTTTCCGATTCGCCGGCAGAGGTGCCGCCTGAGCTTTCGCTGGATTCAGACGATTCTTCGCTCGATTCGGTTTCGCCGGTCGAACTCGATTTTTCTTCGCCGCCGGTCGAGGTTTTCGCGGCAGTGGACGTGGTGGACGTAGCCGTCGTTTCAGCCGCTTCTTTTTCGGCCGCGGTGTCGTTTGGCGGCGTGATTTCCGGCGTGCTCTTGGGTGTGGCGTCAGACACGCTCGTTCCGCCGCAGGCCGACAGTCCGATGCCGGCGAGGAGCAGTACGGCGCTCGCGGCGAGCGCCGCCAGACAGCGGGAACGAAGCGCCCGGCTCACGCGCCGAGCGGACCCATCCGCCGGCCGCAGGTGGGACAGTCGTTGAGATCCTTCTGGGCGAGCTGCTCGCACCAGGTGCAGAACCTGAGGTTCTCGACCGCCCAGGGCAGGCGGGAACTCGACGGTGCGAGCGGTAGGACCTTGCCGACGATTTCCATCGGCTCGCCCGAGTCGCGGTCGAGATAGATCTCGCCGGGCGCCGCCTCGATCACGACCTCGCGGCCGCTGGAGGGTGTGCGCAGGCGGTAGCGCTGATTGCTCATGGCGGGCACTCTAGCGGAGCGTCCAGCCGGATAGGGCGACGGCGCGTCTCCTCAGAGTCCACTCGCCCGGACGGTCGGGTAGAGTTCCCGCGCTGATGTCTGCCATAGGGATGGGGTCATTTTCGCGACGTGGGGGAGCGCTCGTAGGCGCAGGTCTCGCCCTGCTCGGCGCGGCCGGCTGCTCGGGCGTCAAGCACGCCGACGCCAACCTGGTCGAAGGCAAGCAGGCGTTCGTCGCCAAGTGCGGCGCCTGCCACACGCTCGCGCGCGCCAACACCAAGGGCGTAGTCGGTCCAGACCTCGACGAGGCCTTTCGCGCAAGCATCGAAGAAGGCGAGCGCCGCAGCGCCGTGCGCACCGTGGTCGAAGGCCAGGTCGAAAACCCCAATCGTTATGGTGCGATGCCAAGCGGCTTGGCCAGCGGCCGGACGCTCGCGAACATCGCCGCCTATGTGGCCGAATCGGCCGCTCAGCCCGGTCAGGATACGGGCCTGCTGGCAAGCGCCGTAAAGGCGCCCGGGGCGGGCAAGCCGGCCGTCGAGAAGGCCGGCAAGCTCGAAATCCCGGCCGATCCGACCGGCCAACTCGCCTACGCGACCAACAAGGCCTCTGCCGGCGCCGGCGCTGTCTCCATCTCGATGCCTAACATGTCGGGCGTCTCGCACAACATCGCAATCGAAACGGGCGCTCACGAAGCTACGGGCGGCGGTCCGGTGGTCGCGGCGAGCTCGTTCATTACCACGGGCGCGACGTCGATCAAAGTGACCTTGAAGCCGGGTACATACACGTTCTTCTGC
>Ga0105240_10005316_pt1 | contig 19210 bp, 21 predicted proteins | sample KBSC54metaG_FD_80426 | JGI IMG/M metagenome (GOLD analysis project Ga0105240, IMG submission 80426) | Corn rhizosphere microbial communities from Kellogg Biological Station, Michigan, USA - KBS C5-4 metaG | ecosystem: Host-associated > Plants > Roots > Rhizosphere > Soil | place: Michigan, USA... | reverse complement strand
GTGCGCCCAGCCGCGGCCGTAGATCGGGTCGTTCACCCGGCTGTTCGCTTTGAATGGGCGGTAGCCGTTGATCCGGATCGTCAGGCCCAGCGCCGCGGCGAGCTCGATGAAGTAGGACGCCGACTGCCCGCCGCTGTCGGTGAGCGCTGCGACGACCTGCGCGCGCTGCGTCGGCAGATCCGAACCCGAGTAGCCGGTGAGCCCGGGCAGGCCCAGCGTCGCGTTCCACTCGGGCAGCATGTCGTCGACCGTCACGGGGAACGCCACGACCAGCAGGTTGTTCGCGCGCTCGTTCGTATAGGCATAGACGCCCGCCAGGCCGCGCAGCACCTGCGTCAGCGTCGCATCGGCGTCGCGCGGCCAGGCCGGGCCCCGCGGCAGCAGCGCCTGCAGCGCGCGGACGTAGTCGTCAACGGTGAAAAGCGGAGCGGCCATCGTCAGGCGCCGTAGGTGACGGTGCCGCGCACGGGCAGCGCGCCGCGGGCGGTGACGATGTTGCCGGCGGGGCTGCTGATGACGAAGCCCGACGTGCCCGCGATGGCGGCGATGGCCGAATTCACGTAGCTGATATCGACGGTGGTCGAGGTGCCCGTGATCTGCGCGTACTGCAGCAGCACCGAGTCGATCGCAGCTGCAATCGCTGCCTTCGTGGCGCTCGATGCGCCGGGGATGCCGTCGATCGTGAAGTTCACCGTCGACTGACCGGGCGCGAGCACGTAGGCCAGCGCGGTGACGGGCTGCTGCGGCCAGATCGCGTCAGCGACGGTCAACTGGTCGCCCGTGGCCACCGTGTCGCGCGGGGTGCCCGCCGGCCCGACGTCGAGGTGCGAGACGCCGTTCGTGCCTTGCGGGAAGCCGCCGTGCGCTGCCTCGGCGCTGTCCAACATCACGTAGACGCCCACGGTGCCGGAGCCGAAGGCATTGGGCACGCACCAGGCCCGCGTGACGCCCGGGACCGCGAGCGCCCAGGCGACGTAGTCGGCCTGCGAGCCGCCGTGCGCCGGACTCTGGAACGCCAGCAGCATGCGCGCGCGCAGCGAGTCGTCCGTCTCGAGGTCGGCGCCGCCGACGAAGTTCGTCGCTGCGACCCCGTTCGAGTTCACGTTCGCGATGGTCGTGCCCAACGTGAGCACGGTGCCCGCGTCGCAGTCGCCGCCGGCGCCGACGAGGCCGGCCGGGTCCGCCACCGCGGTCGCCGGCACCGTCACCGTGCCGCTGGCGATCGTGCCATCGGCCGTCGTCGCGTACTTCTGGCCGTCGCCGCGCACCAGCGGCGTGCCGGAGGGGATCTCGACGCCGTTCGTGCCCGAGAAGGCAGCGGTGCCGGAGGCGCGCGCGGCGGGTTTCCGGAAGATCCCCTTGATTGCCGCCCACTGCTCGAGATATTCGGCGGTCGCGGTGCCGGGCACCGCCTGCTGGGCGATGTAGTCCAGATAGCCGTTGTGCAGGTGCGCGAGCGCGGCCTGGACGGCGCCAAGGATGCCCAGGTTCGACACGCGCAGCAGCGGATCGGAGCCGGGCAGCGCCGAGGCGATGTCCTGCGCTACTTGCTGGCGCAGCTGGGTCAGCGTCTTCCGCGAGTACGGCATTTCAGGTCACTCCGTTCCAGACCCACGCGAAGGCGATCGTCTGCTTCGTCCCATCGTTCTTGAACAGCGTCACGCGCATCGCGAGCGTGCTCGGCACTTGCGATTCGACGAAGACGTCGAAGCCAGCGACGACGCTGTCGTCCACCATCCATTGCAAGGCCTCCTCCGCGTAATTTTGGGCACTGCCGGCTGTGTCTTGCGTGAGCTTGCTGCGGAAGATCAGCCACAGGCGCGAGCCGAGCGGCACGCCGGCGGGGTCGTCACCCCACCAGCCGCGCGGGTCAGTCGTTCCGTCGGGGATGACGTCGTCGGGCAGCGCCGCGCGGTCAGTGAACAGCGAGATCAGCACGGCCGTCACCAGGTCGCCGCCGGACGCGAGATCGGCGCCGACCAACTTCCAGTCGGCGTGCGTCTGGTTCCAGATCGTCGTGATGTCGCTCATGTCGGGGTTCCCGAGGTGCCAGTGATCGCCGTGCCGCCCGCGTGGTAGCTGCCCGGCGGGTGCGTGTGGCCAGAGCCGGCGTTGTGCCCGTTGTTCGTGAGCGTGCCGGTGATCGACGTGTTGCCTGCGATCGCCGTGACCCCGTTGATCGCGGTGGCGCCGGTCAGCGTCGTCGCGGCCGCGACCGCGACCGTCGTGGAGGTGATGTCCAGGGCGTTCGACTGAATGCCGACGCCCGGCGCCTCGAGGACGATCGACGAGCCCTTCAGGTGAATGAACGGGGCCTCGAGCTTGATTGCAGTGGCCGCCGTCGCGTTCACCGCGCCACCCGTGGACGTCACGTTGACATCGCCGCCGGCCTGGGCGGTGATCGTGCTGGTCGTCTCGGCCAGGATCGGATCGGCGTTGCCCTGCACGTGGATGCCGGCGGCGCCCAGCAGCACGAAGCGGCCCTTGTCGTCGTGGATGGCCACCTCGCCGGTCGCGAGGTTGCGCATGCGGAAGGTCTGGTGGTTGGTCGCGATGATGACGCCGCTGGAGCGCTCGCCGGCGAGGAACAGCACGATCGCGTCAGCGCCATCGGGCGGCATCGAGACGAAGCCGTATTCGGCGACGCGAGGCACCTTGTCCTTCACCTCGTCGCCGATCAGCCGCACCTGGACCACCTGCACCGGACCGCTGTCGTCGAACAGCAGCATGCGGGCGCGTGCCACGATGGCCTGCAGCCGATGCCAGAGGCGGCGGATGGCGTCGCCGTTCATCGCGCCCCCATGTTCGGCGGCAGGGCCGAGAGCTCGATGGGGCCGCCGGTCTGCAGCGCTTCGCCCGGCACGTCGAATGCGTGGGGATCCATGAGCACAAGATCGCAGTGCGTGCCCTGCTCGCCCTTGCGGTAGGTCACCTCGCTGATCGTCCACAGCTTGCCGGTGACCTTCACAGACGGGATGTCCACGGGAACCAGCGTGTTCGGCTCGTACAGGGCACCAGCCTTGTCACGCCACGAGTCCGTGGTCACGCGAAGCTGCGCGGAGCGGCCCCATCGACGGCTCGCCTCCCAGCCCGCGCGCTGCGCCGCGACGTCCTGGCCACCGATGCCGGTCCCGTCGGAGATCAGCACCTTCATCCGGTGGCGCCTGACACCTGCGTCGGCCTGGCTCGAACGAAGGAAGCCGGCGTCGCCGAGCTCCTGCACGGTGTTGAAGGCGTTCGGGTAACACCGGTATTCGCTGAACCGATCGTGCATTGAGAAGCGCGCTCGGGCCCGCTCGACGTTGAAGCCCTCGCGGAAGCCCGAAGCGGCGCGGTCGGTGCGAGACGCGCGCGTCAGCAGCAGGTTGCCGAACTGGTCGTCGTACGCGAGCAGCTGGCTGTAGCGGCACAGCCGCTCGATGATGTCGAACGGCGTCTCGCCGAACATTAGGCTGAAGACGGGAATCGTGAAGCCCGCCAGCCCCGGCGCTGCGTCGACGTCGATGCCGTAGGGCTCGGCCAGCTTGCGCGCCACCTCGAGCACATTGGCGCCGGAAATCTGGTTGCCCGGCCATTCGGCCGAGCAGTCGACCAGGTCTGCGCACTTGCTGCGCCCCTGCACTGTGATCTCGTGCGCGCGGGCGTCGACCGACGGCTCGGCGACGTCGATATAGCCCGTCACCACGACCGATCCGCCGATCAGCACCGTGCAGCTGTCGCCGGCCTGGATCTGCAGCGCATCGGCCTCACCGGCGTAGATGTCGGTGAGCCGGAGCTCGAAGTCGCTGGGCAGACGCTCGATGCCGCGGGTGATGCGCACGTCCTGCCAGCCGGCGTAGGACTGGCCGTTGATCACCACCTTGACGTCGTCGGTCGTGGCGTCGCTGGCGCTGACGATGACGCGCTGCAGGTTCGGGTCAGTGCTGCCGGTCGTCATGCGTTCAGCGCCTCGAACGACCGCGGCATGAAGGCGGGATGGATCGGGTTCGCGCGCGTCACGAGCTCGTCGGCCCGCGTGGCATCGCGATACAGCCGCTGGGCCAGCACCAGCGACGGCAACTCGATCCCGAAGGTGACCGTCACCAGCGTGGGCAGCTGCGCGCCGCGCGCGTTGAGATCCTGGACCACCTGCGCGCGCAACGCCTTCAGCGCGGAGAACACATCGTCCTCGAACTGGTCGCCCGCGGTCGCGACCTCGGCGTCGAGCACGGCCAGCACCTGGTTCCGTGCTGCCGCGGCGTCGTTGCTGCTGGCCGGCTGGTAGTTGGAGCCGGCGACCGCCATTGCGGCAAGGGCCGCGCGCCGGAAGACGTCCGCGCACGCGTCCTGCACCGCCAGTTCGTCACCGGCCGCGGCACCGATGGCCTGGAATCCTGCCATCGTGGCCAGCCCGCGCAGCGCATCGCCCGGCGTCGACGCGACCGCGAGCACGGCGTCGGCCACTCCCTGGACCGCATCCGTGAACTCGCCCGTCGTGCTCGGGCCGAGGCGCGATGCCGCCGAAGTGAGCGTGTCGCAAGCGTTGGCCACCGCCAGGCGCGCGCCGGCGGCGGTCGCGGACAGGTCGGCGGTCGTCAGGCTCTTGACCGACGGCAGCAGCTGGCCGACGTCAATGCCGGAGGCAAGGCCCAGCAGTCGTCCGAACTGGCCCGGGAGGGTGATCGACAGCTTCAGCAGGCTCGTCGCATCCTGCGCGACGGCCGTCGCCTTCTCGGCCCATGCCGTGGCCTGCTGAGCCGCCTGGTTGATCACGGCCGCGCCGTTGGCCAGGTGCGATGCCACGCGCGAAGCGAAGGCGGCGGCGCCGGCGCCGGCCAGCGCGCCCGATGCGTCGCTGACCTGCGCCGACCCGAGCGCCGTGGACGAGGGAAACATCCGCGCGCCCTGGCGCACGAAGGTGAACCGGTACTCGAACTTCCGACCCTTGTCCCACACCTCCGACTCGTCGAAGCCGATCAGCGATACCTTGACGCGGCCGTGCGTGGGATGCACGAGCTCGCCGTCGCCCGCCGCCTCGACCGCATCGAGCATGCGCGCGCGCTGGGCGATGACGTCGTCGCCGACCACGTAGCCCACGACCTGGAAGCGCCGCGCCGACTTGCCGAGGTCTTCCACCCAGGGATCGTCGCGGAACGGGTACTCGTGAACCGCGTTGCGGCGCCCTGCCTGACCGCCGGCGCTGGTGACGAAGAACGACACGCCGCGGAACGACGCCGGACGCAACTGGGACCAAAAGTCGCCCGTGATGCCGGCCAGGCCGTCGACGATCCCCTGCGTCGAACTGCTGATGCCCTGGACGGCGCCGGTGACCTGCAGCGGCGTGCTCATGGCATGTCCCCCGTAGGCATCGCGAACTGCACGCGGGCGGTCGCGCCCGGGATGTCAGCCGACGCGACGCGAGCGCTGGCGCTGGTGCCGGGCGGCGCGCCGCGCAGCGTGACCTCGACGTGGAGGCGTGCGTCGATCTTGTTCAACTCGCCCTGAAGGATCGCTCGGTTGCCAGGATCGCGGGTCTTTGCGATCTCAGCGACCAGTTGGCGGCGGTTCTCGGCACTGTCTTCGCTCGCTTGCTGACGCGCACGCTCGCCCGGTGTGAAGTCGTCCAACGCCGCGTTCTCTGCTGCGCTGAGCACGTTTGCGCCCCGCGGCGCGGCGGCGGCAGCGGTCGGCACCGGGCCAGTGATTTGTCCACTGACATGTCGCTCGGCCTCGGTCGTGGGGATGTTGCCGTGCAATGCGGTGCTGCCGAGCCAGCGAACGAAGCGCGGACCGGAGGTGATGACATCCCAGGCCCCCTGCATTCCGGTCGTGCCAGGCGTCCTGCCAGATTGCGAAACCATCTTCGTCATGTAGTCCAGGGCCTGCGCCATCGGCGGCAGCAGCTTCGATCCCATCGTGTTGCCGGCGCCCTCGAGCGCGACCTTCAGGAGGTTGAGCGACGTGGTGAAGTCGTTCGCCTTCTTGATGCCGTTGTCGTCGAGGTCGACGCCGAGCTCGTGGGCCTTGTCCCGCAGGCGCTGCATCGCGTCCGCCCCCTGCATGAGCGCCGGGAGCGCGTCCTGGGGAATGTGAAGCGCGTCCGCCAGCACGCGGCGCGTCTGCGGATCGGCGATCTGCGAGAGCGCGCGGGCGATTCCCTCGATCGCCGCCGCCTGGTCGACGACGCCATTCTTCATGGGGATACCGATGCCCAGCTGGCGCAGCACCTGCAGCGCCACCGGATCCCGGCCGAATCGGGCGTCCTGCAGCGTGCGGCCCAGCGAGCTCAGCGTCTCGTCTGCGACGCTCGCGTCGATGCCCATGAGCTCCATGGCACCGCGGTACTGCTGGAGCACCTTCGTCGAGACGCCCATCGCCTGCGCGGCGCGGTCGGCCTGGAAGCCGGTGCGCGCGACGTTGACGCCGAGCGCGATCGCGGCGCCGCTCGCGGCGAGCAGGCCTCCGACGATGCCGCCAGCGCCCAGCAGGGCCTCGAGCGGGCCCAGGGAGAGGCCGAGCTCGCGGGAGACGCTGACGGCGGCGTCGGACACCTTGCCCATTGCCTTCGCCGCCTTGTCGAGGTGCATCTCGCGGGCGAGCGCGCCGACCTGACGCTGAACATTGACGAGCGGCCGCGCGGCCTTGCTCGCCTGGTTGTTCAGGTCGCGGAACACCTTGGTGTACCGGTCGAGTGCAACGACCTGCACCTCGAACTTGTTCGCCACGCGCTACCCCTTCGGTCGTTTGGTGATGCGGACCAGTTGCCGCGTCCACCAATCTAGTTCCGAGCGCGTGAGAGTCCACGCAGCGCGCGGACCCCAGTGGAAGAAGAAGGTCAGTTCGGCGGCGTGCTCGCCGAAGGCGTCGAGGAAGGCGGCTCCCCGAAATGGGCGAAAAAATCCGCCGCACGCTGCAGGTCGCGCTGCCGCATCTTCTCGGGGACCATCGGCGGCACGCTGCCGGAATGGGTGATCAGCACGAACAGACCGCCCATCGTGTCCTCGCGCGCGGCCAGGCGCAGGGCCTTGCCGGTGGGTTCGGTCAGCCGGATCTCGGCGTACTCGATGTCGCCCACCTTGATCGGCTCGCGGAGCGTCAGCACGAGCTCGTCGCCGAATGCTTCAGGCTTCGTCTCGGCCACGATCAATCCTCCACCACCGAGACGCCTTCGAACTCGGCGTCGAGGGTGCCTTCCTTGGTGTCGACCAGTTGATCGCCCACGCACCACATGCCGCGGCCGACGATGGTCTTGCCGTTCGACAGGCCGAGGACGATGGTCGAGTTGGTGATCGCAGCGACGGCGGTGACGCTCAGGTCGCCTCGATCGCGCAGGGTCATCGAGATGACGCCGGCTCGCGGCATCTCGCTGTAGCCGTGCACGCGATCCTGGCCGATCAGCGTCTCGCGCTTGCGGCTGGACACCTGGTACTTCGCGTCGCCGGCGACGAGGTAGGTCACGCCGTCGATGGTGAGCGAGACGATGCCCGCGAGGGCCTTGGGTTGGTCAGCCATGTCGGCCTCCTGGATAGTGGTCGGGGGTCAGTCCTGCGCGCTCGAGCTCAGACCTGGTTGCGGAACTGGGCCAGCACCGCGAAGACGCGCAGCTGGTCGATCAGCACCGTCGGGAACAGCACGTCGAGGCGGTTCGGGTTCACGGCGTTGCGCTGCACGACCAGGTTGGCGCCGAAGAAATCGGCGTCCTGCGCCACGCCGAAGTCGTCGACCAATTCGGCGTAGGCGCTGATCAGCTCGGCGCGCACGGTCTTCGGCGTCACGATGCCGCTGTCCGGGCCCGCCGGCGTGCCGTCGTCGGCCAGCTTCATGCGCGGGAACTTCGAGGTGATCCGCGTGCGCAGGAATCGCAGCTGGAACATCAAGTTGAACAGCGTCTCGATCTGCAGGTAGCTGTCGTCGGCCGACCCGAAGGCGTTCTTCTGGTAGGTGGTGATCACGTTCTCGATCGCCACGGTGCCGTCCGAGCCCACGGTGAAGGTCGAGATGCCGTTGAACAGCAGCGTGTTGCGGTCCAGGAGCACGAAGCGGTTGGCCAGCGGCGCCGCGATCACGCCGCGCACGGCTAGCGTCTGCAGCGGGCGCGCCGGGTCGATGCGCAGGCTGGCCATCGCCGCGCCCGCCGCGGCCGCCGCCCAGGCCGACACCGGCGTGGGCGAGCCGGCGGCGACGCCGAAGCACGTGGCGTGCTGGTCGTTGCGCGCGCTGCCGAAGGTCACCAGTTGCGAGAGCGTGCCGCTCTTGGCGGTGAAGACGTGGCCGTACAGCTGCTCGGAGTACGCCCAGCGGCCGGTGCTGTCGTTCAGCAACGTCTTCAGCGTGTCGAGCGTCGTCGTGTCGTTGTACGGGCTGACGATCGCGTCGAAGGTCTGTTCGCCCAGCGCCAGCAGCAGGTTCGTCAGCGACGGCACCGTGGCGCCGCCGGACATCTGCACCAGCGCCACGGTCAGGCCCGGAATCGCGGGCTCGCTGGGCAGGCCGAAGAAGTCGATCGCCATCGGATAGTCGTTGCCCTGCGGGCCCTTGCTGTCGGCCGTGAAGGTCACGACCCCGGCGGCGTTCGACGCGGTCACCGGGCAGGTCGGGTCGGCGTTCACCAGCGCGACGAGCGCGGTGGCCAGCTGCGTCGCCGACTGGGTGGTCAGCACCGGCAGCACGTAGCGCACGCCGCCGAGGTAGACGTAGAGCGTGCCGTTCGACGTCGCGGCGCCGCTGAAGGTCAGCGTGCCGGTCGCGGCCGCGCCGCCGGCGTCGTCCGCCAGCAGGCCGATCCAGAGCTCGCCGCTGGGGTCGTTCGCGCGGTATGCCGCGACGTCCGCCGCCAGGCGCGAGTTGACGCCGGCCAGCGTCGCGGCGTCGTTCGAGCCCGCGCACAGGTTGACGGTGTCCTGCGCGCCGGTGCCGGACGCGGTCTTCTGGCCGATGATCAGCGTGCGCTGGATCTCGGTTGCGGTGTTCGCCTTGCTGGCGTCGACCTCGCCGAAGAACAGCGGCACGCGCAGCGCGGTCGGGACGGTCTTGAAGGGGATGGCGCTCATGGTGGGCTCCTGGTGGGGCTCGGACGGTTGGGACGATCAGGCCGCGGGCGCGGCCGCCGGCTCGGGTGCCGCGGCGGGCGCGGGGGCCTCGACGACGTCGCCGTCGCGCAGGCGGCGCGCCCAGTAGGGGGAGAACTCGACCTCGCGACCCTCGGCGGGCAACCAGTAGCCGGGCGTGCCGCGCTGGCTGGGGTCGGGGACGCGGACGTCGGCGGATGCGGGCTTGATGAACATGGCGGGCCTACTGCGGGAGGTCGATCTGGAGGGTGCCTTCGTCGCGACCATCGGGGCCGCTGGTGCGCGGCGCCGGCGCGACGGAGTCGGGGAACGGTGGCGCCAGGTAGATGCCGCTAGCGTCGTACGGCCTGCCGGCGTCGACGTGGACGTCGACACCCTGCAGCGCGGGGTAGTCGGCCGGGTTCAGCACGGCCGGCTCGAACACCTCGAACAACTCGCATTCGAAGGTCATCACCACGCCGGCCTGGTACTTGCTGCCCTCGGCGCTGAACTCGGTTGTGGTGGTCACGCTGGCGATGCGCTGCAGTTGCTCGAGCAGCGGCACCAGGCCCAGCAGCACGAGCTCGATCTGCAGCGCCAGCGCCTCGATCCCGTCCTGCGCGGCTTCGGCCGTGTTCGCCGACACTCGGGCGATGACCTCGAGCGGCACGGTCGTGGTGGTCGTCACCAGCTGCTGCTGCACGACGTTCACCTTGCGCTCGACGCCGCACTGCAGGCCGACGTACGGCATCTGCTTCGGTGCGGTGGGCGTGACTGGCGGCGAGTCGAAGGCCGCGACGCCGGGCAGCGCCTGCAGCACCTGAGCCGCGGCGAGCCGCAGCTGGCGCCGTGCGAGCGTGTGTGCGCCGCTCATGCGCGCGTCGCCTCGAGGATGGCCCAGCCGTGGCTGTCAGGCTTGCCGTCGGTCACCACGTAGGTGATACCGCGTGCGACGAAGGTGTCGCCCTTCGCGTTGCGCGGGTCGAAGTCGGCCGGGAACTGCGCCAGGCGGATGCCCAGCACCGGCGCGACTTCGTTGACCTCGGGCTCCATGACGACTCGCACCGCGCGGGCGCCCTCGTCGAAGACGCCGTCGACGCTGAGCGTCGCGCCGCCCGAGATCGTGTACCGGATGGGCGCACCCTCGCCAAAGGCCTGCATGACAGGCCCGTGCACGAGGGCGTCCCAGTCCAGCACGGTCAGGCCTCCATGCGGCCGGTCTGCAGCGTTTCCGGACGGGTGCAGACGTACAGCGGGTACGACTTCGCCTCCATCTTGAACCACTCGTCGCGGTCACGGTCGATGATCGGCTGGATGTAGACCGACTGGCCGGGCTTGTTCATCCACTTGAAGGCCTCGCCCGGGGCCAGCGCTTCCTGGAAGACGCCCGGAGCGCCGATCGGGAAGAACTTCGCCTTGTTGTCGGGCACCTTGATCGTGGTGTTGTCGTCGCTGCCGCGGTAGTTGATCCATTCGACGCCGCCGAAGTTGAAGTGGTCGAACGCCGCGCCCGTGGCCGCGCGCAGGTCCGCCGCCGCGCTCCAGTTCAGGAACGTCTGCTTCACGTCCTTGTGGGTCGTGAAGGCGTCGTAGAAGGCGTCGCCGCAGATCGCGCCCACGCGCGAATTCGGCGTCCAGCAGCCCTGCGCCTTGCGCGCCACGGCCCGGATGATCTGGTTGATCAGGGGGCGCAGGGTGCTCTCGACGTTGGCCGCGAGGTTGAAGCCGAACTCGGCCGGCTGGGCGATCTGGAACTCGTCGTACCAGTTGTAGAGCGGCTGGGCGGTGCCCGGGTCGAGGCACAGGCCCTGGATCGCGCCCAGGCGCATGTACTCCTTCGTGTACTCCATCGACGCGTTCAGGCCAGTCGGACCGTTCAGGCGACGGTCGACTTCGGCCTGCACCTGCATGAGCTCCTGCGGCTGGCCGAACTGCACCACGTTCTGGAGCTCGTAGGCGTAGATCGTGTCATCGTGGGCCAGGCGCGGCGTCTCGAAGTAGCGCGTCGTGCGCTGCTCGGTCTTGCGTTGCTTGCCCGCGGTGCCGCGCTCGCTGAACGGGATCAGCACCAGCTTGCCGGTGCGTTCCTCGACGCGGAGCGCCGTGGTCAGCATCGGGACCGGGGTGAACAGGTTCAGCGAGCCGAGCTCCGTCGGCTGGTACGGGTTGCGCTGGATCGCGGCGGTCAGGCTGATCGCCGAGAACGGGTCGGAGTTGAAGACGTCAAGAGAGATTTCGCCGGCCATGGCAGAGTCCTTGTCGAAGAGGTTGGAAGCGCCGCTGTGGGCGGACGAAGGGGTTGCGGGGGATCAGCGGGGGATGATTCCGATGGCGCGCAGGCCCGCGACGCCGGCGGCGATCACGGCGGCGTTCGCACCGGTCGGGAAGATGAGCTCGGCCTGGTTGACCTCGGCCAGGCGCGCGACGTAGGCGGCGTTGGTGTCCGCGTTCGTCACGTCCTTCGTCATGCCGAGGATGCCGGCCACGACCTGCGAACCGTCCACGTTGGCCGGATCCCAGGCGGTGAGCTTGCCGGAGCCCGCCGCGACGGTGACGGCGAACGAGTCGCCGGCCACGAACGCGGTGCCACCGGCCGTGATGGTGAAGCTCAGACCGCCGGCCTTGAAGGCGACGCCCGTCGTGCCGTGGCCGACCTCCTGCCCGTTGGGCGCCGTCACCACGTAGTGTGTCGCGTCGTCGAACTCCACCATGTAGACGCCCACCTGCGCGGCATAGCCGGCGACGGAGGTGCTGCCGACGGTGCCGTTGCCCGTGTTGCCGGCGTTGGCCGCCGAGGTCAGCGTCGGGTTGCCGGGGGTCGCCGTGACGGTGAACGTGAACCCGTCGTTGGCGACGAAGGCGGTGCCGCCGGCGGTCAGCGTGAAGCCGATGCCGAGCGCGCTGAAGGCAACGCCGGTCGTGCCCGTGGCGGTCGCGCCGTCGGGTGCGGTCACGGTGAAGTGCGTCGCGTCGGTCATCACCAGCGCGTAGGCGCCGGGGATGGTCGCGGGCGCGGCCTGCGGCGTGATCGTGCCGAACGTGCCGTTGCCGGTGTTGGCGCCCAGCGCGGCGGCGCTCGCCGTCAGCGCCGCGGTGATGATGCCCAGCAGCGTGCCGGCGAGGTACTTCTTGCCGCCGGTCAGCACGCCCTGTTCGAACGATTGCCGGCCGCGGCCCTGCGAGACGAGGAAGCCGAAGGCGTGGAGTTGTTCCACCAGCGGCGTGACTTTCGGGTTGCCCATGTTCGGGTCCTTTCAGGGAGTTGCAGAAAGACGCGGCGAGCTCGCCGCAGCTGGGGGATTCAGTAGCCGTTCTTCTTGTTCAGGGCGCGCACGGCGTCCCACGAGGCGTCGATCGCAGCCTGGCCGGTGAGCTTCGGCGCGTCGCCCCCGCTCACGCGCGGATTGCGATCGGAGCGGCCCGCGACGTTGCTCGCCAGCGGGGCCGACGCCGGGGCGGCGGCGGTGGGCGCGGGCGTGCCCTCGAGGATGGCCAGCGCCTCGTCCCGCGGCATGCGCGTCGTGAAGGCCAGCTTGGCGGCCAGCACCGGGTTCTTGCCGGCGGCCGGCGAGGCGAAGATGGTGGCGCACCGGGCCTGCTCGCGACGACGGGCCGCGGCGGCGGCGGAACTGCCGCGCATTTCTTCGTCCTTGTCGTCGTCGGCGGAAGCGGTGGTGTCGTCGCCGTCGTCGTCGCCGCGCGCGCCCTTGGCACCCTTGGCGCCCTTGGCCTTCTTGTCGTCCTCGTCGTCGAGCGCCTTCATGCGCTTGTCGTAGTCCTCGTCGGACTCGCCCTCGCGTTGCTTGCGCTCGTCGTCGTCACCGTCGTCGGCGCGATTGCCCTTGGCGCCCTTCGCGCCCTTGTCGTCCTTCGGCAGCGTGGTCGTGTCGTCGTCATCGTCGGACGCCCGCGCGGCGCCGGCGCCAACGCCGGCCAGGTGCGCGAAGGACAGGGCCCGCGCGGTCAGGGAGGTGAGGAGTCGTGCCATGCTGGTTCCTTCAGTGGGTCAAAGTTGCTCGATCAATTCCTGGAAGGCCTGGTCGGGGGCCATGACGGCGTCCGCGAATCCGATGTCGACGCCGGCGGATCCCAGGAAAGTCGTCGCTTGCGTCTCGAGCACCTTCGCTCGATCCATTGCTCGATTGCGTGCCACGGTGTCGACGAAGAGATTGCCCATCATGTCGACGTCCGCTTGAAACCGCGCGCGCGCCTCCTTCGTCAGCGGGCTGAACTCGTTGCCGTCCGCCTTGCGCGCGCCGAAGGTGATCAGTTCGACCTTGATGCCAGCCTTGCCCATCGCCTCGGACATGTCGATGCAGGCGCTGATGACGCCCACGCTGCCGGTGCCGCCGGTGCGCGGCACGACGATGCGATCGGTGGCGCTGGCCAGCGCGTAGCAGGCCGAGTACGCCGTCTCGGACAGGATCGACCACATGGGCTTCGTGCCGCGCGCGTGGTAGATCGTGTCGACCAGGTCGAAGCAGCCGGCGACCTCGCCTCGGGGGCTCTCCATGTCGAAGGCGATGGCCTTAACCTCCGGGTCGTCCATGGCCAGGCTCAGCGACGCGCGGATGCCGTCGTAGCCCGTCATGCCGCAGGACGGCCGCATCGTGCCGAGCTTGGCCACCAGCGTGCCGGTCACCGGGATGATGGCCACGCCGCGCACGACGTCGTAGGCCGACACGTGCGCCGGCGCCGCATCCGAGTCATCGAACCAGCCGTCGTCGAACGCCAGGACATCGCCGTTGGCGCGGAACAGCTGCGACAGGCCCATGCGGTCGGCCATCGCCGCCATCACGACCTCGAGCTTGTCGGGCGTGATGGCCAGCGGGACGTTGAACAGGCGTTGCGCCAGGTGCGGGAGGTTGCGGAGGCTCATTTCTTGTCGCCCTGCGAGTTGTTCTCGATCGTCTCGTCGCCGTTGCCGGCTGGATCCAGCGCGCCGTTGACATTGCCCCACGCGGGCACCGGCACGCCGGCCTCGGCGTAGGCGCGGTTCTCGGCGGCGCGCTGGAGGAGCACTTCTTCCCAGTCCTGGCCCTGCTCTGCCGCCTCGGCCTCGAGCGTCGACGTGCCGGCCTCGAGTCGCAGGATCGCGCCGGCAGGCTCCTTCGTCGGGTCCACCCAGCCGCGGGCCGGGCCCAGCCAGCGGCAGCGCGAGTACGCGGCCGCGGCCTCGACGTACTGCGGCGCGCCGGCGGGCAGCGGCAGTTGCCCGAGCTCCATCGCCTCGCGCAGCCACACGCCGTAGCAGGGCGTCGCGCTGTTCAGCGCGAACTCGGCGCGGCGCCGGGACAGCGTCTTCCACGTCTCCATGAGCGCGGCGCGCGCGCTCGAGTAGTTGGTGCGCGACCAGTCCTGCGTCACCTGTTCCACCGAGATGCCGGTCGCCGCCGCGAAGACGCACAGCATCTCGTGGGCGAACTCGCCGAAGTTGCTGTGCGGGTGCGCTGCCGCGACCGTCTCGATCGACTCGCCGGGGAACAGCGTCGGCACGCGGGCGCCATCGAGCAGCGCCGGCCGCGACTTGGACCAGTCGGCGCGCATGTCCTGGTAGGCGCTCAGTTCCGCGATGCCGTCGTCGTCGGCGCCCATCGCCTCCTGCACCTGCGAGGGGTCGTACGGGCTGGTGACGTAGGTGCCGAACGTCGCCGCGATCGTCGCCTGCTGGAGCTCGACGCCGTAGTAGCGCGCGAGCATCTTCATGTGCGTGAGGACGCTCGTGAAGACACCCAGCCCGCGGTGCTGGCCAGCGCGATCGGCGTCGAAGTCGTGGAAGACCCGCGGCCAGCCGTCGGGGTCTTCGCGCGGCACGCGCTCCCAGCGCATCGACTCGACGGCGTTGTACCAGTCGTTCTGTTCCGCCTCGCGGATGTGATAGGCGATCGGCACCCCGTAGCCGTCGGACTCGACGCCGCCGCGAAGGTACTTCGTGTCCATCGCCTGGTAGGGGTTCGAGAGGCGGTCAGGGTCGACCAGGAGGAACGCCGTGGCGTAGTCGGAGCCGCCGTAGCCCACGCGCTCGGGGATCCAGAACGGCAGCGTCAGAGCGTCGCCGTCGACGAGCTTGTGGCGCAGGCTGATCCGGAACTGCTGGCCTACCGTGAAGCGGCGCTCGACGTCGCTGAAGCGGCCCGGGTTGTCCGAGAAGCCGCGCCACAAGGCCTCCGCGGCCTGGCGGAATTCGTTGGCCCACACCTCGTCGAACGCCTTGATGCCGAAACGCAGGCGGAGCGCGCGGTGATCAGGCTGGGCCAGCAGCCGCAGGTGCGTGCCGACGACGTTGTCCAGGATGCGGATGATGCCGCCCGACGCCCAGCCGCTGTTGCGCGCCAGGTCGCGGGAACGCGCGACCATCCGGTCGCGGTGCATGTTGATTTCCGAGTCCGGCGACCGGATCTGCGGAAACCACTCGCCCATCTCCTGCGACGTGATACGGCTCGCGTCGTACGGGAACATCGCGTTCGCGAGCCCGCGCACGGCCGTCGTCGTTCCGTCCCAGCCGCTGTCGGCGCGCGCGCCGCGCGGGCCGGACGGCGCCAGCTGGAACGGCTTGCCGCTCGCGTCGACGATCTTCGAGGTGCCCGTCATGGTCAGAAGTAGGGGCGCATCGGCGCGCGGCCGCCGCCCTGCATGACGCCGCGCGCGCTGAGCTCGCTCTGGATCGCGACGATCTCGGCGGTGATCGCAGCGCGATCGGCCGGCGTGTAGGTGACAGAGCGCGCGCCGTCGCTCTGCGAGTAGCTGACGGCCTGCGCCTTGCGACCGGCGATGACGTCCATGCGGGCCTGGATCAGCTGGGGGAGCCAGGATTGCAGCGTCGTCGTGTCGATCGTGCTGTAGATGGAGGTGCGGCAGACCATGGGCAAATGGTCTGTCGCGCCGCTTGAGAGCGCGCGCTCTACCGCGCCGACGCGATGGCGCGCGCCAGCGCCTTGCCCATCTCGCGATTAAAGTTCTTGGCCACCGTGCGCGAGGCGACGTTGAACCAGTCCAGATACTGCGTCGCCGGGTGGGCGTCGGTGAACTTCACCAGCAGGACCAACTTGCCCGAGGTGTTCCGGCGCGCCTTCGGCTCGCGAATCTTGCCGGTGCGCGTCATGAGCGGCAGCTCGAGGTCGACGGAGGTGTCGCGCTGCCAGACGCCGTTGACCGGTCCCGCCTTCGTCCGGATGGTGCCGACGAAGATGTCGGGCCGGCCCTTGAGCTTGCGCAGGAAGTTGCGTGGCAGGTTGCCGAACTGGTCCAGGTCGCGCACAGCATCGACGGGCTTGAGGAGCGCCCGGCTGTTCAGCTTGTTCTTGCCGCCGAACTGGTATGGCTCGAGGTAGGCGGCGGTGATGTCCTTGACGAACACCGTCGCCTCCATGCGGGCCTTGTTCGCCTTTCGGATGCCGATCGCGTCGGTGGTGAAGGGCCTCGGCCGGTCCAGCACCTTTTTCTCGTTCGCCTGCTCGGCGACCACCACCGACTTCGCCAGCGCCGTCAGCGCCTGAGCGGTTGCAAAGGGCAGTTGCTTGTGGGCGAAGGCGCTCAGCTGCTTCTCGAACGCCTTGATGTTGGTGCGGATGTTCAACTCGAACGTCATGCGAGCCTCGATGCGATGGAAGGTTTCGACGACGACTTCGTGCCGGGCATGCTGGTCAACGGCATGGCCGGCTGCATCGCCTGCTGCTCGACGTCATCCAGCGGCGCGGAGGTGGGCTCCTCGGCGTCCGGCTCCGGTCCGCGCAGCCTGGCGACGGTCTTGTTCAGCTTCAGCCCCAAGTGGATCAGGCCGCACAGGGCCGCGTAGGCGTAGACCCGGCAGTCCAGGGCCTCGTTCGCGCGGCCCTTGCTGAGCTCCCACACCCGGTAGCGCACGCCGCCGGCGGACTTCGTGATCAGGCGCTCGGCGAGCAGCTGGCTGTAGTAGCCGATGTCGCGGTCGACGGGGAAGTGCATGTAGCCCGGGCCGGGCACCTCGACGTGCAGGCGCTGCCGGACCACGTCCTTCGCCGCGTTGACGCCGATGATCACCGGCCTGAACGACGACTTGTTCCGCCGGCTGGGCCGCTTCGTTGGCCAGACCGGGTTGCGCTGCCCCATGCGCGCCGACTCGCCCTTGATCGCCCAAATGCGGCGCTGCAGCCGAGCCTTCGCGAACTGGTAGACCTCCTGGGTGTAGTGACCGCCGGAGTCGATGCACACCGCCATGACGGCGAAGCGGCGCCCGCCAGGCCCGGTGCGGATGCGCTTGAGGTAGGCGTCCAGCTGCTCCTGCACGGCGGGGTCGGCGAACTCGCCCTCGATGACGTGGTGATCCAGCGACCAGGACTCCTCGTTCTCACCCCAGCCCACGAGCTCGATCTCGACGCGGTCGTCCTGCACGTCCACGCCAGCTGTGCAGACCGCGACGCCGTCAGCGACTTCATCCGCCCACACCTCAGCGCGGGCGGCGATCCGGCCCTCCTCGAGCACGCGGTCGCCGGCGTCCTCGTACGTCTCGCCGAGCACGAGGTTGATGAACGTCTGGCGCGCCTGCGCATCGTCCTTGACGTCGAGCCATTCCTTGACCAGGTTCTCCCACGACGCGTTGGGGAACAGGCTGTACGCGGCCCAAATGTGGAAGCCGGCGTGGCCCTTGAACGGCTTCGAGGCGCGCCACTCGCCGCGGCCGACCATCTCCGGCTTGTCGACGTCGCGGATGACGCAGCCGTTGGCCCGGCAAGCGTAGTAGACCGACTCAGGGATGCCGTTGCCAGCCTCGTCCTTGTCCCACTTGAAGCCGTGCGGCGTGTCGCGCCCGCCCCACTCCAGCACCTGGAACTCGCCGCAGTGCGGGCACGGCACCCAGTAGCGGCGCTGGTCGCTCTGCGCGTACGACTTCTCGATGCGGCTGTCGCCCTTGATCGTCGGCGTGCTGCCGAGGATGATCTTGCGGTTCCAGAACGACTCGCTGCGCTTGATGCCCAGCTTGATCTGGTCGCCTTCCTTGCCCGCGCCGTGCACCGGGTAGCCGTCGACCTCGTCGAACGCGACGATGCGCGCGGTGATCCGCCGGAAGCCACCCGGGCTGTTCGCGCCCACGAAGCGCATCGACGCGCCGTTCCGGAACTTGCGCTTCAGCAGCTTCTGGTTCGGGTCCTTGCCCTTGACCTTGCCCGTGATCTCGGCCAGCACGGGCGTGTCGCGCAGCATGGGCCCGATTTCCGAGTCGCTGTAGTCCTCTGCGTCCTCCACCCGCGGCTGCACCACCAGGATCGGCGACGGGTCCTGGTGGATGTAGTAGCCGGCGATGTGGTCCAGGATCTTCGTGTAGCCGACCCGGGCCGACTTCTGAACGGTCACCATCTCCACCGACGGGTCGGTGACGGCGTCCATGATCCCGTTCTGGTAGGCGAACGCGAAGAACTTGCCGGTCTGCGCGCTCGTCTCGGGCGAGAGCATCGCGAACTCGGACGCCCACTGCGACAGCGAGAGCGTCGGCGGCGGCTGCAGGTTGAGCCGCACCGCCGCGGCGATCTCCTCCCTCAGCTTCTCGCGGCCGCGGGCATATCGATCAGGTGCCTGCATGCTCGGCGAGCTCGGACAGGGCCGCGGTGATCAGCACCCGCAACGCGTCCTGCACCTCGTTCGCGGTCTGCATGCGCGCGATGCGCGGCGCGTGCTCGGTGGGGATCGCGAGCAGCCGCGTGCGCACGGCGGCCAGCTGCTTCCCGACGATCCCGGCGACCTCCTCGACTAGCACCACGGCGCCCGAGAGCTTGTCGTACTCGAGCTCGCGCTGGAGGGCGAGGAAGTGCTCTTTCGTCGCCAGCGAGACGGCATGCGATGGCAGGCCTCCCGACATCGCCAGGCGCATCGCGGCCTGCTCTGGCGTCTCGCCCGCGCCCGTCGCCGCGGCCACGCGCTCTGTCCGCAGTTTCCGCGTCGCGGTGCGGACAGCCGCGGACACCTGCGGCGCGTCTGTCCGCACCGTGTCCGCAGCCTTCATGTTGCCCACGCGCCAGGCCGTCCCCGCGAGCGCCGCGTCGATCTTGCCGCCCTCGCCACGAGGGAGACGGCCTTCCGTCAGGCCGCGCCGCACCAGCTTCTCGTTGCAGCCGTCGCGCCGCGCGAACTCGCGAATCGATACCAGTTCAGCCACGTGCGGACACCTTTCGAGGGCTCAAGAAAGCGAAACATCGCGGCGCGCAATTGCC
>Ga0105240_10005315_pt1 | contig 19211 bp, 14 predicted proteins | sample KBSC54metaG_FD_80426 | JGI IMG/M metagenome (GOLD analysis project Ga0105240, IMG submission 80426) | Corn rhizosphere microbial communities from Kellogg Biological Station, Michigan, USA - KBS C5-4 metaG | ecosystem: Host-associated > Plants > Roots > Rhizosphere > Soil | place: Michigan, USA... | reverse complement strand
TCCCATTCCAGAAACGAGGGCTGATCATGGCCTCTTGGAAAAACCGAGTCTTGTCTGGCGTTTTCACCTCACCACGGAAGGTGTGTGAGATATGCGGGCTAGCCGAAGCGGTCCAGCCGTGGACGATTACTTGAGCCGACGCGTTCGACGGCGGCCGTCCTGTGCAAGCGGTGGTGGCAGAGAACACCCCCGCGTCGGATGAGGTCGCCCCATCGCAGCTAGCGTACGCGACTGCGCTCGCGAAGAGCCGCGAGGAAGTCAGGAATAAAACGGCATAGACCGGTAGTCTCATGGCCCCTTGTGTCCGTACCCACGACGGGGTACGGCATGGCTCATTCTAGCGAAGCGCCCGGCTATCCATCGCTATTGTCGCCGCTGAACACAAATCGCGGCCCCATCAAACGAGCTCACACCCGCAATATTGATTGTTAGGTTACTCCGCACTCTGTTGTGATCACAACTCGGCACGGACGGTACAACAGCCGGGATTTGTGTATTGATCTGGTACAGTCCCACCTGGCCTGATGTCAACCCAGCGAACAAGGGAACAACCAAAACCGGTGGGGTAACGCTGATGTAGGCGTTAGCCGGCGGTGCATTCGGCTCGAAAGCAAACCACGTCCTGTAATTCGCGTTCGCTGGAATTATGGGAGCCGGTGTTTGGCTGACATCTCCGGTCTTAGCCTGCGGAGTGGTTCTACCTAAGCCCCAGGCATAGATCACCACCACCTCGCCGGGCCCCGCAGGGGAATCGGCGGAGATCAGCGATCCATCCGCGTGGGTGACGATAGGCCGGCAGGCGACGATCGGATTCGCATCGCAAGTACTCAATACATGGACCGCGTCGTAATCCGGCTGCACGCTAAACGACTGGCCGGCTGCACCGTTTTCTGAAATCACAAGTTCCGATGGGGCGTACGGGCTTGAACCGTTTTTAATCTGCAACTCATATGGAATCTGCACAGTCAGAAAGGAGGTAAAACAGGCGGGAGAGCTTGAATTTGGACACATATTCTTTTGAAGAATTGAAAGCAATGGCACGTCAAACGAAATGTCGCCTGTAATCGTGTGCTGAACCAGCATCACCGAGATCCCGGCTATCGACTTCGGAAGCGGCACAGTGGCCGCCTGCTGCGAACGCAATTGCGTATTTTGGTACGGAAGAACCGTCTGCAGTCCGTCTACGTGAAGAGTCACGATTTGCCCTCGGGCGATTAGTAGGGTCGAGACCCGGAAGTAACCGCCCCCGGCTAGGGTTGGGCCGTTCTGCCCAAAAAGCATCTCCACCGCCGCAAACATGACAAGAGCGGGGCCGGAACGATACATGATTTGTTGCATAGGTCTCCTTCAGTGACGTGACCGATAGACGCGGAAGGATTCGTCGCGGGCAATGCCGCGGAGACATAGCCCACTAGAAAGACCATTATGCGCCGTTCTTCAACTACAGAGCGCAGAAGACATTTTGCGGCCGAGGGTCATTCAAAACCTTCGAGAGACTAAACAACGTTTCACGAGCCCAACAGCCGTATACTGATTACGAGGCCATGGAAATGCTATTGGACCCGCGGGAAGCATCGCTGGTAGAGGCGTTCCGTCGGCTTCCGCCCGATACGGCTGCCGAGTTATCGGCTCTAGCGGAACGGTTGGCCATGCTCTCGCCGCACGGAAAAATCGACTGGTCCGATTCCTGGACCGACGAAGATCTGCAGGATTTCAGGTCCGCGTCCCGGAGACGGCTCGACGCCGAGGAGTCAGAGGAATCGGATTGAAGCCGGGCGATGTCGTGGTTGGCGTACTCGCCGGTGCGGTGGAAATCAAGGTCCGCCCGGCGGTGGTGATCGCCAGCAGCACCTACCTCGTAGAACACCCGGATGTTCTGGTCGGCATTCACACCACCAAGTTGCCCAAGACAACTACATCCTCGGACTGCGTTCTCATTGACTGGCATTTATCCGGCCTTCGCGCCGAGTCGTATTTCAGAGCGTATGTGCTAACTACACACTGCTCGGAGTTGACCATCATCGGCCATCTCACTGACCGCGACTGGAACCAAGTGAAAGCCTGCGTGCGCGCCGCGTTCGCTCTTTGAAGCTGAGGGGGTAGCGCAAAGCGAAGAGACGTTGGTTGCAGGCCGGAAATGCCCTCGCGTCAGGGCTATTCATCCACCGGACAAATCCACGAAACGCCGACGCATCAAAGAAAACTTTCCAGAATCGGACAACACGGATTCGTCACGTTTTCGACTCGGGTGGGACACGGCCAATTGGATTCCGGCGAAGGCGTCACTAAACGCTTGCTTAAGAGCGACGATCCATTGCCTACATTGCGGAACCACTCCCATCGGGATCAATGTCCTGAACAACTCCGTCGGCCGGCTAGACCATTGAAGACACAGTCGAGAAACCGTTGGAGATCAGCGAGAACGCCCAGCAATGACCGGCTCGTGGCGATCAGGGTCGCGCGCGGATCATCGTCGGAAATGCCGCAGCAGCAGTAGAGCAAGAGTATGGCAAGGGGCGCAGTCGGGCCTGACGTCATTCGTGACGCTCTTGGAGATCGAGCCTGCCATGCGCGCTGTCGAAAGAAATCTCAAGGTTGGTGAGGGAGATTGACCGCTGAGTGCCGTTCACAGAAACTGTGACATAGAACTTGGTGTGATCGACGATTGTTACCGCGGATGTTCCTGAAATGGGGCCGATCAGCATCACGGCGCGGCCGGTATTCATCTTGCTGAGGGTGACGACCTTTCCCTTCCACGCGAGGATTTCTCTATGTTTCCGCTCGGCGGGAGTCAATACCGGCTCCGTAGCCGCTTTCCTCCACCCGAGAACCCATTGCTGGATTTGTGGGCCTTTAAGCCTTTGCTTAACTTCATCCAGACGTACAAACGCTTCATCGCCGCTCGTGAAGTGCCTGGTCGCTGGTTCACCGCGCGGAACCGACAACTCGACCACGAATAGATCATCCACCGCTGCATCGCTATCGAAGACCCAATGGAATGAGAGTCGGAGACCTACGATGTCGATCTGAGGCTGAATTCCCGCGAGTTTGTTGATAACCTCTTTTCGCACGTCGTCGCGCTCCGCCGACGTCAACTTGACGCCCACGACCACTCTGTCCGCGCGTCACGAATACCCAGAGGATTCTTCCGCCTTCACTGTTGAGAAAAGCAACCGCGTATTCGTCAGCGACGTTCTTTATGACACTCGCGGGGCGCGCTGACGTGATCCCCTTGAACTCGTACCGCCGATCCTCCTCAAACGTGACGACCGTGTTCAAAACAAACGTGTGCTTTAGTGGCTCTGGAGTGAAATTTTCGGGTATGAACTGCTGGTTGAGTACGGTCGCAACAGTCAGCGCCTTTTCCGCGGCCAGCTTGCCGAGAAATTTGCCCAATCGCGCTTTGTCAATCGTCGTAACGCGGTCCAGGAGAACGACGGAATCACGGCCGTCGATCTGAAATAGCACGCTGGACGCTCCAATGCGGGCCGTGTTGGATGTGATTGGCGCTACCGAAAGGATGTGCTTCTTCTGGTTTGCCGCGTCAGAAGAAACAACGAGATAGGGCCTGGTATCACCCGGCGCGGCCGTGACACAATAAATGTCGAAACGATGAACCTCCGCGCCCGCTGTCTGCATATGCCTTTGAAATTCGAGTTTCCCGCATTCAGCCTATGATGTCCAAACGCCTTCCCTAGCGCTTCCCATCCTGCGGTTCTAGAAATCGAAAAGTCATCCGACCGCTAGCGGCGCAGCAGACAGCCTATATCGAGTCGTGGCTGGGGCTCTCAAGAAGGACAAAAACGAGATTTTGAGGGCGGCTAGTGGCGCGGCGAAGGCCACGGACTACGTGCAGCATCGGAACGTCAGCAGACCACTAAGCGCCGACCGCCCCACGACGCTACTGACGGGCCGAGTTCCTCCTGGGCACAGCTTATGAGCTTGGGACCGGGCTTCCGAGGAACCGTGCCGTGGCGATGGCGATGCTAAATCGAGCTGCCGATGATGGTCAGAATTGGACTGGGTCAACAACTGGTCGATGCTCCCGCGTTCGGATACGCCGCGCTTGTCCAATGCGGATCAAATGGCTGCGCATTTGGGGAAGTTGGTGCAACAGGCCTACGACGATGTGCTCCCCCATCCCCCTCCCGGCAACAAGCATTGCCACGAATTTTTATTCGCAGGGGAGCAAATTGAACGGGACGTACGTTTGTAATTAGCTTCCCTGGGCACAGGGCGAGCGATTTCCCGCACGTTCTCAGCGAGGATGATCGATCCGAAGCACCAATTCCAGTCAAGATCTGCGAAGCCCAGCCGTTTCGCAAATCGTCATGACGTAATATGAAGTGTCGTGCACCAACTAGTCGCCTTCCTGACCCGTCTCGTGATGCGTCTCCTGTTCCGCGCCGAAGTGCGCGGCACACTCCAACGGCACGATCGCATGTTGATTGTGTCCAACCACGTCTCCTTCCTCGATGGCATCACGCTCGGCGCATTCCTCCCGATTCAGCCCACCTACCTCGTCCATTCGACCGTTGCCAGGCTGTGGTACTTCAAAATCGGACTCAAGTTCATCCCGCATCTCGTTGTCGATTCGGCCAGCCCACTGGCCATCAAAGCGATCATCAACCTGGTGGAGTCCGGCAGCCCCGTCGTGATCTTTCCGGAAGGCCGCATCACCCTCACCGGCAGCATGATGAAGGTGTACGAAGGCCCCGCTTTCGTAGCGGCGAAATCCGGAGCCATGGTGGTTCCGATCCACATTGATGGATTGATCTACTCCTACTTCTCGCGCATGACAGGCGACTTTCCCAAGAAGTTTTTCCCCAAGGTCACCATCACCGTCGGCCAGCCGCGCACCATCCCTATGCCCGAGGGCCGCACGCCACGAATCCGCCGCCGTGCCGCCAGCGAGAGTATGCGCAAGGTCATGCAGCGCTCGGCTTTCGAAGCGAGGAAGCCAGGCACGGTTTTCGAGCGAATGCTCGACGCCATGGCGCTCCACGGCAAAAGCCGCGTGGTGCTCGAAGACATCAATCAGAAGCCCGCCTCCTATAAGGACGTGCTGAAGGGAAGCCTCGCGCTAGGGCGCCTTGCCTGTAAATTCACCTCCGAAGGCGAATTCGCCGGCGTATTGATGCCCAACGTGAACGCCGCCGTCTACCTGCTATTCGGCATGACGGCCATGCGCCGCGTCCCGGCAATGCTGAACTACACAGCCGGAACCGAGGGTATGCAAAGCGCGTGCCGCAGTACGAAAATCAAAGTTGTTTTCACATCACGAGCGTTCCTCGAAAAGGCCAAGCTCGTGAACGTCGTGAACGGACTCCGCGATGTAAAGATTCTCTATCTGGAAGACCTGCGCGCACAATTCGGCATCGCCGACAAGCTCTGGCTCATCGGTTGGGCTCTCTGGTTTCCGCGCACCGTCATCAAGCCGGTGAAGCCGCAGGACCCCCTGGTTGTTCTCTACACTTCGGGATCGGAAGGCAAACCCAAAGGCGTCGTCCTCTCACACGATTCGGTGCTCTCAAATTGCGACCAGGTCTACGCCATTCTCGACTTCACACGCAAGGACAAATTCCTCAGCGCACTACCACTCTTCCACGCATTCGGGCTGATGGCCGGCATTATTCTGCCCCTCCAGCGCGGGACACCGGTCTTTCTATACCCATCGCCGCTTCATTACCGCGTAATTCCAGAAATCATCTACGACCGCGACTGCACCGTGCTCTTCGCCACCAACACCTTCCTGGCGAACTACTGCAAATTCGCCCATCCATACGATTTCGCCCGGCTCCGCTACATGGTGGTGGGTGCCGAGAAATTGACCGAGGAAGTCCGCCGTACGGCCATCGACAAATTCGGTATTCGCGCCCTGGAAGGTTACGGCGCCACGGAATGTTCGCCGGTGATCGCGGTCAACACACCGCTGGCCAACAAACCTGGTTCGGTCGGCGAGATCGTGCCCGGCATGGACTACCAGCTTGAACCCGTTCCAGGAATCGATGAGGGCGGCGCTCTCCACGTCCACGGGCCCAGCGTTATGCTCGGGTATTTGAAAGAGGATCAACCCGGCGTCATTCAGCCACCCACCTCGAGCCTCGGAGAAGGCTGGTACAACACCGGCGACATCGTGGCGGTGGACGACGGCGGCTTCATCAGTATCCAAGGAAGGCTGCGGCGCTTCGCCAAGATCGCCGGCGAAATGGTATCTCTCGAAACCGTGGAGAAAATCGCTGAGTTGGCGGCGCCGAACAGCGTCCATGCCTCCTCGTCTATTAAGGATGCGCACCGCGGAGAGATGATCGTAGTTTTCACCCAGGATGCATCGTTAACCCGCGAGCAGTTGACCGCAGCCGCCAGGCAATTGGGCGCGCCGGAAATCGCCATTCCCCGCCGCATCATTCATCTGGACAAAATCCCTCTGTTGGGAAACGGAAAAAAGGACTACGTGAGCCTCTTGAAGATGGCAGAAGAAATGACCCAGACCACCGCCGGACGAGTCTAAAATGGCAGCCGCCGAACCCGCATTCCCGCCCGCCCCGCTCGAGTACAGCAGGAAGGAACAACGCGGTTGGTATTTTTACGATTGGGCGAACTCCGCCTTCGCCAGCACCGTCGTCACGCTGTTCCTGGGCCCATATCTCACGGAACTAGCCAAGGCCGGAGCGGACGCGAACGGGAACATCCATCCTTTGGGCATGTCGATCGATGCCCGCTCTCTTTGGAGCTATCTAGTCTCGTTGTCCGTCCTGCTGCAAGTAATCTGCCTGCCCATCATCGGAGCCATCGGCGACACAAGCAACAACAAGAAAGGGATGATGGCGCTGCTGGCCTACATCGGTTCCTTCGCGACGGCCGCGCTGTTTTTCGTTCAGGGCACGGGATACATGTGGGGCGCGCTGCTATTCATCACTGCCAACACTGCGTTCGGGGCATCGATCGTTATCTACAACTCGTTCCTGCCGGAGATCGCCAGTCCGGAAGACAGAGACGCGGTTTCGTCGAAAGGCTGGGGAATCGGCTACCTCGGGGGCGGTTTGCTGCTCGCCTTGAATCTGGTGCTCTATCTCAAAGCCAAGTCGTTCGGCATCACGGAAGGGATGGCCGTGCGGATCAGTCTCTCGTCGGCCGGAATCTGGTGGGCGGTGTTCACCATCATTCCGCTGATGACGCTCCGCAACCGCCCTCCGCAGCATCAGCTCGAGCCCGGTCAGAACGTCCTCACCGCCGGTTTCCAGCAATTCGCCCGCACGCTTCGCGACATGATGAAGTACCCGCAGACGCTCACGTTTCTGTTGGCTTACCTGATTTACAACGATGCCATTCAAACGGTGATCACGCTCTCCGCCCAATTCGGAAGCGACGAATTGAAGATCTCCATGGCCGACCTCACTCTGGCAATTCTGATGGTCCAGTTCGTGGCATTCGTCGGCGCGATGATTTTCAACTACGTCGCCAAAGGCATCGGAGCCAAACCATCGGTGATGGTAGCGCTGGTGATCTGGATCGGAGTGCTGGTGTCGATTTACTTCTCAGTCCATTCGACGCGAGGGTTCTTCATCCTCTGCGCAGTAGTCGCGATCGTGCTCGGAGGAAGCCAGGCCCTAAGCCGTTCGCTCTTCTCACTAATGATCCCAAAAGGGCGCGAAGGCGAGTATTTCGGCCTGTATGAAATCAGCGACAAAGGTACAAGCTGGCTCTGCCCACTCCTGTTCGGCCTGGCTCTCGACTACACCAAAAGCTACCGCACAGCAATTCTCTCGCTGATCATTTTCTTCGTCATGGGCCTGATCATTCTAGCGAAGGTGAACGTGCGCCGCGCGGCTATCGAGGCAGGCAACGAAGCGCCGTAGTAGTGGTTGCTTCTTATCAGCGTTCATTGCGTTAATCTGCGGCCCAACAAAGCTTGCCTACAAACCCGTCGTCACCACGACACGAAACTGAGCCTTCCCGCTCATCATGCGCTCATACCCTTCCGCCGCCCGTTCCAGCGGAAACTCCTCATTCATCGACCGCACGCCAGTCAGCACGCTGAATTTCAACGTATCTTCCGAATCGATAGAAGTTCCCGACGGCCAACACTGAATGCCCGTACGCCCGAACAACATCAAAAGAACGTTGACCTCCAGAGGCTCAGCCGGAGCGCCCACAACTAGGAGCTTTCCACCGGCCCCGAGTCCGCCGATCGTATCGGACATCGCCTTGCCGTTCGTGGCCGTCGCCAGAATCACCTTCGCTCCGCCAAGTTTCTTCAGCTCTTCAGCAACATTCTGGCTTGCGCTGTCGATGTAATGCCGTGCGCCGAGCCTTTTCGCCAGCAGCTCTTTATCCTTACCCCGCGCGATCGCCACCGTATCAAAGCCCATCTTCGCAGCGAACTGCGTACCAAGATGGCCCAGGCCTCCGATGCCGAGAACCGCTACAAGATCTCCCGCGCGAGCGCCGCTATTGCGAAGGGAATTGAAAGTGGTGATTCCGGCGCACAGCAGCGGACCAGCCTCCATCGACGACAACTCCGGCGGAACGGATGCCAACGCCTGGAACGGCGCGACCATGTAATCGGCATACCCGCCGTCATAGGTGATGCCGGGGATTTTCAGGTACCGGCAAGTAATAAAATCGCCGCGCCGGCACGACACGCAGTGGCCGCAATTACCGCCGAACCAGCCAACTCCAACCCGCTGTCCCGGCTTCCAATCGGGCACATCGGGTCCAACGGCGTGGATGACGCCGGCTACTTCATGGCCGGGAACCCGCGGATATTGGATGCCCGGAAGGAGCCCTTCCTTGGTGACACTGTCGCTATGACAAACGCCACAAGCATGGACCTGGATTCGAACCTCGCCGCGGCCGGGTTCAGGAATCTCTCGTTCGACAAGCTCGAGCGGTCCACGCGCTTCGCGCACCTGTACTGCACGCATCTTGCTCAAGTTATTCGCACCTCCAGGTAGTAGATTCCTCGAGTGCGAAAAAGATACGGTTTTTCCTGACGCAGCGCTTATTTAGGAGCCGGAGTCAAGGGTTTAGGAGCAGCAGGCTTCGGTGCAGGTTGAGTCTGTCTCGGAGCAGCCGCGCCCGGCGCCGGCGTAGGAGCCGAGAATCCACCCGAGGCCGCGGTCTTATCGTAAATAGCGACAATCTCGCGCGTCACGTCGACGCTATTGGCGGCAAACATCACAGGGGAAGTCTGTTGGTTGCTGACGTCGAGAACAACCGCATAGCCATGTTCGGCCGCATACCGGTCGAGTACCGCGATCACCTTACCGCCGATCTCGTTCAACACTTTCTGATTTTCCTGATCGAAGTCGGCCTGGGCGTCGTCCACGTCCCGGCTGAATTTCTTCTTCTTCTCGTCGATGTCGCGCATCAGCTTCTGCTTTGCTTCTTCACCACCCACGTTGCTCGACTTGTTCAACTGCTCCTGCAAGGCCACGATCTCCTGTTGCCGCGTCTCAAGATCCTTCCTTTTCGGCGCGGCCCTCACCTCCAACTCCTTGAGAGCCTTTTGACCGTCTTGCGTGCCGAGGATCGCATTCTGTATATGAATGATGCCGATTTTGGTCGGTGCGGCGGCAGCGGCGGGCGCTTGTGCGTGAAGAGACATGGCCGCACTGAGAGCGAGCGTGGATATCGTTAAAACACTAAGTTTCACTGTTCAAAACTCCTGGAAATTCTTTTTACTAGCATACAACGGGTAACCGCTTCTCAGAACGTTCTCCCGATTGAGAAACGGAATGTACTGCGCTTCTCGAAGAACGGCGATGCCTGGCCGAATTGCACGATGGCATTCGTAAACGTCGCCTGGTTCGGGAAGTACGATCGGTCCGCCACGATCGGCGGCTGCAAAAAAGTCTGTACGATGAGCGGGTTATACGCCCAATAAAAACGGAACGGTGCGTTTACCACCGGCATCATGATCTGGAATTCCAATCCCGTGGACATGCGTGGCTTCTGCGTATCCGGAGCAATCACTGCACGGCCGCTGAAGTCGGCCTGCGGAAACTCGCCGTTCAACTGATCGATGCGTCCCGGGTTCAACTTGAGCTGCCCCGGCAGCGCGATTTTGTCGATACCGGCATCCGCGAAGATAGCTAGAATCAGGGGGCCAAAAATCGGGATGCGGTATTCGAAGTTCGACACGAGTTTCGTATCGCCACCAGGGAATACCAATTGGTAGATCGGAATTCTCTGCTGCACGTTTGTCGTCGAAACCACACCGTTCACGATAGTCTTCTGCGTGCGCTGAGTTCCGTCATTGTTCAACACGGGTACCGTGGCGTCGCTCGGAATGAATCCGATCGGGCTGATTCCCCAAATGTCGAATCCGCGAATGTCGTTCTCACCGCCCATATAGAAACGGCTGAACGGAGGCACCACTTTCCCGCTGTAACCCGTAATCGTTTGCCCCATGAAATGCATCCCGATCACGTGGCCTTTGTGAAACCCGGCGCGGAAATACTTGGCATCAATAGTCGGCGCCAGCATGTTCACATTGCCGCCCAGCACGCTCCCTGCGAACGAAGTGGAGACAAACAACGACTTGCCGCCGGTAGGAGTGATCGGATGATTGACGGTGTTGTAGTTGTATGACGGCGTTATTTTGCTGGTCCGGATTCCGCTCAGTTGGTTCGGACCGCCGATGCCCTGGAAATCGATGTAGTTGAAGTACTGGTCGGACGCGTTGGTCAACGTGTGGATGTTCGAGATGTCGTAGCCGTACGATATGCCGGCGCGCGCGAAGCTGAACTTCTTCATCGGGTAGCTGGCAAATGCCGTGAAGCCATATCCGGTGGAAACGTAATTTAGGAGGTTGTTCGTGCCGAGCTGGTTGTACAGCGGGATCAGATTCTGGCCGGAAAGAATAGATGCTTCGCGGGCCTGATCGTAGTTAAATCGCGTGGTGTAGATCGTGAAACCGGTCTGAATCGGCTTGTCGAATAAATAAGGTTCAGTGAAGCCGAACGTCGCATTCCGAATGCGCGTACCGAGCTGCGCATCCAGGCTGAGCGTTTCGCCTAACCCGAGGAAATTGTTGGTCGCGTACTGGAATCCGACAAAGCTGCCGGCGATTCCCGAAACGCCGCCGTTCAACTGAATGGAGTTCTTGCCGCGTTCCTTTACCTTCAAAGTGAGGTCGACGGTGTTCGTCTTCGGATCCCGCGAAATGGTCGCCGCGTCTTCCGCCTTCAACTGCTCGAAGTAACCAAGCTGATTGAGACGCAGCACGCTGATCTCCCAAAGGCGCGTATTGTACATATCGCCTTCGTCAATCAGCAGTTCACGCCGGATCACCTTGTCTCGAGTCGTCGTGTTTCCGGAGAAATCGATGCGGCGGACAAAAAATTGCTTGCCTTCATCCACGTTGAACGTCAGATCGATCTGGTCCGTCCCCTGAACCACTTCCGGATCTGGCTCAGGCACAAAATCGATATATCCGAATTCGCCGTACAGCTTGCGCATATTCTCCATGCCCTTGCGCAGTTTCGCCGTGGAGAAAACGTCGCCCTCCTGCATTTGGAACAGTGGGCGCATCAGCGTTTCCGGAGTCTTGAACAGCTTCACGCCGACGAAGTTGATCTTGCGCAGACGATACAGCCGGCCTTCCTCAATCGTCATTTCAATGTTGGCATTCTTTCCCGGCTTATTCGGCTTGATCAGCGGGAGCCGCAAACCATGGCCGCCCACGTCGACCACGGCGATCTTGTGATCCACCACGCGCGCCGTGAAGTAGCCGTGCTCCTGATAGAAGTTCCGGACCATATCCTGATCTTGCTCCAGCTTCGTTGAATCGAAACTCTTGGAGAAAAGATTTTCCAGAAACAGCCCGTGCGGAACGCCGATAGGATGAAGGTTCTTCATGGCCCGGATCACGTCCTTGTCACTGAAGGCGGTGTTGCCCTGAATGTCGATTGTGCCGACCTTCACCTTCGGCCCTTCATTAATATTGAACGTGACCTCCAGCGAAGAAGGAGGAACCTGGCGAATGTCCGGCGCGACAGTCGCAAACTGGCGTCCGCGCTCGGCCTCGTACTCTTTCAAAACATTGACTGCGTGTTGAACTTTGTTCGGATCGTATTGCGATTCGACGCTCAACCCGACCTTGCGTTCTTTGAAGCGGTCCAGGATTTCTGAAACCGTGATCGACTTGTTGCCTTCGTATTTAATCGACCTCACCACGCGGCGCTCGGTCAGAATGAAGCGGATGATCCAGCCGGTCTTTCCCGGTTCGCGCTCGATACGAATGTCGTCGAAGCGGCTGGTGTTCCAGAGCGCCATAAAATCGCGGCGCAGCGCCTCTTCGTCAAATTTGTCACCTTTACGGCTGAAGATGATCGCGCGCAAAGTATCCTGCGGGACACGGCGTGATCCACGAAACTCGATGTCTTCAATGACATCTGCCGGCGTCCCGGGAGTCGCCGCCGGTGGAGCTTGAGCCGGAGCCGCAGGAGGAGCCTCGAGTTTAGGGGGCGGCGCCGGCTGCTGGCCGGGCGCGGGTTCCTTACCCGTAGGAACAGTTTCAAACGGATTCTGCGGATTTGGCTTCGGTGGCGGCGGAGTCTGCGTAGCGGGTGTCTGAGCCTTTTGAGCTGTCGCAGAAGATACAAAAACGACTGCAGAGCAAAGAACACACACTGAGACGGTGGTCAGGCATTGAAGCCTGGGAAACTTCATAATAAAGACTAGTCCTCTCCACTCTGCGACTATCACCAGACGTGCAGCATACCGGGCAGGTTTCACTGACTTGATCTGGAGCGGGCCAAAGACCCTATTCTAGCTGAAAGCAAAGCCGACAGTGTGGTCTGGTCCAGAAAAGATTGTAGCAGCCAGGAACTCGAACACTGTCACGCAAAGCCGCCGAGCCGCCGAGACACTGCTAAACTTTGCGGCTCTGCGGCTTCGCGTGACCGATATTCTTATTGACTCTATTGAGACCACGGAGCTTCGCAGCGGAGTTCACTGGGTCTGCCCACCACTCGAACACTTTCACGTAAAGCCGCCAAGACGCTCCTAAAACTTTGCGGCTTTGCGGCTTCGCGTGATCAAATATTTATCGACTCTATTGGGACCGCCGAGCTTCGCCGCGGCTCACCCCGGTTCTCCAGTACTCGGAGCGTATGATGGTTTTCTGAAGGACGCCAATGCCCCCCACATTCGCCAACGGCAAGATTTGCTACATCGAGATCCCCGCCACCGACATTGCCCGGTCCGCCGATTTCTACCACCGCTCCGTCGGCTGGAACATCCGCAAGCGCGGCGATGGGAGCATCGCTTTTGACGACGGCGTTGGGGAAGTCAGCGGCACCTGGGTCCTCGGACGGCCGCCCGCTTCCGCTCCCGGCTTCATGATCTACATCATGGTCGACAGCGTCGAGGCAACGCTCGACAAGATTGTCGCCAATGGAGGCGAAATCGTGGAGCCGATCGGAGGCGACGCGCCGGAGATCACCGCCAGATTCCGCGATCCGGCAGGAAATATCGTCGGCCTCTTCGAGGAGCGTGGTTGAAGCACAGGGGAGTAGGCTCTCCTCAATCTTCGGCAACTATCATCTAAGTCAACACGTTTAGTTGACGCTCTTCGCGCGTCTGCGAGCTGAATAGGGCAATAATATACTGACCGGTCGTCCGCGTGAACCCGCAGCGCCGTGAAGAGGGCTCAAAGACCTTCCTGCATATTTGCACACCGTAGTGTCCATTCCGATGCCAAAATGATAGAGAGAAATTTGTGAACAAATCCCGCGCCACGGATCGCACAAGTTCGGGCGCTTGAGAAGCAGGAGAACAATGACGATAAAATTCGCGAAAGCGCCGTTGCTTTTCACCCTGGTGTCGGCGGCGGCCTGGGCGCAGGTCAATGTGGGCGAACAGAACCCCGAAGCCAGCCTGCCCTTCGCCATGACGACGGTGGCCACTTTTAAACTGCCCTGGCGGCTGGCCTTCCTGCCCGATGGCCGCATGCTGGTCACCGAGAAGGTTGGGCCCGTTTGGATGGTGTCCCAGCACGGAGAGAAGATTCAGGTGGGCAACACGCCCCCCGTCTATTGGCAGGGCCAGAGCGGCATGCACGGCGTCTTCGTCTCGCCGCGTTACGCCACCGATCAGAGTATCTATCTCACCTATGCAGAGCCGGGGGACTATGGCGGAGGCCTGGCGCTCGCTCGCGCCAAGCTGAATGCGACCGCCACCTCGGCTAAACTCGAAAACTTCGAGGTGCTGTGGCGCCAGATGCCCAAGGGCAAGGGCGGGCAGGAAGGCGCGCAGATCGCCTTCTCGCCCGACGGCAAGTATCTGTTCCTCGCGGTTGGCGACCGCCAGCGCATGACACCCGCCCAGGATCCGGACCAGCCCGTAGGTAAAATCCTGCGCCTGACGCTGGACGGCAAACCAGCCCCTGGCAATCCCAACTTCGGCAAAACCGGCGCTGCCACCATTCCTCTCATCGATCCGCCCCGTGACACCGAAGTCGCCAAAACCGCGAAGGTAGTAAGCACCTATACCTTTCCCGGCCCGAATCTGACGCCGTCCGAAACCTGGGCCAGTGGCGTCCGTACGCCCTACGGCTTGGCGTTTTCGCCCACCGGCGAATTGTGGGAGGTGGAGCATGGCCCGCGCGGCGGCGACGAGTTGAACCTGATCGAGAAGGGCAAGAATTATGGCTGGCCGCTCGTGTCCTATGGCATGAATTATAACGGCGTGCCCATTCCCAACCACGACACGCGGCCGGACCTGGCGAAGCCCGTGCTCTATTGGGTTCCGGTGATCGCGCCAGGCAATCTGATGTTCTATCGCGGCAGCCAGGCCTTCCCGCAATGGAACGGCAACGGCTTCGTCAGCGGCCTGGCGACCAAGTCGCTCACCCGCATCGTCTTTGACGGCCATGGCGGCGCCAAAACCGCCGAGCGCTGGGATGTGGGCCATCGCCTCCGGGATGTGGAACAAGGCCCCGATGGTTCGCTGTGGATGCTGGAAGACTCCAGTTCTGGCGCCCTGATCCATGTGACACCTCAGGTGATCACTTCGAGGTAGGTGAACAAGAAGCAAGAGGGCCACGCGATCCGGCCCTCTTTGGTTTACTGGCCGCCGCATAAATTAGGACTGGCCAGAAAGTTCCAGTCCCGTTCTGGGAAATTAACCAGCCGGCTCCGATCGGATCACGCCATCCGGAAGTTGACCTGGGGCGTAGTCCGTTGGCCACGGCGCAGAGGACCTGCTGAAGCGGCCTATACCCCGGGGCGCCCGATTTTTGAAATCCTTGCCGAGGCGAGGTGTCACAAGCCCAACGTCCGGTTTGCCGCCGACAACCCGGAGCCCTTCACCTGCCTGCGGCCTACCAGTAACCAGGAAGGGTGAAGCCTCGACCGGGCTGCAATGATACACTGCGAAAGCTGCATGACACACAGACTCTGAAATGTCGAACTGCCCGGCGTGACCGGGTTACCAGCCGAGACAATCGCCCCGTAGCCGGCCCTTTTCGCGTATGCTGCGGGCCCGGTTGGCCGGCAGAATGCGAGGAAAGATGACCACCACAACAGAAACGTACGAATCTTTGCTTGAGCGGGTATGCACCGAGAGCGTTGCTCCTCAAGCTCCTGCCGTCGATCGGGACGGCGCTTTTCCAACGCAGTCGATCCGAGCCCTGACTGCCGCCGGGTTGCTGGGCGCGTTTAGTTCCACCGGCTCCGGCGGTCTGGAGCTCGGACTTCCCGGCGCCGCGCGCATCGTGCGACGCGTCGCCGAAGAGTGCGGATCGACCGCCATGGTTTTGACGATGCACTATTGCGGTGTCGCCGTCCTGGAGGCCCACGGGCCGAAAGACGTGCGTGCCGCCGCGGCCTCGGGGGAGCATCTCAGCACGCTGGCATTCAGCGAATCGGGATCGCGGAGCCATTTCTGGGCGCCCGTCAGCACCGCATCCGAGCTTGATGGAAAGGTCCAACTGCACGCCAGCAAGAGTTGGGTCACCTCCGCCGCACACGCCACGGCTTACGTCTGGTCATCGCGGCCGCTGGCGGCGGACGGCGCCAGCACAATCTGGCTCGTTCCCGCCTCGTCGCCCGGACTCACCGTGGCGGGTCCATTCGAAGGGTTGGGGCTTCGCGGCAACGACTCGTCACCTGTCACGGCGGCGGGTGTCGAGCTACCCTCTTCCGCGATGCTCGGCGGCGACGGCCAGGGATTCGAAATTATGACGAGCATCGTGCTGCCCGTGTTCGCAGTTTTGAATGCGGCCTGCTCGAACGGTCTCATGGCCGGCGCAATCCGCCGGATGGTAGACCACGTCACCCATATACGCCACAGCGATACTGGTGCTGCTTTGGCGGAACTACCCACAATCCGAAACTATATCGCGCGAATGCGCGTGAAAGCGGATCTTTCAGACGCCCTGGTTGGCGACACCATCGCGGCAATAGCCGCTAAGCGTGCCGACGCAATGGTACGCGTTCTTGAGTGCAAGGCGGCGGCCGGCGAATCCGCCAACGAGGTGCTCGACCTGGCCATGAGGGTCTGCGGGGGCGCCGCATTCCGTAAGGAGTTGGGAATCGAGAGGATGTTTCGCGATGCGCGAGCCTCGGGCGTGATGGCGCCGACGACGGACGTCCTCTACGACTTCCTCGGCAAGGCTGTCTGCGGCATGCCTTTATTCTGAACGGAGCTGACGATGAACCAGAACCCATTGCTGCTGGGCGCTGTCGCCTATGATCCGAAGGTTGTTACGATCTGGGATGGCTTCCAAAATTATTTCGACAAGTGCGGACTCGAATTCGACTACGTCCTCTATACGAATTACGAACGCCAGGTGGAAGCGCTCGCCGCCGGCCACATTCATGTGGCATGGAATTCGCCGCTCGCGTGGCTCCAGTCGGAGCGAATCGCAGGCAAACTCGGGCGGCGTGCCGAGGCCATTTGCATGCGTGATACGGATCGCGACCTGGTTTCCGTGATCGTGACACGCGAGGGCGGTCCGGTTCGGAGCGTGAACGACCTGAAGGGTCTCCGAGTCGCGGTCGGCGCTAAGGACTCGCCGCAGGCCACCCTGATTCCGCTGTATCATCTCGCGCAGTGCGGCCTGGAGCCCAAGCGTGACTTCGAAGTGCTACTTTTCGACCGGCTTGTGGGCAAGCACGGAGATCATATCGGCGGGGAACGGGACGCCGTCCGCGCGCTCGTTCGCGGCGATTGCGACGGTGCATGCCTGATCGACAGCAACCTGTTGCTGTTTGCTCAGGAGGGCACCCTGCCCGCAGGCTCCGTTCGCACCCTTGCGACCACGCCGGAGTACGACCACTGCAACTTCACTGTCATGGAGAGCAGAATGTCGAGTTCGGTGGAACTCTTCCGCAAACTCCTGCTGGGCATGTCATACGAAGATCCGGACGTTCGGCGCCTGCTCGATCTGGAAGGTCCGAAGCGGTGGCTTCCCGGACGGACGCAGGGTTACCATCTGCTCTCGAGAGCGGTCGACCATTTCGGGTACCTCGACGAGTTCACCGCAGCGGTTGCGGCGCGATGCACATAGACCTGGAGGACCTCCGGTTCGAACACGGCGGAGCGTTGCTCGTCAAACGCGCATTGCGTCTGGCGGCCGTGGGGGAAACGGTTACCGTGGCAGGACGCCACCCGGACTTGACGGTTTACCTGCGCGCCTGGTGCCGCACTGAGGGGCACAAGCTCCGGCAGGTGGACGACTCTGGAACCGGCTACGCCGGAATCGTCCGAGGTCCTGCTGCGGACCAACGGTGGTGTACTGCGGAGCGGGCAGGCCGGGCCGATCCTCGAGTGATCGGAGCCGTGTCGGATAGGCCTTCGCAGCGATGGGGCCTAGCCGGGCGGGGGGCGCTCGTCGAAGCTGGCTCGCCGGAATTCCATTTCGCTCTAGACCGGAAGATGGAGATCTGGTCGGGAGACGCGGCCAGAATGTACGCGCAGGCTGCCGCGGCGCAATGGGATCCGGCGACGGCCGTGCCCTGGGAAGCAGCGTTCGATCTTCCCGTCGAGGTGGAGGACGCCATCGTGCAGGCCATGACTTACCTCATCGAAAATGAGACTGCCGCGCTGGTAGTACCCAACCGCTTCATCGCACAGATGCACCCTCACTTTCGCGAGGTAATCCAGTTGTTGGCCGTTCAGGCAGCTGACGAGGCCCGGCACATCGAGGTGTTCACACGCCGGGCTCTATTGAAGCGAAAGGAGCTCGGCCTTTCGACCGCCGGAGGGCAGGCCTCACTTCAGACGCTCGTGGACGAGCCGAACTTCGCGATCGCGGCATTCCTGCTATCCGTCCTGGGCGAAGGGACTTTTCTAAACCTGCTCTGGTTCCTCTAACGCTTCGCGCCGGACCCGGTCACCGCCGCCGTGTGCCGGCTCGCCGCGCAGGACGAGGCCCGCCACGTCGCATTCGGGATGTCACACCTCCGCGAACACTTGGAAGCCTCGCCCTCGCTGGCGGGCACGCTCATGAACGCGGTTCGGCAGAGGCATGAAAGCCTCCGTCATACCGCGGGTTTGAACACCGAGGTGTTCGACGCCCTCGTGCTGCTCGCCGCGGGATCATGGGACTGTGCGGATATCGGCAGGGGCCACGATGCCGTTTCCACTCTCGTTCGGGAGATGCACAGCGGCCGCAAGAGACGGCTCCTGAAGCTCCGATTCAGCGACGCGGATGCGGAAGAGATGTCCGCGCTCCACACGCGGAATTTCATGTAGACGGAAGGCCGTTCCCTAGCCCGCAAAGGGCCGGTCTCGGCCCTCAATGTTCGGAAGCAAAACGCGCCGTGCGAGTCCGAGACCCAGGCTCCGTTTTGCGGGCGCTTACTCAGGAGCTCGCAAAGGGCCGGTCTCGGCCCTCAATGTTCGGAAGCAAAACGCGCCGTGCGAGTCCGAGACCCAGGCTCCGTTTTGCGGGCGCTTACTGAAGGCGAGCGGGCCATCCGGAAGTTGAGCCGGGGCGTAGTCCGCCGGCCACGGCTCAGAGGACCTGCTGAAGCGGCCTATACCCCGGGGCGCCCGCTTGTTGAAATGCTTGCCGAGGCGAGCTATCACAAGCCCAACGTCCGGATTGCCGGCGATCCACTCGAATCCCTTCTGCCAGATCCGCGAGTAGCGTTTTCTCGTCAACTTGACAGGCTTGCGAGGGTCGCGGTTGAGAAGCGGCCTTCCCGTTCCCATTCCGGGTTCGATGAGTGACTTGGCGATGATGCGCCATTCCG
>Ga0105240_10005314_pt1 | contig 19213 bp, 20 predicted proteins | sample KBSC54metaG_FD_80426 | JGI IMG/M metagenome (GOLD analysis project Ga0105240, IMG submission 80426) | Corn rhizosphere microbial communities from Kellogg Biological Station, Michigan, USA - KBS C5-4 metaG | ecosystem: Host-associated > Plants > Roots > Rhizosphere > Soil | place: Michigan, USA... | reverse complement strand
TCCATCAATATCTGCGCTGAACCAAGCATATGTCCGGCGGGGATAAAGGTTATTTGTATATCCCCGATGGTAAATGGTTTATCATAAGTTACAATATCGAACTCCTTTGCCGCGGTCTTCCCGTATCGCAATTGCATAAAGGCAGATGTCGCTTCAGTACAATAAACCTGGCTATTTCCGGCGATAGCATGGTCAGCGTGTGCATGCGAAATAACAGCTGTTTTTACCGGTTGCTTCGGGTCGATGTAAAACTGGCCATATTTACAGTACAGGCCGTTGGTATCAAAATAAAGAAAGTCGTCTAATATCATTTGGTCATTAGTCATTGGTCACTGGTCATTTGTCATTGAGCTAAACACTAACGACTTATGACAGATGACTAATGACTACTAAATTGTTTATGGAGTTCCAAAACCTGGGGTATCACCAATTCAGTATCATCATTGCGGATAACAAAATCAGCCAGCTGGATTTTCTTTTCTTCTGAGAATTGCCTTGCGTTACGGCTTTCTATCTCAGCACGACTAAGATTATCCCGCTGCATTACACGATGAATACGCAACTCTAAAGGCGCAGTAACCATGATGGTTTTATCGCACATTTTATAAGATGAACTTTCAAACAGCAAAGCAGCCTCCTTCATCACATAAGGTGCATCTTTTATACCAGCTACCCAATTATCAAAAGCTCTGAAAACAGCGGGGTGCACAATGGTATTCAGTTTGGTCAACTCATTTTCATTATTGAAAACGATGCCGGCAATATGCTTCCGGTTCAGCGAGCCGTCATCAAAATAAGATTCATTACCAAACTCTGTCTTTAAAGCATCAATCAGGATGGCATCTTCTACCATTACTTGTTTAGCAGCATCATCAGCGTAAAATATTGGGACACCTAATATTTCGAATATTTTGCTTACGGTAGTTTTTCCGCTACCTATGTTGCCTGTTATTCCTACTTTGAGCATCTATTTCCTGACGATGAAATCAATATTTTGGGGTTCTATCTTTACTATTTTGCAGTAAGCAGGTCGCCTGGAAAGCTTTACAGGCAAACTGGTATAACCGTGTTCTTTCCATAAATTCAAATCGGCTGTTGCTTCAAATAGGTCTTCATCCATTTGGGCGTAGCGGTTAAGCGAAGTTGTAAATGTTATCGTCACCTTTAGCGGAAATATCTTCACTTTATAGTAATCATGGTTATTGACAAGCTTCACCGGGATAGATATTTCTTTCTCTGTATACTCATCAACCGGAACAACCACCTGCACCGATTTAGGATAGATACTCACATTCCCCTCTTTGGATGGTTGGAGTTCAACGTTTTTTCTCACGGTTTCATCAACGCTATCTGCTGTAAGAGAATCTGTATCCCACGATTCGATATGCTCCAGCGCATTTCCAGGCCCGCTCAATGTGACATATGATGGCCTTATCGATATGTCATTTGATTGCGCATATTGTTCCTGGAAGTTGATATTAGATACCAAACGAATTGGCACCCGTTTTACCGCTCTGTTAGAAAAATCAAAATAAAGCGTGTCTGGACTAAAGCCTATGATCTGGTTGTCAAAATCCTTCCGCTCATTAATATCCTTTAGTTGTGAGCTCAGAACGACATAATCCTTACTATCCAGCGTGTGCAGATCGACGGTGATCTTCCTGTTCTCAAAATTCATTTTGGAGAATAGCATATCCCAGCCGGTGCCTTGTAAAGTAGTATTGATGGTATCGGGCTGCAAGGAATGGAAAGCCCGTTTCTGAGGCATGTTTTTGTAAGTCAGCACCTCTTTCACCGTAAAGTTGTAGCTATTGGACAGCGTAGTAAAAACCCAGGCCACCGCTGCTAATATTAAGCAGGTAAAGAAGGCAGAGAGCCGCCTCCGTTCTGATGCCGATAGTTTTACAATTGCCATTTTTTTAAGGTAAAAGCAGAAAGGCAAAAGCTGAAAGCTTCTTTTTAGCTGAAAGCAGAAAGGCAAAAGCTGAAAGCCAAGATAACTACATCTAAAACTTTCAGCTCTTTTTTATTCTTCGCTTTGCGTTTTCAGCTTTACGCTTTGTGCTTTTAGCTTTCAGCTAAAAATTACTTCGCTACTGCCGGCGGCGTATTTAACGCCTTTGAGGCTTCCAACGAAATAGCTGATTTTTCAAAACGTATTTTGTGACCGCCTTCTGTCTCAACCAAAAAAGTTGATTCTGACACGTCCACAATTCTGCCGTGTATACCTGCGGTAGTGATCACTTTATCACCTTTTTTTAGTTCTTCAACGTATTTTTTCTGGTCCTTCTGTTTCTTAACCTGCGGACGGATCATGAAGAAATAAAATACCACTATGATCAACAGCAGTGGAACGAATGAACCATAACCACCTAATCCACCGGCGCCTGCTTGTAATAAAATTGTCGCTATCATTGTTTTATATAAAAATTAATTTGCTGTTACTTCGCCAATCAAATGAACCAGGTTTTGCGCCGGGTTAGTATTGGCGGTTATTGTTATTTGTTTATCCTGCAAACCCATTTTGCCGCGGCTGTCGAAGGTCACTTTTATAACACCGTCTTCACCGGGTTTTACTGGCGTAGATGGCCACTCGGGTTTGGTGCAGCCGCATGACGCGATCGCATCCTTTATAATTAATGGCGATTTACCGGTATTGGTAAATTTAAATTCATAGCTCACCTTGCTGCCTGTTACTATCTTGCCAAAGTCATGCGTGTCTTTTTCAAACTTCATGGCTGGTTTGTCAGCAGTAGCTGAAGAGGCCGAACCATTATCTGCCACATTATTTCCGTTAGAATTGCAAGACACCATAACCATGGTTGCCGCTATCAGTGCCAAAAACAAATTTTTCATTGATCTTTAATTATTTATGTACTAATTATCAGTTCAAATTTAATTATTCTTCAATTAAGCCGCGCCCTACTTTTTTAATTACGTTGTCGGCCTTCAATTCGTATAAAATCTTATCTAAAATACCGTTTATAAACGAATTACTCTTCGGTGTACTAAACTCTTTCGATATTTCCAGGTATTCGTTGATCGTCACCTTTACGGGGATAGAGTTAAAATTGATGAATTCGGCAATAGCCATTTTCATCAAAAGGGTATCCATCATAGCGATACGTTCAGGCTCCCAGTTCTGTGTTTTTTTGCCGATCATCTCCTGGTATTGCTCGTCATGACGTATGCTTTGCTGGAACAGGTTGATAATAAATTCTTTATCTTCCTCCCAATTACCGGTAACCTCGGCCAGTTTATTCTCTTTATAATTTTCGCTTGAAAAGTTCTTGAACGTCTTCGCGATCAGCGCCTGCAAAACATCCTTATCAACCGGCCAGAAAATAAATTTATCTTCAAATACCTGTTCAGCCAGCATCGATTTCAGGACTACTTTCTTGAAAATAAACTTGATAATGTCTTTGTCTGATTGAATTGTGTCATCCGTTTTTTGCAGGTATTCAGCGTACTCCGGCGAATTCTTCAGAATGATGAATAATGATTTTGCCAGCTCAGGCTCAAAAGTCCAGGATACTTTATATTTTTTCAGTGCGGCCAGGTATTCAGTATTCGCTTTTAAAGAGAGAATAAACCTGTTAGCAAGAATTTTGAGTTGAGGGTTAAGATCTTCGGCAGTAGGAAGATGTTTGTGCTTGCGCTCTTCGGCGTCGGTTTCGGCATACTCCACCACTTCCGAAATCAGGGAAAGCATCCAGATATACATTTCGTATACCATATCAACACTCTGGAGCAGGTTCTTTTCGTGTTGTTTTACTTCCTTGTTATCAGACTGATGGTAGGCATATAATGCCTGTAATACTTTTACACGTAGATGTCTTCTGTTTAGCATATTGGTAAAGAACGATTTAGGGGGTAGACCCGATTTACTTAATTGTGTTTATTAATAGGTTGATTTAACTTTTTTGATATCTGATATACGTTTTTCTGCAATTTTGTTAGCAGCTTCGATAGTTGAAATATTTTCAGCCTTCGACAACCTCAATACATTACGTGTTGCTTCATAGATATTCTCTGTTAGCTGTAAGGTACGCTTTTTACTGAAACCCATCAACTCTGAATAACAATTAATTACACCGCCTGCATTGATCACATAATCGGGTGCGAATAGTACACCCTGTTCAAGCAACCTCCTGCCATGAATATACTCGTCTTCCAGCTGATTGTTTGCCGATCCTGCAATTATTGCAAATTTAAGCTTATTTATTGTTTGATCGTTAATTGTTGCACCCAAAGCGCATGGCGAATAAATATCGGCATCAATATCAAAGATAGTATTGTTCGACACCGCCTTAGCGCCATATTTTTTTGCTACCTGAACGGTACGCTCTTCATTAATGTCGCTTACGTACACCATGGCATTCTCATCGCGCAGCAAACGGGTCAGGTTTTCGCCTACATGGCCTATCCCCTGTACTAATACCGATCTTCCTGCCAGTGAATCATTGCCATAAAGCTCCTTTACAGCAGCCTTAATGCCCATAAAAACACCCAGCGCAGTTATTGGCGAAGGATCGCCGCTGCCACCGATAGTTTCTGGCACGCCCATTACGTATTGCGTTTCCATACGGATGAACTCCATATCGCGTGGGTTGGTACCTACATCTTCAGCAGTGATAAATTCGCCATTAAGGTTTTTTATAAAACGACCGAATTTGCGCAGGAGAGCCTCGGTTTTATCACGACGGGAATCACCAATGATCACTGCCTTACCACCTCCCAGGTTAAGACCTGCTACAGCTGCCTTGTAGGTCATGCTTTTTGACAGGCGCAACACATCATTTAATGCATCTGCTTCGGTTTTGTAGGCCCACATCCGTGTGCCGCCAAGGGCCGGGCCCAATGTAGTATCGTGTATGGCAATGATGGCCTTCAGACCGGAATCAGGGTCATTACAAAATACTATTTTCTGATGGCCGAAGGCATTCATCTGGCCAAATATAGTTTCGCTGGTATTTTGCTCTGACATTAGACGGTAACCTATATATTAGGGTATGCGACAAAAGTATAGGTTTTTTTGATTGTGGCAAACTAATTTAATTAGCGAATGAGTGAATTAGTGAGTTAGTGAATGGTCAATAGTGAATGGTGAATGATTTAAATCGGCAAATTACTTCTTGCTGACTTACCGACTTTCTGACTTACAGACTAAACGTTACCTTTGCTAAAGAACCATGAAGAGTCTTGCTTACCTGAATAAATTCTTTTACAAATACCGTTGGCGACTTATACCGGGTGTGCTGTTTGTTATTATTTCCAACATTTTCGGGGTATTGACTGCGCCGCTTATCCGCGTGGCCTTCAATTTGGTTGCTGAAAATATTTCAGTCTATCATCTATTTGCCAATTTTAACAGGCAGACTATCATCTATAACCTATTCGGATATAGCATGCTGCTTTTTGCAGGCATTGTGCTGGCGCTGGCGATTTTAAGAGGATTGTTTCTTTTCCTTATGCGCCAGACCATTATTTTGATGTCCCGGCATATTGAGTACGATCTTAAAAACGAGATATATAATCATTATCAATTACTATCCCTCGCCTTTTACCGCCGCCATAACACAGGCGATTTGATGAACCGCGTTACCGAGGATGTAAGCCGTGTACGCATGTACCTGGGACCGGGTATTATGTATACTATCAATACAGTCACGCTTTTTATCATCGCCATTTGTTTTATGGTGACGGTGGACATCAAACTGACTATATTCTCCATTATGCCGATGCCTATCCTGGTGGTGACGATCTATTACGTAAATAACATCATCAACTTCCGCAGCGAAAAGATACAGCAGCGGTTATCGGCACTTTCCAGTTTTGTGCAGGAGAATTTTTCGGGTATCCGGGTTATCAAATCCTATGTGCGTGAGGAAAAAGTGCGTGAAAGTTTTGCCGAGGAAAGTGAGACTTACAAAACCCATTCAATGGAACTGGTTAAAGTTCAGGCTATGTTCTTCCCTACTATGTTGTTATTAGTTGGATTGAGCAATGTGATCATCATGTATGTGGGTGGTGTAGAGGTCATGAAGGGCAATATTACGGCAGGAAATATTGCTGAATTTATTGTCTATCTTAACATGCTCACCTTCCCGGTAATGTCGCTGGGATGGGTTACTTCGCTAATCCAAAGGGCAGCGGCTTCCCAAAAAAGGATAAACGAGTTTTTGCATGAAAAACCGGAGATTATATCGCCAATTGTCCCTCATCGTATAGTAAGCGGAAAGATCAGCTTTAAGAACGTATCTTTTTATTATCCCGATACGGGCATTCACGCTTTAAAGAATGTATCGTTCACCGCTGAGCCGGGACATATGATCGCCATTATCGGGCGCACAGGATCAGGCAAATCTACCATCGCCAATCTCATCATGCGGATGTATGATACTACAGGCGGCGAGATATTGATCGACGACGAACCTGTTCAACGGCTCAACCTTGAAAACTATCGCTCGCAGATCGGCTTTGTTCCACAGGAAGTTTTCCTGTTCTCAGATACCATTGCCAATAATATCGCTTTTAGCGCTGACACTTTAAATATGCCTTTGATAGAACAAGCTGCAAAAGATGCTGCTGTTTACGCCAATATTATGGAGCTGGAGCATGGCTTTGAAACACTGATAGGCGAACGCGGCGTTACTTTATCGGGCGGACAAAAGCAGCGGGTATCCATAGCGCGGGCCATTGTGAAACATCCGCAGATACTGATCTTTGATGATTGCCTCTCTGCCGTAGATACCCGAACCGAGGAAGAAATACTGCGCAACCTGGGTGGTATTATGGAGGGTAAAACCAGCATTATCATTGCTCACCGCATCTCCACCATAAAAAATGCAGATAAAATATTGGTGATGGACGATGGCGAAATTGTCGAACAGGGCACTCACGACGAACTGATGAACCGTAAACAGGTTTATTTTGAATTGCACGAAAAGCAGCTGCTGGAAGAAGAGGAAATGCCCAATAATTAACTTTTAATATAAAAAAAGCCCCAATAATTGAAAAAAACACAACAATATTGTTTTTGATGCTTGTACTTTGAAAAATTATTTATATTTATGCCAAATCAAAAACTAATTACAATTTTTTAACATGGGTGATTTCGACAATAGAGAGCGTGAGGAAGTATTCTCAAAAAAAGTCAGAGCGGGTAAAAGGACGTACTTTTTCGATGTAAAGGCGACTCGTTCAAACGACTATTATATTACTATTACAGAAAGCAAGAAACGCCTGGAAGATGGTGTTTTCATCAAACACAAGATCTTCCTGTATAAAGAAGATTTTGAAAAATTTGCTGAAGGCTTGAAAGATACTGTAGAGTACATCAAAGCCAACCAGGAAGTGCAGGAAAAACGCTATGAAATGAGCGAAGCACCTGAAGTTGCAAAAACCGCCGACGACGATTTCTCTTTTGACATTTAAAACTTAACTAAACTAACCCATATTAAAACCCTGCCTACGGCGGGGTTTTTTGTTTTGTATGATTTGTCTCTGTGTTCTCTGTGAAAACCGCACTGGTTTAAGAGTTCACTCTTAAATCTATAATGATCGTAGGACTCCGTCCGGCACGTATAGCACAAATGTATTTTTATTCCCAGAATAAACTTAGGTGTATATATCCGGACAGAGTCCTTCATTTTCTTAATTGATTTAAGTCACTCTTCGGAAGACTTAAACCAGTGAAGTGTTGTCGAGCTATAATTTCGAATTCGCAGCTAAATAAATTTGATAAATTGCAAAAACGATCGAGATATAAAATGTAAGGAGATAAATAATGTATACGGTTTTAACAGATCGCAGTCTTTTTATTGTAAAGGCATCTGTTTGCTTTTCGATTGCACCATTAAGTTTTTTTAAAGACAATCTTTTATCTGTATCCACTATCCCCGATTGATATAACCGCGAATTTTGTGAACCCAGGTAAATACTTAATAAGGCTATTAATCCAAAAAGGCAAAAAAGAACCATATTTTCTGCTATTATCTTAAGTAATTGGCCTAAAAACATGTGTGACGGGCACGAAAGCATGCCCCACTGCATGTGCATGATGTAAAACACTGGCCATTACGACAGAGGCAATACTGAAGTAAATGATCAAGCCCGTAACATCAACCAGCGTAGCCACAAAGGGCGCTGATGAAGTGGCTGGGTCGAACCCTAGTTTCTTTAACAGCAAAGGTAGCATAGACCCTGCTAATGACCCCCACAGAACAATACCAACCAACGTACAGCCTACGGTTGTGGCAACCATCAGCCAATGCGGTCCATATATTTTACTGAATGGTACCCATGCAATTATCCTCAAAAAGCCTATTACCCCAAGCGTTATGCCCAGCATCAAGCCCGAAAGTATCTCGCGGCGCATAACACGCCACCAGTCGGATATGGTAACCTCGCCCAAAGCCATTGCCTGGATGATCAGTGTTGACGCCTGTGAACCGCTATTGCCTCCGCTCGACATGATCAACGGAACAAAAAACGCCAGTTGTATGACTATCGATAACTCATCGCTAAAATATTGCATCGCACTGGATGTCAGCATCTCGCTGAAGAATAAAATAATCAACCAGCCTACCCTCTTTTTTACCAGTCTGAATAAATTGATATCCAGATATGGCTCATCCAGGGCCTCGGTACCGCCTATCTTCTGGATGTCTTCAGTGTATTCTTCGTTGGCTATCCAAAGGATATCATCAACCGTTACTATACCCAGCAGGATATTTTCATTATCAGTAACCGGCAACGCCACGCGGTTATTCATCCTGAATATATTGATCGCTTCTTCCTGCGGGTCGTTCACCTTTAAGGAGATCAGCCTGCTATCCATCAGCGAACTCATCTTTGTTTCAGGGTCGGCTAATAACACCTCACGTATCCTGATGTCGTCCAGCAATACCCCATCGCTGTCGATCACATAGATCACATCGATAGTTTCCGAGCCTTTGCCATATTTACGAATGTGCATCAGCACACGCTCCACATTCCAGGTCTTTTTAACCGCGATGTAGTCGGGTGTCATCAAACGGCCTACGCTGTCTTCTTCATAGCCCAGTAAGATCAATGCCTCTTTGCGGTCGGCGGGCGGGAGGTGCTGGATCAATACTTTTACAGTATCGCCATGCAGCTCGGCAAATAGCGAGGTACGGTCATCCGGCGGAAGCTCGTTGATCAGCTCGGCAATCTTTGCTCCTGAAAGTTTTTTAAGGATACGCTCCTGAACAGGGAAATCGAGTATGCGGAATACGTTTACCGCGCGATTGACGGAAAGTATCTCAATGAATCGGGGGCCATAATCGGGAAGTTCTCCTATCAGAATTTCGACATCTGATATATTAAGATTGTTGAGGTATTCCTGAAGCTGATTTGGGTCATTTTGCTCCAGCAATAGTTCGATTTGCTCAACCATTTCATCCATCATAATAAGGCCCTCTTTTTTACATTGGTTATTAATTTAATTTTTTCGGAAACGCTGCGCAAAAGTCGTTTATTTTTTCAAATTACGCGCTCACTTTTTTCTTTTATCTTTGCGGCGCAAAAAAGAACCAGGAGACAAGAATCAAGAGCCAGGATTTAACCTGTTTCAATCTGTCTTAATTACCGGTTCTTGAATCTTGACTCTAAAAAATATGGGACTACAATGTGGTATAGTAGGTTTGCCAAACGTGGGTAAATCGACACTTTTTAATTGCTTATCGAACGCTAAGGCGCAGGCGGCTAACTTTCCGTTCTGTACTATCGAGCCAAATGTTGGTGTGATCACCGTTCCGGATGAGCGCTTAACCAAGCTGGTGGAGATAGTTGAACCTAAAAATACGGTACCTAATACCATCGAGATAGTTGACATTGCCGGGTTGGTAAAAGGCGCGAGCAAAGGTGAAGGTTTGGGTAACCAGTTTTTGGCGAACATCCGGTCCACCAATGCCATTATCCACGTTTTGCGTTGTTTTGATAACGATAACGTGATCCACGTGGATGGTTCTGTTGATCCGATCCGTGACAAAGAGATCATTGATACCGAATTGCAGTTAAAGGATTTGGATTCTATAGAAAAGAAGATCAGCAAGATAGAAAAGATGGCCAAAACTGGCGGCGACAAGGAAGCAAAGAAAGCCTTTGATGTTTTGACCATCTATAAAAACCACTTGCTGGAAGGTAAATCAGCCCGCACAGCACCTGTTGCTGAAGAAGACAAAGAATACATAGCTGATATCTGGCTGTTGACTGCCAAACCGGTAATGTACGTTTGTAACGTGGACGAAGCTTCGGTAAATACCGGCAATGCTTACGTAGAAAAAGTAAAAGCTGCTGTTAAAGAAGAAAATGCAGAAGTACTGATCATCTCTGCACAGATCGAATCTGAAATATCACAGCTGGAAACTTATGAAGAACGCCAGATGTTTTTGGACGATCTGGGACTTACCGAATCAGGTGTAAATAAGCTGATCAAAGCAGCTTATAAATTACTTAACCTGGCTACTTACTTTACGGCGGGTGTGCAGGAAGTTCGTGCCTGGACCATCACTAAAGGTTTCACCGCTCCGCAGGCGGCAGGTGTTATTCACACTGATTTTGAAAAAGGTTTTATTCGTGCAGAGGTGATCAAATACGAAGACTTTGTAAAATACAACGGCTCAGAAACTGCTATTAAAGACGCCGGTAAATTGGGCGTTGAAGGCAAAACGTATATCGTGCAGGATGGCGACATTATGCACTTCAGGTTTAATGTGTAGGGCTGGCTTGGCGGGTGGTGCGTGGTGCGTGGCGGATTATACTCTGCTTATTTGCCGTGCGCCAACCGCCCTGCACCACGCAAACAGCGTTATTTCAATAACCCATCTACTCTCACAAAAGAATACCCCTTCCCTTTTAATTCCTTTATCAGCTTAGGCAGATAATAATAGAACTTATCCTTTCTTCTCGGGTCTGTTCCGATATGGACAAGCAGGATAAAACCATTCAGCCCACCAGCGTTGCTTTGTTCGTAATTGATGATGGATTGATAGATGGTCTGGCTGCTCACGTATTTATCACCCATTTCCGGGTAAGTATAATCTGCATTGCTGCGCGTACCGGGTGTAAAATTGATTAATTGCAGCCCCATCTCCCTCGTCCAGTTTGCAATCGAATCATTATGCCATTCGTAGGGTGGTAAAAAATAATGGGCCTGCATTTTAAATATCCCGACCTTTGCCAATTCAGCATAGCCATTATTCAAATCATCGGTAAACTGTTGATGACTAACCAATAAACTATCCCGTTTAACCCAATCACAATAAAGCAAATGTTTATCCGAATGCGATCCTAAATAGTTGCCGTCGGTTTTTAATTTATTGATAACCCGCTCAAAGGACCTATTCCTGTAAAAATTTCCGGTAAGGAAAAATGATCCGTGAATCTTAGCTTGTTTTAATGCTTTAGCAATATAACTGCCGCCATCCCCAAACTCATCACCGGTAAACACCAGTGCGATTTTCTTAGTCTTTCTGTCGCCACGGATGATAGCGCCGTGATCTTTGGTCACTTTACTTTGATTCAGGGCTTCATTCTCCTTAGCCGCCATTAAATAGATTAATGAGGCGGTACCATCCATGGTAGGTTCGTTCGTGCTGTAATCACCGGCATCATCATGATAAACAACGAGGTCAGATTGAAAATCGGCATATTTATCCTGCTGATATAGAGTCAACCCTTTAAGACTTTTAAAAATACTGCCATATACCGGACCGTCGACTAATGCACCGTCCAAAGGATAATGATTTAACAAATTTAATGACGAGTGCGGATGAACCGGCGTATCCCCACTTTGTGGCAGACCATACACCATACATTTCCCCCAGGGATTACAGCCAAACAGCCAGTCGAAGCAAGCTTGTTCCAGTTCAGCATATTGCTGGTTGCCGCTTAATTTACGGTATAGGTAGCATTGTATGGCGAATGATGTCGTTAGGTTATTGGAGCACCAGATAAACGGAACTCCTCTGAAAAATCCGTTTTTACTTGCCTTACGCCAAACCTGTTCGATGCCTTCTTTATAATAGCTGATGAGCTCAGTCTTACTTTTAAAGTTTGATTTTTGGGCAAGCTCATAATGCCCGAAGTTATGGAAAGGGTACCATTGATAATGCCTTGCCGTATCGGCACCCATCCAGGGCGTTACTTTTTCCTCTTTGCTGTAGATGAGCGATTGGTTGAGATATTTTGTTTGACCTGTGAGCTGATAGAGCGCTGCTGACCCTAGTTCCATATCATCAACCCAATTATCTTCTTCGTAGTAGTAAGGTGCTGTGTTTGGAGCCGTTTGAGCTACACCGGGCTTATCTAAACCCAATCGATATGCCGATTCAGATTTTTCAGTCAACAATTTGGAGAAAGAAGGATCGCTTTTCTGATATTCTATTGCCCCCAATGCAAACGCGCTGGTAAATTTGCCTGCAATAGAAGCCACTCCCGTTGTTTTGTTTTTGTATTTGCCTAAGCCTTGTGGTGTACCTGAGGCAAAATAAACAGGCCTCCCTTTTCCTGGCCCTACGCCGTAATCTACTGAATCTTTATTTGGCAGACGAAACCCATGATGATCACGGTCATCGGCTAGTTGGTCAAACAGCCAGTCTTTACGCGGGTGCATTTTTAACAGCCAATCCAATCCCCAACGGGCTTCATCCAAAACATCTGCTACTCTGTTTGTACCATCCAGACCGTTGGCTAAGTGCTTGTCTTCAAACACCGCTGGGAAATCGCGATAAGCCGCCAACAAATGATAAGTGGCGTTGGCCGATGTGGTAGCATATTGCAAGTAATCAGTTGCATCATGCCAGCCCCCCCAAACGTTTATCCGGGTAGTATCGGGCATTGGGCCATACATGGTATAACCGTCTGTGGTGTGGCATGAATCTTTCAGAAAAGGATTAAAACCGCTTCTTTGTTGCCGCATGTAGTTCAATCCGAAATCAGCAGAACCTTTATAAACATCGTCATCAATTCTGAACTGCGGAGAGACAGATGAACCGCATTTAATATAATAAGTGCCTGGCATTTTTATTGAGCTGAAATTCAACCGCAATACTTGTTTAAACGGGCCATAGCTGCCAAATGATTTTCCGACAGGGGCATTAAAAACCACTTTATTTTTTTTTGTGTCGATCAGTTGAAAAACAGCCGGAATGACATCGCCTTTGGTTACCCAAACTGCTACTTTGATCGCTTTTGTTGGATACCCTAACTGGTTGATCCGAATCCATGAGCCATGTGTCTCATCTGTCTTTAACGCACTAAAAATCAATACAAAACAGCATAAGGCAATTGTAAGACAGATGGATTTTAGTCTATCGACAATCAAGGTAAAACAGTAACTTCTCATAGGCCCGTTTTGTGAATTGCAATTTAAAATATTTAGCACTTTATCAAGAAAGAATGTGAACAGGGAGTTTAATCTATTTTGATATATTTGCAGCACATTGTTCCCGTAGTTCAATGGATAGAATGTCAGATTCCGGTTCTGATGATGGGGGTTCGAATCCCTTCGGGAACACCCAAGGGAAATGCCTCATTTTGGCCACAGGATTGCTCCACAAAAAGCAATCCTTTTTTATTGATATCCAGTAGGTTATGGTGAAATACCGGACTCACCCAGGGTGTTCTAAATGCACCTTCTTTAAATGCGAGACCATGTTTGAACACCCCTTTTAAAAAGGCATGCTGCTGGTTCAGATTCGCTTTTTCATAAATAACGGGCACGTTAGTCAAATAAGGCAATAATGATAATTGCCGTTCTAATCGCCCTTCGACCGACGTATTCAAATGGGTGATTTCTTCCGTCAGCAGAGCCCTATCGATATGGAACTTATTTTGATACTTCTGATAAGTGCCTAATTCAATCTCTTCATTTACATACCTTTCTTCCAGGCGGTCCATCTTAGCTTGTAAATCCTTCAACTGGACTTTCTTTACCTGAGCTTGCTTCTCCCCCACAGCCATAGCATCCGACAAACCTGTTCGGGCAGCGATAGAAATATGGTTAACCTGTTCGGCTGTAAAACTCAACGCTCGCAGCAGCTCCTGCAATCGCTCATGGACTACTTTTCCAGGAATATTAATATTGGAATGTTTTATGCAGCGATAATACAAATAGTAATACTTTTTGCCCTTGCTGAAACCGGCAGTCATACCCGTTCCGCACATACATTTTAAAACGCCGCGGAGAGGAAATTCCTCCTTGGGCTGCATTTTTTCTACTCGCTTATTTTTATTTAAGAGACCCTGAACCCGCCAATACACTTCCTCGCGGATAATAGGTTCATGAACCCCTTTTACGATCTTTTCCGGTTCCCTTTCAGTTGCAGCAACCTTAATCAATCCAGCGTAAGTTGCATTTGTTAATACGCGCATGATAGCGTCCGTGCTGGTCAGGGTAAAGCCTAACTTCTTAGCTTCTTTAAAAATGATGTAGTGTGGCATACCGTTAAGATAATCCCGATAAATCTTTTGGATAATGAATGCCCTGCTTTCATCAATCAGCAGCAATGGCTTGCCGCCAGCATCAGTAGAGTTTTTATAGCCAAAAGGTGCACCGTGTACAAACCTGCCGGAAAGTTGCGCATGGCGAATGCCCATTTTTGCACGCCTGCGAATTGTAGCCAATTCATGATTCGCCATCAAATATTTGAAAGCACGTTGCATAAATACCATCGGGTCACTGGTATCCAGGTCGATGGGCTCATTCGTGGCGAGTACCTTAATCCCATGTTTCTTTTCAAGGTATTCGATTTTCATCAAAGCCTCCGGAAGGTTGCGGCTAAACCGGTCGTGGTCAAGAACCACTAAAAACTGTGCCTCCCCCTTATGTTTTTTGATGAATTTTTCCAGCGCAATATAATCAGGACGGTCAAAAGTGTAACTCTTTTTACCATTGTCCTTAAACATCTCAATCAATTCCACTTTGTTTCTTATACAATAATCTTCGATATATTTCTGCTGGTTACTCAAAGACCAGCGGGACTGATCTTTAATACTGATTCGGACGTAGCCAATCGCCTTCATTTTTCCGTCTCCTTTATAATAATTTCAACAATAATTTCTGCTATTAAATTTAGCAATTCCCGCTCACTTTCCAGCGCATCCGGCTCGAAATCTCGCGATTTTTTTTGTTCCTCTCCAGTTTCATCCTTTCCGTCCATATTCGTCTGCTTACGGCCAAATGAAAAAAAAGGCGAAACGTACGTTTCGCCTTTCCACCGGCTTTTCCAGCAAATGAATGCCGATCAAAATTAAAGAATCGCAAAGTCCGGCGTGCTCCTGTTCTTAACAATACTTAAATCCGATCTTCGCTGAAGCCACGGCTGCTGTGGCAGGCGGCGGCTACATATTTACACAGCCAGCCTCGCTGCTGCACAAACAGGAGTGAAATTTTACGCCTGCATCTCCCTTGGATTTATTGAACATCCCATCTCAACGCATCCAGAAACATTACAGCGGGACTAAATAAATGGAGTTAGATGGTCATTTTATTAATCTCATATTATCGATATATAGATAATGAGTTAGCAATCTGTGTTATACCCTGGACTAAAAGATGTGATCTTTATGGATTTATTTGATTATCAATTTTTTGCATGCTGGCATGGAGTTGACCTAACCATACCACATATCAAACTAAATTAAAATGTCAAAAAAAAGCAAACAAATTACTAGAACATAGACAAATATTATCCTTTTTATGATCTGATTTTGGCTGGGGTAAGATAATTGAAAATGTGCGCCAAGGCTAGCGAAAGGCCTAAAATGGCTTTGTAACCAGAAGGAACAAATCTTCAATAATCCAGATATGCGTCGGAGACCTCATTAAGTTTGCTTAAGTTTACGCTATGGCATCCGGTTTTTTTGCAGTTTTAGATGACATAGCGTCCTTAATGGATGATGTGGCGGTGACTACTAAGATTGCCGCGACCAAAACCGCTGTGATATTAGGCGATGACCTGGCAGTGAACGCAGAAAAAGCGACGGGATTTATTGCGTCCCGAGAACTGCCGGTATTGTGGGCGATCACCAAAGGATCGCTGCTCAATAAGTTGATTATTGTGCCTGTAGCTTTGCTGTTGAGCACCTTTTTGCCGGCGGCGATAATTGTTTTGCTTGTCGCCGGCGGAGTATATCTTGCCTTTGAAGGAGTAGAGAAAATCATCGAGTTCCTATTCCATCGTTCAAAAAACGTTCATAAAGTTGTGGTTACAGAAGAAAGAGCAAAGATCAAGGCTGCAATCACGACCGATTTTATCTTGTCAATCGAGATTGTTATCATTGCGCTTGGCGAGGTCGCGGCACAAAATCTGCTCATTCAGATCCTGAGTGTTTCGGCTGTTGCTGTGTTGGCCACGATCGGAGTTTATGGCATTGTTGCGCTAATTGTCCAGATGGATGACGCGGGCCACCGGCTTATCAAAAGCTCAGGTAGCAAAAGCCTTTTCATTTCAAAGCTTGGCCTTTTACTGGTGCGGGCTCTTCCCATTGTGATTAAGGTACTGGCCGTGGTAGGTACCTTAGCGTTGGTATTGGTGTCAGGGGGCATCTTCACACACCATATTGGATTTCTGCATCACCTGGCGCCGGGGGTTCCTGCAATTTTCAAAGAAATCACTGCGGGCTTGGGTGTCGGGTTATTGGCGGTGGGTGTTATGAATACAGGAAGAAAAATTAGAGAGCTGATCTGATAGTTTCAAAACTTCTAAGTTTAGCGCGGAACAGATTATTTGCAAAAAAACAACCCCGGATTTCGTGACGAAATCCGGGGTCTATACCAAATTGAGATTGAACAAGTTAAACGCTATTATTATTAACGGTTTACTGTGGTGTCTCTTTTTACCTTTTTCTTCTTGATCTTTACTTTATCATCCTTCTTTTTAACCTTCGTCTTGGTGATCGTATCCTGTAGAGGTCTCTCATTGGGGGCCGCCAATGCTGCATTCCCAAAACCAAATGCAGCGAGCGCAATAATTGCAATTATTTTTTTCATAGTTCAAATGATGTTTATTTATTAAGTTCAATAGCAATTGGGGTGATATTGTTTTAAAATAATATCCGATACGATAGAGTTCGTTCACAGAGCGGATTCTAAGATTAATTTCTTAACCGATCTGCTTGCAAAATCACTAAGACAGTATAAAATAAACCTTAGGTTAGATCGGCCATGAGTCGGATACAATGAATTTTCAGACAAACTGTACTAAAAACAGTAACTCGAGCTAGTTGTGGAATGCCGCTTTGCTTCAATAAAGCAAGATTTTAATTGTGGTATGATTATCGATGAGACATTACCATTGATTGATGACATCCATGATCACATTAATTCATATCGTAATTGGGTTCATTTGTTTTGTGTTTATTGTATTGGTCTACGCCGCTATAACCTCCCTATTAAATCAGAAACTTAAGTGCAATCATCACTGGACAGAAGTAGATGACACTAATATTTATTGTTCGAAATGCAATAAAAAGGTTCGCCTGCAACACAACTCAAAACAACACGAAATTGCAGCCTGATGCATTTCAATTACATTTTGACTATGCCAAGTCCCCTGCAGTAATTTTTTGGCTCCATCACTACTTTCTGTCATTAACGGTTTGACCTGTTTCGACATACCGTTACTGAATTGTCACTTTTTCGCATCTGATTGAGCGCTTAATGATTAGGGTTTCATTCCGTAACGTCCTAGCCGGAAGCAGGGAGCATCTGTATCAATTCCTTAATTTTCAATGATTTCTTTAACTTTTTTTGTCAGGTAGTCAATATCAAATGGCTTTTTAATATAACTATTAGCGCGGCAGCTTATACATATCTGCCGGATATTTGCTTCAGCTGATAAGAGGATGACAGGTATATGTTCAGTTTCCCGGCAACTTTTAATTCGTTCACAGATTTCTTCTCCCTCATGGCCCGCAAGAGAAAGCCTTATATCGAGAAGAATTAAATCAGGCTTTAGCCTTTCCAGATCATTGATTTCAGCCCCTGACTCTGAAAGCAGCACCTGGTAGCCTTCCGTTGAAAAGATTACACCGAGAATCTCCAGGATGTCAGCATCATCCTCAACAATCAATAATTTTTTAGCTTTTGTAGCATTATTCATAACCAATCCAGCCAATAATCAAGCCAGCAAATCGTGGGAAACCAATAAACCCTCGCGAGGCTGTTCAGTAGGTGGTTGAAATACTCATATGAATCGTGAAAGACAGATCGTTATGCTTTGTCATTTCATTTTTTCTGAGCAGGCATTAAGAACTTTATTATGCAAAAAAAAACCGGGCAGCGCCCGGCTTATGATATTACGAAAATTACTTAAAAACTGGCTGCGAAAATTCTTTAAGCAGTTCCTTAGACGGCGCTGCTGCCTCGTCTTAAAAATCCGAAGATTATTGAAATAACAGCAAGGACCAATAAGATGTGTATTAAGCCACTTGCGGCATACGCGAATGTTCCGATGGCCCATCCTATGATCAGGATGACAGCCAGGACGTACAAAATTGAACTCATGATTTTTATGTTTGATAGGTGAATGTTCTCGAGAAAATACAAATGTTATACCAATGAAATTTAAAATCGATTTAAGTTAGAATTTAGGAAGCGGATGCGTTTAGAGGTACTAAAAACAAGCCATTTCCGATGTTATTAGATACAATTTTGTTCTCAATACAATTAGGCTGTCACTCGTGTTAAGGTCAAGACTTAAAGTTTTAACTACTTAACTGATCGTTTTATCTTTTAAGCAATATCTTTTATCTCGGCCAGATGTTGTTTTATGACAGGGAGCATCTGGTGAGCAAAGGCTTGACAGCTGGATTTTTGCCGGTTGTTGCATAATTTTCGAAGACCTGTACCGTATTGCCATGTCCGGCGACCATTCCATGTGCATATACCTTGTCGAAATTACGGCCTGCATTCTTCAGCAAAAGATCTGGTTGAATTCCGGCGGTTGAGATTTAATGAAGATTAGGATTTCTTCTTTGGAACTTTTGCACCTTCTTTACGGGCTTCCGATAGTCCGATTGCCACCGCTTGTTTCTTAGAGGTTACTTTTTTTCCGCTGCGCCCGCTTTTTAGCGTGCCTTCTTTTTCTTCGTGTAAGGCCTTATGAACCTTGTCCTGGGCCTTTTCTGAGTATTTAGCCATATCCAGTTAATTTTAATTTGTTTTTTTACCCGTTAACTACCT
>Ga0105240_10005313_pt1 | contig 19214 bp, 23 predicted proteins | sample KBSC54metaG_FD_80426 | JGI IMG/M metagenome (GOLD analysis project Ga0105240, IMG submission 80426) | Corn rhizosphere microbial communities from Kellogg Biological Station, Michigan, USA - KBS C5-4 metaG | ecosystem: Host-associated > Plants > Roots > Rhizosphere > Soil | place: Michigan, USA... | reverse complement strand
AGCGGCGAGATAAGTGTCTTTTTTTCTTTTTCCTCTCAGCTCAGTTACCAGAACAAACATTTGGTAGATTTTAATAAAGTGATTCATTATAAACGTTTGATCGGTGATCCCCCCAATGCAGAAACAAAGTTAAGAGGAGGGCTCATGGAGGGCCTGACCTTTTTTAACAATTGGATGAAACATTCGCCGCGCTCATAGAATAATCTTAACCGCCGTTAGCTGGCAAAGCTGGCCGATACGCTTTTGGCGGGATAAACAGTATTATTCCAGATTTGCTGTTTATTTTCATGCCCTGGGTGCCGGGATGAAGCAAGTCGTCAAAAGGGATATCAATAAGGTTGCCGGATCAAAGATGCGGATGTTCAGGGTTGGGAAGGGCCTGGAGCAATCCACCGTAGCAAAGAAATTAGGGATGACCCCCGGATCCTATTCAAAGATAGAAGCAGGCTTGACCGATGTTAATTATTCCCGTCTCGTCCAGATTGCCGGGGTTTTGAATGTCAAAATAGCCGACCTCTTATGCGACGATCCTGCAACAGAAAACTGGAACACCCAACGCCTGCTTTTGCTGGCAGGGCAAATCCAGGACAGAAATCAACGTCTCCAGGTTTTGAACCAGCAACTATTAAGACTGTTGAATGAGCTCATTACCTGCGGGCCGGTCACTAAACAATAAAACCAGTGCTCTTTCAATACATCACCTGTCAGTCCGATATAATAGAACTCGCCGGTGTGAATTTGCATGACCATTTAACATGGGATCACGCGTTAAGGGTCTATCCAGTAATTACGAACTGGTTTAGTTGCCGGCATAACAGAGATTTTGGGAAGAAAGTTAAAGGTTCTTGTTCGACAACTCCGGGCCTTAGGTAAATTTTCCTATCGCTGATTGAAATGATGGGGGCTTGCCTTAGTGATTTTTCAACAGGGTGTTCCAGTCAAACCGGTCCCTTGCTTTGGAATTGCGTTTGGCAAGATCCTCCAGCATCGCAATTGATTTTGCCCTGGATATCCAGCGCCCGTTCACAAAAACGCCGGCGATTTTTCGGGTATTTTTAATATCGGTCAGGGGATTCGCATCCAGCAGGACCAGGTCGGCAAGCTTACCGGTCGTGATGGTACCCACTTGTTTATCCATGCCCAGCCATTCGGCCGGAGCCCTTGTCGCTGCGGTAAGTACCTCTTCCGGGCTCAGTCCGGCCGCCTGCAGTAATTCCAGTTCATCATGCAGCGAAAAACCACCGACTACACCGGAAACCCCGGTATCAGTGCCGGCGACCATCGGTACCCCGGCGTCGTGGAATGCCTGGACGAGCCTGATGTGAAACAGGATCAGCCGATCAAAGTATGCTATTCGTTCAGGGTTCGAATTCTTATTGTAATTGTTCGCTGTGATCCATTTACTCCGTAGCAAAGGATGGATGTAGGAAAGTTCAGAGCTTTTTTTCAGATGTTCCAATGTGTGGGCCTGGTCATCGATCTGTACCATGGTGACCAGGGTCGGAGAAAGCCAGGTGCCGTTAGCTTTGGCAAGTTCCGCAAAATGCCGGGCCTCTTCTTCGCTGTATGCCTTTGCCTGTTTGGAAAATTCTTCGGCATGGGCAACCATGCCGAAATGGGGCACGAAGGCCTGCTCAAGTTTTCCCCGGAAAGCGTCTGGAATATGACCTATCGTTTTCATGCCTATTTTGTTTGCTTCATCTATTATGGCCAAAAACGTTTCGATACTGAGTTGTGAATATACTTTTATGAATTCGTAACCTTCAGCTTTTGCATCTCTGACGGCCTGGCGGCCATCCTCTGGCGTATTTGCGATACGCCCCATGCCTTTGCCGCCGTTGATAAGCGCGGCCAGCGGCATACGCGGCCCGATCACTGTCCCGTGCTCGATCTCCTTTCTTTGACTGAAGGATTCCATGTTTGCATTCAGGTTAAAAACTGTGGTCACCCCATTTGCAATAAACGGCGTCATGATGTCCTGAGTACTGAAAGTAATCACGGGGCGCTCAGCAGGCGCGCGTTCCCCGGCTGTGAAATCGGTAGGCGTATGAACATGCATATCGATCAGCCCGGGAATGAGCCATTTCCCATATCCATTAATGATCACCGCGCTTTTGGGAATAGGTCCGTTTAAAGATTCAATACGATTCCCGGCGATAACCACAGTTGCATGCCATAAAATTTCATGAGGGTTATTCAGCGGAATGATGTTAACATCTTTAATCGCGAAATAATGAATAAGTACAGGCTGCGGAAGCAGGGCTGCCGGCAGGAAGTTTAGGAAAAAGATCGCATACAGTATTTTCATTTCATTGAGATAGTGGCTTTTCGCTTCCTTACAAGGATACGGCCTTTTTCGGGGAGGCTGGGAAAAAATCGAATAAGATCGTCTAACAAGCACTTTTTTGATCCTGAATGCTGAATCAGTAACCTTTCGTGTTTTGTTCCAATTTGTCCTAATATGAACAAGGCGTTTGTTTGGTATTTAAGAAAGTACCGGTGAGATTTGGAATAACCAATTATATTCGATGAATTTCATTACCAAAACAGGGACTATTTTCTATTCAGCAGCAACGGCTGGGATTGCGGTACAACAAATGTTTTATGGTGATTTCTGCCCGATATTTTTTCCCGCCTGGCCACACCCGATCCCAGGCTACAATATACTTGCCTATGTATTCAGTTTAATATTAATAGCAGCGAGCGTTTATTTTGTAACTGCCAGCAATGCGCGGGTGCCCGCCCTGTTGCTGGGCGGCTTATTGTTACTTATGCTGTTCCTTGGCCAGGTTCCCTGGGAATACCTGGTATTCCCGCACAAGAAGACGCACCTGGGAGTATGGGAGTTACCATTGAAAGAACTGGCCTGGGCTGGAGGGGCATTCTGTATTGCGGGCGCGTACAGCCAAACCGAAAACACCGGCAAGCATAACCTTATCCATTTCCTGGAGAAGTTAATACCCTTTGGTCCTGCATTTTTTTCGACGACAATGATCCTTTTCGGCGTTTGTCATTTCCTTTATACCCCGGGAATTGCAGACATGGTACCATCCTGGATACCCGGGCATTATTTTTGGGCATATTTTTCAGCCGTAGCTTTGATCAGTGCAGGGATATCGATCATCATCAGGGTTTGGATAAAAGAATCGGCCTTACTGCTGGGAATAATGATCCTGCTTTGGTTTTTATTCCTGCACCTTCCCAATGCAATTCAGTATCCTTTGGTTGACCGGGGCAATATTGTCTTTAGCGCGCTTTCCGCACTTACATTCAGCGGAATAGCCTTTGTCATATCCGGCGAAGCCAATAAAAATAAGCACAGTTCTGCAGATGAAAAGAATTTCCAGTATTGATATCACGCGCGGTATCGTAATGATCATTATGGCGCTCGATCACACCCGGGACCTGGTGCACATCGGATCGGTCGCACAATCCCCAACCAATCTGGGCACTACTACGCCGGTTTTGTTTTTCACCAGGTGGATCACCTATTTATGCGCACCAGTCTTCGTTTTTTTAGCGGGGACATCGGTTTATTTGTCACTAAAAAGTAAGGGGAACCTGCGGCGAAGCCGGCAATTCCTGCTCAAACGCGGTTTATGGCTGATCCTGCTGGAACTTACGGTCGTTAACCTCGGCCTTTTCTTTGATCCGGGCTTTCACCTGGTCCTTTTCGAGGTGATTGCAACTATCGGATTTGGCTTCATCATTTTATCGTTGTTCCTCCATACCCGGCCTATTTTCCTGTTGTGTGCAGGTTTAATCATTATTTTCGGACATGATCTATTCTCCTTGATACCATTTGCGCAAGGCTCCTTAACATTTAAAATTATTTCGCCATTTTTTAGTTTGACACCATTGCCATTAATCCCGGGGCATTTGATGCTGATAGCATATCCACCAGTCCCATGGCTTGGCATTATGCTGACCGGATTCGGGGCAGGAAAATTATTTGATGCTCCTGAAAGTACCAGGCAGGCCCTGTTCTTTAAAATCGGCGCAGGCGCCCTGGTTTTATTTTTCCTTATCCGGCTGATCAATGTGTACGGAGATCCAGTTACCTGGTCAGTTCAGAAATCGCCTGTTTATACATTCTTATCCTTTATGAATGTAAGCAAATATCCGCCCTCTCTGTCATTTACCCTTGTCACCTTAGGTGTAATGTTCTTAATTCTCAGTGGAGTTGAAAGGACGGGCAACAGGCTAACCCGCGTTGCTGAAGTCTATGGGAAGGTCCCGCTATTTTATTTTATAATTCATTTTTATCTCATTCACACCATCCTGATCGTTATTCTTTTAATACAAGGGATCCGATGGCCGGATATGAGTTTTGCCACCGGGTCATTCGGCAGGCCACCCGGCCGCGATAGTGGTATTTCGTTAGGCATGGTTTACCTGGTATGGCTTGGCGTTGTCGCGGTAATGTACAAACCATGCCTATGGTTCGGAAAATATAAAGCGAATAACGCCCATTGGTGGATCCGTTATTTATGATATTTGTTTTTAAGAAAAGTTCAATACTCCTATGAAATTCAGCATATTTTTAGTTCCCCTTGTTATAATCGCAACAATGGCGACAGGCCAAAGGAAAAACAAATTAACGCCCGATAACAGCAAGCCTTTTGTTATGGGTGTTATTGACGAACTGCAGTCTTCCGCGTTAGGCGAAAAACGGACCTTAAACATCTATCTGCCTGCCGGCTACAGTAAGGACGATACATCGAAATATGCTGTTATATATCTGCTCGACGGCTCGGCCGATGAAGATTTTATACACGTTTCCGGGATCGTTCAGTTTTTATCATTTCCGTGGATCAACCGTATCCCAAAATCGATAGTAGTAGGAATAGCTTCCGTTGACCGGAGGAGGGATTTTACCTATCCGACAACGATCACGAAAGATAAAGAACAATATCCTACAACAGGACATTCAGATAAATTTATAAGTTTTATTGCAAATGAATTACAACCATTTATAGAAAAGCGATACCGTGTATCAGCATCGAAAACAATGATCGGACAGTCCCTCGGTGGCCTTCTTGCAACAGAGATCCTTTTTAAAAAACCTGAGCTATTCAATACCTATATTATAATCAGCCCGAGTCTATGGTGGGACAATGGTTCATTACTAAATAGTTCGCCGGACCTGTTAAAAACCGTTCAACAGCGGACAAATATTTACATTGGCGTTGGAAAAGAAGGTTTGACGTCCACCGTTAATCCACATGTGATGGAAGTTGATGCAAATTTGCTGGCTGACAAGGTAGAAAGCCTTAAAAATTCTAACGTTAAAGTGATATTTGATTATTTGCCAAAAGAAGACCATGCTACAATTTCCCATCAGGCAATTCTGAATGCTTTTAATCTAATTTATCAGTAACGGTTTTTGGCAGATTGTTTTATCAAAATATGCAAATATGCTCCTCCAAAATAAAAATGTAGTACTTTATGGTGCCGGCGGATCAGTAGGCACCGCAGTGGCCATCGCGTTCGCCCGGGAGGGCGCTAACATTTTTCTTACAGATCACAGGATAGACAAGATCAAAAAAACGGTGGAGAAGATCAATCAAAGCGGGGGATATGCAAGATTTTACCTGGTGGATGCACTACTTCAGGATGAAGTTGAAAATCACCTGGACGAACTTAAGGCCGAAGGACATACCATTGACATTTCCTTCAACCTGATTGCTTTGCAAGATATCCAGGGATTTCCGCTGATCGAACTTGACATTGAGCAAATTCTTACTACGGTGGATATCGCAGTGAGATCGCATATCATAACTTCTTCAGCAGCGGCCAGGATAATGAAAGAGCGCAGGAGCGGAGTGATCCTGATGCTGACTGCGAATGCTGCCAAAAAGCCATCTGAAAATGTGGGGGGCTTTGGTATTGCCTGTGCGGCGATGGAAGCGCTCTGCCGCCAATACGCGGCAGAGCTTGGTAAGTACAACATCAGGGTCGTTTGCCTTCGCTCGGCCGGTTCGCCCGACTCCCCGGGACTGCGGGAGGTTTTCATCGAACATGCCAGGCTTGCCCAAGAAAGCGTTGAACAATTCGAAAAACGATTTGCACAGAATACGATGTTAAAACGCCTGCCGCTTTTAAATGAGATCGCGGATATGGTCGTACTGGTAAGTTCAGATAAAGCGAGTGCCCTCACTTCAGCAATTATAAATGTTACCTGCGGCGAACTCTCGGATTGAACATCGCGGGCTGCATAAATTTCGATACCTTCACGTTGAATTGGATGTGTGATTATGAATAAGGATGAAGTTTTACTGGAAAATATTAAAAAAGAGATCGAAGCACAGCTTTCATGGGGTGACAGCACGGATTGGGTGAACCAGGATTTTATAGCCCTTTCCAAAAGAATGAACGAAAAAACGGGCAATTCGTTAAGCCCGGTTACCCTGAAAAGGGTTTGGGGGAAAGTGAATTATGACGGCCTGCCTCAAGTTTATACTTTGAATACACTTGCAAAGTTCGCGGGGTACGAGAGCTGGCGCGACTATATCGTTAACAATGGAACTCATTCCAATGCGGTACCCGGTCGCCCGGACAAAGTATCAGAAAAGCGCAGTCGCATCTCATTGAAAAGCACGCTACTGATCATAACATTGGCAGCAATTTCCGGGATCAGCCTGGCGATGTTTAAATATGTCCATACAAACTCCTACAGCGCTGCTGATTTCGTTTTCACAAGTCATACGACCGTAAACGCAGGTATCCCAAACTCGGTGGTTTTTAAAGTAGATGCTAGCCGGACCAGGGAAGATTCCGTGATCATTCAGCAGTCCTGGGATACCCGGCTGCGCCGGAAAATCTCGAAAAATGACCATGAAGCTACGATGATCTATTATTTCCCGGGATTCTTCAACCCCAAATTAATTGTGAACGGGAATGTAGTAAAGGAAGATAGTATATTGATCCAGTCCGGTGGCTGGGTAACGGCGCTGCTTGAAAAAGATATTCCTGTCTACTTTAAAAAGGGAGATGTGATGCGAGGCGGAAAAATGACCTTGTCAGCCGAAAAGATCAAATCCCAAAACATTGCTATGGCGCCAAAGCCCCCTGTGTTGTCATTTTGCAATGTAAAGGACTTTGGCGACCTGTATACGGATGATTTTGAATTTGAAACCTCGGTTAAAAATGACTTTCGGGCCGAATCGGGCGCATGCCAGATCACCAATATTTATCTGCTCTGCAAAGGTACAGCGATCGATATCCCCCTGTGTTCCAGGGGATGCGAATCTAATTTGAATATGTATTTTACAAGTTATGAAGTACCCGGTAAGAAGAAAGACCTGTCCGCATTCGGCGTCGATTTTAGCTCGTTCATTAAGGTAAGGATTAGCAGCGGCCATGGAAAGGCGAACATATTCGTTAATGATAAGCTGGCTTATACTGTGGATCATGGGATCATGCGTTCCCAAATCATCGGGATAGATATTGCATTTCAGGGCACCGGGAGCGTTGATTATGTCAGGCTCAATAATAAAAAAGTAAAGTTCGACGACGAATTCTGACCCAGGAAAAATCAGCCGGTGACCTTTAACTGATCTTCCGCCCATAGCCTCATAGAATTGATGGCGGGTATCAGGTCGGACCCGTTGGAAGTGATATCGTATTCCACCCGGGGCGGCAGTTCTACATATACCCTTTTGGTAACCAGGTTATCTTCCTCCAGTTCCTTTAAGGATTGGGCGAGCATTTTAGGTGATATTCCTTCAACCAGGCGTTTCAACTCCCCAAAACGGCAGGTCGAATTCTTCAGGTACCATAAGATCCGGGCTTTGTATTTGCCGCCCACTCTTTGAAATGCATAATCAACAGGGCAATAGTATATGTTAGATCTCACTGTCACAGTCTTTAAATTTTATTGTCTTGAAACTCAGCTTTAGTAACTTTTTGGTAAGTAGCCAACCAGTTGGTAACTACTTGTGCTAACGGTGTCATTTGCTTTGTTTTATATCAAAAATAAGCAATTATGACATCATTTACTAAGTTCAAGGTTTTATTAACAGCAACATTGATATACTTTTCAGGTACCGGCGCGGGGCTTTGCCAGGACCTTCCGAAAGATCTTGCGACAGGCGCCCTTGAACTCCGGAATTACCGGTTAAAACCCGGAAAGCGGGACGAGTTTATTGCCTATTTCAAGGCGCATTTTGTAGCTTCTCAAAATAAAGCCGGTTCCCAGATACTCGGAATATACCGCGTTAAAGGAGCAGACAATAATTTTTTCTGGCTGCGTGGATTTACCTCCCTGGCTGCGAGAAAAGTTTATTTGCCTGCATTTTATTACGGTACTGTTTGGAAGACTTTCGGGCACGGGGCAAACGACATGTTATCAAATAACGATGACGTTCATTTACTGAAGCCGTTGACCTGGAATGATGACTCACCGTATTCGACCGAACGTGTACATATCAATATCGACGAGAATAACGAAGGCATCACGGTAATCACATTTTACACCTGTAATACCAAGTTGGATAAAATGATCGATTTTGTTGGAAAAACATACCTGCCGGTCTTTAAGACTTTAAATTCCAGGCAGGTATCATTTTGGATAAGCGAACTTGCAGAGAATGATTTTCCAAAGCTTCCCGTGTTCCAGGATAAAGACCTGATGGTTTCAATTGCCCATTACAAAAATGAAACGGAGTTCAAAAAAATATCAGGCCAGATCCTGCAATCCATGAGCGCGGCGCAAAAGGACGAGTTTGATGATATCGTGACCAAAACGGAATTATTAATCCTTTACCCGGTTAAAAATTAATCAAAATATGAAAAGGATCTGCTATCCGAAAATGGCTTCTATTTTCATTAAGCTTTGCTCCAGCCCTATCTGTGCGAAGTTACTTATTGATCCGAAATCGGCATATTCAACGACCGTCATTTCGGTTTTATTTTCTCCAAGTGTCCTGAAGGTAACCATGGTCTTTATTTCCAATGGGAAATCAGGTGGCATTCCGACTTTAACCGGATCAGTCTTGTTACCGTCTTTATCGCAAAGACTTTGAATGAATTCTATCCTGGATAATAGGTCAATTTTAGTATATTCCCAAATGGAGTACCATTCCTGGCTACCCATCTCACTGGGGGCTTTCATACTGACCAAGGACTGGCCACCTTCCCTGAAATCAATGACGGCCACAGGGGAGGTGAAGTTTTTCGGTCCCCACCAGCGCTTGATCAGTTCCGGGTCTACCCATACCTGCCATACCAATTCCAGCGGGGCATTAAATACTTTTGTAACTTCTATTTGCTTTGTCATATTTTATAATTAAAATGATTTAGAATTGGATGCAAGTTCCCGCGCCTTGATCCGTTTGTGCCAAAAGATATATGAACATACCAGTAGTATGAAAAAGAAGATAACATTGATGACATATCCGGCAGGATCGCCGCTGTTAGCATGTGCTACTGTTCCTGAAATTAATGTAATTGCAAAACCAGCATATGCCCATTCTTTCACCCTGGCGGGAATTCCTGGAACCAGGAGCAAAATAACACCGCATATTTTTGCGATCCCGAGTTCGATACGAAAATATTGGGGGAACCCGAGATGCCCGAAGACCGCGATGAATTTTGGATCGGTAAAATAGGAGATGCTGGTCAGCAGGAGGAATGTACAGAATAGTAGGGTGCTTATCCAGTAGATAATCTTGATTTTCTTCATCCCTCAGGCGTTCTTTAAAGCTTCAATATCAAATTTTTTCATTGTCATAAAAGCCTGTACAACCCGCTGTCTTTTTTCCGGATCCGACATTAATTCACCTAAAACCGCCGGGACAACCTGCCAGGACAGGCCAAATTTATCTTTACACCAGCCGCAGCGACTTTCCTGTCCGCCATTTGCAATAAGCCTATCCCAGTAATAATCGATCTCTTCCTGGTTCTTACAGGAAATCACGAAGGAAACCGCTTCAGTAAATTTGAACAGGTCACCACCATTCAAGCCCATAATATATTGTCCGTTCAGCTCAAAATTTACAACCATGCCGGAGTCATTGATTATTTTCGAATTTGGGAAAATGGCGCAGTAAAAGTCTGCTGCTGCCCTGGCCTGACCATCAAACCATAAACACGGATACATTTGTTGATTCATTTCATTTGGTTTTAATTGTTATCGTTATTTTCCTCATTGGATTTTTTGTTCTGCATTTCCATAAGCAGGTCATCAATAGCTTCAAACCTATCATCCCATAATTTACGATAGGGCTCCAGCCATACTGCAACTTCCTTCATTTTATTGGGGTTAAGGTGGTAAAAGATCTCCCTGCCGGATTGGGTTTGACTCAGCAGCTCACATTCTGTCAATATTTGAATGTGCTTCGAGATAGTCTGCCTGGAGGAATTAAAATTTTCAGCAATGGTCCCGGGGGTCATCGCCCCTAGGACAACTAAACCTAAAATAGCCCGCCGGGTAGGGTCGGCGATCGCTTGAAATACATCACGACGAGTTTCCATGTAAATGTGCAGTTATTTGACTGCAAATATAATGCAGTTATTTGACTGCGCAAATTTTTCTTCAAAAAAATTTATTGGATTCGGAACTCTTTTTTTTTAAGGTGATTACCAGCGATGGTAACCTTTTCGTAACCAGGGTACCGCGAGGTAACTACTTGTGCAGCAACTTTGTTCTTTCTTATATTACCCCCTCATCATTAAATTAAGTTTTATGACATTCAATTATGAGGTTACCGATCCGGCGCCCGGCCTGATGATTGCAGCCGACGGCACATTGCATATTTCTGCATCAGATACATCTTCTGAACATGATTTTGATTTTTTGATGGGCGGGCACATGGTATACCACCGAAAGCTGAAAGAAAGACTAAGTAACTGCACGGAGTGGATCGAATTTAAAGGCGGGCACGAGATGAAAAAGATTCTCCGGGGAACGGCAAATATCGAAAAATATAACCTGCAGGGACCCGGCGGAAAACTGTTCGAAGGGATGAACTTAAGGTTATTTGACCCGCTGACCAGGCTTTGGAGCATTTATTGGGCGGATAGTATGGAAGGCAGGCTCAGCCTGCCGGTTGTAGGCTCGTTTTCAAAAGGAATAGGCCATTTTTATGCAGCAGACACCAGTAGTGGCACTGAGGTCATTATATTGTTCCGGTATGACGGGATCACCAACAAAGAACCAACCTGGTCCCAGGCATTTTCAGCGGACAATGGCAAGACCTGGGAATGGAACTGGCAAATGATCTATAAGGATCATTCAAATAAGTCTGCATGATTGCCCCGGAAACTTTTGTATTTGTTCCGGTATGCCAATAGCGATAGCTCCGTGTATTTCTTGAAAATTCGCCTGAAGGCATCTGCATTCGTGTAACCCGCCTCGAAAATGATCTCGCTGACCGGTTTTTCATTCGCTTCTAATTGTTTTTTGGCGAACTCTACTTTGACCCGCTGGACATATTCCAGGATCGAATTTCCTGTACATTTTTTGAACCATCGCTCCAAAGTGCGCCTGCTGACGGTCAATTTATCGCAAAGGTATTCTACGGTAAAGTTTTGGGTCGGGTTATTTTCAATGATTTCCTGCGCATTCAATACCGTTTGGTTACCATGTCTTTTCTGCCCCAGGAAAATAGTAAAAGGTTGCTGGCTATGCCTGTCGATATCAATTTCAAACATCTTGGAGGCAATGACCGACAGGTCGTGCCCGACGTGTTTTTCAATGATATATAAAAGCAAATTGAGGTATGAAAAACCACCGCCGCAGGTGTAAATATTATTTTCATCCGTGATAATTGCTGTATCTGTTACTTTGACGTCCGGGAACAAGGCGCAAAATTCGTTCTTTGCAGCCCAGTGTACAGCGCATTTTTTGCCTGCGAGTAATCCCGTAGATGCCAGGAAGAATGATCCGACACAAAGACTGACGATCTCGGTCCCTTTGAAATATTGTTCCTTTACCCAATCTGCGTAGGGCGCGTTTGCCCGGATGCTGGTTGGAAAATCACCACAGGTTAACGGGATCACGATCACATCTGTTTTTTGAACAACATCAATTGTCCTGTCCACCCGGATACGATAAAGACCGTAATTTAACTCAACCGTATCGTTCATCCCTACGATCTCTACCTGGTAAAAAGCAGGTTTTCCGCGGTAACGTAAAAAATCATTTACACGGGTCAGTACCTGGAAGGCGCTGTCAATGGAAGACATCGTGGCATCGTTAATTGCCAGTATCGAGATTCTTTTCATACTACAAAGTTACCTGAATCGGTGGCGCAATCAACAGGCTGGATTGTCGTATCTGCCATGAACGCCGTTTATGGCAACGCCCTAGGTTTGTAAAAAAAATATTATGAAAGCAATAGAAATTATTATTATCCCGGTTAAAGACCAGCAAAAAGCCAAGGCCTATTATCTTGAATTAGGGTTTAAAGTTGTGGTGGAAGCGCCGGCTGATCACGGAGAGACCTGGCTGCAAATGGCTTTACCGGACGACAGCGCCACCATTGCACTGATGAGTTTTCATGGGATCATCATTGAAACTCCAAACATCGCCAAATCAATAAAAGACCTGGACAAAAAAGGAATAGAGGTCGGGGCCATCGACGAAAAGCCCTGGGGCAAATTCGCATGGTTGAAAGACCCGGATGGCAACGGTCTTTGCTTACACGAGAAATAAGAGCAGCCGAACAATATTAAAATTCAAAGAAGCCTTTTAGGACCAGCTAAAAGGCTTCTCTTTTAAACCAGCCCGTCTGTTTGGGCCATGATTAAAAATGCGATGCCGCTGAATGCAAGTGCGGACAAGGCAGCAGAAATCTCACTTCCGTTATTTTCCATGCCATAGACAAACACAGCAGGCAGGTGAATTACCCCAAACCGCAAGAAGATCATGGATCCGAGTACCAATGATGCTGGTTTTTTCATCACGTCCAGCATAATAGCCAAACCAGCGGCGATCAATACTGTCCCTGCAAGAAAGACCCAGAATAGGGGCCAGGGTATCCATCCCGGTACCAAAGCCGCGGTGGGGGCGCGATATAAATAATGGGCGCACCCATAACAGATCATAGTGACTGAAAAAAACAATGTGCCTGCAAAAGGCCAAAACGTAAAATCACTTTGTTCCGCGGTATTCGCTGGCTGCGGCTTAAGACCGGATAACAAAAAGGCGCCACCAGCCAGCGCCAATTCTTTAAGCGCGGAATCCCATACCCCTAAATTCGTTTGTTTATAGGGCACCACCAGGTACAAAAAAGGAACCTGGTCAAAAACGGCACATACCAGCAAAATAAAACCCAATAAAATAGCTACCCATCGTATTGCTTTTCCTGCCAGCAACATGAACCCGGCGCCGACCATACCCGCACTCAGCAGGTATACCAGGAAACGGTAACCCGGAAACAGGTCAGGCCATACCGGTGATATTGTGCCAACAAAACTCCCCAAATAAAGCTGCAATAACCCTATGCCACTGATCGCAACAGCATACAATACGCGACCAATCCTCCCGATTTGTTTCATAAAATCATTTTTCTCAAATCTAACCCGGGGCTTTTCAAGCACAAACAAAACCACTTTTCCATTTTGGAACAAAGCCGGACAAATCAGCACATAGTTATTTATCACGCCAATCCGTAGCAATATTGGCAGACGCGCCTTGAGCGGGAAAAATGAGGTATAAGTTATCTTCAAAGGTTTTCCTACCTGTTAAGAATGAACCGCGGCAATGCATCCGGCCGTCACATTTTCAGTGCAGTTTCCGTAAACATCGTATGTGAGAAATCAAACAGGAAAGAAGATACGACAGGTCCGCAACGACAAGGGGCTTAGCCAACTGCATATCGCAAAAAAATTGAACATTACGGTACCCGCATTATCAAAAATCGAACTGGGCCAAACCGATATCAATCTTTCGCGGCTGGCGCAAATTGCAGAAGTATTTGGTCTCAGTCTGGCTGAGCTGCTCACTTACGGTGACCACGGAAACCAAACGGCCCCTGAAGCCGAATCCCAATTAGCCGAACTGGACAAACAGGCAGGCATTCTTCAAAAAAAAGTGATCGATCTTTACAACCAGTTGAGAGGCAAATAACCGAACTCCCTTCAAGTTGTGCTTTCAGGAGAATCCAGCACTTTATTAGTGGCTAATTTAAACCAAAACGTGCTGCCATCTCCTGGTGTACTTTTTGCGCCAATCTCCCCACCATGTCCCTTGATGATTTCCGCGCATATGTATAGCCCAAGCCCGAGGCCGGAATATTTACTTCCCTTGCTGTCAACCTGGAAATAACGATCAAAAAGAAAAGGCAATTTTTCAGGCGCGATGCCGGGTCCCTGGTCAATGACTTCGACGAGTACGGCTTCCTCTTCCCGGGAAATGCGAATTCGGATCTCATTACTGTCAGGTGCGTATTTCATGGCATTGCTGATGAAATTGACAACTACCTGCTCAATCCGGGGTTCATCTGCCAAAACATTTACTTCATGGTCTCCTGATATTGTAATTTCAAAGCGGGCATCCGGACGGATGTGCTGTACGCAATCTTCGATAAGGGTAAAAAGATTGAACATCGTTTTGTTGATATTCAACCTTCCTTCATTGATGTGGCTGGCATTCAAAAGATCGTCGACTAAGACGGTTACTTTATTGATATTCCGGTTTGCTTTTTCGATCAGGCCCGGTATCATTTTATTTTCAGGTGTCAGCTTAAGCCTGTCAAGTAACTGCAGCACCGCTTTTAAACTGGTTATAGGGGTTTTGAGCTCATGACTGGCGATGCTTATGAAATCATCTTTTTTCTTTAATGCACCGACATGGTCGTCAATATTCAAACAGGTTCCAAACCAGTTCGTCAATTTTCCGTCTTCATCTAAAAACCTGGCGGCCCTTAATAAATGCCACTCGTAAACGCCGCCGGGATTCAGTAGTCGAACTTTTGTTTTCAAATCAGTTCCGGATAAAAGGCATTGAGACCAGTTCTTCAGCAGGGATGCCCGGTCCCCGGCGTGAACTTTTGCCAATATAAAGGTCACCCGTGTTTCCACCCCATTGCAATCAAAATATTGGCAAAACCTGGCATTAACATATTCTAAGCGCCCGCGCGCCGACGCCGTCCAGATAATTTCCGGAACCAGGTCCGCCATGAACTGTAATTGCCTTTTTTCATTCTCTGCAGTTCTTTTTGCCTTCAGGATGTCCTTCTCATACTGTTTTCGTTCGGTGTTATCCGTGACAACGGTGTTGATCGCTAAAAGCTTTCCGTCTCTATTTAAACTGGAGGCGGAATTGATGAGCACGTGCATAACCGAACCGTCCTTACGGACGATCTCATAGCTTAATTCCTTCACCGAATTGTTGACTGCCGCAAGCGGCATGAAGAACATCTCAAAGTGCATTTGACCCCCTTTGGGGAGTAAGGAAATGAACTTTTTCCCTAAAAGTTCTCCTTCATCAAATCCCAGCCATTTTAAAATTGTCCTGTTGATCTTAATGATCTTACCGTCCGGCGTGATAGAAAAATAGCCGCAGGGGGCGTTCTGGTACAACTCGTTGGCATCGATGAGCGACGCGATAAGTTCCTGTTGCTCACTTGCCGAAAGTTCCATGGCTTCAGTTCTTTAAATAATCTTTAATAGCATTGATCGTTTCCCGGGGCTGGCTGATATGGGGGCAATGACCCGTGGCCTGCAACTGGACAAGCTGATTTCCGGGAGTATGTTCACTCACATAGAGACCAACCGAAACGGGCGCAATGATGTCGTCCGAGCACTGGAGGGTAAGACTATCGACCGTCGATCGCAGCAGGTCATCGCGGTTATCCGAAAAGAACGTAACCCGGGCAAAGTCCCGCGCTATCTCGGGATCAGTTGAACAAAAGCTGCTGGTCAGAAACTCGCCCAGTTCAGGCCGTTCCGCATTGCCCATGATAGCAGGGGCCATAGCAGCTGACCAGCCCAGATAATTGCTCTCCATAAATTCAAACAGCCCTTCCAGGTCCTTTTGCTCAAATCCGCCGTTGTAATCTGCAGCATTGAGATAACGGGGCGACGGGCCGATAAAGATCAATTTTGAAAAATATTCTGGATGTTCATTCGCAGCAAGCAAGCCGATCATACTACTGACCGAATGCCCGACGAAAATAGCACCCTTCAGGTCAAGTACCCGGCAAACATCCACCAGGTCGCTCACATAACCTTCGATCTTGTTGTATTTTTCCTTTTTGTACTGGCTAATATCAGATTTTCCCGATCCGGTATAATCAAAAAGCACGACAGTGTAATCTTCAGTAAACGAATCTACCACAAATTTCCAGGCGTTCTGGTCACATCCAAAACCATGAGCAAAGAGCATTACCTTCGGACCTTTGCCGATGACATTGATATTATTTCGTTTGATTATATTATCGGGCATACAGAGGAGGTATGAGAAATTAAAATTGAAGATAACATTTTTTTTCAGTTCCGGATCATGCCCCTGACTTTTGCGGTCAGCATATCCACATCAAAAGGTTTGCGTATATAATCGTTCGCCCCGCAGGCTGAGCAGACTAACCTGATATCCGTTTCTGCAGAAAGAAGGATCACCGGGATCTTCCAGGTCAATCGTTCTGTCTTCAACCGCTTGCATATTTCAGCTCCTTCCTTTCCAAAGGCTGACAGCCGGATATCAAGTAAAATCAAATCAGGGGCCATATCTATTACATCCTGAGTTTCCTCGCCGCGTAATGATGTATAAACCAGATACCCTTCCGTTTGGAAAATTAATTTAAGTATATCTAATATGTCAGGATCGTCTTCGATAATCAGTAATTTTTTCCGCTTAGGTGTATCAGTCATCAATGCACTTAATACAACAATTGTTCCCCGGACGTTTTATAGCGGAATTGCAATCTACATCTGGCTTCTATTCTGATATTAACGAAACCTGACCTTTATAAGAGACATACGCATTTTAAGAAATAGCAATTGCCCGGGCTTTTTATTACCTGTAGCCTATACTAGGTATCTGCGGTGCATCACTCCAAGGAGTTGAAATTAAAACTATCGTTTTTCCAAATAAAGGAGGTATCGCCTGGTAACCAGCAGTCAGTTGCAACTGATTCTTTGCGTGGCAGGTGGTTAAATTCCATGCCGCAAGGTTAGCGATTCAAACATGTATTCTTTATCCTTGATTATGGAAACAGTGCAAAAAGTCATTAGGCACGGAAAAGTCGCGGTAGTACACAGCGGAGACTATGGCCAGAACCTGTTTTCAGCTTTTGCCAAACGTGAGGAATTACTGTTCAGCCCTGCCTTAGATTACCTGGTTGAATCCGGCGGCGAAATTACCCCCGGGTTTATTCAGCGCGAATTTGGGATCGATGTTTCCGGGAAGCAATGGGGCGACTTCGCAGTGAATCTCCAGGTCACCTATTTACCCACCGGAACCGAGGACGTGAGAAGGTTTTTGTGACACCGGGAAAAATGCCTGGCGATAAGTTCCGGCAGGCGGGTTGGGAACAAAAAGCCGCCTCATATTTTACTATGAGACGGCTTCAGCAATTTCATCTGTCCATGTTCAGCCAGTAAAAGTTTCGGCCTACTGCTGCGGATTTGCAGGGGTTTGTTCATTGATTGCAGCCCTCATAATATCGAGGTCTTTCAATCTCTGATTTTTTTCTTTTAATGAGTTGGTCAATTTACGTATCTTCTCATTTTGTTTGCCGACATTGTTATTTGCTGATTTAGCGTCTTTTGCTTTACCGTAGGCATTATCTACACTCTTTTGCGCGTCCTTTGAGTCTGATAAGTTGCCACTAGTGGCTTTTGAAGCATCAGTACTACTCGCGTCAGCAGCAGTTTTCGCGTCTGCTCCGGCATTGGAAGCTTTTGTTTTAAAAGCGGGCAGGTTCCCCTGCTCGTCGTTTAATTTGACCTTAAGATCAGCAATGTCGTTTTGCACCTGCGCATATTCTATATTGAGTTTGCCTGTGTCTACTGCGGTCTTATATTTTTGGGCAGTTGCGGACAAACTTATCCCAATCAGTACTAACGTACCAAACGCATAATTCATAAATCTCATGATTTTTTTTCCTCGTTTTAAAGAAGTGAATTGTTGCTGAATGCAACATCGTGTATGATTACAACCTGACGGATGGAGTAATGTTTCGAACACATTAGTGATTCATTATCACAGATTTGTAATCTTCGCATAACCTGCCACCTAATGCTTTGAAAGGCACTAAACAGGACCACCAGAGTCAGCGTAAACCGGAAAATTATTCTGCCTCCTGCTACAAATTGTGAGAAGAATTGTCGGGACAACTGCCGGTTGAGGCCGTCACAACAGGGAACCACGTCATTTCGTTTCGAATATGGAAAATGTCTGACAGTTGACCATCGCTGAGAGCCTACCTTTGGGCTATGGCAGCAATTAAATATTCCGTGCTCGACCTGGCGACGGTCATTGAAGGACATACCATCGCAGACAGTTTTAACTACAGCGTTGCGAATGCGCAGGCGGCGGAAGCTTTGGGCTATACGCGTTACTGGTTTGCGGAACATCATAATATGGTAAGCGTGGCCAGTTCGGCCACCAGTTTACTTATCGGGCACGTTGCCGGTCATACTTCCACAATCCGTGTCGGGTCGGGCGGCATTATGCTGCCTAACCATTCACCGCTGGTGGTTGCCGAACAGTTCGGTACCCTGGAAACCTTATATCCGGGCCGTATCGACCTCGGCCTGGGCCGGGCGCCCGGCAGCGACCAGGCAACAGCACTTGCCATCCGGGGCGAAAACATGAATGCGGCCTTTCACTTTCCGCAGGACGTAGCCTCGCTGCAGCATTATTTTGACGGTGATCATCCGAACGGGGTAAGCGCTGTTCCCGGCGAAGGTTTGAATATCCCGATCTGGATACTCGGTTCCAGCCTGGACAGTGCAAAGCTGGCCGCTGCCAGGGGCCTGCCGTATGCCTTTGCCAGCCATTTTGCGCCTGCTTATTTTCTGCAGGCGATCGACCTCTATAAAAAGACGTTTCAGCCATCCCGGCATTTGGCCGAGCCTTACGTCATGGCCTGTGTAAATGTGGTCGCTGCAGATAGTGATGCAGAAGCGCAACACCTGGCCACCTCCCTGCAGCAACTATTCAAGGGGATCATTACCGGCAGAAGGCAGCCTTTACTTCCGCCTGTGGAAAGCATGGACGGGATATGGAGCGATGCCGAACGCCAGGCGGCCATGCAGATGCT
>Ga0105240_10005309_pt1 | contig 19224 bp, 17 predicted proteins | sample KBSC54metaG_FD_80426 | JGI IMG/M metagenome (GOLD analysis project Ga0105240, IMG submission 80426) | Corn rhizosphere microbial communities from Kellogg Biological Station, Michigan, USA - KBS C5-4 metaG | ecosystem: Host-associated > Plants > Roots > Rhizosphere > Soil | place: Michigan, USA... | reverse complement strand
GCATGGTGAAGATCATGATTTGGCGGATATTCCCGAGCTTTTAGAAGCGGTCAAAGAAGCGGGCCGCAAAGGCGCCTATATTCAACGCTATAAAGGTTTAGGGGAAATGAATCCCGCACAATTGTGGGAAACGACGATGGATCCCAAGAAGCGCCGCTTATTGCAAGTGAAAGTGGATGATGCGGTTCAGGCCGATCAAGTGTTTAACACGTTGATGGGTGATCGCGTGGAACCGCGCCGGCTTTTTATTGAAGCGCATGCATTAGACGTGAAAAATCTTGATATTTAAAGTGGTTGTCACCCCGATAAAAATCGGGGTCCAGTGTATAGATTGGATGCCAGCCTGCGCCGGCATGACGACGAGGTAATTTTATGGCTGACTCCAACTTGCCGCTAACACCCGAACCGCACGACCGGATTATTCCGCGCAATATCGAAGACGAGATGCGCAATTCCTATATCGATTATGCGATGAGCGTGATCGTGGGCCGCGCGTTGCCCGATGTGCGTGATGGCTTTAAGCCGGTGCATCGCCGGATTTTGTTTTCGATGAAAGAAATGGGTTTGACGCATCGCTCCGCCTATAAGAAAAGCGCGCGCGTGGTCGGAGACGTGCTCGGTAAGTTCCATCCGCATGGCGATACCGCCGTCTATGACGCCATGGTACGCATGGTTCAAGAATTTTCTCTGCGTTACCCGATGGTTGATGGCCAAGGCAACTTTGGCTCGATCGACGGCGATTCGGCCGCCGCCATGCGCTACACCGAAGTCCGCTTGGGCGCCATTGCCGATGAAGTCTTAGGCGATATCGATAAAGAAACCGTCGATTTTGGACCGAACTACGACGGATCGATGATTGAACCACTGGTTTTACCGGCGAAACTTCCTAATTTACTCGTCAATGGTTCCTCGGGTATTGCCGTGGGCATGGCCACCAACATGCCGCCGCACAATTTAACGGAAGTCTGTGAAGCGATCGAAGCCTATATTGAAAATCCGCAACTGACGACCGGCGAAATTTTAAAGATCATGAAAGGCCCGGATTTTCCCACCGCCGGCTTTATCATGGGCCGCCAAGGCATTAAGGATTATTTCGAAACGGGACGCGGGTCTGTCATGATTCGCTCCAAAACTGATATTGAAGAGATCCGCGGCAACCGTCAGGCGATTATCGTTAATGAAATTCCCTACCAGGTAAATAAAACGTCGCTGTTAGAAACGATGGCCGATTTAGTGCGCGATAAGAAGATCGAAGGAATTTCCGATATTCGGGATGAATCCGATCGCGATGGAATTCGTATTGTGATCGAACTCAAGCGCGAAGGCAACCCGCAAATCATTTTAAATCAGCTGTTTAAACATACCAGCATGCAGACGTCGTTTGGTGTCATCATGTTGGCCTTGGTGAATGGCAAGCCGCGCGTGCTGCCGATGCGCGAGATGCTGAAGTATTACGTGGAACATCGCCGCGAAGTCGTGATTCGTCGTACACGGTTTGAATTAGCAAAAGCCGAAGCCCGCGCCCATATCTTGGAAGGGTTGAAGATTGCCCTCGATCATCTCGATAAAATTATTAAAACGATCCGCGAGTCCAAAGATACGGACACCGCGCGCGTGCGTTTAATTGAAAATTTCAATTTGTCGCGCATTCAGGCGCAGGCCATTTTAGACATGCGCTTACAGCAGCTGACCGGCCTAGAACGCAAAAAGATCGAAGATGAATATGAAGAGCTCTTAAAGACCATTGCGCGCTTAAAAGGCATTCTGGCCGATCCACGTAAAGTGCTGGACATTATTAAGAAAGAACTGGCCGAGCTTAAAGAAAAATATGGCGATGAACGCCGCACCAAGATCACCGCCGCCGCGGAAGAGTTGGCGATTGAAGATTTAGTCGCGGAAGAAGATGTGGTAGTGACGTTCTCGCATGCCGGTTATGTGAAGCGCTTGCCTGTGACCGCTTACCGTTCGCAGAAACGCGGGGGCAAAGGCGTGACGGGCATGACGACGCGCGAAGAGGATTTTGTCGAGCAGCTTTTTGTGACGAATACGCATGCGTATCTCTTGCTCTTTACTAATAAGGGACGCGTCTATTGGACGCGCGTGTTTGAAATTCCCGAAGCCGGCCGCGCCGCTAAAGGAAAATCCGTTGCCAACTTTATCCAGCTCTCAAACCAGGATGAGAAAATTAGCGCGGCGATTCCTGTGCGAACTTTTGAAGGCAAAGAGGGCGAAGACACCTATTTGTTTATGGGCACTATGCATGGCACCGTGAAAAAAACGCCCTTGTCTGAATTCGCTAACCCGCGCCGCGGCGGCATCATCGCCATTAAATTAGATGATGACGATAGTTTAATCGGCGTAAAGCATACCGATGGTAAATCGCACATTATTTTAGGCACGCGCGAAGGCTCCGCCATTCGTTTTGAAGAAGAAGATGTGCGCCCCATCGGCCGCGCCGGCATGGGCGTACGTGGTATTAAATTAGAAAAGGGGGACCGCGTGGTGGGTATGGAGGCGGTGGGCCCCAAAGACATTATTCTGATCGGAACGGAAAACGGTTTCGGTAAGCGCACGGAAGTGGCTGAGTACCGCTTGCAATCGCGCGGCGGTTCAGGCGTGATCAATATTAAGACCTCGGACCGCAATGGTCCTGTAGTGGGCTTAATCAAAGCCAACGATGAAGACGATGTCATGTTGATGACCGAAAAAGGCATGAGCATTCGTCTGCCCGCCAAAGAAGTCTCTGTCATCGGTCGCAACGCGCAAGGGGTCCGGCTCGTCCGTCAAGAACAAGACGACAAATTAGCCGCGATCACTCCGCTAGCCAAAGAAGACGACAACGACGATGAAGGCCAAGAAGAACTGCCGCTAAAAAAATAACGCAAAAAACGCTTCGGCGGCATTAAAAGTCATAGCCGGCCGAAGCGTTTCCTTGGGTGGTGCGTTATTCGGAAGTTTTTATATTACCAGGCGATGCCGTTGGCGCTCTCGGTCTGATTGTCGGACCCAGGATAGCAGCATGCCGGCACGTCAGTGCAAATTTGGACCATTTCGCAAGTGCCAGCCACGTCGAACTCTCCATCAATCCCACCTGGCGTGCATTCTTCGGTTTCCGTGCAGACTTGCTGGGTACAACTATAATCATCGGCTCGGACAATGCCTTGAGCCATTAAAACCATTGAAATGACAGCGGCGCCTAGAAATAAATCCTTTATGCTCATTTTGCGTCCTCCGTTAGTGTGTGGCGATTAATCCGTCTTAAAATTTATACCCCATGCACGTTACGCACAAATGGCGGGTAGGTTAACTCTGCGTAAACAGCCCTACAGGAAGGAATTGGCCGTATTTACTATTGAATCGTGATGGGCTAGCTGTTACATTGGTGACGATGAGTATCCTCTGTTTTTATGCTCCATTGGAATGACCGTTTTGGAGCCTAGCGATCTTAAGAAGCCACGCGCTGCAACGCTATTTATTATTTTAACCGTAACGGTGGATATGTTGGCCGTAGGCATGATCTTGCCGGTAATCCCCAGCCTCATCACTAAATTTACCCATGGAAATATCGCGGTGGCAGCGCAGACGCTGGGCTTTTTTGGAATTTTATTTGTCATCGCGCAGTTAGTTTTTTCCCCCCTCTTGGGAGCGCTCTCAGACCAATTCGGACGAAAGCCAATCATTCTGCTTTCCAATGTGGGATTAGGTCTAGACTGTCTTTTTCTCGCCTGGGCACCTGCCCTGGGATGGCTTTATCTGGGACGGATCATTTCAGCGGTTACGGCCTCTAGCGTTCCCACGGCGATGTCCTACATGGCGGACTTAACAATACCTGCAAAGCGCGCCGCCGGCTTTGGAGCGATTAATGCAGGGCTTGGAGTCGGATTTATTTTAGGCCCTGCGATTGGGGGCGTATTGAGTGACATCAATCCCCGCTTGCCCTTTTGTGTGGCCGGCGTCTTATGTCTGTTCAATGCCCTTTATGGACTCCTGTTCTTGCCGGAGTCTCTGGCTTCGCACCATCGGAGTCCTTTTTCCTGGAAGCGAGCAAACCCGGTGGCATCGTTTTCTATGCTTCGTAGTTCCAAACGGATGGCCGGTCTTTCGCTGATGTTGTTAATTGCCTATATCACGCAACAATCAACTAGTGTGTATGTCATGTATGTGGATTATCGGTATCACTGGATGCATCGAAGTGTAGGCTTTTCACTCGCGGCGGCCGGTCTTCTCGCAGGGATTTATAGTATGACGTTGGTCAAACGCCTCATCAGCAAAGTCGGCGAACGCGGGACGATACTTATTGGAGTATTAGGTGGAGCGCTCGGTTATCTTATTCTGGGAAGCGCTAATACAGGAGGAATCGCCTGTCTTGCCATTCCTGTGTTTAGCCTAACATGGTTGATTTGGCCCGTCGCACAGAGTCTCATGTCACGGCAGACCAGTTCATCCGAACAAGGTCAATTACAGGGAGCTATCAATGTCATACGTCAATGTGGCGATCTCATTGGAACAGGACTATTTCCCTATATTTTTAGTAAATCAATTGGCCCTGGAAGTTGGATAGAGGCGCCCGGTTTGGCTTTTTTTGTAGCATTCGCCATTTTGATGGTGGCCTTGGGTGTCGCCGAGCGCGCGACGCGACCCGCTTCTGTCTAAAACGCCAGGTTATTCGACGCCCTGCGATTCTTTGGAACGAAGTTTTCTGGCCGGTACGCCCCCCCATGTTTCACCATCAGGAATTCGGGTACCACGACGGACTACAGATCCAGCGCCAATAGTGACATGGTTGCCGATATGAACATCCGGCAGAATGGTCGATTGTGCCCCGATGACGACGTGATTCCCGATGATGATTTTGGCCAATAAAAATTTCTTGTCATGATCGGTATGACCAATGAACAAGACGCGACTCCCGGTAGCCACATGCTCGCCCATTTCTAAATACCATGGATCACGAATAATAGTTTCTTGTCCGAGAAAAGTCGAATCTGACATACGCGCGCCCATCCCGCGAAAAAATAGCGGCGCTATCCAGGAAAATCCAAACGTTTTATGACGAAAAGGGCTCCCATAAAGAATCCCAGGTAGCATGGCGGCTAAAAACCAGCGTTGGCCTTCTTTGCTTTCTAATTCAATGTATCCTGTAGGAAGTGAAGTAAAAAAGAGGCAGCGTGTAATAACCAGAAGAAGAAGAAAAATAAATCCTGCCACCCAATATCCAATGAGGGCCATCCCCAGAAGCGCCCATAGCGGCAAGGCTCGGAAATGATAGAGGGCACTCAAGGGTATTAAAAAGCTCAAGAAGTAGACCAATCCTTCATAGGTGGTCATAAGCAGCCAGGCCATGTATCTCAAAAGCCTAAGTTTCATTTTGTTAGTCCCCCCTTAAATCATGTGCTAAAGCTGTTTAGGATGTGCTTGCCAGTAGGGTTCGCCGTTGACGGCCACATGGGTCTGTCGGATAAATGCATTTACAGCGGATACCCCGCCGGAGGCTTTAACTTGTGACGTGTATTCGGCAACGGCCATCAACTTCCGATGTTCATCTTGCTGATCGACAGGTAGATTTGTAAAAGACCATTCAAGTGAAATGGCCTCAGGAATATAAGCTTCGATAGGCGGACCTTTCGCGCATAGCGCCGCTCCGGTAGACAGCAAGCCCATACGCGGACTCGCTAAGGCAGGCGAATGTCTTAGTTTCCATAGGCCGCGGCGTGTCACAAAATGCGCGCGTCGGCAAAATTCTCCACTCGCATAAGGATCTTCATAAAAACGCACGCGATCCATTTTATTCAAGGCCAACATTTCCACCATCACCGCTAAGCCACTTCGACATGGTCATGATGATGTCCGACACCGAGCGGTGCATAAAATTCTGACGTTCCCAGAATCAATTCCCGCGCGATGGCGCGTAGCGCCGGTAAGGCAGCAAATTCCTCCAGCGTCGGTGGGGTGTGGAAGATATGGTAGTGGCGCTTTAGCGCCGGTTGACGCCATAACCGTTCCTGCAAATTAAACCACCGAGGATGAGCCCCGAGGGCATCCAACGCACGTTTATCTTCGTTGCGGCGCATCGAATAATCACCTAAAGTTCGAAGAGAAGCGGGTATTGTTTCTAGCTCCGGGCCAGTCGTGAAGCAGGTCCATACTTCCACACGACGTCCTTTAGCGGCTTCGCGCCCGATCATGGCGCCGAGCGATAAAACTGCATCATCGAGGTGTGGCGACAAAACAATAATATCTGCCAGTGGCTTCATGCTCCACCCGATTCGATGAGCAGCCGTACGACGTCATCGGCTGTTTTGGAAAAGGGATGATGATCGGAAAATTCCTTTGCTTTTCTTCCCATGGCGCGCCGCTTTTCGGGGTCGGCCGCTATCCGTTCCATCGCTTCTTTAAGCAGGTGGGGAATTTGATCTTCGGTCGCTGCGGGAAGCAATTCGCCGTAATCGGAATGGAGTAACTGTTCCGTCCCATCATTGCGACAACCAACCGCTGGAAGTCCAGCACTAAAAGCTTCCATCAAAGTTAATCCATAACTTTCATGCCGGGAAGGAAAAATGTACAAGTCGGCTAATTGAAAATGCGCCTGCTTTTCCAGGCCATGCACGTATCCGGGAAACAGCACGCGCACTTTTTTTAATTTCTTCGTCGATTGGATTAAGGCTCGTTCATAGGGTTTAGCCTGCACATAACCCGCTGTGCCGCAGAGTAAGAGCACAATTCCTTGAGACGGATACCCCGGATCTTTTTCCCATAACTCTAACGCTTTAAGCAACCGGTCCTGTCCTTTTTCCGGAGAGATCCGGCTAAGCGTGATTAAAACCAATGTGTCTTCTTTAATCGCATAACGCTGACGCAGTTCTTCTTTTCGGGCTTGGAGCAGGTGATCCTCATAGATTTCCGCATGCGATCCCCAAGGCAATACATGAATGCGGTCTGCTTCCGCCAGCGGATAAAGCTGCAATAAGTTGCGTTTTAATCCCTCCGAAGGCACAATCGACCCGCGCGTATGCAGGACGCTTTCTTCTTGGTTAAGAAACACCATCTTTAAGGCTTTAGGAACCAGGCGCCCAAAACAGGCATACATAAAATGGAAAATCGACAATGCTGTTTGGGATTTAATACATCCATGAAGGAGAGCGTTCGTAAAATAATCCACCACATTCATGTGATGAATGACATATATAGAATATCCCTTTTCCGTAAGGGGACGAAAACGCAGACTGTCGTTACTCAAGACGACGGTTTTTTGCGGATCATAACGAAGGATTTCCGCGAAAACGGCCTTTTCAAATTTCGAGAAAAAATCGATGTACTGGGTAGGAGTGTACTTTAAGAAATCTTCATTACGCGGCGCCTCGGAGCCCAGAAGGGCTGAGGACAGCGTGCGGAATTCAATATCAGAACGTTTGCGCCATTCTGTTTCGAAAGAATCCGCGATGGAAGCGGGACCGCCTAAGGGAATTTGTTTTAAATCAAAACCGCTCTGAGATGATATGAATAAAAGTGTCTTCATTCTTCTTGAATGATAAGATTTTTAGGTGCTGTTTTAGAACAGAAGTGCTGCCCCCCTATTTTAAAATCCAACCTCATTCTGGATGACGTTTTAGCCAGGCGTCTTGCAGGAGTTGGCGTCCTTTGTAGAGACGTGACATGACGGTGCCTAGAGGGATATCACATTTTTTGGCGATGGCTTCGTAGTTGAGACTTTGGAGAAAGTAGAGGTTCAGCATTTCTCTAAAAGGTTCAGGCACGCGTTGTAACGCTTCTTTGACGCGATAGCCAGAGTCGGCATCGGTCAAGTCGTCGTGAACGCTGTCGGTCGTGCCAAAGCTGGGCGGTAATTTGCTTTCATGTCCGGCCGAAATTTCTTCCAACGACACTTCGCCGCTGCGACCAAAAAAATCTTTTGCTGTGTTCAATGCAATACGGTAGAGCCACGTATAAAACGAAGCTTCACCGCGGAATTGATCCATGCATTTGTAGGCTTTTAAGAAAGCGCTAGACACAATATCATCGGCCGTCGTTCGGTTGTGTCCATTAGCGCACATGGCATCCGTTAAACGTTCTTTGTATTGCTGAATCAGGACTTCGAAAGCCGCGCGATTGCCCGAGGCGGCGGCTTGAACGAGTTTGTATTCCGGCGATTCTTGCCCAGCCGAATTCTGCGCGGCACGGCCTTCCAGACCATTCACCACCCGCTCCACCAACTCCGGCGGATTTAAGGGTTTTGAAATATAGTCATTGGCACCAGCAGAGAATCCACGCAACCATTCTTCCGGTCTCCGCCGGACGGTCAACATAAGAATAGGAAGGTCCACCCAGGCGGGATCACGGCGCAGTTGCGAGCAAATGGTATAGCCATCGGCGTCCGGTAAATTAATATCGAGAATGAGAAGACTGGGCCGTTCTTGACGTAGCCTTTCAAGACCTTCGGCTGCGGTGTCGGCCGTCACCACATTCAAACCTGCGCGACCGAGAATTTTTTTGACCAAGAGTTGATAATCCTCTTCGTCTTCGATATAGAGAATGGATCCGTTGTTCATACCAATTCTCCTTGAACGTTCTTGGCCGCTTGCGTCATGGCCCCATCCTCATTTAAGGGTAATGTAAAGTAAAAGCGACTGCCCTCGTTAGGACGACTCGTGACACCCATGCGGCCCCCATGCAATTCAACCAAGGCGCGACAGATTGAAAGCCCCAATCCTGTTCCTTTGGGGCCTTTGGTGAGTTGGCGCGCCGCATGGACTTGTTCAAATTTATTGAAAAGACGTTCTTGCTGATCTTCAGCAATGCCTATACCACTGTCTTTGATATAGACCTCCATCCTTTTTTCTGAGGGCAAATGCTTCATCCCTACTTCAATCACACCGCCAGCGGGCGTGAATTTAATGGCATTGGAAAGAAGGTTGGTCAGGACTTGGCGAATTTTATCGGCATCAGCAAAGGCCGAAGGACAATCCGTTGGAATGTCCGTCCGAACAAAGAGTTTGCGCTCTCCCATTTTGGCGGAAAACAACGCCAAAATGTCTTGAATCAAAAGACGGATCGATACGGACTGCTTTGTCATGGATACTTTCCCGCGTTCCAGCGCGGCCACGTCGAGCAGATCGTTAACAAAACGTGTCAGGCGTTGTGTGTTGATACGTAGCCGCTCCACATACGTCCGCCATTCCGTCGTAGAAATACCCTGGTTCAATTCATCTTCAATAACATTCAGATACGATTCGATGGCGCCCAGCGGCGAACGCAGCTCATGCGTCACCGCCGAAACAAAATCTTCCTTCATTTGGTCCAGTTGCTTCAGTTGATCCACCATGGAATAAAAGTGCCGAGAAAATCCGCCCAACTCATCGCGTCGTGCGGGGAGTGTTTTGAGATCAATATGGTAATTGGCTTTGCCCACCAGGGTCGCCGCTTGCGACAAAATGCGGATCGGGCGTGTCCACGAGAGGGCCAAAATAAAAGTAATCAACCAACCAAGCCCTAAGGTTCCTCCGCCAACAAAGAGGACTCTTTTTTGTAAGACTCGCAGCTGCGCTTGGAGCGCTTGATTTAACAAGGTTTGGGAAAATCCGACGGAAGCCGTAGCGGTGCCGTGCGATCCGAGATTAATTGGTTCCGAAAGAATTAAGACCTGATCGGAAGAGGGCATGGGCACGGTCTCCGCCGTCACTTGCTTGCCAATTTGCGTGGGTTGGGAATGCGCCAGGATGCCGCCGTGCGCATCCACGACGCTAGCGCTAACAATTGAAGGGTTCCACTTTTGAATCCAGGCGGTATATTTAATCAGCAATAAATCATCATTGGTTAAAAAAGATTCTTCCGTCATATGCACTAAATTACCTAAGACAGCCCGACGTTCGGCATCGGCATGGTGACGAAGGGACCGTTCTTCCATCCAATAAAAGGTGAAACTTAAAGCCACTGTGGAAAGCAGTACTAAACCAGACATGGTGAAGGCGAGCTTGGGGAAAAGCTTCATGGCGAGTCCGGGACCTCTTTGGAAAGGACCAGTTCCTTTTGCACTTTAGACAGAGCCACTTTAGCTTTCGCATGTTCAGGATTCATGCGAATGGCCATGTTCCATTCGCGGGCCGCTTCATCTAATTTACCGCTGGCATAGGCGATCAATCCCGTTTCGTAATGCATTTGTGCCGCTTTAGGATCATGGCGACGTAAGTTTTCCGCTTTCGCCATGGCGAGATAAGCGCGTGCCTGAGAATGCAAAGGATCCAGCGACAGCACGCGCGTGAACGATTGCTCCGCCTCTTCGAAATGTTCTTTCTCGAGTTGTTCCACTCCGCGCTCATAGAGTTTCACAATGTCTTGACGCTTTTCTTCGCCTAAGCGTTTGGCGCGCATTTTATCGGCACCCGTTTCCGCTTGGACTAAGTAAAGAGCCAGTTGCGGATAATCCGGATCGCGCAGTGCGAGCTTGCGAAAAAGATCCAGGGCTTCTTCATAATGTTCCTGATTGTAGGCATTGAGGCCTTGATGGAATAAGGCGCGCAATTCCGCGGCGTCTTTTTCCGTATCCACATGTGCTTGCGCGATTTTTTCGTAAGGTTCGAAATAAAGAATTTTTAAATGGTGCGAGCGTTCGGTGGATGTTGCGCTTTGGTCCACAATGGCGCGCGCTTTATTCCAAGCGGTCACGGCGCCAGCGTAGTCGCCTTGGCCATAAGCATAGAAGCCTTCATAGGAATATCGTTCTTCAATGATCAATAGCGAACCGGAATCTAAGGCTTGATGTAAAAGGCTTTGCAAATCACTCAGTTCTTGTAAGGCTTCTCGATGGTCGGGTTTTTCCGCTAAGACTTGAAATACCAAATCGTTTGCCGGAAGTAATTGTCCCAGATCTTTATGCATGCGCGACTCTTCCAGTTTTTCATGCCAGCGCGCTTCTTTTTGCTGATCTTCAGCGCCCGCAAGCGAGGAAAGTTCATGGCGAACACCATTTCCGGCCGGGGAATTTTTTAACGCCTCATCGGCTCCCTGTAAATAAGCCAAGCGTTGATGCTGAACCCTCTCGCGCCGGCGCGAGGCCATTTCTTGGGCAATGGCTTCCAAATACTTATGCGCCAAAGGATTTTGCGGATCTTCATGCAAGACATTGATGAACGCGCCCATCGCCTCTGTCCATTGGCGTTCTTTGTACGCATCGACCCCTTTTTTAAAGTCTGAGGTCATGCCTACAGAAAAACTGGTCGTTGCATAGAACGTGGTAATGGCGATCACCAAGACGACGGGGCGTTTCATGAAATGCGAATCACTCCTAAATGTTTGCGAATGAATTTCAAAATACACCAGTCGAATCCTTGGTCTTTAACGACTTTTTGAAAGGCTTCATACACGGGATAGGGGTGTTCCGGCGTCATTTCATCCATACGCCGATGGCGGTCAATATCGTGAACCAACATATAGCTACCGGATTTCATCATCGGTAAGCCGTTGGTCATGTCTAACAAAGCGCCTTCATAGGTGTGATCGCCATCCACCAAATAAATGTCCACACCTTTGGGAAATTCTTGGGCTAAAGCGGGAATCAAGTTTTTTGAATCCCCATTGCGAAAATCGACGCGTTCCCGGCTGACGCCGACGGCATCGAGATTGCGCTGCGTGGTCGCGGGATACGTATTTTTAGAATAGGTGTCATTATCTACACAAATCAATTGGCCGCGGCCATTTTCCATCAGCGCTTTTCCCCAGCCGATGGCGGTGCCCCCGGCATAGGTGCCGACTTCTACAACCCGTGTCGGCGCCAGGACTTTTCCAAACGCATAAATAAAACGTCCGTAACGCGGATGATCTTTGCCGCGTCCGCCGCGTAAGCGCGAACCTTTAGGTCCTTCAAATTGGGGCAATAAATCGTAGGGCGCTTTATAGAAAAGTTCCATGACCGCTTTTTTATCGAAGCAGGCATTTCCTTCCACATCATCCAACGTTCCCCAACGAAAAGCAGCGGTTTCTACTGTCTGTCGGATATTCAAGAGAGCTCCTTAAAAATCAATTTAGCGAATCACAACCAGCTTCCCATTTTTACTGTCGCTACTGGATTCTACATGCCAAAAGTAAACCCCGCTGGCCACCGCTTCGCCATGCGTTGTTTTCACATCCCACGTCTCGTAAGATACCGGTCCAGTTATATTCGAATGGGTTAAGGTGCGTACTAATTCTCCCGAGACCGTGAATATTTTAATTGTGCATTCGGAAGGCAGACTAGCAAAGGTAATGCCGGCGCTTTCGGTTCCCGTTTGTCCCGGACCTGTTCCAGCATCGGGACCATGCGGTCGCCAAGGTACGGGAAAAGCATAGACGCTAGAGGCATCGCCCACAGCCTCGCCCATTAAGGCGTAGACAGAAAGACTGGTGACGTTAGTGGTGACGCCAGATCCATCCGGCAGTAGGGTGCTATCGGGCATTTTTACCCAAAGATGATGCGCTTCATCTAAAGTCCATAGCGACAGTGATTTTGGACTGACCCAGGAGGTCGCGGGTGCCGCGGACATCGCGTCTTTCATGCCTAACGTCATTTGGGTGGGCTTCGCCAAGTGTTGAAGCGCATGGCCTTGGGAGTCATAGCCCGTTAACTCGCGCATTAAAAAGGGAATCCGGTAAGGGCTGGCGGCTTGGGCTTTACGCGTGGCCTCGGCGACAATTTTAGGATCGACGCGCAAGGGCGCATTCTCCGGGTCTTTGCCGATTAAGACTGCCGCGTAGTCGGTCAGCGTGTTGCTCGGCAGATGCAGCGTTAGTCCCCCGCTAGAGACAACGCTATTGGCCGATAGACTACCGGCGCCCGCGGTGGCCTGCAGAAAAAGATTTTCCATTTTGGGATCGAGCACGGTGAGATAAAGCGTGCGCGCTTCAGGGTCCACGGTATATCCGGTCATGCTGCGGATCCCAGAAGAAGCAACTAAGGCATAAAGCGTATTGCCTTCCCATGCCGTTGCGGGAGTGACTGTGACGTAGAGTTGTGTGGGATCGAGACTGGTTTCTACAGGAATATGTTGACTGACCAGCGTTCCTAAATGATCTTGTAACTTATAGACTTGAATTCCCGAAGCGACGGTTTGCGGATCGATTAAATCAGAAAATTGGATCACCGCGGTGGCGGTGACCGGCACACCCACTTGCAAGTGGTCTTGATAGAGAGGTATTTGATTGGGCGCGATGCGCGTGCCAATCACGGTAATTGAGTTGCCGGTCCCCAAACGCCCACCGCCATAATAGCCGGGAAATAATTCCCAGTCGCCGTGCTTCATGACCGGACCGGCGGTTTCTTCACCTAACGTAAATCCAATATCTTCGTCGCCGAGGGAGGTGGCATCGGACCCAGAGGCCATAAAAATATTCTTAGTTAACGTGTAATCATTGCCTGATGCTAACCCGGCCCACGTGGGGCCTGCTGCGATCCAGGCTAAGAAGACCCCCGATAATAATTTATTCATGAGACGGTAGCTCCATCCCCGTGGCTTTTATTTGTTCATACGTTTTTTTCATCATGCCCAAGGCTTCGGGATGCGTGGGATCCAACTCCAACGCTTTATTAAAGTTGACCAAGGCATCGGTATAACGCGCCCGACGGTAATCTTTCATGCCTTTCTCATACCACGTTTCGGCAATTACTAAAGGCTCATCTGATTTTTTGCCAAACTTGTAATTTAATCCGACGCGATGCGCGCTGCCCAAATCGCCTTCGTTGGAGAAGGCGTAATCGACTTCTAATGTTTGAAATTTAATACCGGCTCCCAAGCGTAAGCCATTGCCGAGATCTCCCCGCGACGTATAGCCGCCGCGAATGACAAAGGTACGCAGCGTCCAAACTTCGATACCGCCGGAAAAAAATCCTGTTCCTGCTTGCGGTTTTTCCCCATCCAATGCTGTCGTAATCGATTCTCCCAACCACAATCCGGTCCAGGCTAGTCCTGCCGCGGCTGTGCGCGGAAGCGCAAAGGACTCGCGATCGAATTTCATCGCCGAGCCGATATTTTTAATCGCGAATCCCGCACGCAAGCCTTCAAATTCTTCGCCCATCGATTTGCCGGCTTCCCAATGCAAGCCTGCATCCATGGCCAAGGCATTGGCGGAAACCGTATCCAGTTTTTCGCGAATCCACTTGCCGGTCAATCCGAAGGACAGATGCGACGCCTTCCGATGATCTTGAAGCAACGGATGGGCATAGCTGAAGGCAAGCGCCATATCATTGGCATGGATATCGCTAGTCGGTTGCCCGCTGGCATCGGCACCTTTAATCGTTCCATAACTGAAGACATTAGCACTAGCGGCAAACGTTCCCAGGGGTCCTTGAGGAAAAACGCCCGCGATATAATGTTGAGAGGTTTGTTGAATGTAGTTGTTATACGTGGCTGCGACTTCCGGAGTTTCTAACTGCACAAGTCCGGCGGGATTCCACCAGGTTGCATAAGCGTCATCGGCCACGGCGACGTGCGCTTCACCCATGCCGATAGCGCGCGGACTGACCCCCAGTTTTAAGAAATTAGCCGCTGTGCTGCCTGCATCAGCCGCGTAGACGGAAGGCAAGCAAAATAGACATCCGATCATAAGGAGGCGCTTCATGCTGTCCCTACTTAGAGCGCAAATAAATTTTTTTATTCATTTATTTTTTTGGACTTGCACATCGTAGCGGGTTTTTGCGTCGGAGGAAATAGGACGGACGGTTTTAAAATTAGGCCCTAGGGCCTAGACTAGTGAAGGGCGGGCGATAGCGTCATGAGCGGGTTTGGGCGAGCCGTCGGAGCGTAGCAGGCCAAAATAGTCTATGCCCGTTGAGGTTTGTCCCGGTTGGTCCTGCCACCCCTCCCAGAACACCTGCTCAACGCCCCAGGGTGGGGCTTGCGAAAAAAGCACTTTAGCCCAGTCGGCCTGAACTTGTTCATTCGGATTTTTTCCTAACCACCAATTTTTAGCGAGTGTGGCGTCCTTCATTCCCGGGCAAGCGATGGAAGACCACCACAACGGTTTTTTCGCCTGCCCGCAGGTAGATAATGTTTTTTGAATCCTATCTTGAAAATAACGCAAGCCCCCTAAGGCATCGGGCATCAGCGGGTTTAAGTAAGGATGAACATTCCAGACATCGATAAGGGAATCACACCCCAATTCGCACAACTGGAGAATACCTTTGGGTAATGAACGCCCTAATCCTCCATTATGAATGCAGGCCTGTGGATCGATCGTTTTAATTTCTGCCGCCGCCCTGCGGAAGCTATTGGCATAGGTTTGCAATTGATCTTGCGGCCAGCCAAAGGCGGGATCGTCGGGCTCCGACCCCACCTCCCAATGATGAATGTCATGCGAAAAACGTTGCAAGGCGTCGCGCAAAGACGAGCGCCAGGAAGAGGTTGGGTTGGGTTCTAAGGGCAACACCATTAATAACGAGCAGCCCTGCGCGAGTGCCGATTCTGCCACGCGGATTTCCATATCGTCTAGGGGTAGGCGCAGATTCAAACGTACCCAGGAAAAACCGGCTGCTTTAATCGCTGAAAAATCGGTGACTCGTTCGTGACGTCCAGCCAGCGATATTCCAGCATTCGAAAACTTCGGCGGCATTTATATAGTTTAACTTCTTGTTACCGAAATGGGCAATGCGTGTCTTAAGAAGCCATGATACGACCGACGTCGGCGGCTGTCGTTGGGCTTTTTTTACTTGCGATCGGGGTAGCACGCGCGGCGGAGACAACGCCATCGCCGCTTTCTGTTTACTCTATTCATCCCAAAATCGATGGACCGGTTCTGGCCGTGAGCGCGCTGGGCGCGACAGTGCCCATTTTTCTTCAAAATAAGATTGTGCATCGCCAATGCCCGTGTGACGGCAGCGAGGTGAATTCGTTCGACCGCCCCGTCATTGCCAATCATAGTGTCGCGGCAAATTGGGCGAGTCACTTTGTTGTTTCGATGGCGATTGCAACGCCCATCTACGTTGACTACCGCCACGTGGGATACAGCCAACCTTTCAAAGAAGACATGATGGTTTACGCCGAAGTGCTTTCGATAGATACCTCGATTAACAACCTCTTTCGCTATAGTGTGCAACGTCCGCGGCCAGAAGCCTATCGCACGCAGGCCACCGATACCGGCTCTTTTCTCTCCTTTGATGCGGGTCATGTGGCGAACACCGTGGCCGCTCTCTCGGCCGCCTCGATGACATACAACTATCGTCATGGGCCGAGCCCTTGGCCGTGGGTCCTTACAGGGACCGTTGGACTCTCTGAAGCAGCGCTTCGCTCAGCGGCGGGCAAGCATTTTTACACGGACGATATTTTAGGTATCGCCGTGGGTTCTACCGTGGGCATTCTGGTTCCGCTGCTGCACCATCGGTCAAAAGCCGAGTCATCGGTGATGCTCGTTCCCGATAACAAAGGAGCGCAACTGGTGTGGCATCGCGTATTCTGAATCCATGGGGCGTCTTGATCCTCGCTATGGTCGCGGCGGCATCGCCGTTGCAGGCGGACGCTGAAGACGCGGTCGCGGATGCCGTTCGACACATCTGGCACGATCAGAAACAAATAGTCACCGCGCCGCTGCGGACGAACCGAGTGGATGCGATAGTCTGGGGAACAATGGGAGCTTCGATCCTTTATCTAGCGCCCCGTTGGGGAAACAGTCGATCGGTGGATGAGCGGTTCGAGCAAGGCCTTGACCGCAACAACGCCTCTGTCGATCATTTCTTGAAGGGATTCACGCACGTAGGAGATTCGCCGGTTCTCTTCGGGATGTCGGTGGTGGGATATGGGGTGGGACGCTTGGAGGAATGGCCACGCGTTCGCATCGGGTCGCTGCACGCCTTTGAGGGGCTGATGGATGCAGGCATTGCCGCGGAGATCATTAAAATGACGGCGGGTCGCCGGCGTCCAGTAGACAATCCAAGTCACGGCCCCTTTTTGGGCCCGCGCGGATATTTTTCGGACTATGGCGACGATTCCTCGTTCGTGTCCGGACATGCTGCCATGACCTTTGCCTTAGCGACGGTGATCAGTCACGAAAGCCATTCTTATTGGGTTGGAGTTCCCGCGTACGTGGTCGCGGGTGGAATCAGTTACTCGCGCATCTATGTCGAACGGCATTGGCTGAGCGATGTGATCGGCGGCGCTGTGTTGGGATATAGCGTCGGAATTTTGGTAGAACACAGACGCCACAGTAAACCGCAACTAGCCGGGACTTTTTATCCCGTGGTAGACAACAATACCATCGGACTCGCATGGAGGGGCTTATTTTGAAACATTTCGGGATCGCGTGTCTCGCACTCTTATTATCCGTTGGGGCTCAAGCGGTCGATGTTCCGCTCGAAAAAACAGAAAAACCCACGGCGAATACGCCGGACAATCAAGGTCCGACAAGTCCCAGCCGTGTTTTGCCAGGAGAACCCTCGGTTCATAAAAACTACTGGTTGCCCGCGCTGGAAATTCCTGCTTTTATCGCGCTCTGGAATCGCATCGCGCGTGTAAGCTTCGAAGGCCATGATTACGATTCAACATGGGCGACCGGTTGGGATCACGTGACGCACGGTCCTTGGGTCATTGACCATGACGCCTTCAACATTAACCAGTTAGGGCATCCATATCAAGGCACTGTTTATTACGGGATTGCGCGTTCGTGCAATTTGAACTTTTGGGAGTCGCTGGTCTACAGCAATGTGGGCAGCTTTATTTGGGAAACCTACGGCGAAATCACAAAGCCTTCAATCAACGACCAAGTGGCCAGCGGCACTGCCGGCGCCTTCTTCGGCGAACCACTTTACCGGATGGCCAGTCTGGTGCTCGAAGGAGGTAACGACAATGAAAAACCCGGATTCTGGCGCGAGCTAGGGGCAGGTATCCTTTCACCACCGTCGGAAATAAATCGCCTTGTCTTTGGCGACAAATACGGCCCCATCCTCGAGCACCGCGCCCCGGCCTATGTGGCTCAAGTGACAGTGGCCGGCGGATGGCACACCACCGTCCACACAGGTGCCAGCTTAAGTCAGGTTGACCGTCCGATGGGCGAGGCCGCTTATTCGTTGGGCTACGGCCTACCCGGTAAGCCCGGATACAAGTACATGCGGCCGTTCGACTACTTTAATTTCGAAGTGGATGGAACCTATCAGCACGGCCATTCTTACAACGACTTAATGGTCCGCGGTTTACTTGTCGGACAGCGCTATGAAAACGGTGATTCGCTGCGCGGCGTTTGGGGTTTGTATGGAACTTACGATTATCTGTCGCCGCAAATTTTCCGGGTATCGACGACGGCTCCCCAGGTTGGCACGACCTTCCAAAAATGGCTCACGCACGGGATCGCGCTGCAAGGAACGGGATTGCTGGGAGCGGGATACGGAGCCGCTGGAACCGTCTTGCCGGCGGGACAAGAAGAAGATTATCACTATGGGCTTTCGCCGCAATCCCTGGTCGCCATGCGGCTCATTTTCTGGGATCGCTGTATGCTGGATGCGACCGCACGCGGGTACATGGTTACCAACATTGGCTCCAACCGCTCGCCCGGCGCGGACCGGCTTTTCCGGATCGACAACGCGTTCCTCTTGCGCCTCTTCGGGCCACACCACATTGGCGTCCATTACATCGTGGCGCATCGCGATGCTCGCTATTCGTCCGGAATCACGGCACGGGATCAATTGTTTGAAACGTTCATGATCTCTTACAGCTATCTAAGCGATTTCCACTTCGGCGTGGTGGATTGGAATCATGAGTGACAGCCGCCATGGCGGAGCTCAGAACTTATTAACGGGGAATTTCTCTGTCTGGAACTTTTTCCGTCGGGACGTGTTAGAGGGGTTTAGCAGAGGGGGATGAACACCATGGATAAAACAAACACGATCATTCAACGTCGGGACGAACGTTTTCAGACTAAAATCGATTGGCTGAACTCCTACCACTCGTTTAGTTTTGGGTCGCATTATGACCCGGCGAATACCCATCACGGCTTACTCTTGGTGAGTAATGATGACATCATCAAAGCCGGCTCTGGATTTCAAACACACCCGCATCAAGATATGGAAATTATTACGTGGGTGTTGGATGGCGAATTGGAACATAAAGATTCCGAGGGCCACAAAGGAATTATTTATCCGGGGCTTGCGCAGCGTATGAGTGCGGGTCGCGGCATTTGGCATTCGGAAATGAATCCACGCAAAGATAAAGATGTACGTCTGGTGCAGATGTGGGTGCCGCCAGATACGCCACGCCTTAATCCTGGCTATGAGCAATT
>Ga0105240_10005305_pt1 | contig 19230 bp, 10 predicted proteins | sample KBSC54metaG_FD_80426 | JGI IMG/M metagenome (GOLD analysis project Ga0105240, IMG submission 80426) | Corn rhizosphere microbial communities from Kellogg Biological Station, Michigan, USA - KBS C5-4 metaG | ecosystem: Host-associated > Plants > Roots > Rhizosphere > Soil | place: Michigan, USA... | reverse complement strand
CGAGAAGACCTTCCTCAACCGCGCCGGCGCCGCCACCGCCCCCTGGCGGCCGGTGCACAGCATCGACGAGCTGCACGCCGCGGTCGGCGAACTCGGCTTGCCCGCGGTGCTGAAGACAACCCGCCTAGGCTACGACGGCAAAGGCCAGGCGATGCTGCGCCGGCCCGAGGACCTGGCGCCGGCCTTCGCCGCGCTGGCGCCGAAGCCGCTGATCCTGGAGGGCTTCATCGATTTCGCCATGGAGATCAGCGTGGTGGTTGCCCGCGGCGCCGATGGCGGCTTCACCGCGTTCGACACGGTGGAGAACCGCCACCGCGACCACATCCTGGACCTGACGCTGGCGCCGGCGCGCATAACCGCCGATGTGGATCGTCAGGCACAGGACATCGCCCGGCGCGTGGCGGAGGCGCTGGACCTGGCCGGCCTGCTGGCGGTGGAGATGTTCGTCGATGCCCGCGGCCGCGTGCTGGTGAACGAGATCGCGCCCCGCCCGCACAACTCCGGCCATTGGACGATCGATGCCTGCCCGGCGAGCCAGTTCGAGATGCATATCCGGGCGATTGCCGGCCTGACGCTGCCGCCGGCGGTGCGGCATTCCGACGCGGTGATGAAGAACCTGATCGGGCCCGAGGAAACCGCGTTGTGGCCGCAGGTGCTGGCGACGCCGGGCCTGATCCCGCACCTCTACGGCAAGCACGAGGCCCGGCCCGGCCGCAAGATGGGTCACGTCACCCGGCTGTTCCCGCGCGGGTCGCTGCCGGGGGAGTTCGGCATTCGCGCGGCACTGGGCGCTAGCCGCGGACGCGTAGTGCGGCAATTGCTTACCGAAGGCGTGATGCTGTCTCTCGCAGGTGGAGCATTGGGTGCCATCCTCGCCGCCGTCGGACTTCATGTACTACTTGCGGCACTCCCGCACACTCTACCTCGCTCCGAAAACGTCGGTATTCACTTGCCGGTTCTTGCCTTTACCGCCGTTGCTTCAATCGCGGTAGGGATTGTCTTCGGCTTGGCTCCGGCGCGCCGATGTGCAGGCCGCGACGTGCAAGGCACTCTCCAAAAAGCATCGAGGGGAACCACGACTGGCCGACATCGGCTGCTCAGCCAACTTGTCGTCGTGCAGTTCGCGCTGACCCTCATGTTGATGACGGGCGCTGGCCTGCTTCTGCGGAGCATTCGTAACCTGTGGCATGTGAATCCCGGGTTCGATATGCAGCATATGATTTCGTTTCGGGTGGGCTTATTGCCCTCAATGACGACAACGCCGGCTCAAATGCGTGCGACTTGGCAGCAACTGCTGGCGCGTATTCGTGATGTTCCGGGAGTTGAAGCAGCCGATCTTACCAACATGGTTCCGCTGTCGGGCGGCGACAACAGCGGTCCGTTCTGGATTGGCACGGCACAGCCGGCCTCCCTGCAGGAAGCGCCTCACGCGCTCTACTTCTGGACCGGCTCGGATTATCTGAAGACGATGGGGATTCCCCTCCTGCAGGGCAGGTTCTTCACTCCTGCCGATCAAATCATTACAGAAAAGGTTGTCGTCATTGACAGCGTGCTTGCGCATACTTTCTTCCCCGAACAGAATCCCGTGGGGCAGACGCTGACGGTGGGGCACTGGGGAGCAGCTCGCATTGTAGGTGTGGTCGGGCACGTTCGCAATTGGGGATTGGACGACCCTGGCACCTACAATCCACGGCAGATTTACATCCCTGCGTACCAGCTGCCGGATTCAATGGTTACTGACTTCTTCCGAAATCTCAACGTGATCGTGCGCACGGCTCTTCCGCCCGCCAGCGTGATGCCGGCAATTGAGACCGTCGTGTATGCGTCATCGCCAGATCAACCCGTGTACGACGTCAAAACCATCGACGAGGTAGTCTCGGAATCAATGGCATCCCGCAACCTCCCGATTCTGCTCCTCGGGGTGTTCGCCGTGCTTGCGCTCCTGCTGGCATCCATTGGGATCTACGGACTCGTGTCATACTCGGTCGCTCGCCGCACTCAAGAGATTGGCATTCGCATGGCTCTCGGCGCCACCAAGAATTCGATCTTCCGTATGATCGTCAGCCAGTCTATTCGCATGGCCGTGGCCGGCCTCGCAGTCGGGATTTTGTCAGCGATTGGCCTTCTGCGTCTGTTGCCGAGTTTCTCTCACCTACTGTATGGCGTAGGCCAATGGGACCCTCTCACATTGTTCAGTGTGTCTGCCGTGCTTCTGGTTGCCGCGTTAGCGGCGTGCTATGTGCCAGCTAGGCGAGCGATGCGAACTGACCCGATGGATTGCCTCCGAACTGAATGAATGCGACAAAATCTTCAAAGTCTCCAAGACGCTTCGTGCATGCTCGCCCAATTTTTCAAAATTGATACTCGCGTTGTCGATCTTCCAAGAGTGAGAGATTGCTGAATCACTCATCCAGCGAGATTCGGGCCGGGGATTGATTTGCCAGTTGTGGTCGGTTAACCGCGAACTTGGAAGTTGCTCCAGAGAATGACAGGGACGGAAGCCCGAAAGATCTTTGGCTCATTTGCGGCACGGCTGAAAGTCGCGCCCCTGTTACAAACCATTTATGCAACCAGTTCCCGTCCCTGAGCTCTAATACCTGCATTCCCCTTCCCATAGCCATTCGAGTGGAGTACACTTCTTTCCCATAGTCATTCGAGTGGAGAGAGCGCTCATGGTTTTGAAAAGACCGCCGGAAGCTGGAGACGTGCTGCAGGGCACGCTCGATATGTTGATCCTTCGCACGCTGATCCTCGGCCCCGCTCATGGACACACCATTGCCCAGACCATTGAAAGAACTTCAGAGAACGCCCTCGATGTGGAACAAGGCTCGCTGTATCCCGCGCTGCATCGCCTCGAAGACCGCGGCTGGGTCTCGTCTGAATGGGGCGCAAGCGACAACAACCGCAAAGCGAAGTTCTACCGCCTCACGAATAAAGGCCGCAAGGAACTCAATGCCGCGACCGATCGCTGGCGGAGAATGACGCGCGCCATCGGGCTCATCCTTGGAGAATATGGGGAATTGCCGGAATAGATGAACAGAACCGCGCGCTGCAGAGCAGAGAGGAAACGCATATGAACCTGAGACGCTTTTCGAATCGCAAGCGGAGAGATGAGGATTTTGCCGAGGAGATCGAAGCTCATATCAGGCATGAAGAAGATGCGAATCTCGCGCGCGGGCTCTCTCCCGAAGAAGCTCGGCGTCAGGCTCATCTGCGGTTCGGCAATCAACGCACGGCACGTGAGCGCGAGTGGAGTTATCACTCGTTCCCGTTCGTCGAGGGGCTCAGGCAAGATTTCTCTTTTGCGTTGCGATCCCTGCGCAAGACACCCGCGTTCACGATCATCGCGGTCCTGGTGATTGCCGTCGGCATCGGCGTGAACACGGCGGTGTTCTCCGTGATTGATGCAGTGCTGCTGAAGCCGCTGACCTATCCCGATCCTCAGCAACTGGTTTCGCTCGTGAACACAGGCCCGCGCGGCGCGTTCCCCGGCGCCAGCATTCCCCGCTTCAATCTGTGGCGTCAGCAGACGAGCATCTTTCAGCAGGTGGCCGCGCTCGATTTCGGCGGCGGCGGGCTGAACATTACCGGCAGTGATCATCCACAGCAGGTGCAGGGGCTGCATGTCTCTGCGCAGTACTTCGCGATGTTTGGCGCACCGGTTGCCCTGGGGCGAACATTTACGGCCGACGAAGACAGCCCTAATGGCGGCCACGTTGTGGTGTTGAGCAATGCCCTGTGGAAGAGCCGCTATGGCGCGAATCCAAATATCGTGGGCACCACAATTCAACTCGATGGCCAGCCTTACCTCGTCGTCGGAGTGATTGGCCCCAGCTTCGTTACCGATACACCGGCGGATCTCTGGGTGCCGTACCAGTTCGACTTGAACTCCAAAGACATGGTGTTCTTCTTCACCGCTGTCGGACGGCTCAAGCCTGGCGTGACAATCCAGCAAGCCAACGCACAAATGCAGCTCGTCGCAGAACAGTTCCGCAGAATGTACGGCAATGAAACGCTTCCGCCCGACGGGTCGTTTGGCGTGCGCTCGCTTCAGGCCGAGATGATCGGCGATACGCGATCTCGTCTGCTGGTGCTTTGGGGAGCGGTTGCGTTCGTGCTGCTCATCGCGTGCGCCAACGTCGCAAATCTTCTGCTTGCACGGGCCGCCGCGCGCAAGCGCGAATTTGCAACGCGCGCCGCGCTTGGGGCGGGACGCGGGCAGATCATTCGCCAGCTTCTTGTCGAGAGCCTGGCGCTCTCTCTTACGGGCGGCCTCATCGGCCTTGGACTTGGATTCGCTGGAGTCCGCATGCTGCTGAGAATTAATCCGGGCGATATTCCGCGCATCGGCGAAGACGGCGCTGCAATCAAGCCCGACCTCAACATACTGCTCTTCACACTCGGGATTTCGATTCTGACCGGGCTCATCTTCGGGCTGATTCCGGCAATCACTGCATCGCGCGCGAACCTGGCGGGCGCGCTGAACGAAAACAGCAATCACGCGAGTTTTGGAGTTCGCAATGGCAAGCTGCGCATGGCGCTTGTAATCGCCGAAGTGGCGCTTACTGTGGTGCTCGCCACCGGAGCAGCGCTGCTCATTCGAACGTTCATGAACCTGCAGGCTGTCGATCCGGGCTTCGCGATGCACCACGTGATCAGCATGTCGATGTCCATCAGTGGCGATCGCTTCCAGACCACCGCACCAGTGGCGCAGGTTGTTCAGCAGGGAGCGGACCGGTTGCATGCGGTGCCGGGTGTGATTGACGCAGGAGTGAGCAATTGTCTGCCGATGGCCGGCGGCTTCGGGATGGGCTTCGACGTCGTAGGACGGCCTAAAGGGGGATCGATCTCTTCAGGTGGCGCGGGCTTCTGCTCGATCTCCTATGGTTACTTCAACACGCTGAAGATTCCGCTGCTGGGCGGCCGCACATTCACAAGGCAGGACAACGCCGCTGCTCCTCTCGTCGTCGTCATCAACCAGGCGTTCGCGCATCATTTCTGGCCTGGCGGCGATCCGCTCAAAGATCGCATCCTGATTGGCGCCGGCGCCGGACCAGCTTTTGCGGAAGGCCCGCGGCAGATCATCGGAATCGTCGGCAACACGCACGACAACGGCCCCAACCAGGATCCCACTCCGATGATGTACATTCCGCTCGCGCAGATGCCGGACCTTGAGACGGCTCTGAATTCGCGCGTTGCTCCGCTCTACTGGTTCGTCCGCAGCGAGCCCGATCCGCGTACGTTGACGACTGCGATCGGCACCGCCCTTCGCGAGGCAAGCGGTGGCCTGCCCGTCGCTCACATCCGCACCATGGAGGAACTCGAAGCCACCAACATTGCGCAACAGCGACTGAACATGTTGCTGCTCTCGGTGTTCGGTTTCGCGGGTCTGCTGATGGCCGCGATCGGGGTCTATGGCGTGATGTCCTACTCCGTGCAACAGCGAACGCAGGAGCTCGGAGTACGCATGGCTCTCGGAGCACAGGCATCGAATCTGCGCAATATGGTGATCCGGCAGGGCATGACTCTCACGCTCGTCGGACTGCTGATCGGCGGTGCGGGAGCATTCTGGCTCACGCGCTTTCTTGCCGGTTTCCTCTTCGGCGTGAAGCCGCTCGACCCGATGTCGTTCATCGCAACTCCGATGGTGCTGGCCCTTGCGGCGCTCGCAGCGGTGTGGGTTCCGGCGCTCCGGGCCACGCGGGTCAATCCCATGGCCGCGCTCCGCGTGGAGTGATCGAAATCAGACTTCTCGCGGAGCCCACATAGCTGACGCCACTGGCTTTGCGCACAGCCGTGCAGCAAAAGCGATTTGTCTCCGGAGATTCTGACATCCTCCAATGCGGGATTACGATTCGTTCATCAGGCAACGAACCTGCGCTCGGGGGCAACCTCCAACAAACGCCGTCCATTCCAACGTCCTATGCAGGATTCCCCAGATCTACGACTGCATAATCAGGAGTTGTTATGTGTAAACGCACCGCGAGTGCAATGCTCGTGTGCGCGGCGTCGATAGCCCTGCCGTGCTTCGCCCAGAATCAAGCCTCATTCAATATCAAGACCACATCTACCTCTGACAATTACTTCAGCCACGTCTACTCGGTGGATCTGAACAACGACGGAAAACCCGACCTCGTCGGTGAGAAAGGTTCGGCGCTGGCAGGCTTCGGTGTCTACCTCTCAAACGGAGATGGCACCTTCAGGCCAGGCTACGCATATCAGTTCTCAACCCAGTATCAGAGCGGCAGTCCCATCGCTTATGGCGATTTCAACGGCGACGGAAAAATCGATCTGATTGCGGAGTTGGCGGGAACAAACCAGCTCGCGTTTTTTGCAGGGAACGGAGACGGCACCTTCCAGTCGCCGGTGTACGAGACTATTGGGCTGCCATCAGGCCAGATCTTCAGCGGCGATGAGATGCTTGCGGCTGACTTTAACCGCGACGGGAAGTTGGACCTCATCACAGGTGGAAACGGCCCGGCCGGCGTGAACGATCTGGTACTGATCCCCGGAGAGGGGAATGGCCACTTTGGCACAGCGAAGAATATATACACCGCGCCTGCGAACCACGGCCCAGGCTGGTCATTGCGCCTCGGTGACTTCGACGCAGACGGCAAGGCAGATTACGCATTCAGTGAGAGCACTGTCTGCAATCAGGGCGGGTGCAGCGCCGGCACGCTGCATGTGGAGTACGGAGATGGAGCCGGAAGCTTTACCGACACCACTGCCTACAATTCGTCAGGATACGTATTCGAGTTCAACACCGGCGATCTGAATAACGACGGCAAGACGGACATCTTCGGCCTCAGCGAGGGTGGCGGAACTCCACAACTCATCACACTCTATGGGAGTAGCAGCCGCACGTTCGCTCTACACACGATGAGTTCAGGGTTGGCCTCCACCTCTTCTGGGTTGGGTATTCCGGTGATCGCAGATTTCAATGGTGACGGGGCTGCGGATCTTGCCGCGCTCGGGGTGGATAACGGGCAGAACGCATTGGTGCTTTTCCTCGGGGACAACTCCCCGGGCACGTTTTCCGTGGAGACGCTGCTGCCTCCGGTGGGCGCGGGCCCCGATCAGGTGGCGTTTGTGGCGGGTGACTTCAACCGCGACACGAAGCCGGATGTTGCGTGGATTTCGCGGAACAACACCGGGGGACCGGTATCGCTCGTAACCGACCTGAATGCAACATCCGGAACCTTTACGGGCGGTTGTTCCTACCCTGCGAAGGGCCAGGGCATCAACGCCTGCACCTTGACGGGCTCCTCTACGGCGGTGACGTTCCACGCAACAGCAGCCTCCTTCGGCAAGATGCGCAAGCTGGAACTCTGGGTCGATGGCAAAAAGATTGGCGAACAGCGCCACGACTGGGGCGATCACTACAACTTCTTCAACCTGAACACCACGCTGGCAGCCGGAAGCCACAGAGCTACCTACTACGCGGCTGATGTCGACAACCGGTTGCAGCGGACAGATTTCAGCTTCTCTGTCGGAAGCAGCTCAACCTGCTCTGCACCGTCGTCAGCAGGAGTACACGTCTGCAAGCCTGCGAACGGCTCGACGGTGGGGTCGCCGGTCGCGGTGCAGGCTGCTGCAACGATCACCGGGACGCTGGCGCGGATGGAAGTCTGGGTCGACGGGGTAAAGAAGTTCACCGAGACCACGAGCAAGAGCTTCAGCACGTCGATTGCTCTCGGGACCGGCAAGCATCGCTTCGATGTCTACGCGGTGAACACTGCCGGCACTAAGTGGGTGAGCACAGTGTACGCGACAGTCAACTAACCGCTCGAACAACACGGCAGATACGACCGTCTGCGACGTCAAGCTGGTCCGTAGAGCCCGGAGAGATCCGGCCTCTACGGACCTTCTTTATTTCTGTGCTGCTTTCAATACCGCATAGAACGCCGGCTTCGGCTTGCCTTCGCGGTCAAAGAGCAGCGGATACGATGTTCTGCCGCGAACTGGCCAGTTGTTGAGCCATGAAGTCTTGTCGGTCGTGCCCCAGAACGTCACGCGATTCACAACATCGCGATGCTTCCAGAACACGGCAAAGAGATCGGCACAGCGCTTCGTCAACTGCTGCTGAAGGTTATCGGGCAAGCCGTCCGGATAAGGATTCATGTTCGGCTTCTCTTCGACCTTCACGCCCACATCCGCGGTGTGATTCCAGGTTGAAGGCAGTACGTCGATGTCGAGTTCCGTGATCGCAACCTTCACTCCTGCAGCCGAAAGATCCTCGATGGCAGCCTCTTCGTCCGCATCGTTGCCGGAGAGATGCAGATGCGCCTGGCTGCCGACAACCGCGATAGGAACTCCGGCGGCCTTCAACTTCTTCACCAGCTCGATCGCGCCTTTGCGCTTGGCAGGATTCTCCATGTTGTAGTCGTTGTAGTTCAGTTGCGCGGCGGGGTCTGCCTCGTGCGCCCATTGGAACGCCTTAATGACGTAGTCATCGCCAATGATCTTCTCCCACTGCGATTGCCGCATAGACCCGTCTTCGTTGAGAGCTTCGTTAACTACATCCCAGCTCTGCACCTTACCCTTATAGCGGCCGACGACCGTCCGGATGTGGTCGTGCAGCCGGTCGAGCAGCGCCTCGCGCGTGAGCGGATTGCCCTTGTCATCTTTGAAGACCCAGGCCGGCGTCTGCGAGTGCCAGCAGAGATTATGCCCGACGATAAACATGTGGTGCTGCTGGCCGAATTCGACGTACTTGTCGGGAAGCGTGAAGTCGTAAGCATCGGGCCGGGGATGAATCAGCGCCCACTTCATCGCGTTCTCCGGCGTGATGGAGTCGAATTGCTCAACGATCAGCGCGTCACCCGCGGCGTCCGCTCCGGTAATCTGGTTCGCATTGACTGCCACGCCAACGTAGAAGGCGCCTTTGAATGTGTCTTTGAGTGTTGCAGAAGGCTGGAAGTCTGCGGTGGGCCCTTGAGCAAGCGCGGATGTGGCGGAGATGGCTGAGGCAAGGGCCAGTGTCAAAAGGTGCTGCGTAGTGCGCATGAGTTCGCTCCATCCGCCACGATAAGGAGATTGGGGCAATGTTGCAACTCACGACGAAATGCGGGTCCCTGTTCTCTAAACCGATCCCTGCGCTACTCGTGTCTCAGGGCCTGCATCGGCTGCACGGCGGCGGCTCTTCGCGCTGGAATCCAAGTGGCGGCGAGAGCGACTGTGATCAACACGGTGGTTCCCGCCGCGATCGTGGCCGGATCGTTCGGGCTTACTCCGTACAGCATCGACCGCACCAGCCGCATGCACGCCAGTGCTCCCCCGACACCCACCGCAATCCCGATCAGGGTGAGCCACGTGCTCTCGCGCAGAACCATGCGCCGCACCTGCGCCGGATTTGCTCCAAGGGCTAACCGGATCCCGATCTCGTTCGTCCGCTGCGCAACGGAATACGCCATGATGCCGTAGATGCCTACGCACGCGAGCGCGAGCGCCAGCAGCCCGAAGCCCGAAGTAAGTGCAGCCAATGCGCGCTCGATCTGCAATGTCGCGTCGATCTGCTCGCGCTGTGTGCGCAGATTTGTGACAGGCAGGTCGCGATCGATTCCCTGTACTGTTTTTCGCAACAGAGGAGCCAGCGCAGCCGTACTCAGCCCAGTGCGCAGCTCGTACGTCATGCCTCCCGCGCCTTTCTGTTGCACGTAAGGCAGAAAGAATTGCGGAGGCGGACCCTCGCGCATCGTTGCGTAGTAGTTATCAGTGCAGACGCCGACGATTCGTATCAGATCAGCTTTCTCCTCCCGATCGGCGCGAAACATTCTCCCAACCGGATTCACACCAGCAAACCGCTTTTTTGCCAGCGCCTCGTTGATCACTGCCACTTTCGGCGATGTCGCCGTATCCTGCGAGTCAAAGCCGCGTCCCGCAATCAATTGGATTCCAAGCGTCGTGAAGAAATCGTGACCGACCACATTGAAGTATTCTGCCGTCCTCTTTCCATTCACAAACTTTTCCCCATCCGGCAGGAAATCCGAATTCTCCATCGATTCGGAGATGTATGCCAACGAAGCCGGTGTGACATGCTGCACACCAGGCAGTGCCGCGATTCGCCGCTCCAGATCCTGATGCAGCGCGATGTCTTTCCCGGCAGGGTAACGCGCGCCGGGAGGATTGATTTCGAATAGCACCAGGTGATTCGTATTAAAACCCACACCTTGCGTCGTGAGGGCCGTCAGTGTTCGCAGAAACAGCCCGGCTCCCACGACGAGCAGCGTTGACAATGCGATCTGCAGCCCCACCAGCGCTTTCCCGCTCGCACCGCGGCGTCGTCGCGTAGTGGTCTGTGCGGATTCTTTCAGACTGCTGGAAACCTCTGTGCGCGCAGCGAACCACGCCGGCGCCAGCCCGAACAGCACACCAGTCGCCAGGATGATCACAGTGGTGCACGCAAACACGGTCCAGTCGAAGGGAACGCGAACGCTGAAGTCCTCCCATGAATTAGTGAGAAGCCGCGGAAGAACATTTCGGCTGATGTAGCCGAGCAACAACCCGCCGCAGCCTCCCAGCACCGCCAGCAGCAGGCTCTCCGTGAGCAACTGCCGCGCCACACGCGCACGTCCGGCTCCCAGCGCCATACGGACGCTCATCTCGCGCTGCCTCTGCGCTCCGCGCGCGAGCAGAAGGTTCGCTATATTTGCGCAGGCGAGCAGCAGAACCAGCCCGGTCATGCCCAGCAGAAAATAAACTGGTTTGCGAAACATCCGATCGGCCCAGTGCAGCCCGCGGCTTCCATCCGCCAGTTGCAGGCGAGGGATCGTATCTCCCTCCTTCACCGTCGCCAGAGATCGCACCGCCGCTTCAAACTGCACGCGCAGTCCTTGCTCCGCCTCGCTCTCGGGCACGTCGGCCTTAACACGCCCCACGACGTTGAGCCACCAGAAGTCAGTATTGGCAAGATCCGAACCATTCTCTCTGTGCACGGTGAGCAACGGCTCCATGCTGATTGGCACAAACATGTCAGGCGACTGCAGCACATTTTTCGCGCCCGTGAACCGCGGCGGATTCACACCGACAATCGTGAACTTTGCCTGATTAAGAGTGATCGTCTGCCCCAGAGCATCTGGCGATCGTCCGAAGTCCCGGCTCCACAATCCGTCGCTGATAACCACCACGTTACCCGAACCCGGCGTCGCATCGTCCGACGGCTGAATTGCGCGACCGAGCTTCGGACGTACTCCGAGCGTCTCGTAGTAGTTTCCGGTCACCTCAGCCACGTCTACCCTGCGCGCCGTTCCACGCACCGTAGCGTTCATGCCGTCTTCTTTGAATCCAGCAAGGCTCTGCATGCCTGCCGGATGCATGCTCATCTCGCGATAGACGGGAAACGGGAAGATGCTGCTCGTCTGCGTGCCGTCTGGCAGGTTATCGAAATCCCCCCACGAATTGTGTGCAACGACTTTGTCGTCGCCGATCCAGCGCAGCATCTTCAGCTGATCGGGTTGAGGAATTTGCAGCCGATCGTAGAGAAGAAGCTTGGCGAGCGAAAAGATAGCTGTGTTCGCCCCGATAGCCAGCGCAAGCGACCCCGCAGCAATCGCGGCAAAGCCCAGGCTCTTGCGCAGCATGCGCGCTGCATACCGCAGGTCAGCGCTCAGCTCATCTACCCAGCGCAAACCCAGGGACGCGCGCATCTCTTCCTTGTGCGTCAGAGCTGTTCCCAGCGCAATGCGAGCTTGTCTCGCGGCTTCCTGAGGCGACTTGCCCGCGCGGATCAGATCCGCCGTAACAGCTTCGAGGTGGAACTCGAGTTCCGCGTCCATCTCGCGTTCGATCCGGCTTCGCCGAACGACGGCTGTGATCCACGATCGCAGCTCTGCACTGGTACGTCCCAACCATCTCAACGCGCTCATAGGCTCTCCGGTGTCGTGCTTAGAATTCCGGCAATGATCCCGGCCATTCGATTCCACTTCTCTGTCTCGGCTTCGAGCCGCTTCCGTCCGGCCGGCGTCAGCCGGTAGTACTTGGCGCGCCGGTTGTTCTCGCTGTCGCCCCATTCGCTTGCAATCGCTCCCTGATGCTCAAGCCGGTAAAGAGCCGGGTAGAGTGATCCCTGTTGAATGACCAGTTCCTCGCCCGAGATCTGCTGGATGCGCAGCAGCACCCCGTAACCATGCAGCGGCCCCAGCGACACCGCCTTCAAAATCAGCAGGTCCAACGTGCCCTGCATCAGTTCCGTCTGCTTATCGTCGGGTCTCGCAACCACAGGTTACTCTCCTTGACCGTCTAGGAAAAAGCCTACACACCTTCTCCTAGGCCGTCAAGGAGAAGCTCGCGTAAATCTCCTGGGAGCGACCTCTACTCGGCCGCGAGTTCGCGCATCTTATTGCAAGCTGTATGGTTCGCGGAGAAAAGTGTAGTCGTTTGCTGGGTTTGCGGTGTATGCTCCCTTGCTGCAGAAGGGCTCACGTCAAACTCGTCCCCCAAACGGTGTCCGCTATCCCAATCTGTTTCACATTCCCATCAACCAAGGAGGAACAAAAATATGGGTCATGGATTGATTGCCTGGATCATCATCGGGGTGCTCGCAGGCTGGCTCACAGGAAAGCTCATGAAGGGATCCGGCTTCGGCTTCTTCATGGATATGATCGTTGGACTCGTCGGCGCACTGGTTGGCGGATTCATCTCCAGCCACCTTGGCTTCGGCGGCGTTGGCGAGCACGGCTTGATCATTAGCATCATCATTGCGGTCATCGGAGCAGTGATCCTGACCGTCATCTTGCGCCTGATCACCGGCAACCGCTCGGCCGAACTCTAGCCCGCATCGAAACCGTGCCCCGCTCATCGTGGTTCCTTTCATTGCGATGAGCGGGTAGGCACACTCACTCAGTTTTCGAATTCTGCTCCTTCAACCACTGGTACAGCGGCGCGAAGTAGTCGAGCATCGGCTGAGCATCCAGATGGTCGCTCCCGGTCATCTCCTTCAGCGTCTCCTGCCAAGGCTTCGACTGCCCGGCCTCGAGCATCTTTGCCAGCTTTTCGCCTGCCGCCTTCGAGCCGTAAAAGCTGCACCGATTCAGCGGACCCGTATATCCGCTCGCGTCGCACATGGCTTTGTAGAACTGGAACTGGTAGATCCGCGCAAGAAAGTAGCGCGCGTACGGCACGTTGGTCGGCACGTGATTCTTCGCGCCCGCATCGAAATCGGCCTCCGTCCGCTCCACCGGCGGCGCCACGCCCTGGTACTTCTCGCGCAGAGACCACCATGCCTTGTTGTAGTCGCCCGGCTTCACCTCGCCTGAAAATACCTGCCACCGCCACTTGTCCAGCGCCAGCCCAAACGGCAGAAAAGCAACCTTGTCCAGCGCCGTCCGCAACTGCAGCGGAATATCGGCTTCAGCGGGCGGTTCCGTGTCGGTCACTCCCAGCCTCTTCAGATATGCCGGCGTGATTGAGAGCGCGATCGCATCTCCGATCGCCTCGTGAAACCCGTCATTTGCCCCTCCGCGAAAGAGGAACGGTTGCTTGTTATACGCACGCTGATAGAAGTTGTGTCCAAGCTCGTGGTGCACCGTCGTGAAGTAGTCGGCATTTACCTCGATGCACATCTTCACTCGCAGGTCATCGACATAATCCACGTCCCACGCCGACGCGTGGCACACCACCTCGCGATCGCGCGGATGCACAAACTGCGAGCGCTCCCAGAACGTCGCCGGCAGAGGCGCAAATCCCAGCGATTTGAAGAAGTCTTCGCCGTAGTGCACCATGTCGCGTCCGGCCGCCAGGCTCGCCGCATGGCCGGCATCAGACGTCAAATCAGTTCCCGCGGTGAAGGCCGGCGCCGCGGCAGGATCCTTCTCCGCAATCTGCCTCTTCAGCACCGCTTCCAGCTCGACCGGCTTGAACTGCGCCAACTTCGGATCTGTCGGCGCAACGATGTCGTAGATGTTGCCCCACTCCTGCGCCCACATGTTGCCCAGCAGCTGCGCCGGAATCATCCCATCGGCCCGTTCCGCCGCCTTGCCGTACTTGGCGATCAACCGGCCTCGCACATACTTGTGCAGTTCGCGATAGAGCGGCTCGAGCTGAGCCCACGCCCGGTCCACCTCCGCCGAGAACTGCGCCGGCGTCATGTCGTAACCCGCGCGCCACAACTCGCCGGTATCGTGATAGCCCAGCTCTTTCGCACCCATATTTTGCAGCTCGATGTACCGGGCGTATTTGTCGCGCATCGGCGCTCCCACCGCGTGCCAGCCCACCCAGAGCCGTGTCAGTTCCTCGGGATCTGTCGAGTGCGCCATGATGTTCGAGATCGCATCGATGCCCAGGCACTTGCCCTGCTGCGGACAGTACTTCCCCTTCCCGTACATCCCCGTAAGCTGGGCCGCAAGCTGCGTCTGCTCTTCCAGCAGATCGGGCTCTTTCGGAGCCGCCGGAGTATTCAGTTGCAGCAGCCTCATCTCCCGCCGCAGATCGGGAGGCAGCGTCACCTTGTCCCACCGATGGCTTTGACCTGCCAGCTCCAGCATCCGCGCGGTGTACTGCCCATTGATCAGCGCTGTGGTCGCCTCAGTGTCTTCAGTGATAAACGTCTTTGCGGTCCACTCAGCCCGGGAATCCCGAGTCGAAAGCTTCAGCAGCTCCGCGTTAGCGGCATCAAGAAACGCCCTCGCTCCCGCCTCGGTCGCGGGCTGCTTCCTAGTTGATCCCTGTCCGAAAGCTGCTCCGCTCACAGCCACACAAAACACAACGGCAACCGCAACATATCCACGCATGACCGGCAGTATAAAAGTTCTGCCCTGCCCAGGACAGTGATCGCGCCCCCGCTCATCCTCCCTTGCCCCCATCTCGCCCCAAAAATACGAGCGGCAATTTCTTCCGCATGAGAAACTTGCTCAAACGTGCGCAATTGCGAACGCACGACGATGCCCTCCCAGCACCGCCCGCGAGGTCAACCTTGAGCCTGCTTCGAGACCTGCAGTTCTCCATTCGCCAATTGCGCCGCGCCAAAGTCTTCGCTGCCGTCGCAATCCTCACACTCGCCCTCGGCATCGGATCGAACGCCGCGATCTTCAGCGTCTTCTACTCGGTCCTGCTGCGCCCGCTCTCGTTCCGCGACGCCGACCGCATCGTCATTGTGAATGAGCGCGCGAAGCAATTCCCCACCCTCTCCGTCTCCTGGCAGAACCTCCGCGACTGGGAAACCCAGAGCACTTCGTTCGAGGAGTTTGGCGCCGCTCGCGTCTTCACGATGGCGCTTACCGGAAATGAGGAGCCCGAGCAGGTTCCCAGCGAGATGATCAGCGGCAACCTGCTCCATCTTCTCGGTGTCAACACAGCAGCCGGGCGCGTAATCACTGCCTCCGATGACCAGCCCTCTTCCTCGGCAGTCGCACTCCTCGGCTACGGACTCTGGCAGCGCAAGTACTCGGGCGCCCCCGACATCCTGGGCAAATCCATTACGCTCGACCGCCAGTCCTACACCGTTGTTGGCATCCTGCCGAAAGGCTACGAACTCCTCAACCAAACTCCCGACGTCGTGATCGCCATGGGCCCGTGGGCCGCCAAGCTACCAGACGATCGCTCGTGGCACCCCGGCATCTTTGCTATCGCGCGCCTCAAATCCGACGTCACACTCGCGCAGGCCCGTGCAGAGATGAGCACGATCGCACAACGCCTTTACGAGAAGTACCCCAACGACAATATCGCCATCGATGCCGTCGTGAATCCGATGCACGAGCAGCTTGTCAGCCAGGCCCGCCCCGCGCTGCTCACGCTGCTGGGAGCGGTAGTCTTCGTCCTGCTTATCGCCTGCGGCAATATCGCCAACCTCATGCTTACGCGCGCTACGGCGCGCCGCCGCGAGCTTTCTATCCGAATTTCTCTGGGCGCGTCAGACTGGCAGATCATCCGACAGCTCATCATCGAAGGCCTTCTGCTGTCACTTATGGGCGCGGTCGCCGGAGTTGCGCTTGCTTACGCCCTCCTGCCCTCGCTCATTCGCCTTGCCGGAACATCCCTGCCGACTAATGCCGATGTCCGCATCGACGTTCATGTGCTGCTCTTCACCGCGCTTCTCTCCATCTGCGCAGGCGTGCTTTTCGGTGTCGCACCCGCAGGCCACGTCCGCATCTCCGACCTCCGCTCTATCCTGAACGAGTCGGAACGCGCCGGGGTCGGCAAGCAGGCCCGCACTCTCCGCAACATCCTTGTCGTCTCCGAAATCTCTCTCGCCCTTCTCCTTCTCATGGGCGCAGGGCTTTTCGTGCGCAGCCTCAATCGCCTGTCTGCTGTGAGCCTCGGCTTCTCTGACGATCACATCCTGGTTGCCGACCTGCAGGTGCCACCGCCCTCAGCCGCGCCCGCCGACGCCCACCGCAACATGGACTTCTACGACAACACGCTGCGCGAACTCCACTCCCTTCCCGGCGTGCGCTCCGCCGCTGCAGCCTCCGTCCTGCCAGTCAGCGGACAGGGCTCCGTGATTCACTTCAATATTCAAGGCCGCCCGCCGCGCAACGGCTCTGAATACATCATGGCCAACTACCGCACCATCAGCTCTGAATACTTCCAGACCCTGCGCATACCTCTCCTGCAGGGCCGCTGGATCGAGAGCACCGATCGCGAGAACACGCCTCCCATCGTGGTCATCAATGAGGCGATGGCGAAGACCTATTTCCCCAACGAGAACCCCATCGGCAAGAAGATGCAGATCGGCGCAACGCCCGAAAACGATGTCCCATGGATGATGATTGTCGGCGTCGTGGGCAACGTGAAACAGTCGCTCGTGGCTGACATGCCCACCGAGTTCTACGTGCCCTACCGCCAGGCCAACGAAGTGCTCCCCGTGCGAACCATGTCTGTCGTCCTGCGCACCGAGGTCGACCCGCGCGCGCTCATCCCAGATCTCCGCGCCACTGTGCACCGCGTCAACCCCAATCAGCCCGTCGTCAAAATTAGAACGATGGAAGACAACGTCGCGCAGAACTTCTCGCAGCCGCGCTTCCGCACTCTGCTTCTCGTCGTCTTTGCCGGAATCGCGCTGCTCATCGCCGCCGTTGGCGTCTACGGAGTCATGGCCTACGCCACGGTGCAGCGCGCCGGAGAAATGGCCATCCGCATGGCCCTCGGCTGCAGTGTCGAAAGGGTGTTCATGCTCGTGGTCACTGATGGGCTTCGCCTCACGCTCATTGGCATCGTTATCGGTTCGGCCTTCGGATTGGCCCTCAGCCGTTGGCTCAAGTCGCTTCTCTTCGGAGTCTCCGCCACCGACGCCCTAACCCTGACCGGCTCGATTCTTGTTGTATTACTCGCCGGTCTCGCGGCAACCCTGATTCCTGCCCGCCGCGCTTCAAGAATCCAAATCGCCACCATGATGCGGGAGAACTAAGCTCAAAGCGACAGCTTCGGTTTCCCTATCTCGTGGGTGCCCCGTCCAAGCTCTGCTTGGGCGGGAACAAACACCTGCGGCGCCGTCATCCTGAGCGCACGGGGCCCCACGCGCTGTCTTCAGCGTGGGGGTGTAAGCGAAGGATCTGCTTTTCGCAGCAGACCTGTTGTATATTCTCAAAATGCCTCGCAAGCAGAAGTCTCCTCAGCAGAAGAAGCAGCTTCAGCTCAAGAAGGATCACTTCACGTTCACTAACGCTCCTCACGCATTTCGCAGGAATTGGAAGAAAAAGAAAGCTAAGGTAAATAGGCAGTATCGACGAAAGAGCGATCAGATCCTAGCCACGGCGAAACCCCAGATCACTTCTAGCGAGGCCGAAGCGCTTGTCGGTGACGTGACATCGGCACATGTTGAGAATTCCATTTCGAAGAAACGGCTGCGCAAGCGAGGTACGGTCTTACTCGGAGAGAAAATTAAGATCAAATCCCGAATAAGACGGGAGAAAGTCGGTCGCAGGGTTGCAAGCAGGCGAAAATCGGATCAGATAGTCGCGAACGCGGTAACTACGCTGATGACACTCGAGGGAGACGAACTCATTCAGGTAGTCGTCCGAATCGCGAAGGCTGTGCAAGGCGGCGATCCTATTGAGTGGGCCCGCTTGTATAGATCGCAGGATCCCATCGATCGTGCGGTCTTCTTTGTTGAACAGATTGAACGCGGAGACTGGACACTCAGTGAAGCTCTTCGCAGAGATCAGGACCTCCGCGAGACATTCAGAGCTTGGGTCGCAAATGCAAACCGAATTCTTGCCAAGCAGGCGCGTCCGTCGCAGCGAAAGCTGCAACAGAAGATTGCGACTGGGAAAAAGGTGAAAGCTGTTCTTCGGCAGAATCGTGGAGCCTAGTTCACCGCCCCGGCCGCACCCTCACAAACACCGAAACCCCCACTGGATCCGATCCATAGACGGCCTGCAGCGGCTTTCCCACCCCATACGCTGTCACCTGTGCCCCAACCGCCGTCGACAATCCACGCCAGCTAGAAACCTCACGATCATACCCCGCCGTATACGCCTGCACATGCGTCAGCGGCTCTTCGTGAAATCCCGCAGGAATGGGCTGCTCTCCCAACAGAAGTTCATTGGTTCGTCCGGCATTCTCGATTCGGGTCCAGGCGGTGTTGCGATCTTTGAATCGCAGTGTCGATTCGAGTAGGTAGCTGTTCTCCTTCGCATCATCCGCCAGCGACCGAGTCCGCCCCCACAGCAGAGTGCTTGCCCAATTCCCATGCGCAACCGGACGGTTGTACATCACAGAAGCCGTCGTACGCGCCTGGTCCTCGTCGGGAAACAGCGCCTCCGGACTCTTGATGCGCGCATACGAGACCTGCCCGCTCCAATTCTGCCCGGGCTGCACTGTCAGACGCGTCGCCCACGAGTCAATCTTTCCCTGGTCGATATTCCATCGATGCTCGTCCGGCTCTCGCCCGTGGAATCCACCTGCCTCGATCCGGACAATGCCCTTTGTATATCCCACCGTGACCACGTCGTTTGCGATATGCGTCGAATCCTGCTGATGATGCCCCAGGGTCCCCACCGGAGTCTCTGCCGCAGATGCACGATGCGGATAAGCCGTAGGCCCGATCGCCGGATCACCGACCGGCGCAACATAAAGACCCAGCAACTGATCCTTGCCGAGATGCATATCATAGATCGCCGCCAGTTCCATGAAGAAATCGTGCGGATGCTGCCCGTCTGCGATCGGAATTCCATACGCAGTCTCTCCCTGCTGAAACAGCAGCGGATACCGCTCCGATGTCACCGTCGCCGGCTCCAGGCTGAACATCCCGCGCACCGTCAACTGCCCCGGCCCAAGCTCCCGCTCGGCCATCGG
>Ga0105240_10005298_pt1 | contig 19245 bp, 16 predicted proteins | sample KBSC54metaG_FD_80426 | JGI IMG/M metagenome (GOLD analysis project Ga0105240, IMG submission 80426) | Corn rhizosphere microbial communities from Kellogg Biological Station, Michigan, USA - KBS C5-4 metaG | ecosystem: Host-associated > Plants > Roots > Rhizosphere > Soil | place: Michigan, USA... | reverse complement strand
TACACCATCGAACCGCTGGACGATTGACCCGAAACGCTTCGATACGAGGAATGCCATGGCCACCGGGTATCCCCTTCCCGCCGACGCGCGGTCCCAGGCGAAACAAAAAGCGCAGGGGTTCGCCACTCCGCAACAAGACACCGCGCCTCAAGTCGCTACTTTCTTGCCGAAGCGGGTGCTACCCATCATCTTCCTCCCCGGAATCATGGGCTCGAACCTGCGCATCAGCAATGCCGAGCGGCAGCGCCTGCTCGAGCAGGCGGACAACAAAGCCTGGCGTCCCGACGACATCGGCGCCACGAACGCGCACGGCTTTGCCACGGCCACGCCGCGCATCCGCCAGCTACGCCTGGATCCGAGCACCACGGAGGTGGATATCTACGATCCGTCCGGCGTCGGCGAGGTGAGCGGCGACGGCCGGCATGGCAACGTTGCGTTCGAAGACTCGTTCGCCTCGCCGCTGCTGACCGACGATCCTCCCACGGCGGGGCCGCGCCGCCGGACCGCGGCGCAAAAAGCCCGGATGCGCGGCTGGGGCGAGGTCTTCTACAAGAGCTATGGCGGATTGCTTCAACTTCTCGAATCGCGGTTGAACAACACTTTCGCCAACGGCAAGCTGCGGCCCGCATGGAACGACGTGGTGGGCGTCGATCCGGCGAAGTGGTTGTCCGTCTCGGAATTGCCGCAGAAGGCATTGACCGAAGACGAGCTGAAGAAGGTCGCTACCGGCTGCTTCTTTCCGGTCTATGCCTTTGGCTACAACTGGCTGAAGTCCAACGGCGCAAATGCCAAGGAGATCGCCGCTCGCATCAAGGCCGTGATCAAGGGATTCGCCGATGGCGGCTTCGACTGCTCCAAGGTGATCGTGGTGACTCACAGCATGGGCGGCCTGCTGGCGCGTGCACTGATTCACCCGGACTATGGCGATATCGAAGACCAGGTGCTCGGCATGGTTCACGGCGTCCAGCCCGCGATTGGTGCTGCTGCAGCGTACAAGCGGATTCGAGCGGGATTCGAGGACCCGGGGATGACCAGCGAACTCGCCGGCAGCATCGGGTCGAAAGTAGCAGGGAACTTCGGCGACGAGGTGACTGCCGTACTCGCCAATGCGCCGGGCGCCTGGAATTGCTGCCCAATCAGGCCTACGGCAACGGATGGCTCAAGGTCACGCTCGATGGGAGACGGCTGGCGGAGTGGCCGATGAACGGCGACCCCTATGCGGAGATCTACAAGGTGAAGGGGAGGTGGTATTCCTTGCTCAGGGAGGAGTGGATCAATCCTTCTGGGTTGGATCCGAGTCGTGGGGGTGGAACATTTGCCCGGACGTCGAAGTACCTTGACCAGGCAAAGGAGTTTCATCAAGCGATATGCAATACCTACCATCGCTGTAGTTACGCACACTATGGTTCCGATCCTGAACGTTTGAGCTTCGGTGATGTGGTCTGGGACATCAGCAGGAACTGCAGTGACACCACAGGATGGGACAGCTGGCCTATCCTTCGGGACCCTCGACAGGGCACTCTGGACCTGGTCAAGTGGGAGACGGGAGGCGCAAACAAGGCATTCGGGCACTCGCCAGGGGCGACTACTCCAAATCCTATCCGGGCCACGATTCTTTCGCCCACGGAACGAGGCGATCAGACTGTGCCTGTCCGCTCGTCGGACCATCAATTACGGAGTGGAAAATTCAAAGGTGTATTCCGCCAGGCCGGCTACGAACAGGGCAGCTATGGAGATCGGCGAGCCCTTGTCTCCACTCTTTACAGCATCGTTCGAATTGCGCAGCAGGCCCAGTGGAAAGTCCCTCAATGATTCCAATCCGCACAGCGTCGATCATCCTGCTGGGAGCGGCTGCATTGCTGGCAGCTTGCGACCGATCCTTATCCTGGAGCAAGCCCAACATGACAACCTTGAGTCCACGAATTCAGCCCTTGTTCGACAAGACAAAATCAGTCTGCTTCGGGCGCTTCTTGATTGACGTGCCGGATACTGCAGCGGTGGTATGGGGTCCGGCCGATGTGCCGCTGGGAGTTGATATTCACAAAAGCGCGGCGTCGCGACTATCGGAAGTGGTGCACGAGCGCGAATTGGCGTTGAAGGCCGAGCCGAGGTTTCCCACGTCGAAGAAGTTGAGCCTGTACTTCGAGACGCTGGACGGTGCGCTTCCGGAGATGAAGCATGTGATCAGTCAGCAAGACTTTTCGAGCACAGGCATGTTGAGGATCGACTCCTACTATGCCATGGGCCCCCATCTGGTTCAACTTGGCGCCCAACCTCTGGAAGAGGACAAGTCATCGACAATCGACGACTTGAATGGAATTGCTCGTCGGCTTCGCCCTCGATCGGAAGCGGAAGCTCCTGCGGAACCTGGGGTATGCATCGATCAAGGGTTTCTTCCGGATGACGCAGGCAAGGATAGTGGTAGTCCGAGACCGGAGCACATCCGTATCGGATTTCGGCTCGAGGAGTTTCCGGACGTTCATTTGTCTATCTATCTGGCTCCGTCGAATCCACATGATCCAGACAGTGACTCGCTCGAAAGACAAATTGGAGGGGGAATGGAGGCCGCGCGCAATGCGGGCCAATCCAACCCTTTCCTGGCCCTCAAGATCTTCCGCCAGGCCAAGCGAGAGATTCACGACTGGACAACCGGCTACGAGATCCTGACGAAGACGCCCGATGAAGCCGTATCGCATGCCCACCATGATTTCTGGCTGAAGTTCACCGGCGTGCCTCACGACGTGCTCAAGCCCTACGCGGACATCGAGTTCAAGACCGGCGTCGATCGTGACTCTGCCGGCGTCGTCAGGCCGACCCTCACCGACGAGGAGGCCGTGGCCGTGTGGGACAAGCTGACCGGTTCGATTCGGGTCCGCCCGTCGAACCCGGTCACGAAGACCAGCGAGTTCGACTCGGCAAGACTGCCTCTCGGGACGCTGGCTGCGACCGGTCGCGATTGCCCGCAGACCGGCTGGTGGCAGTGCGAGCAGGAAGTGGAAGTGCAGGGCGGGCGGCGTCAGTTCTTTCGAGCCGGCGAACGCATGCCGCATGTGATATGCGCCGAGCGGCAGGGCTTTTGGCAGAAGCTGATGGCGCAACCGGCTACCGTGCGCAGCGCAACGATGTGGACGTTGGCGGACTACGAAGCCTCGCCGGATGCGGGGGCAGCGCCGCCGGCGGCGAGACAGCGCCGGCCCTGATCGCGCCGGAAGCCAAGCGCAAGAGTCAGCTCGGGTACTGGGCGCCGACGCCTTGAGCGATCGGACCACGCCAGGCGTCGAGGCCCGTTTTCGGGCCCTTGTCTCTGGCCTCAGCCGCCGCGCCGATTGCGCTGCCGATACTGATCCGCCACCACCGCCGCGACGATGATGATGCCCTTGACGATCTCCTGGTAGTACGCATCGATGCGGATGAAGGTGAAGCCCGAGGTCATCACGCCGAGGATCAGCACGCCGATCACGGTGCCGGTGATGCGCCCCACGCCGCCGGCCAGCGAAACACCGCCGATCACCGCCGCGGCAATCGCATCCAGCTCGTAGGACATGCCCATGCCCGCCTGGCCCGTGATGGCCCGCGCCGAGGTCACCATGCCTGCCAGCCCGGCCAGCATGCCGGCGATCGAGTAGACGATGATCAAATGCCGGCCGACGTTGATGCCGGAGACGCGCGCCGCCTGGCGGTTCGCGCCGATCGCATAAGTGAACTTGCCGTAGCGGGTGTAGCCCAGCGCCACGTGGAAGATCGCTGCGACCACCAGGAAGATCACCACCGGCATCACGCCCGAGCCGATCCAGGCGTACTGGTCGGTCAGCATGCTGACCGGCTGGCCGTGCGTGTACCACTTCGCGAAGCCGCGCGCCGAGACCATCATGCCCAAGGTCGCGATGAAGGGCGGGATCGCGGTGAAGGCGATCAGTCCGCCATTGACCAGTCCGCAGACCAGTCCGACGAGCAGTCCGGCGATGATCGGAAAGAACACCGGCAGTCCGGTGAGCGACGGAAAGACGGCTCGTGCATAGCCGGACTCCTGCGCCAGACTCGCCGAGACCATCGCCGCGACCGCCACCACCGAGCCCGACGACAGGTCGATGCCGCCGGTGATGATCACCTGCGTCACGCCGACCGCGATGATGCCGATCACCGACATCTGCAGGATCATCACGATCAGCCGGTCGGTGTTGAGCAGGAAGCTCTGGCCGACGACGGCCCAGCCCAGCAGCTCGAAGAACAGGCTGATGCCGACCAGCACGAGCAGGATGCTCAGCTCCGGCGGCCACTTGCGCTTGGCGGACTTGAAGCTCATCGGCGCGGGTTGGTGCAGCGCGGCATTGTCGATTGCCATTTTGTCTCTCCTTGATGTCAGTCTTGAAGGGCTCGTCAGTCCCGATTCACTGGGAAGCCAAGTCCATGATGGTCACCTGGTCGGCATCGGCGCGATCGACGATGCCCGTCATGCGGCCTTCGTGCATGACCATCACGCGGTCGCTCATGCCCAGTACTTCGGGCAGCTCGGAAGAAATCATGATCACGGCGACGCCCTCGCCGGCCAGCTTGGTGACGAGGCGATGGATCTCGGCTTTGGCGCCGACGTCGATGCCGCGCGTCGGCTCGTCGAGGATCAGGATCTTCGGTTTGGTCAGCAGCCAGCGGCCGATCAGCGCCTTCTGCTGGTTGCCGCCGGAGAGGTTCTGGATCGTCTCGCCAAGGGTCGGCGTCTTGATGCGCAAGGCGTTCGCCATGGCCTTGCAGTCCCGCTCCAGTTCGGCGTGCTGCACGAATCCGCCCTTCACGTAGCGCTGGCTCAGCACGGCCGTGTCCATGTTGCACAGCACGTCGAGGATCAGGAAGCAGCCGGTCTCCTTGCGGTCTTCGGTGAGGAAGGCCATGCCGTGGCGCATCGCGGTGGCCGGCGAATCGATCGTCACCGGCCGACCCTTGATGGTGATCTGGCCCGAGGTGGCCGGCACCACGCCGAAGATCGCCTCGGCCACGTTCGAGCGGCCCGAGCCCACCAGTCCCGCGAGTCCGAAGATCTCGCCGGCCCGCACCTCGAAGCTGATGTCACGGAAAATGCCGTCCACCGTCAGGTTCTCGACTTTCAGCACCACGTCGCCGATCGGCACCTCGTCCTTCGGGAACATCTGCGTGATCTCGCGGCCGACCATCATGTGGATGATCTGGTCGCGCGTCACCTCGGTCGAGAGTTTCGTGTCGATGTACTTGCCGTCGCGGAAGACCGAGACTTCATCGGCGATCTCGAACAGCTCGTTCATCTTGTGCGTGATGTAGACGATGCCTTTGCCCTGGCTCCGCAGGTCGCGAATGATGCGGAACAGATGATTGACCTCGTGGTCGGTGAGCGCCGAAGTCGGCTCGTCCATGATCAGCACGTCGGACTCGAACGAGACGGCCTTCGCGATCTCGACCATCTGCCGGTTCGCGATCGAGAGGGTGCCGACCTTGGCTTCCGGATCGAGCTCGATTTTCAGCTTGTCGAACAGGGCCTGCGTGCGCCGTCGCAGCTCGCCGTGGTCGACGAAGCCGAGCCGGCGCGGCTCGCGGCCGATCCAGATGTTCTCGGCGACGGTCATCGGCGCCATCAGGTTCAGCTCCTGGTGGATCATCGCGATGCCGTGGTTCAGCGCATCGAGCGGGCCGTGCAGCTTCAGGGCCTTGCCCTTCACGCGCAGCTCGCCGCCGTCGGGGGTGTAGACGCCGGCGATGATCTTCATCAAGGTCGATTTGCCGGCACCGTTCTCGCCCATCAGCGCGTGCACGGTGCCGGGCCGCAGCTTGAACTTGACGTTGTCGAGCGCGACGACGCCCGGGAATATCTTCTGAACGCCGGAGACCTCGAGCAGGAGGTTCTCGGCCGGGGCGGCGCGACGCGGCGCGTCGACCTCCGCGGTGTCTGCAGTGGACATGGGTTCCCCTTCCGGTGGGACTTTGGAATCCGTTCGGGCCGAGCTCTTCGACAGGCTCGGTCGACTCAGAGCGTGAGAGCGAATCGGCGCGCCGGCCAGCGCCCGGCCGCTCCGAAGCGGCCGGCCACCCGCTCGCCGGGTGCCTCATCCACTCAGTTCTTCGCGGTGTAGTTCGCCAGGTTGGCGGGTGTCACCAACTCGAACGGCACCCACACCATGGCTTCGACCTTCTGGCCCTTGGCGATCTTCAGCGCGGTGTCGACCGCACCCTTGCCCTGGCCGGCCGCGTTCTGGAAGACGGTGATCTTCAGGTCACCGGACTTCATCGACGCGAGAGCGTCCTGCGTCGCATCGATGCCGGCGACGATGGTGGTCTTGTCCATCTTCTTGGCCGCCTTCAGCGCCTGGATCGCGCCAATCGCCATTTCGTCGTTGTTGGAGACGACCGCGTCGAACTTCATGCCGGCGGACAGCCAGTTGGTCATCAGGTCGGTGCCTTCGGTGCGGTTCCAGTTGCCGGTGCGCTCGTCGACGATCTTGATGCCGGTGCAGGGAGCCTTGGCGATCACGTCCTTCACGTCCTGCGTGCGCTGGCGCGCCGCCTGGTTCGACAATTCGCCGACCATCACCAGGATGTTGCCCTTGCCGTTCATCTGCTTGCAGACTTCCTTCATCTGCAGGGTGCCGGAATCGACTTCGTTGGAGCCGACGAAGCTGACCTTGGGCGGCAGGGTCTTGTCGGCCGGCATGCGGTTGACGTAGACCAGCGGGATGCCGGCGGCGACCGCCAGCTGGGTCATCTTCGGCGTGGCATCGGTATCCACCGGATTCACGATGATCGCATCGACCTTCTGCGCGATGAAGTTCTGGATCTGGTTCAGCTGCTTGCCGACGTCGTTCTGCGCGTCTTCGAACTGCATCGCCACGTTCGGCAGGGTGGCGGCGTGATCCTTCATGCCGTTGCGCAGCACGGTGAGGAAGTTGTCGTCGAACTTCGCCATCGAGACGCCGATCTTTTCCGCGTGGGAGGCCAGCGGGGCGGCCAGGGCGGCAGTGGCGGCAAGCGACAGCAGGATGCGTTTCATATCAGTCTCCTCTTGTAGGGAAGGTTTCGCCGATGAGCGAAGGGTGGGGCGGACAGCCTTGGCAGCAGTGCCGTCCGGCCTCATTCACTATAGCCATGCCGCGCAAAAAATGGAAAAAAAATTCTACGGGATTACACCGAGCGAATTTTCCTTCGTTAAACTCTAGACTCGTTCCGACCCTGGGGGAAAAGCCGTTGTGACAGGCGGCAGCGCTCCTGGAGAATGGTCTCGAGAGGCGGCGCTTTCCGAGGAGCGCGCCGCGTCGTTCCCCCAGCGACTAACGCCCTGCCCTGGGCCACAAGCGATGAGCACACTGCAATTCCCGACCGGTCGCCGCTTCGACCTGGCCTGCCTGGGCCGGCTCGCGGTGGATCTCTATTCGCAGCAGGTCGGCTGCCCGCTGGAAGACACCACCAGCTTCGCCAAGTACCTCGGCGGCAGCTCGGCCAACATCGCCTTCGGTGCGGCGCGGCTCGGCCTGCGCAGCGCGATGCTGTCGCGCGTCGGCGACGAGCAGATGGGCCGCTTCCTGCTGCAGACCTTGCAGCGCGAGGGCTGCAACACCGAGGCGGTGCAGGTCGATCCGGAGCGGCTGACGGCGCTCGCGATCCTCGGCCTGAAGGACCGCGATACCTTCCCGCTGCTCTTCTATCGCGAGAACTGCGCCGACATGGCGATCGACGCGGCGGCGATCCGCGAGGACTTCATCGCCCAGTGCCGCGCCTTCCTGATCACCGGCACGCATCTGTCGACGCCGACGGTGCGTGCCGCGTCGAGCACCGCGCTGGCCTACGCGAAGAAGCACGGCGTGACGCGCGTGCTCGACATCGACTACCGCCCGGTGCTGTGGGGCCTGACCGGCCGCGGCGCCGGCGAGAACCGCTACGTCACGAACGAGAAGGTCACCGCGCAGCTGCAGGAGATGCTGCCGCAGTTCGACCTGCTGATCGGCACCGAGGAGGAGTTCTTCATCGCCGGCGGCGTGCCCGATGACCTGATCGCCACGCTGCGCCAGGTGCGCGAAGTCACGCCGGCGGCCTTCGTCGTCAAGCTCGGCGCGAAGGGCTGCGCCTTCATCCCCGGCGCGGTGCCGGAGCGCATCGAGGATGCGTTGACCGCGCACGGCGAGCGCGTCGAAGTGATGAACGTGCTCGGTGCCGGCGATGCCTTCGCCGCCGGGTTGATGACGGGCTTCCTGATGGGCAAGGATTTCATCGAAGCCGCGAAGATCGCCAACGCCTGCGGCGCGATCGTCGTTTCGCGCCACGCCTGCGCGCCGGCGATGCCGACGCCGGCCGAGCTCGATCACTGGTTCAGCGGCAGCCGCAATCCGAAGGTCGACGCGGATGCGCAGCTGGCCCACTTGCACCGCAGCACCGCGGCCCGGCCGCAGTGGGACGAGCTGAACGTGCTGGCCTTCGACCACCGCAGCCAGTTCTTCGAGCTGGCGCGTGAAGCCGGCACGAGCGAGTCGCGCATCCCGGCTTTGAAGCATCTGCTGGTGCAGGCGACCGAGCAGGTCGCGCGCAGCCGCTCGCTGCAGGGCAAGGTCGGCGTGCTGATCGATGGCGGCCCGTATGGCGAAGACGCGCTCTGCGCCGCCACCGGCCGCGGCTGGTGGGTCGGCAGGCCGGTCGAGCTGCCGGGTTCGCGCCCGCTGCGTTTCGACGGCACGCGCTCGATCGGCTCGCAGCTCGCGCATTGGCCGAAGGAGCAGACCGTCAAGTGCCTGGTCGCCTATCACCCGGACGATGCGGTCGCGCTGCGCCTGGAGCAGGAGGCGCGCATCCGCGAGCTGTGGGAAGCCACGCGCGAGAGCGGCCATGAGCTGTTGCTCGAGATGATTCCTCCGACGTCGATGACACCGGCCGGCACCGCGGACGACGCCGTGCTGCGTTCGATCAAGCGCCTCTACAACCTCGGCTTCAAGCCCGAATGGTGGAAGCTCGCGCCGATGAGCAGCGCCGGCTGGGAAGCGCTGGCCGCCTTGATCGCCGAGCGCGATCCGCAGTGCCGCGGCGCGGTGATCCTCGGCCTGAGCCAGCCGCTCGAGGTGCTGGCCGAGGGCTTCAAGCGCGCGACCCATCCGATCGTCAAGGGCTTCATGGTGGGGCGTACGCTGTGGGCCGGCGCGAGCCTGGCCTGGCTGAAGAACGAGATCGACGACGCGGCGCTGGTCGAGCAGGTCGCACGCCAGTTCACGACCCTGGTGGACGCTTGGCGCGACAGCCGCGCCGCTTTGAGGAAGGCAGCCTGATCATGGCCCAGAAGACGATTCGATTGACGATGGCCCAGGCGCTGGTGCGCCACCTCGCCGCACTGCGTGTCGAGGAAGCCGACGGCTCGCTGCAGCCCTATTGCGGCGGCGTGTTCGCGATCTTCGGCCACGGCAACGTGGCCGGGCTCGGCGAGGCCTTGCAGGCCGAGCGCAAGCACTTGCCGACCTACCGCGCGCACAACGAACAAGGCATGGCGCTGGCCGCGATCGCCTAAGGCAAGGCGCACATGCGCCGCCGCATCATGGCCGCGACCAGCTCGATCGGCCCGGGCGCGACCAACATGGTGACCGCTGCCGGCATGGCGCACGCGAACCGGCTGCCGGTGCTGCTGCTGCCCGGCGATACCTTCGCGACGCGCTCGCCCGATCCGGTGCTGCAGCAGATCGAGGATTTCCATCACGGCGACCTGACGGTCAACGACTGCTTCCGCCCGGTCACGCGCTACTTCGACCGCATCACGCGGCCGGAGCAGATCCTCACCGCCTTGCCGCGGGCGATCCAGGTGATGACGGATGCGGCGCTGTGCGGCCCGACCTGTCTCGCGCTGCCGCAGGACGTACAGGCCATGGCCTTCGACTGCCCCGAGGCTTTCCTGTCGCCGGAGCCGATCCGCTTCCGCCGCCCGGCGCCGGATGCCGACGAGCTGGCGCGTGCGGCCGCGGTGCTGCGCACCGCCAAGCGCCCGCTGATCATCGCCGGCGGCGGCGTGTTGTACAGCGAGGCGGGCGAAGCCCTGCGCGCCTTCTGCGAACAGCACGGCGTGCCGATCGCCGAAACGCAGGCCGGCAAGAGCAGCCTGGCCTGGGATCACCCGCTGAACCTCGGCGCGATCGGCGTCTGCGGCGTGCCATCGGCCAATGCGGCGGCGGCCGATGCCGACGTGGTGCTCGCGGTCGGCACGCGACTGCAGGATTTCGTCACCGGTTCGCACACGATCTTCACCGGCGCGAAGCTGGTCGGGCTGAACGTGCAGACGGTCGATGCGGCGAAGTGGGGCGGGCAGTCGCTGGTCTGTGACGCCAAGATCGGTCTCGGCCAGCTCTCCGCCGCGGTGCGCGGCTGGGCCGCGGATCCGGGCTGGACCGAGCGCTGCCGCACGCTCTCGCGCGGCTGGCGCGAGCGCGTCAGCGCGCTGACCACCGCCGTGCCGAAGGACACGCTGCCGTACGACGCCGAAGTGATCGGCGCGGTGCGCGAATCGACGGCCGATTCGCCGCGCGGCGATGTCGTCGTCTGCGCCGCGGGCACCTTGCCGGCCGAGCTGTTGAAGCTGTGGCGCGCCGACGGCCCGGGCAACTATCACGTCGAATACGGCTACTCCTGCATGGGCTACGAGATCGCCGGCGGCGTGGGCGTGAAGCTCGCGCGGCCGCAGCAGGAAGTCATCGTGATGATCGGCGACGGCTCCTACATGATGATGAATTCCGAGATCGCGAGCTCGGTGATGCTGGGCCTGAAGATGATCGTCGTCGTGCTGGACAACCGCGGCTATGGCTGCATCTCCAGGCTGCAGGTGGCCTCGGGCGGCGCCCACTTCAACAACATGCTCGACGATTGCGTGCCGGAGGGCGGCGAACGCGCCGACATCGATTTCGCGCTGCATGCGCGCAGCATGGGCGCGCTGGCCGAGCATGTCGCCGACGTCGCCGAGCTGAAGGCCGCGATGCAGCGTGCCCGCGCCGCGACCAAGACCACGGTGCTGGTGATCGATACCACGCACGAACGCACCACCGATGACGGCGGCTGCTGGTGGGAAGTCGGCATCCCCGAGGTCTCGGAACGCAGCGAAGTGCGCGACGCGCATGGCCGCTATCTCGACGCGAAGAAACAGCAACGACTTTGAAAAAAGGACCCGACGAACATGAGCAACTGGAACGTGCGCATCGGCATCAACCCGATCTCCTGGAGCAATGACGACCTGCCGGCGCTCGGCGGCGAAACACCGCTGGAGACGGCGCTCTCCGAAGGCGCCGAGATCGGCTATCAAGGCTTCGAGCTCGGCAACAAGTTTCCCAAGGATCCGCAGGCGTTGAAGGCCAAGCTCGCCGAGTATGGCGTGGTCTGCGTCTCCGGCTGGTACTCGGGGCGCCTGGCCGAAGGCACGCTGGACGACGAGATCGCCGGCTGCGCGGAGCACATGACCAAGCTGCAGGTGCAGGGCTGCAAAGTGGTTGTCTATGGCGAGGTGGCGGGCTCGATCCAGGGCAGCATCGACGTGCCCATGGCCAAGCGCCCGCGCTTCGGCAGCGATGCGCAGTGGAAGGCCTACGCGCGGAAGCTGAACGCCTTCGGCGAGCACCTGAAGGCCGCGTACGGCATCACGCTGGCCTACCACCACCACATGGGCGCGTACGTCGAATCGCCGGCCGACGTGGATCGGCTGATGGCCGAAACGGATCACAACGTCGGCCTGCTGTTCGATACCGGCCATGCCTATTTCGGCGGCGCGGCCGATCCGGTGGCCTTGCTGAAGAAGCATTTGTCGCGCGTGGTCCATGTGCACTGCAAGGACGTGCGCGCGCCCGTCATCGCGACCGCGCGCAACGACGGCTGGAGCTTCCTCAACGGCGTGATCAACGGCACCTTCACGGTGCCGGGCGACGGCGTGATCGACTTCGACGCGGTGCTGACCACCTTGCACGATGCCGGCTACGAAGGCTGGCTCGTGGTCGAGGCCGAGCAGGACCCTGCCGTCGCGCCGAGCTACGAGTACGCGAAGAAGGGTTTCGATACCTTGAAGGCGATCGTCGATCGCTTGGACCGATCCGAAAGGAGGGCCGCCTGATGGTCAGCCCGCTGCTCGCGAAGGCGCGGCCGGAAGGCCGCGAGATCGTCGACGTCACGCCCGAACGCGCAGGCTGGACGCATGTCGGCTTCAAGGCATTGCGCCTGCGCGCCGGCGAGGCCGAGAGCATCGCCACCGGCAAGCGCGAACTGTGCCTGGTGGTGTTGACCGGCACGGTCGACGTCAGCGTCAACGGCAAGAAGTACGCCGGCCTCGGCACGCGCGACAGCGTGTTCGAAGAGAAGTCGCCCGCCGCGATCTACGTGCCCGCCGGCAAGGAACTGAGCCTGCGCGCGCTGAAGGATGCGGAGATCGCACTGTGCACCGCGCCCGGAGGCGACAAGGCGCGCGAAGTCCGATTGATCGACCCGGCGGCGATGAGGCGCAGCGTGCGCGGCGAGGGCAGCAACACCCGCTACGTCTGCGACATCCTGCCGCACGACGACCCGACCGCGGCGCACCTGCTGGTGGTCGAGGTGATCACGCCGGCCAGCCATTCATCGAGCTACCCGCCGCACAAACACGATCAGGAAACGCCGCCGACCGAGACGCAGCTGGAGGAGACCTACTACCACCGGCTGAATCCGCCGCAAGGCTTCGCGTTCCAGCGTGTCTACACCGATGACCGCAGCCTCGACGAAGCCTGCGCGGTCGAGAACCACGACGTGGTGATGGTGCCGCGCGGCTATCACCCGGTTGTCGCGCCGCATGGCTACGACCTGTACTACCTGAACGTGATGGCCGGCCCGCACCGCTTCTGGGTGTTCAAGAACGACCCGGCGCACGAGTGGATGCTGAAGCGATGAGGAAGGGCTGCCACGCTCATCGATGACGGTGAGGGTGGCGGCAGTGCCGCTAAGCTCGGCGGCATCGCTCCGGGAGACCGCAGATGGTCCATCGTTCGTTCGCCAAGACGGCCGCGGCCATCGGCCTGTTCGTCGCCATCGGCGCCGGGCAGGCCTGGGCCAAGCGGGTGGTCGAATACCGTGGCATCTGCGATGCCTCCGCGGCGGTGGCGCTGAGCAGCGACCGGTTCGTCGTCGCCGACGACGAGCAGGACTGGCTGTCGATCTATCGCATCGGCCAGCCGAAGGCGTTGGGCGTCGTGCCGCTGGGCGAATTCTTCGCGCACAAGAAGGGCGAGGGCAAGGAAGCCGACATCGAGGGCGCCGCGCGCATCGGCGATCGCATCTACTGGATCAGCTCGCACGGCCGCAACGGCGATGGTGAGTTGAAGGCGAGCCGGCTGCGCTTCTTCGTGACCCGCGTGGTCGGCGACGGTGAGGCCGCCAAGGTCGAACCCCCGGCGACGGCGCCCTATGCCGGGCTGCTGCAGGCCCTGGTCGCCGACCCGCGTTTCGAGCCGCTGGCACGTGCCGATGCCGCCGGCCTGCCGCCGAAGGCGGCCGGCGGGCTGAACATCGAAGGCCTGGCGGCGACGCCGGAGGGCGGCCTGCTGATCGGCTTTCGCAATCCGCTGCCGGCAGGCAAGGCGATGCTGGTGCCGCTGCTGAATCCGGCCGCGGTCGTCGACGGGACGGCGCAACCGCAGTTCGGCGACACGATCCTGCTCGACCTCGGCCAGCGCGGCGTGCGCAGCATCGAATGGATCCGCGGCCGCTATGTGATCGCAGCCGGGCCGTTCGGCGCGGAAGGCGGCGGCGAGCCGGGATCGGACTTCGCGCTGTTCACCTGGTCCGGGCGGGCGGGTGAAACGGCGATGCGCGTCCCGCGCGTGGCGCTCGGCGATCTGAAGCCGGAAGCCTTGTTCGAGATGCCCGGGACAAGCCGGGTGCATGTGCTGAGCGACGACGGGGCGGCTTGCAAGCAGGGGAAGGTGTCGGCGAAGAAGAGGCGGTTTCGGGGGATCGTGGTCGATATGCCTTGATCGGATCATGGCTACGACTCGTGTACACTATCGTCGTGTGCACTTTCGACGGGAGCGGCGATGAAGAACATCACCTTGAGCGCGGACGATGACCTCATCGAGGCTGCGAGAAATCGGGCGCGCGCTGAACACACCACGCTGAACGAGCAGTTCAGGCAGTGGCTTGCCGCCTATGTGCAGCGTCAGAGTCGGGCCGATGCGGCAATGGCCGTCATTGAAGACCTGCGCGGCAAATTGAAGACGGGTGGCCGCAGATTCACGCGCGACGAAATGAATGAGCGCTGATTTCCTCGACTCCAACGTATTCGTCTATTTGTTCGACGAGATCGCTCATGCCAAGCGGCAGACGGCGGAGCGCTTGATTCACGACGCGCTCGGTACCGGCACCGCGAGCATCAGCTTCCAAGTGGTTCAGGAGACGCTGAATGTCTTGACGCGCAAATTGGAGCCGCCGATCAGCCTTGACGATGCACGGCGGTTCTTCGAGAGCGTGCTCGTGCCGTTGTGGCGCGTCATGCCGACTCCGGCGTTCTATCGCAGAGGCCTCGAACTTCAATCCCGATACGGCTTCAGCTTTCATGACTCGCTGATCATTGCCGCCGCGCTGGATGCCGGTTGCACACGTCTCTACAGTGAAGACTTGCAGCATGGCCAGCGAGTGGAGACCCTGATCATCACCAACCCATTCAAGGGTTGATCCGCGGCAGAGCGCAACCTGTAGTCTGTTCGGCCTACAGGTTGCCCGCATCGGCCGATATTGCCGGCGCGGTGCCGGCTGTCCTCTCTCAGCGCCGGCTCCCCGCCAAGCGCTGCACCACCGCCACCATCCGATCCACTTCCTCGCAAGTGTTGTAGAACGCCAGCGAAGGCCGCACCGTCGTCTCCTGCCCGAAGCGCCTCAGGATCGGCTGCGCGCAATGGTGCCCGGTGCGCACCGCGATGCCTTCCTTGTTCAGGGCATGCCCGACTTCTTCGGTCGAATAGCCCTTCAGGATGAACGACAGCACGCTCGCCTTGTCGCGCGCGGTGCCGATCAGGGTCACGCCGGGAATCGGCTGCATGTGGTGCGTGGCATAGGCCAGCAGGTCGTGTTCGTAGCGGCCGATGTTCTCGATGCCGATGCGCTCGACGTACTCCAGCGCCGCACCCAGCCCGACGGCATCGGCGATGTTGCCGGTGCCGGCCTCGAAGCGCCCCGGCGGCGGCTGGAACGAGATCTTCTCGAAGCTCACGTCCTGGATCATGTTGCCGCCGCCCTGGTACGGCGGCAGGTCTTCCAGGATCTCGCGCTTGCCGTAGACCACGCCGATGCCGGTCGGCCCGAAGATCTTGTGGCCGCTGAAGACGAAGAAGTCGGCATCGATGTCGCGCACGTCGACCCGCATGTGCGAGACCGATTGCGCGCCGTCGACCAAGGTCGTCGCGCCGGCGCGGTGCGCGATCTCGACGATCTCCTTCACCGGCACCACGGTGCCGAGCGCGTTCGAGACCTGCGTCACCGCGACCAGCTTGGTCTTTTCGTTGAGCAGGCGCTTGAAGTCTTCGAGGATCACCTGCCCCGAGTCGTCCACCGGGATGACGCGCAGCTTCGCGCCTTTCTCGTCCGCGAGCAGCTTCCACGGCACGATGTTGGCGTGGTGCTCGAGGTGCGAGACGATGATCTCGTCGCCCTGGCGGATGTGCTGCCGGCCCCAGGTGCTCGCGACCAGGTTGATGCCTTCGGTGGTGCCGCGCACGAAGATGATCTCTTCCGGCGAGCTCGCGCCGATGAAGCGCGCCACCGTCTTGCGTGCGCCTTCGTAGGCATCGGTCGCGCGCGCCGCCAGCTCGTGCGCGGCGCGGTGGATGTTCGAGTTCTCGTGCGCGTAGAAGTAGGCCAGGCGGTCGATCACGGCCTGCGGCTTGTGCGTCGTCGCGGCGTTGTCGAACCAGGCGAGCGGCCGGCCGTTGACCCGCTCGTTCAGGATCGGGAAGTCGCGGCGGATCGCGTTGACATCGAACGGTGGATGGGCCGTGGACGTCGCCAGCGGGGCCGAGTGCGGCTGGTGCGCATGGCTGGATTGCGGCTGCACGTGTTCGTTGAAATAGAACACCTCCGAGCCGCGCTGCGGTGCGCTGGCGGGTGTCGCGCCGGTAGGCACGCCGCCGCCGAGCAAGGCACGCAAGGCCCCGGCGCCGGGCAGGCCGAAGGATTCGGCCGTGACCCGATCGTCGATCGCACCGCCCGGCGCGGCAGGCAGCGAGCCGGCGCCGACACCATCGTTGAGGAAGTAGAACGGCGAAGTCGGCGCGGCCGGCAGCGGCGCGCCGTGAGCCGAGGCATCGACCGGGGTCGCCGGAGTGCCATAGGCCTGCGGTACGCTGATCGCGGCGCCACCGCCGCGGCTGTCGAGCGCAGGCAGCGCGGTGTAGGCGTTGTCGGGCACGTTGTTGCCGGCGACGGCTTTCGGCGCGCGGCCGGGGGTGGACAGCGCGATCGAACCGATGTCCTGCGGCGACCCCGGCAAGGCATTGCCGCCCGGCACCAGGGCGCCCGGCAATTGCGGGCCGTTGCCGAAGGGGCCGATCGTCGCGCCGCCGGGCAGTGGATTCGCCGGCGGCTGCACGCCATGAAAGATGCCCGGCAGCGCCGCAGCACCCACGCCGGGGGCGCCGGTCGGCGGGTTCGGCAAGCCGCTCGACGGCTGCGCGCTCGACACCGGCAAGCCGGCCGGCGCCTGCCCCGGCAGGGCCGAGAAGAACGCGCTCGCGAGCTGGTTCAGCGTGGCCTCGTCGGGGAAGCCCGACGGCAGGTTACTTGTAGGTATCGGGGTAGTCATGGTACTTGCCGATTTCCACGTCTTCCAACACCGCCAGCGCATCCTCGGTCTGCACCGCGAGCGAGCAATACAGCGAGATCAGGTAGGACGAGATCGCGTTGCGATTGATGCCCATGAAGCGCACCGAGAGTCCCGGGCTCTGCTCGCCCGCCAATCCCGGCTGATAGAGCCCGACCACACCCTGGCGCTTGTCGCCGACACGCAGCAGGATCACCTTGGTCTTGCCGTCGGCCACCGGCACCTTGTTCGACGGGATCAGCGGCACGCCGCGCCAGGTCAGGAACTGCGAGCCGAACAGGCTCACCGTCGGCGGCGGCACGCCGCGGCGCGTGCATTCGCGGCCGAACGCGGCAATCGCGGCCGGGTGCGTCAGGAAAAACGCCGGCTCCTTCCAGACCTTGGTCAGCAGTTCGTCGAAGTCGTCCGGCGTCGGCGCGCCGGTCAGCGGGTAGACGATCTGGCTCTCGGCCACGCTCGCCAGCAGGCCGTAGTCGGCGTTGTTGATCAGCTCGCTTTCCTGCTTTTCCTTGATCGTCTCGATCGTCAGTCGCAGCTGTTCCTTGATCTGGTCGAACGGGCTGTTGTAGAGGTCGCTGACCCGGGTGTGCACGTCGAGCACGGTGCTCACGCCGTTCAGGAAGTATTCGCGCGGCTGCTCTTCATAGTCGACGAAGGTGCTCGGCAACTCGCCTTCGTCGCCGCGGTTGGTGCAGGCGACGAGCACGCCTTCCGGGTTCTTCACCTTGTTCAGCCGGTAGATGCCGGCCTCGACCGGCAACCACTGCAACAGGTGCGTGAGCCAGCGCGGGCTGATGGTGTCGAGTTTCGGTGCGCTCTTGGTCGCGTTGGCAAGCTGCCGTGCGCCGAGGTCGCTCAGCGCATGCTGGGCGGTGTCTGCCATGAAAGTTTCCCTCAGGTCAAAGTCGAAAAACGAATGTCGATAGACGAGATTCGCATCAGCTGAAAATTGTGCGGTGCGTCACGGGCGCGCGGCAACCGGCTATAGCCGCCAAACGCTGAACTGCCGTGGCGGCTCAGCCGGTCTGCTCGAGGCGCGTGATCAGCGAAGACAGGCTGGTCTCGAGGGCCAGCGCGAGCTTTGCGGCGGTCGCGAGCGAGGGCATCGCCGCGCCGCGCTCGATCTCGCCGAGGTACGAGCGGTTCAGCTCGGCGCGTCCGGCCAGGCCTTCCTGCGACCAGCCGCGCGCTTCGCGGCTCTGCCGCACGACGCGGCCGAAACGTTCGCCGACGGCTTTCACGGCGCGCCTTCCGCGTCCTTGCGCGAGCTGGCCTGCGCAATGTGGCTGTCGGGCGGCACGCTGTGCGTCAGCCAGACGTTGCCGCCGATGGTCGAGCGTGCGCCGATCGTGATGCGGCCGAGGATGGTCGCGCCGGCATAGATCACCACGTCGTCCTCGACGATCGGGTGGCGCGGCAAAGCCTTCTGCAACTGCCCGGCGGCATCCACCGGGAAACGCTTGGCGCCCAAGGTCACCGCCTGGTAGACACGCACCCGTTCGCCGACCACCGCAGTCTCGCCGATCACGACGCCGGTGCCGTGGTCGATGAAAAAACCCGCGCCGATGCTCGCGCCGGGGTGGATGTCGATGCCGGTGCGCGCATGCGCCGACTCGGCCACGATGCGCGCCAGGAGCGGCACGCCCAGGCCATACAGCACGTGGGCCAGGCGGTGGTGGATCATCGCCTCGATGCCGGGGTAGCAGAGCAATACCTCGTCGACGCTGCGTGCGGCCGGGTCGCCGTGGTAGGCGGCTTGCACGTCGCTGTCGAGCAGCACCCGGATGGCGGGCAGCGCGGCGGCGAACTCGCGCACCAGCAGCTGCGCGCTCGCATCCGCCTCGGCTTCGTTGTGGCCGCGGCGGCGGGCGTCGTAGCGCAGTTCCAGCCGCGCCTGCGCCGCGAGCGCGGTCAGTGCGGTATCGAGCGTGTGGCCGACGTAATAGTCCTCGCCGTCCTGGCGCAGATCGGGCGGGCCGAGGCGCATCGGGAAGAGCGCGCCGCGCAAGCCGTCGATGATCGCGATCAGCGGCTCGCGCGAAGGCAGCTCGCGGCCGCCCGGCTCGCGCGGCCGCTCCTGTGCGCCGCGCCAGCGCTCGCGTGCGGCGCGCAAGCCGGCGACGACGGCATCGAGGTCGAAAGCACGGGTGGGATCGGGCGTTGTCATCTCGGCCTCATTGGCTATGGGGTGCAGTCAGCGCGGCCGGCGGTTCCAGCCGGCCAGCGCACGGCCGCTCCGAAGCGGCCGGCGACCCCCTTGGGGGGTGGACGCGGGTACTCCCGCGGCCGAGGGCTCCAGCCGGCCAGCGCACGGCCGCTCCGAAGCGGCCGGCGACCCCCTTGGGGGGTGGACGCGGGTACTCCCGCGGCCGGGGGCTCCAGCCGGCCAGCGCACGGCCGCTCCGAAGCGGCCGGCGACCCCCTTGGGGGGTGGACGCGGGTACTCC